>Ga0070704_100001257_pt1 | contig 13361 bp, 8 predicted proteins | sample KBSK5252metaG_FD_65467 | JGI IMG/M metagenome (GOLD analysis project Ga0070704, IMG submission 65467) | Corn, switchgrass and miscanthus rhizosphere microbial communities from Kellogg Biological Station, Michigan, USA - KBS K5-25-2 metaG | ecosystem: Host-associated > Plants > Roots >...
CGGGGCAGACGCGACGGCAATGGCCCGAGCCGCCGCCATTGTCACCGAGGCCTACCAGCCCGACTTCATCGATATCAACTTCGGATGTCCGGTGAAGAAAGTCGTGCAGCGAAACGGCGGCTCGGGGTGTCTTCGCGATCTGGACCTGGTGGACCGGATCATCCGCGAGGTCGTGGCGGCGACCCATCTTCCCGTGACGGTGAAGACGCGCAGCGGCTGGAACGAAGAGACCCGGGACCCGGTCGGGATTGCCCGGAGGATGCAGGACGCCGGGGCCCGCGCCTTTACTCTGCACGCCAGAACCCGCACCCAGATGTTTCAGGGCAAGGCGAGCTGGGACGAGATCGCCCGAGTCGTTGAGGCGCTCGATATTCCGGTCATCGGCAACGGCGACATCACCTGCGCCGGCGACATCCTCCGCATGCGGGAGCATACCGGGTGCGCCGCGATCATGGTCGGCCGCGGATCGTTCGGTAATCCCTGGATTTTCCGGGACGGACGGGCGCTGCTCGACGGCGCGCCGGTTGGAGCGGCGCCCGGGGCGACGGAACGGTTCGCGGTCGCCCTGGATCACGCGAGGCTGGCCCTCCGGCTGCAGGGTGACGAGCGGAAGACCGTCATGGAATTCCGAAAGCATCTTGGCTGGTACACCAGGGGATTGCCGGCGTCGGCACATCTGCGCGAGCGACTCTTCCAGGTCGAATCGATGGCCGAGGCCGAAGCGATCTTCCGCGAGTACCTCGAGCCGGCCGTTCAGGCGGCGTGAACCGGGCTCGCCTCGAGCGCCTCCTGAAGGACGTCGCCGCCGGTTCGGTATCTCCGGTGACCGCGCTCGAATCGCTCGCGCAATTTCCTACCGAAGATCTGGCGTTCGCGCAGCTGGACCATCACCGCTCGCTCCGTCAGGGACATCCTGAGGTCGTTTTCGCCGAGCGCAAGACCGTGGCGCAGGTCCTCGTCATCTGCGAAGCGCTGGAGGCGGCGCATGGCGGCTTCTTCTGCACCCGGGTGAGCGACGAGCAGGCCGCGGCGCTCCGGGCTCGCTTTCCGGAGCTCGGTGAGAGCGCGGCCGGGCGAACCGCCTGGCTTCCGGCCAGGCCAGTGGTGACACTCGAAGGAACGCTGCTCGTCGTCACGGCTGGCACCAGTGACCTTCCCGTCGCCGAAGAGGCCGCCACCACGGCGGAAGCCATGGGGGTTCGGGTGTCACGCCTCTCCGACGTCGGTATCGCGGGGATCCACCGGCTCCTCAATGCGAGTGATACGCTCCAGCGAGCCGACGCCATCGTGGTGGTGGCGGGAATGGAGGGTGCGCTTCCCAGTGTCGTGGGAGGACTCGTGGCGGTCCCGGTGATCGCCGTTCCCACGAGCGTCGGCTATGGCGCGGCCTTCGGCGGTCTCGCGGCGCTCCTCGGCATGCTCAATTCGTGCGCGGCGGGGGTGACGGTGGTGAACATCGACAACGGCTTCGGCGCGGCGATGGCGGCAGTCCGCTTGCTTGCGGCTCGCGCGCGGAAAGGCGCCTGATGCAGCAGACGGTCTACCATTCGGACCAGCCGCCGTTCACCTGGATCGACGTGACGGCGCCTTCACCCGCCGAGTTGCAGGAGCTGGCGGCCCGCTACAATCTTCCGGCCACCGCGGTGGAAGACTGCCTCGACCCGGAGCACCTTCCGAAGTACGAGCGGTTCCACGATTCCATCTTTCTGATTCTCCGGGTATTCGACCCGGTCGCTCCCGGCTCCGCCGGCACCGTGCAGGAGCTCACCCGGAAAATCGCGCTCTTTCTCAGGGCCGAGGTCGCCCTCACGGTGCATCGGATCGATCTTCCCGCCATCGCGGCGGTGCGCGACCGGTTCAGCGGGCCCAGCGCCGAGGCCTGCAGCGGGACCACATTGCTTGCGGCGCTGGTGAATGCGACGCTGGATTCCTATGACAAGCCGCTCCAGCAGGCCGAAGACGACATCGACTCGTTCGAGGAGGGGCTGTTCCGACCCGACATGGCCACGCCGCCGCTCGAAAAAATCCATCTCCTCAAGCGGCGGGTCGGCTTGATCAAACGAATGCTCTGGCAAACCCAGAACGTCATCGTCAGGATGACTCCCACCGGGGAGCGGATGGTCCCGTTGTATCAGGACCTCAAGGAAAACACCGAGAGCTATCACTTCTGGGCCGATCAGCTGCAGGAGGATCTGAACAACCTCCTGGGCATGCATGTGACCATGGCGTCGCACCGCACCAATGAGGTCATGCGGGTCTTGACGGTCTTTTCCGCCTTTTTCCTCCCGCTCACCTTCATCGTGGGCATCTACGGAATGAACTTCGAGCACATGCCGGAGCTCGGAAAACGGTGGGGGTATCCCGCGGTCATCGCGGTCATGTTTGCGGTCTGCCTGGTGATCTACGTCTGGTTCCGGCGGCGCGGGTGGATGGGACGGGGGCGCTCATGAGCTGGGTCCTCTGGCTCATGGTCGGACTCGCGGCGGGAGCCGGCGTTGTATGGCTGATCGGTCGTCGGAAGCGTCCGGGGCCACCGGCTCCCCGTCTCCTGCCGACAGCGGAAGGTCCCCCGTTGCTCGAATGGATTCTTCGAGCCAACGGCGCGCTGGGGGCATGGCTCGTCGGGCCCGGGACCCGCGAGGCGGCGGTGCCGACGGGGGGACTGCCCGATGAAGTGGACAGCGTCGTTCGGGCGCGGCTCGAGCATCAACGAGTGAGCGACGGGCAGGGCGTGGAACGGCTGGGATCGGGAATACTGGTCTTTGCCAGCCTCGAGGGCCGTGCCGCGGGGTTGCAGCTTCCGGCGGAGAGCTCTCCCAAGGACACCACCGTCGCCCAAAGGGACCTCGCCCGGCTCCTCGATTACGACCGCTGGCGCCCGGTCCTTGCCGACGTGGCCAAGGAACAGGATACGCCGGGCGAGTCGGTGGAGAGCGTGGCACTTCGGCTCGCCCATCAGCTGGAGCGATTGCTTGGCGTGGAGACCTGCGTCGCGCTCGCCGACGTCGGTGGCGTGCGGATCAGCGGGGTCTCCCTCCGGACCGACCGGCGGATGCTGCGTGCGCTGGTGGAGGAGGGGAGTCCTCTCGAGCTGGCGGCGCTCGGCCGCACCGGCGCCGTCGCGGGGGTCGTGGCGCCCTTCGGCAACGTGCTCTCCGATCGCCGCCGACGGCAGGATCCCTCGTTCGTCTGCCCCATCCCGGGTGACAAGGGGCCGCTCGGCGCCCTCGCGGTGTGGACCACCGGGGGAGCCGAACCGGCGGGATCGCTCCTCGCGGCGTTCCGGAGCGCGGTCGATACGGCGGGTCCCCGTTTCCTTGCCGCACTGGAGCGGCGCGCGCTCAGTGACGCCGCGATTCGCGATCCGCTCACCGGGCTCCGCAATCGCCGCGGACTCGCCGAGGTCATGAACTCGATCAGCACCGCGACAGGCGCCCTGGTGTACATGGATCTCGACGGCTTCAAGCAGCTCAACGACTCGCTGGGACATCCGGCGGGAGACGCGGCGCTGGTACACGTCTCCAGGATCCTCATCCAGGCGGTTCGCGATCAGGACACCGTGGCGCGCCACGGCGGGGAGGAATTCGCGATCTGGCTGCCCATCGCGACGCTGGAGCGTGGACGGCAGGTCGCCGAAAGAATCCGCCAGGCGCTCGCCTATAGCGAATGGAAATGGCAAGGAGAGAAGCGGGCGATCCGCGCATCGTTCGGCGTCTCCGCCTGCCCGGACACCAGCGCCACGAAGGAGGGCCTGCCTGCCCAGGCCGACGCGGCGCTCTATGAAGCGAAGCACGCGGGGCGGGATCGCGTCGTAGTCTTCGAGGCGAAGTAAACACGACGCGAAGACGCGAAGGCGCGGGGGCGCGAAGACGTCCCCAGTACCCAGTACCCAGCACCCAGCACCCAGCACCTAGTACCCAGCACCCAACTGAGGATTGCTTCCCATGCGACAACTGCTCTTCGCCGCCGGGCTCTTCGCCGCCCCGCTCGCGGCCCAGGACGATCCGGCGCTAATCGCACGGGCGCGCGCCATTCACGACCGGGTCATGACTCTCGATACCCACGTGGACATCAGCCCCGCCAATTTCACCGCCGAACGCAATTACACCCAGCGGCTCTCGAACCAGGTCAATCTTCCGAAGATGGAAGAGGGCGGGCTCGACGCCGTGTTCTTCATCGTGTACGTGGGGCAGGACACTGCCTTCACGCCGGAGGCATATGCCCGTGCGCATGCCGCGGCGATCGCCAAGTTCGAGGCGATTCACCGGCTGACGGAAGAGCTCGCCCCCACCCGCATCGGGCTTGCCCTCACCGCCGCCGACGCCCGGAGGATTTACGCGAGCGGCCGAAAGGTGGCGTTCATCGGCATCGAAAACGGCTACCCGATCGGCACCGATCTCGGCAACGTGAAGAAGTTTTACGACCTGGGCGGGCGGTACATGTCACTGGCCCACAACGGGCACAGTCAGCTCTCCGATTCCAACACCGGGGAGCGGGATGGAGTCTGGCTCCATAACGGGCTCTCTCCGCTCGGCCGGCAGGTCATCGCCGAGATGAATCGTCTCGGGATCATGGTGGACATTTCCCACCCCTCGAAGCAGTCGATGATGCAGACGCTCGCGCTCAGCACCGCCCCGATCATCGCATCGCATTCCGGCGTGCGAGCCATCTGCAACCACTCGCGAAACCTCGACGACGAGCAGCTCCTCGGGCTCAAGAAGAATGGCGGCGTGGCACAGCTGGTGGCATTCAGCAGCTACGTGAAGTGCGGTCAGGAATCCCCGGAACGGCAGGCGGCGCTGACGGCGCTCCGGCAGAAGTACGGAGTGACCGGCGCCGGCCGGGGTCAGAGCATTCCCGATTCGGTGCGCGCCGCCTACCAGGCGGAGATGGACGCGCTGGGCCAGAAGTTTCCTCCCCCGCCACGGGCGACGGTCAAGGACTTCGCAAATCACATCGACTACGCCGTCAAGCTGATCGGCATCGACCACGTCGGTATCAGCTCGGATTTCGACGGTGGCGGGGGGGTCGAAGGGTGGGGTGACGCGAGCGAGACCTTCAATGTCACGCTGGAGCTCGTCCGCCGGGGATACACCGAGGCCCAGATCGCGAAACTGTGGAGCGGGAATCTCCTGCGCGTCCTGGAGGCCGTGGAACGGGCTGCGGCCAGACTCAAGAGCGAATAGCGAATCGCGAAGAGCCAGGCGGCTTTGCGTCGTTGCGCCATTGCGCCTTTCCGCCCCTTCAGCGTGCCGTTATCTTTCATGGAGTTCCGAAAGGGGGCGACTGGCTTCGACGGGTCAGTAGAAGGTGTGGCAGCGTGCCCAGGTCCAGGTCCCTGGTAAAACCGCTTGGAAACGTTCAAATGCCAACTCTGATTTGGCGCTGGCTGCCTAAGCTGAGCTAGTCTCGCTCTAGGCACCTTCGGCGACGGAGCCCGTCCGGGGCGTCGGCGTCGAATACGCAAAACCGGGCTGGCCTGCCGCGGCCCTCCGACGCGGCGGGTGAGAAAATTCGGAGGTTCGTCCCGGGAAGGTTGGCCGATGACCGGCCCGGGACCACGCGAAGACACCGGCCTACGCACGTAGACGCTGCGCTGAAAGCTGGTTCGGACCAGGGTTCGATTCCCTGCGCCTCCACTGACTAGGGAGTCGCGAAGAGCGAGGAGGGAGGAGGGGAAGCCCTCTTCGCTCTTCGCTCTTCGCTCTTCGCTCTTCGCTATACTACATCCCATGTTCCGCCTTACAGCGGCGTTCACCGCCGCGCTCCTCGCCGCGCTGCCGCTCCCGGCCCAGGTCGCCCGCCTCGGCACCATCACCTTTCCGACCTCCGGAACACCCGCGGCCCAGGCTGCCTTCGTTCAAGGCGTGCTCTACCTGCACAGCTTCGAGTACGAAAGCGCCGAGCGCGCCTTTCTCCGGGCCCAGACGCTGCAGCCGGGCTTCGCGATGGCGCACTGGGGCGAGGCGATGACCTACACGCATCCGGTCTGGAACGAACAGGACGCGAGCTCGGGCCGGGGCGCGCTGGAGCGGCTGGGTCCGAATGCGGCGGCCCGCCGGGCGCTGGCCCCGACCGCGAGAGAGCAGCGCTACCTCGAGGCCGTGGAGGCACTCTATGGTCCCGGCTCGAAACCCCGGCGCGACACATTGTATGCCGAAGTGATGGAGCGGCTGGTGCGCGAGAATCCCGACGATCTCGAGGCCAAGACGTTTTACGCGCTGGCGCTGCTTGGTCTCAATCAGGGGGTGCGGGACACCGTCACCTACCTTCGTGCCGCGCCCTGGGCGGACACGGTGTTCCGGGCGAACCCCGATCATCCCGGGGCGGCGCACTACCTGATCCACGCCTACGACGATCCGGTGCACGCTCCACTTGGTCTCGCCGCCGCCCGGGCCTATGCCCGCATCGCTCCCGACGCGGCCCATGCGCAGCACATGACGACCCACATTTTTCTCGCGATGGGCATGTGGGACGAGGTGGTCTCGCAGAACCGGATCGCGATGCAGCTCCAGGCCACCCTGCCGGGTCACTACTCCAGCTGGCTGGTCTACGGCCTCATCCAGCAGGGGCGCTACGGCATGGCGCAGCAGCTCATCGCCCAGCTGCGGCGGAATCTCGCCGGGGGCGGGTTGCATGCGCAGCACGGGTCGCTGGTCGCCATGCGGGCCCACTACCTCCTGCACTCCGAAGACTGGCGCGGCCTGGTGTTCGACCAGCAGTCGAGTCACGACCGGATGTCCCTGATCGGCGAAATCACCGATGTCTTCACGCGCGGCGCGATCGCCTACCGCCGCCGTGATCAGAACGCGGTCACCGATGCCGCTTCGGAGCTGGCCCGGCTGGTGGAATCGATGCGGGTGGACCGCGGTGCCGCCGATCCGTCGACGATGACGGGGCGGGTGATGGCGAGCGAGCTCGGGGGAATGGCGCTCTTCCTCGGCGGCAACCGGGAGGCGGGGGTGCGCGCCGTCCGGCAGGCCACGCAGATCGAGGATGCGATGCCGATGGAGTTCGGGCCCCCGGCGATCGTCGAGCCGAGTCACGAGTTGCTGGGATGGATGCTGCTGGAGATCAATCCGTCCGATGCCCAGGCCGAATTCGGTCGGGCGCTGGCACTGGCACCGGGCCGCTCCCGCTCGCTCCTCGGACTGATTCGCGCCGCGATCGCCACCGGCGACAAGGCGGCCGCCGTCGGGGCCCTCGATCACCTCGCGAAAAACTGGGCCCAGGCCGATCCCGACGCCCGCAAGGATCTGGCGCCGCTCCGGCGGCTCGCCGCCCGGTTGCCCTAACCCGCCAGCGCGGCGAGCGCCCGGCGGGCCAGCGCCTCCGCGTCGTCCGCGCTGCCGGCCAGGCAGTTGAGGTGTCCCATCTTCCGCCCCGGACGGGGCTCCTTTTTTCCATACAGGTGGAGTGACACGCCCGGCAGGGCCAGCGCCGCCGCCCACCGCGGCTCCCCTCGCGTCCAGAGATCTCCCAGCAGATTGATCATGCAGACCGGAGAAAGCAGTCGGGGCGGATTCAGCGGCAATCCCGCGAGCGCGCGGACCTGCTGCTCGAACTGGCAGACGTCGCAGGCATCGAGGGTGTAGTGCCCGCTGTTGTGTGGCCGGGGCGCCATTTCGTTCGCGAACAGCCTGCCATCCTCCGCGACGAACAGCTCCAGCCCCAGCACTCCGACATATTCGAGCCGTGCCGCCACATTGCTCGCCATGGCGACGGCCTGCGCCTGCAGCGGGCCGGCGAGCCGGGCCGGCACCACGGTAGTATCGAGAATGCCGCGCACGTGGTGATTCTCGCCGGGAGGAAACGCCGCGACCTGGCCGTCTTCCCCGCGCGCGAGCACCACGGAGACCTCCCCCGCCAGCGCGAGCCGGCGCTCCAGCACGCAGGCGACTCCGCCGAGCGCGGCGAATCCCCTCCGCGCCTCCTCGCGAGATTCGACCGCGACCTGTCCCTTCCCGTCATAGCCCAGGCGGCTGGTCTTGAGCAGCGCGGAGCCCCCGACCTGTTCCCACGCCCGCTCGAGCTCATCGGCGTCCCGGACCGGCGCGAAGTCCGCCGTCGCGATTCCCGCGTCCTGAAAGAATGCTTTTTCGCTGAGCCGGTCCTGCGCGATCGCGAGCGCCGCGGGTCCCGGACGCACCAGCACCCTCGGCGCGAGAAACTCGAGGGCGTCCGCGGGGACATTCTCGAATTCCGTCGTGACCGCGGCGCAGCCGCCCGCCAGCTGGCCAAGCGCGTGGAGATCCTGAAAGGGAGCTTCGATGTGCCGCGTAGCGATGCGTCCGGCGGGAGAGTGGGGGTCGGGATCGAGCACGACGACCTCGTAGCCCATCGACCGCGCACGCGCGGTAAACATCCTCCCCAGCTGTCCTCCCCCGAGCAGACCCAGGGTGGATCCCGGAAGGATCATCCGGGTGTGACCGGCGGCAGGCGCTGGGCCAGCACCTGCTCCCGTTGCGTCGCGCGGAACTGCTCCAGTGCGCTGCGCAGCGCCGGATTGCCGCCGGCGACCAGAGCCACGGCAAAGAGGGCGGCATTGTGCGCCCCGGCTTCTCCCACCGCAAACGTGGCGACGGGAACGCCCGCAGGCATCTGGACGATGGAGAGGAGAGAATCGAGACCCTGAAGGTGACGCGACGGAACCGGAACACCGAGTACGGGTAGCACCGTTTTGGCGGCGAGCATGCCGGGGAGATGCGCGGCGCCCCCGGCGCCCGCGATGATGCACACCAGTCCACGGTCCGCCGCGGTGCCGGCGTATTCGAAGAGCAGGTCGGGCGTTCGGTGGGCCGAGACCACCCTGGTTTCGTACGGAACCCCGAAGGCTTCCAGCCGTCGTGCGGCGTGCTGCATCACCTCCCAATCGGAGCTGGAACCCATTACCACGCCGACGAGCGGATTCGCCATGGGAACTCCGAAGCCTGGAGACAATCAGACAAGGTGGCGCGAGCGCGAGGAGGCAAAGTAGACGCGCGCCTCTAGGGATGCGAGGGACAGGGGCGCAGCCGGGGCCGATCCTTGCGCCGGGCCGAACATCACAACCCGTTGTGCAGCCATGGGATAGCATACTTCGGATGGCTTGGCCCGCCCGTTGCTGAGTAGACCCTCGCCAGGGGCAGCGTCCCCGGCCAACCTCAAGACCCGGATTGTGATGCGAAAGCAGTCAAAGGCGCCGGCCGAGTCGCCGTCTCTGGCTACGAAACTGCTCCTCCAGAGCAGATTCGGGCAGCGGCTGCTGTTGCTCTTCGTCTTCTGTGCAATCGTTCCGACCTGCGCGGTCGGCTGGCTCTCCTTTCAGAGCACCGCCGCTCAGCTCACCCAGCAGAGCTGGGAACGTCTTGCCTCGCTTGCGGGATCCGCCGGACGCGCGCTGTTCGACCGCCTCGATTTCCTGGAGGCCGACCTCCGAAAGGCCGCCCCTCGAGCTTCGACCTGTGGGGAGTGCGCCGCGTCGGTGCTCTACGGGGCGGACGAGGTGCTGCTGCTTTCCACCAAAGCACCGCGCCGGCTCGCCGGTGAAGCCGACGCGCTTCCGTCCCTCCAGCCTCAGGATCTGCCCGCGCTGGAGCCGGGGCAGAGTGCCGTCGTCGCCCGCCGATATGCCACGGACACGATCCGGATCTACCTCGTTCATCGTCCCTCCAGCGGTCCCGAACGAGTCGTCCTCCGCATCAATCCGGCGTACCTCTGGGGTGATTCCGGCGAAGCCTTGCCTCCGAATGTCAGCCTCACCATCTGGGATCCCGTTGCGGGAACGCTCATCGCGTCCGAAGCGGATGGCGCGACCGTCCCGCGCAACGTCGCGGGGCCGCTGGCGAGCGCACCAAGCGGGACCTTCGAGTGGAACGGCCCGCGCGGTGAATCGCTGGCCTCGTGGTGGGGACCCTCGCCGACCGGCCGATCCCTTCTGACTCAGCTCCGCGTGATCATGAGCCAGCCGATGGCCGGCGTGCTGGCACCGATGGCCACGTTCCAGCACGACTTCCCGCTGTTCCTCGCGGTGGCCTTGCTCAGCGTGCTCCTCCTCAGCATGAGCCAGATCCGCCGGAGCCTGCAACCGCTGGCGGCGCTGCAGCGTGGAACCCGCCGCATTGCGGAGCGGGACTTCGAACACCGCGTGGAGGTATCGAGCGGCGACGAGTTGCAGGAGCTCGCCGGCTCGTTCAACGCGATGTCGACCCAGCTGGCGCGCCAGTTCAACGCGCTCAAAGTGGCGGCGGAGATCGATCGCGCCGTGCTCGGCTCGGTCGACGCGGGCTCGATCGCCCAGACCATCGTCGACCGGGTGCCCGAGATCTGTCCCTGCGACGGACTCAGCATCACCCTGCTGAACGCGCCGGAGAGCTTCGAGGCCAGGACCTGGCGCGCCGCCGCGGGAGGAATGGAGCGGGTACACGCCGGCGTGCGGCTCGACCCCGATGACCTCCGCAGGGTGCATCTGCATCCCGAGCGGCTGGTGTACTCCACGGGCGAGATGGCCCTCCCCTCGTTCCTGAGTCATTTCCACCGGGAAGGAAACCCGACCGAAGTCGAGGCGTTCCCCCTTCGATTCGGCGGGGATCTCCTCGGCCTCCTGGCGCTGCGGCCGAAGCCGGGGGAGACGACCGAAGACGACATGGTCCAGGTGCGCCGCATCGCCGACCAGGCCGCGGTGGCGCTCTCCAATGCCAGCATGGTCGATCAGGTCCGCTTCCTCGCCTTCTACGACAGTCTCACCAAGCTGCCCAACCGGGTGCTCTACAAGGAACGGCTCGCCCAGGCGCTGGTACGGGCCGCGCGCACCGACCGCTTTGTGGCCGTGTGCTTCATCGACCTCGACCACTTCTCGCGCATCAACGACACGCTGGGACACGATCTGGGAGACGAGCTCCTCCAGGAAGTCTCGCGGCGCCTCACCGGGTCGTCGCGGATCGGAGACAGTGTGGCCCGGATCAGCGCGGAGCACGGGGTCGCGGAAGTCTCCCGCCTCGGCGGCGACGAATTCACCGTCGTGCTGTCGGACATCACCGACCCCCAGGAATCGGTGCGCGTTGCCCGGAGGCTCCTCGAGTCGCTCCGGCGTCCGATCCGTCTCGGCACTCAGGAGGTCTTCGTCACCGCGTCGGTCGGGATTGCGATCTACCCCTTCGATGGCGCCGACACCGAAGAGCTGCTCAAGAGCGCCGACGTCGCGATGTATCACGCCAAGGAGCAGGGCCGCAACACTTACCAGATGTATTCCGCCTCGATGAACGCCGAGGCGATGGCGCGCCTCCAGCTGGAGCAGCAGCTGCGCAAGGCGGTCGAGGCCCGGGAATTCACCGTCTGGTACCAGCCGATCGTCGATCTCGATACCCGGAGGCCGGTGGGCGCCGAGGCACTGGTGCGCTGGGCGCACCCCGATCGCGGCCTCGTCTCTCCGGCGGAATTCATTTCGCTCTGTGAAGAGTGCGGGCTCATCGTGCCGCTCGGAGAATGGATTCTCCGGGAGGTCTGCTCGCAGGCGAGAGCGTGGGAGGCGGCGGGACTCGGGGTCGTCCGGATGTCGGTCAATCTCTCGGCCAGGCAGCTGCGGCACGACGGGATCGTCGAGACGGTCCGAACCATCCTGCAGGAAACCGGTCTCCGGCCCCGCTCCCTTGTCCTGGAGCTCACGGAATCGATGCTGATGGAGCCGCGGGGCGTCACCGGGCGAACGATCCTGGAGCTGGCCGACCTCGGGGTGAGCCTCGCCATCGACGACTTCGGCACCGGCTACTCCTCGCTCAGCTACCTCAAGAACTTCCCGGTGACCACGCTCAAGGTCGATCGCTCGTTCATCTCCGGCATCACCACCGATCCCGACGACTCTGCGATTACCACGGCGATCATCGCCCTGGCACGCGCGATGGAGCTCGATGTCGTGGCCGAGGGCGTCGAGACGGAGGAGCAGGCCGATTTCCTGAAGGACCGTGGCTGCCACCGGATTCAGGGCTACCTGGTGGGACGTCCGATGTCGCGGGAAGAATTCGAGGAGGGGTTGCGGGGGGCTGGCAGCCTTCAGCCGTCAGCCATCACCCGGAAGCGACTGAAGGCCGCCAGTTGAGCAGGGAGTAGCGAAGCGCGAAGCGGAAAAGGCACATGCCTCCTCGCGCTTCGCTATTCGCTCCTCGCTACACCGTGGCCCTCGTGCGATTCATGGTGCCTCGCTCCGCCAGTGCCGCCTGCGCGGCGGCGAGCCTCGCGATCGGGACGCGGAAGGGCGAACAGGAGACGTAGTTCATTTTCAGCGCTTCGCAGAACGCCACCGCCCGCGGCTCCCCGCCGTGCTCCCCACAGATCCCGAGCTTCAGATCCTGCCGTTCCCGCCGGCCGAGTCCCACCGCCATCGAGATCAGCTTGCCCACTCCCTCGAGATCGAGCTGGATGAAGGGGTCGTCGTCGATGATGTTCCGCTCGAGGTACGCCGGAAGAAAGACGCCCGCGTCGTCGCGTGAGAGACCCCAGGTCGTCTGGGTCAGATCGTTGGTGCCGAAGGAGAAGAACTGCGCCTCACGCGCGATCTCGTCGGCGGTCAGCGCGGCCCGGGGCAGCTCGATCATGGTGCCGAGGAGGTAGGGCACGGTGAGCTGGCGCTCGCGGAACACCTCTTCCGCGACCTGCCGCACCAGGAGCGCCTGCTTCCGGAACTCCACCACGTGCGCGACCAGGGGGATCATGACTTCGGGCTGGACCCGGCCCTTCCGGTTGGCCACCGTACATGCCGCTTCGAAGATCGCCCGGGCCTGCATCATCGTGATCTCGGGATACATGATGCCGAGCCGGCATCCGCGCAGACCGAGCATCGGATTGACTTCCGAAAGCGACGCGATGGTGCGGGTGACGTCTTCGACCGTCCTCCCGGTGTCCCGGGCCAGGACCGCCACTTCGTCCGCATCCTTCGGGAGGAATTCGTGCAGCGGCGGATCGAGCAGCCGGATGGTGACGGGAAATCCTTCCATCGCGCGGAAGATGCCCTCGAAGTCGGTCCGCTGCATCGGGAGCAGCTTCTCGAGCGCCTTCTTTCGGCCTTCCGTATCCGCCGCGAGGATCATCTCGCGCATGGCGATGATCCTGTCGCCCTCGAAAAACATGTGCTCGGTGCGGCAGAGCCCGATGCCTTCGGCTCCGAAATCGCGGCCGCGGTGGGCGTCGGCGGGTGTGTCGGCGTTGACCCGGACTCGAAGGTGCCGCATCCCGTCCGCCCAGCCCATCAGGCGTGAGTAGTGGCCCGAGAGCTCCGGAGGAACGAGCCTGGTCTTGCCGGCGTACACCCTGCCGGTACTTCCGTCGACGGTGATCCACTCACCCTCCTGGATCTTTCGTCCGTCCACGGAGAATGACGGCGTGCGCTC
>Ga0070704_100001258_pt1 | contig 13356 bp, 10 predicted proteins | sample KBSK5252metaG_FD_65467 | JGI IMG/M metagenome (GOLD analysis project Ga0070704, IMG submission 65467) | Corn, switchgrass and miscanthus rhizosphere microbial communities from Kellogg Biological Station, Michigan, USA - KBS K5-25-2 metaG | ecosystem: Host-associated > Plants > Roots >...
ATCGACCGCTGGAACAGGAAGTAGCCGCCGTTGACACGCAGGTTGGTCTTGGTGATCGCCATGACGTCGTCGACCAGACCATCGCTGCCCATGGACACGGCGTGATAACTCAGGTTCGGCCGCACGCACACAAAATTGGCGATCTTCCCGCCGCGCTGGAAATGATCGATCAACGTCGGCAGGTGCAGGTCGGTGAGGCCGTCGGCGTAGTTGGCGAGGAACATCTCATCGTCCTCGACGTAGCGCTGGACAGCCTTGAGCCGCTGCCCGAGGTTGGCCGTAACCCCGGTGTCGGCAAACGTGATGCGCCAGTCCGAGATGTCGCTGTTCATCAGGTCCACCTGACGGCCGCCGCGCGACAAGACGAAGTCGTTCGAGATCGTCTCCTCGTAATTGAGGAAGTACTTCTTGATGACGTCGGCGCGGTGCCCCAGGCACAGAATGAAGTCGCGGTGGCCGAAGTGGGCGTAGTACTTCATGAGATGCCACAGGACCGGGCGATATCCAATCGGCACCATGGGCTTGGGGATATCGTCACCCAGCTCGCGGAGTCGCATGCCGAGTCCGCCGCAAAAGAGCACGACCTTCATGTTGCCACCGCCGCGGCAGGGCGGGGCGCGACGGACCACCGCAGTGTGCTGTCGAGCCGCCCCTCGCCTTGCAGTCTGAGAATCTGTTTGATGCGCAAATAGCGATCGCCCAGGAATGCCTCGCGCGTGAGGCCGTACCGCTCGAACGCCTCGTGCAGCTGTTCCATCCCGCGGCGCACGGTCCACTGCGGGCGGAACGCGGGCAGCGTCCGCTCGATCTTGCTGCAATCCACGCGATAGCAACGGGGATCCGGCCCGCCCCCCTCGGCGTACTCGACGGTGCTGCGCGGGACGACCTGGCGCACGAGCTCGGCGAGATCGCGCACGCGATAGTTCTCCTCGGTGCGCCCGACGTTGAAGGCCTGGTTGTGCACCAACGGCCGGGGCGCGTCGAGCACGGCCAGGAACGCCCGGCCGATGTCCTCCACGTGGACCAGCGGGCGCCAGGGGGTGCCGTCGCTCTGAATCAGCACTTCGCCGGTTGTAAAGGCATAGCCGACCAGGTTGTTCACGACGACGTCCGCGCGGAGGCGCGGCGAGACGCCGTAGGCGGTGGCATTCCGCAGGAACGTCGGGCTGAAGCGATCGTCGGCCAGCGGGGCGACGTCGCGCTCGACGCGCACTTTCGACTCGCCGTAGGCGGTGATCGGGTTGAACGCCGCTTCCTCGGTGAGGAGCGTGTCGCCGGCGACGCCGTAAAGACTGCACGACGACGCGAACAGGAACCGCTCCACGCCCGCCTGCTTCGCCAAGCGGGCGAGCCGGACGGAGGCGAGATGGTTGATATCGTACGTGCACTGCGGGTTCACGTTGCCGAGCGGGTCGTTCGAGAGCGCGGCAAGGTGAATGACTGCGTCAAATCCCTCGAGGTCCTCCACCGTCACGTCGCGGAGATCGAGACGCCGCGCGGGCATGGCGGGTGCGTCGTCGCCGAACGTGCAGGCTTCGAATAGATACGAATCGAGGCCGACGACGTCGTGTCCCGCCGCCCGCACCATGGGGGCGAGGACGGAACCGATGTACCCGTTGTGACCGGTGACGAGCACCTTCATGGACCTGCCCTGGCTCAAGGTTTCTGCATGGGGCGTACGCGCAGGTCGGTGACCTCCGCCGTCCGCTCCATGCTCAAGGCCTGCACGATGACCGCGGCGACATCCGCGGGCTGCATCAGACGCTCCGGCCGGTACGTCTTACCTTCCCGCGCGTGGATCGCTTCCTGGCGGGGTGATGCCGTCCGTCCAGGGTACACGCTGAGCACCCGCACGCCGTCTGCGTTCACTTCGTCGCGCAGGGCGTCCGCGATCGCCTTGAGTGCGTGCTGCGTGGCCGCGAAGGGCCCGAGCTGCGCGCGCGCGGCCAGTCCCACACTCGAGTTGACGAACACGATCTGACCGCCGCGCGCCTGCAGCATGGGCAGCAGCCGCTGCGTCAAGGCATACGGCGCCCGCACATTGGCGCGATACTGCGCATCCAAGTCGGCCACCGGCGTCCGGGCGATCGGGCCCATGGCGTGCACGCCGGCGCTATGGACCAGCACATCCAGCTCGGCGCCCCGGTCGCGCAGCGCATCGTGAAAACGATCGATGTCCTCATCGCGCTCGAGATCGAGGGGGCATGCTTGGGCGCATCCGCCCTGTTCCCGAACGGCGGCGGCCACCTCTTCGAGCGCGTCCGCGCGCCGCGCCAGCAACCAGACCGACGCGCCGGCGGCGGCGAGACCGAGTGCGACGGCGCGCCCGATGCCCTGGCTCGCACCGGTCACGACGGCGGTCTGGCCCTCGAGCGACGGCATCCCTACCGCGCCTGAGCCAAGACGGGCGCGGCGTCGCGGGCTCCCACGAGCGGTGTGCCGGCCTCGTAGCGCTGACAGACCTCGTTCGGGATGTGCGTGAGATCGGTGCCGCGCAGGTAGTCCTGCATCGTCGTCCCCGTGCACTCGGAGTCGATGTTCGGCGCGCCCCGGCGCGCCAGCACGTCGTCGTAGTGCACGGTGCGGAAATCGATGCTGAACCGCGTCCGGCCCGAATCATTCGGGACCGTGGAGTGCATATGCGCCCCCGAGAACAGAATCATCCCCCCGACCGGTGGCAGGAGCCGGACCTGGGGGTCGAGCTCCAGGGGTTCCTCGGCCTTGGGCTGCTTGCGGGTGTCGGACGTGATGTGCTTCGCCGCCTCTTGGCGACTCGTCCGATTCCACTCGGCGTAGTTGTATTCCCGCGATCCATTGCGCACCGGCTGGCTCCAGTACCGCGGGTGGAACGCCATCGCGTTCGACGGCTGGATGTCGAAGATCGGGAGCCACCAATTGATCTGCGAAAACGGGGCCGAGTACCACGTGTCCCGATGCGGATGAAAGGCGTACGCGATCCCCGAGGTCAGGTAGTTCTCGCTCGTCGCCGTCCGCATCCGCGGGACGTCGAAATACGTCTTGGCGGGATCACAGCCCAGGCCGCGCAGGATGTTCTGGATCGCTTCCTTGGCGCGGGGATGGTGGATGAATTTCGGCTTGAGCGCCGCGAGCACCGCCGCATAGGCCTCGACCGGCATGTCGTATTGCGCGAGCTCCGGATCCCGCGCGCCGAATGCGTCCCGGATCAGCTCCCGGGCCAACGCCACCAGGGCCTGCGTGCCGGGCACCGGCGTGTAGACGAACAGCTGGCCGGCGTACAGCCGCTCGCGCCGTGCGTCATCTCCCAGCGCGGAATCGACGAACACGGAGTTCATGAGTCCCCTTTCCGGCGGTGGCGACCCGCGGCGCGTTCGGGACGCGCGCGAGTCGGTTGCGTCGTGGTGGTGTCTGTGGGAAGGAGCAAGCCATGTGCCAGCAATGCATTGGCCGAATGGCGGATTTGTGAGAAGGGCAGGTCGGCCCGATCTGCGATGTCGAGCAGACTGTGGCAACCGTCTGACAGATTCAGCAGCCAGAGGAGCGCCATCTCGCTCTGGCGGGGGTCCGACTGGCCGCCGATGGCTTGATACAAGCCGCGCCGTCCGAGTTGCGGCTCACCCTTGGGCTGCACGTTGACGTACGTGGCGTTGCCTTCGAGGACGTCGAACAGCGCGAGGCACGTCGCGTACGAGTCCGCCAGCGCATCGGGACGGACGAAATCCAAATTGTCGGCCGAGGTATGGTACTCGGGGTAGCGCGCATATGGCGTGCGCGACAAGCACCCGACCGCGAGGTCGTATCCGGGGGAGCAGTACTGGCGCTCGTCGTACCCGTACGGCGAGAAGTCCATGACCGTCGCCGCGGCGGCGGCATGGCGGAGGACGTGCGCCGCGGCCCGGTCGATCAGGGCGTCACCGCGCCGGCTGCGCTTGTAGTGGATCGATCCCGCATCCCCCACGCTGGCGAGCACCAGGCCGTGACGGATGCGCGGCACCACGGACTCGTTCTGGGCGAGCCACGTGATCGAGCCGATGGTCCCGGGAATGAACAGGAACCGGTACGAGTATCGGGTCCGCTGCGACCGGAGGTGTCGCGCCAGGTAGGTCGCGACGGCTACGCCGGACAGGTTGTCGTTGCACAGCGACGGATGGCACGCATGGCACGACACGAGGATTTCATCGGTCCACTCGCCGGGTACGAGCAGCTCGCCGTAGCTGAGATGCCCCGGGGCGAGGGTGGCATCGATGTGCACTTCGTAGTCGCCGTCCGGCAGCGCCTGCAGCTGCCGGTGTGTCAGGCAGAACCCCCACGTCTCCTTGTAGTACGACGTGCGGTAGGGAATCCAATCGGGGTGATCGGGGAGACTGAAGCAGTGCGCCTTCAGCTCCTGCAGCGAGACGGTGCGGTGCACCGGCACGCTGTAGTTCAGGACGTGGAGGTTGGAACGCCGGAAATCGATCACGCGTTCGCCGTGCGCGTTCTTCACGTACGCATCCCGGATATTCCACTCGTTCGGCACTACCCAGTCGAGCACCCGCGTGCCGGAGGGCACCTCGCGTGTCGCGAGCGGGATCAACTGTTGCAAGCGCCGCAGCGTCTCCCGGAATCCGTCCCCGGTGATGCTGCGGCAGATCGGATACAGGTCCGCGATAAGCGCGTGCATCGCCGCGCCGATGTCCTCGGCCACGAGCCGGGGGGCGGTAACCGCGCTCATCCGTGCCCCGCGGAGAAGTCGGCATACTGCCGGTCGCGGTCGAGCAGGATCGGCTGCTCGAGCGGCCAGGGAATGGCGAAGGCGGGGTCGTCGAAGCGGATGCCGCGTCCAGCCTCGGGCGCATAGAACTCGGACATCTGGTACAGGACCTCGGTGTCGTCCACCAGCGTCTGAAATCCGTGCGCCAAGCCCTGCGGGATGTACAGGGCGGCGCGATTGTCCGCGCTCAGCTCGATCCCGACATGGCGGCGGAACGTCGACGAGTCCGGCCGCAGGTCGAGCGCGACATCCCAGATGGCCCCCCGCGTGCAGCGGATCACCTTCGCCTCGGCATGGGGCGGCGCCTGGTAGTGCATGCCGCGCAGCGTTCCGCGACGGCGGTTGAACGACACGCTGCACTGCACGAGGCGCGGATCGAGGCCGTGCTCGGTGAATTCTCGTTGGCACCACGTCCGGGCGAAGATCCCGCGATGATCTTCGCGCGGCTCCGGCGTGATCACCCACACACCCGACAGCGCCGTCTCCTGGAAGATCACGGGACGATCTCGACCTCGGGGATCGGAATGACGAACTGTCCGCCCCATTCGCGGATGTAGCCGAGTTGCGCGATGATTTCCTGCCGGATGTTCCAGGGCAGGACCATGACGTAGTCGGGGCGCGTCTCGCGGATGCGCTCGGGCGGATGAATCGGGATGTGCGTACCCGGCAGGTGCTTGCCCTGCTTGTACGGGTTCCGGTCCACCGTGTAATCGAGAAAGTCGGTGCGGATGCCGCAGTAATTGAGCAGCGTGTTGCCTTTGCCTGGGGCACCGTATCCGGCGATGGTCTTGCCCGCCCGCTTCGCCTCCACCAGAAACGCGAGCAGCTCGTGCTTCACGCGGCGCACCCGCTCGGCGAATTCCGCGTAGTAGGGCAGCGCGCCGAGCCCGGCGTCGACTTCGCGCGTCCGCAGCGCGCTCACGCGGGGCGTGACCGGCCGGAGTGGATCTTCGACATGGCAGGCGTAGATGCGGAGCGAGCCACCGTGCGTCTCGAGCTCCTCCACGTCGTAAATCGCGAGGCCGTGCGCCTCGAGCACGTGGGTGACGGAGAGGAGCGAGAAGTACGAGAAGTGCTCGTGGTAGATCGTGTCGAACTGGTTCTCGGCCACCAGCCGCATCAGGTGGGGGAACTCCAGCGTGATCACGCCACGCGGGCTGAGCAGGATCTTCATCCCGGCCACGAAGTCATTGAGATCGTGGACCTGCGCCAGGACGTTATTCCCAATCAGCAAGTCGGCGCGCTCCCCCCGGTCGGCGAGGGCTTGCGCGGTCTCGCGCCCGAAGAACGCGACCCGGGTCGGTACGCCCTTCTCGACGGCCACCTTGGCGACGTTCGCCGCGGGTTCGATCCCGAGGGCCGGGATGCCGCGTTCCACGAAGTACTGCAGCAGGTAGCCGTCGTTGCTCGCGACCTCCACGACGTGACTGTGTCGCGACAGGCCCAGCTCGGCGATCATCCGCTCGGTGTAGCGCTTGGCGTGCGCGAGCCAGCTGTCCGAGTACGACGAGAAGTAGGCGTACTCGCTGAAGATCGCCTCGCGGCCGACGTACTCCTGCAGCTGGACGAGGAAGCACCGGTCGCACACGTACACGTGCAACGGGTAGAACGGCTCCATGTCGTTGAGCTGATCGGGACGGAGATAGCTCTCGCACAGGGGCGACATGCCGAGATCCACGAACGTGTGCCGCAACGGCGCGGCGCAGACGCGGCAGGCGTCCTGGGCGGCCCGTGGCGCTCCCGACTCTGGATCCCGCGCGCGCGCCGGCTGCGGCGTGGCGAGGGTGGCGGCGGGCCCGCTCACGGGGTCACCGGTGAGATACGGTACACGACGCCCTGCTGACTGAGGATGTACAGCTCACCGCGTGAGTCCTCTCCGAATGATGTGATGTTTCCGAGTGTGCCGAATTCCGGCGTGTAGTCGTGGTGATCACTCGCGGTGCCGTTCGCATACCGGAAGCTCCGCACCCAACCGCGGCAGTAGTCCGCGTAGAAGTAGCGCCCGCTCAGGAGCGGCAGCCGCGCGCCGCGGTAGACGTAGCCGCCCGTGATGGAGCAGCCGGTGATGGTCCCGCCGCTGTGAGGGTATTCGAACACCGGCAGCACCGTGCCGGCGGAAGAGCACGGCGTACTATCGAAGCACATGGTCCCCTCGAGGATGCTCCACCCGTAGTTCTGGCCGCCGCTGCTCGCGACGGGTTGGACATCGATCTCCTCGCGGGCTCCTTGGCCCACATCGGCGATGTAGAGGTCGCCCGTCAGACGATCGAACGCATAGCGCCACGGATTGCGGAGTCCGCGCGCCCAAATCTCCGGCTTGGCCGGAGGGCGCCCCACGAAGGGATTGCTGGCCGGGACCACGTACGGTGCGGCGCCATTCACGTCGATGCGGAGGATCGAGGCGAGGAGCTGCGTGCTATCCTGCCCGTGCCCAAGCTGGTTGTTGGCCCCGCCGCCATCACCCAGGCCGATGTAGAGGAAGCCGTCAGGGCCGAACTTGACGAGGCCGCCGTAGTGATTGTCGAACGTCGGGTGCGGGATGGAGATGATCGGTTGCGCGGACGCCGGATCGGCGACCTCGGGGTCTGCCGAGACGGTGTAGCGGACCACTTGGATGGTGCCGCCGAGGTCCGTGTACAAGACGACGAATTGGCCGTTGTGCTCGTAGTTCGGATGGAACGCAAGACTCAGTAAGCCCCCCTCACCCGTCGACCGGATCAGGCTCACGATGTCGAGGAACGCGCCGGGCAGCAGGGTGCCGTTGCGAATGATGCGAATCCGTCCGGCCCGCTGGACGATGAACAAGCGGCTGGTGTCGGCGGGCGGCTGCGTCAGGTAGACCGGGAAGACGAGACCGGTCGCGATGACTTGCGCCATCGGCGTGGCCGAGACGATGATGCCCGAGACGCCGGCACTGCCGCCGAAGCTCGCGACGATCGTCGTGGCGCCCGGCCGCACGGCCGTGACTTGGACGGTGCGGTCGCCGGTGCTGGCGACCGTGGCGATCCCTGGGTCCAGCGTGGCCCAAGTCACGGGTTGTAGCACCGGAACGCCGTTGGCATCGAGGATCGTCGCGGTGAGCGCCGCCGTTCCGCCGATCGGCAAGGTGTCCGCCGTCGGCGCGACCGTCACGACGTACGACCCGAGGGTGACGTTGATCGGCAAGTCCCCCGCGAGCGGCGTCAGGACCAGCGTGATGGTCGGATTGGTTCCGCCTTGGATGGTCACGGTCACCGCACCGCGGTGCGTCTCCGTGCCGTTCGCGTCATAGGCGTGCATCGTGATCGTGCGACCCGACCCCGCCGTGAGGTTGATGCTGCCCGTCGCCACGCCGTTGACCACCGGCACGTTGAACACGACGGGGCTCGTGATGTCGGGCGCGGTAACCACGACCACGACCGTGGCCGCGGCCGTCGCCGTGAGGTCGGCCCGGACCAGCAGGGAGACCACGTGCTTGCCCGGATCCGTTGTATCCTGCGCGCAACCGCTCAACAACAGGCAGAGCAGGGCGGCGGCCGCAAGACTCTGCGCATAACGAGGCATGACGCTAGGGGCCCGTGACCGTTACCGTGCTGGAGCCGGCCACACCCTGGAACGTCGCCACGATGCTGGTCTGGCCCGCCCTCACGCCGGACACGACGCCCAGGGCGCTGACCGTCGCGATGCCGGGATTGCTGGTCGCCCATATCACCGTACCGGCGACGGGACCGTTCGCATCGGTGATGGTCGCCGTGAGCGGTGTGGTAGCGCCAACCGCGACCGTGGCGGGGGAGGGCGTCACCGCTACGGTGATGCTCCCCAGCGTTGCGGTGATGGGCGTGTCGCCCGTGAGGGGCGCCAGCACCAGCGAGATCGTGGCGTTGGTGCCGGCCGCGATGTTCGTGGTCACGGACCCCCGATGCGTCTCGACGCCGTTCACGTCGAAGGCGCGCATGCTGATGGTGCGGCTGGAGCCGGCCGGGATCGTGACCGTGCCGGTGGCCACGCCGTTCACGATCGTCAGATTGAACGCCAGCGGGGTCGGGATGCCTGGCCCCGACACTTCCACGACGACCATGGCGACGGCCGTGGCGGAGACGTCCGCCGACACGTTCAGAGTGGCCTCCCCGCCCGACTCCACGACGTCGTGGGCGCAGGAGGCGAGCACGAGGAGCGACGCGAACACGGCCAACACGGAGTGACGCTTGTTACGCAGCATGATTCGGTTCCTTTCCCGCAAGACGAAGCTCAAGGGCGAAGCTCAGCTTCGGGGTATCGACAACCCATCCCTGGGCGAAGCAATTCCCACGCCGCCTGCCGGACCGGCTTCCATTCCAGCGTGGGGCCGTAAGACGTGATGCGCACAGGTAGTTACCACCCCCGCACGGGAAGCTCGCGGCGGGGCTAGCGCCGATTCCGGGCAGATGTTGCAGACCCCTTACAGTCGGGCGGTCGGGCGGGAACGCCGCAGCGGTGCGCGCGGCCTCGTAGGCGGCACGAGTCCTGCCGCTCGGTCGGGCGAAAGGATGTGACCTCATGACGGACGGAACGGCATTGCCCGAGAGACCGCCCGCTGGCGACCACCTGCCGCCGGCCGCGCGGCGCGCCAGAGTGGCTGGCTGGATCGTCGTGCTCGTTCTGGGTGCCATCCAGGCGTGGGCCGGCCGGTTCGAGATCAACTCAGATGGCGTGTCCTACCTCGACGTGGGGGACAACTATTTCGGGGGCGAGTGGCACGACGCCATCAACGGCTATTGGAGTCCGCTCTACTCCTGGCTGCTCGGTCTCGCGAACGTCATCGTCAGACCATCGCCATACTGGGAGTTTCCGCTCGCACACCTGGTGAACTTCGCCATCTACGTCGCCGCCCTCGTGGCGTTCGATCGGATGCTGTGCCAGCTGATCGATCACCAGCGGCGCCACGACAACGCCTGGCCCGCCTGGGCGTCGATCGGCCTCGGATTCGGGCTCTTCGCCTGGTCGTCGCTCGTGCTAATCAATCTCACGGGCGTCTCTCCCGACATGTTGGTCGCCGCTGCCGTGTACTTCGCTGCGGCCACGTTGTTGCGCCTCGCGGCGGAACCCTCGGCGGCCACTCGGCCGCTGCTGATCGCGTTCGGGGCGACCCTGGGCCTCGGGTACCTTTCGAAGGCCGCGATGTTTCCGCTCGCCTTCGTCTTTCTCCTCGTCGGCGCCCTACTGCGCGGGGCTGAGCGCCACCGTGCGACCAACGCGGCCCTCGCCCTACTCGCATTCGTGCTCGTCTCAAGCCCGTTCGCGCTTGCCCTGTCGGTGTCCAAAGGGCGTCCCACCTTTGGGGACGTCGGCAAGATCAACTACGCGTGGTACGTGAACGCGGCCGATCTCGGCCCCGATGAGCTCCAGGTCTTCCGGCGGCATTGGCACGGCGATCCTCCGGGCAGTGGCACGCCGCTACATGGTGCGCGAAAAGTCGCGGACAGCCCGCCGATCTACGAGTTTGGCACTCCGGTCGGTGGGACCTACCCCGTGTGGTACGATCCGTCCTACTGGTATGACGGGCTGCGGGTGCACGTACGCCCGCGCGAGCAAGCGAGGTTGCTGGTGACGCACGCGCGCTGGTACTACAACACGTTCATCGGGGTGCCGCTGCGTCAGTTGCTGCGACAGGGCCCCTCGATGCGCATGCTCGCGGACCTCAAGCTCGTGCCGCTCGCGCTTATAGGGGGATGGGTACTGCTGGCGTATCAGTCGGGCCGCAAAGGCGCACTCGCCGGGGACGCACTGCGGTACTGGTTCCTCCTCGTGCCGGGGCTCGCTGCGTGCGCGATGTACGCCCTGGTGCACGTGGAGGAGCGCTTCGTCGCGCCGTTCGTGGTACTGATGTATCTCGGCGTCTTCGCCGCGCTCCGCCTGCCCGCGAAGCGGCTATCGGCCTTCGTCGCCGTGGTCGGGGTCGCTGTCCTGGTGTCGTTCGCCACGGGAGCGGTGGCGCGCTCAGTCCCGCGCGACTGGCAGATCGTCGAGGGGCTTCGGAGCGTGGACGCGCGGCCGCACCCCAAGATCGCCTCGCTGCAGTATGCGAACCGGGTGCACCGCGGCTGGGCCCGCTTGGCGCGCGCTCGCATCGTCGCCGAGATCTTTCCGGGCGGCGAAGACCAGTTCTGGTCGGCGCCGGACTCGGTGCAAGCGCGTGTGTTGCGGACATTTGCGGATGCGGGGGCCGACATGGTAGTGGCCGCCACCGTGCCGGTCGGCGTTCTGCCTCCCGGGTGGCGGCCCGTCGGCGCGACGGGGTATCTCGCCTACGTGCTGACGGTGCCTTAGCTCTGAGGCGCCAGGCCGACCGCGGCCACGTCGTACTTGCCGTTGGGGAGCCGCGGCAGGCTGGTGCGTACCTCGAAGCGCACTGGCTGCATGTAGCGCGGCAACTCGAGACCGCAATGCAGCCGCAAGCGCTCCATGGCGCCGCCCTGGGCGAGCACCACGTGCGCGATGATGCGCTGGCCGCGCAGCTCGTCCGGTTCGGCGGATACGACACAGTCGGTAACTTCGCCTGACGCCAGAATCACATCGCTGACCTCGAGCGGACTGACACGGTAGCCCATCGTCTTGATCAGACGGTCGCGGCGCGTCACGTACGTCAGGAACCCGTCCGCGTCGCTGCGGACCAGGTCCCCCGTGAAGACCACGCGCTCAGCGTCGCGTTGTGGATGGCGTCGGAACACCTGCGCCGTTGTCTCGGGATCGTTCCAATATCCCAGGGTGACGGTGGGCCCGTTGAACACGAGCTCCCCAACCTCCCCGACCGCGCAGGGCGTCAGGTCGTCGCGCAGCACGAGCACCTCGCCCCCTGGGATGGCGCGTCCGATGGAGTTCGGCCGACGATCCACCTCTCCGCTGGGGAGGTACGTGCAGCGCAGCGCTTCGGTCAAGCCGTACATCAGAAACAGCTGAGCCTGCGGCTGCGCGGCCCGGAGGCCTCGCACAGCGACGACTGGCAGATGGCCGCCGGCGTTCGTCATGACGCGCAGATCGGGAAGCCGCTCGTCCCGAAAGCCGGGAACGCTCAGGAACTGGAGCCAGAGCGGTGGGACGCCGGCCAGGACCGTCACCCGCTGAGCGCGAAGCTCCGTCACGAGCTGAGCGGCCAAAGGCGATCGCTCGATCACCAGAGTGGCACCGGTCCCGATCGCGCACAGCACCTGGCTCATGCCGTAGACAAAGCTGAATGGCAGGAATGCGGCGATGCGGTCGTTCGGCGAGATGCTCAGGTATGCCGTAACGGCCCTGGTACTCGCCCACAGGTTGCCGTGACTGACCGTGACGCCCTTGGGCCGCCCTGTCGACCCGGACGTGTAAACGATTTGCACGGGGTCGGTGCTTTGGCGAGCGACTGGGGCGAAGTCGCCCGCGGCCGGGATGTCTTCGACGAGCACGAGACGGGTGGCGCCGGGATCGAGAGACGGCTGCGCTCCTGCGAATAGCGCGGAGGTGAAGAGCACGCTCGCGCCGCAGTCGGTTAGGACATGCGTGATCTGGCGGGCCCGGAGCGTCTCGCCCAGCACCACGGCGATCCCGCCCACAGCCGCGACCGCGAAGAACGCCGCGACGGCGTCCAGGCCGCTGTCCAACCAGATCGCGACCCGGTCGTCGGGGTGGAGCCCCATCGCCGTAAGCGCCGTCGCGATGGCGGCGGCGCGCGACATCAATTGGTGGTATGGCGTCTCGCGTCCGCGCTCGACCAAGGCCGTCGCGGCGGCCCGGGAGCGCGCCGATTCCCACAGGAGGCGGGCGATACTACCACGATCGGAGCCGTTCATACCCCCATGGTCAGCATTGCTCGTGCCAGCGTAGCCCCTCGCGCCGTCGAACGCGTGGTCGTTGGCCAGCAGGGCGAAACGTATCAAGTCTGCAACACCGCTCAATTGGGCGATCGGTGGCCGGAGCCCCGATCGATCTATCTCCTTCCAGCGCAGTGAGCTACGAGAGAATCGCGGGTCCCGCAGGGAAGGCGCCTTCCTTGCAGGTATCGAGGCGTATGAGTCTGGCTCGTGGGTTGGAGTTGGACGCCGCGGAGGCTACGGCGTCGATCTGCAGGGAGCTACGCGACCAGCTGGGTCGGCACTTGCAGCGGCGGGGGCTCGTCGTCGCCATGAGCGGAGGCCTCGATAGCTCCGTGTGCGCCGGGCTGGCCGTTCGCGCAGTCGGGCCGAACCGCGTGTTCGGGCTCTTCCTGCCCGAGCGGGAGTCGGATCCCGACAGCTTGACCTTGGCGCGCGAATGGGCGGACGCGCTGGGAATCGCCTACGCGGTGGAGGACATCGGGCCCGTGCTCGAGGCCCTGGGGTGCTATCGCCGCCGCAACGAGGCGATTCGGCGTGTCGTTCCCGAATTCCAGGACGACTGGCGGTGCAAGGTGGTGCTGCCGGGCGGCGTGCTGGAGACAGAGCGCCTGAACGTGCCCTACCTCGCCGTGGAGTTCCCTGGCGGAGACCTGCGCCGCGTCCGACTACCGGCGGCGGAGTACCGGCAGATTGTCGCGGCGACGAACTGCAAGCAGCGCACTCGGAAGATGCTCGAGTACTACCACGCCGACCGCCTGCACTACGCGGTCACCGGCACGCCGAACCGCCTCGAGTACGACCAGGGGTTCTTCGTGAAGC
>Ga0070704_100001261_pt1 | contig 13342 bp, 13 predicted proteins | sample KBSK5252metaG_FD_65467 | JGI IMG/M metagenome (GOLD analysis project Ga0070704, IMG submission 65467) | Corn, switchgrass and miscanthus rhizosphere microbial communities from Kellogg Biological Station, Michigan, USA - KBS K5-25-2 metaG | ecosystem: Host-associated > Plants > Roots >...
CTGATCCTGCGCAACCACGGCCTGCTGACGGTCGGGAGCACCGTGTGCGAGGCGTTCGTCGTAATGCACTGGCTGGAGCGCGCGTGCCAGGCGCAACTGATGGCGATGGCGTGCAATGCCAAGCTCAATATGCCCGACCCCCAGACGGTCGCCCTGACGTACGAGCGATACAAGCCGGGGCAGCGCCGCAACATCACCGCGCTGGAATGGCCGGCGATGCTGCGGATGCTCGATCGCAGAGACCCATCCTTCAGGGAATAGGACCATGCTCCAGGGCAAGGTAGTCGTGGTCACCGGCGCCGGCGGCGGAATCGGGCGCGATTTCGCGCACGCGATGGCCGCCAAGGGCGCGAAGGTGGTCGTGAATGACATCGGCTCCTCGGTCTCGGGCGAAGGCAAGGACGCCGGCCCGGCGCAGAAGGTCGTCGACGAGATCAAGGCGAAAGGCGGCACCGCGGTCGCGAGCACCGACAGCGTCGCGGACTGGGAGTCGGCGAACCGCATCATCAAGACCGCGATCGACACGTTCGGCCGGATCGACGTCGTCGTCAACAACGCCGGTATCCTGCGCGATCGCTTCTTCTTCAACATGTCCGTCGAGGAATGGAAAGCGGTCATCGACGTCCACCTCAACGGCACGTTTTACGTCTCGCGGGCCGCTGCGACTTTTTTCAAGAGCCAGGGTTCGGGCCGCTACATCAACATGACTTCGACTTCGGGCCTGGTGGGCAATTTCGGCCAGGCGAACTACGCCGCCGCGAAGCTCGGCATCGCCGCGCTGTCCAAGTCGATGGCGCTCGACATGGCGAAGTACAAGGTGACCTCCAACTGCATCTCGCCGTTCGCCTGGAGCCGCATGATCGGCACCATTCCTGCCGATACGCCCGATCAGCAGGCGCGGCTGGAGAAGATCAAGCGGATGGAGACTGCCAAGATCGCCCCGCTCGCCGTCTATCTGGCGAGCGACGCCTCGCAGGACGTCACCGGGCAGATCTTCGCGGTGCGCGCGAACGAGATTTTCCTGATGTCGCAGAGCCGGCCGCTGCGCTCGGTGCATCGCGCCGAAGGCTGGACGCCCGAGACGATCGCCGAGCAGGCGATCCCGGCGATGCGCGCGCAGTTCTACGCGCTCGACCGCTCGCAGGACGTATTTTCCTGGGACCCGATCTGAGGGGCGCGCGGCGATGCTGATCCGCTTCTGGGGTACGCGCGGCTCATTGCCGGTGGCGCTCACCACGCGAGCGCTGCAAGCCAAGCTCGTGCTGGCGCTCGTCGCCGCATCGGGCAAGAAGCTCGACACCCAGCAAAAGGCGTGGCGTTTCATAGAGAATGAGCTGGATTTTTCCGTTTCCCACACGTTCGGCGGCCACTCGCCCTGCGTGCAGATCGATTGCGGCGGCGAAGAGTACGTGCTGTGCGATCTCGGCAGCGGCGCACGCCCGTTCGGCAACACGGTGATCGCCACGCGCGGCGCGCAGACACCGGCCGTGTACCACGTGTTCATGTCGCATGTGCACTGGGATCACATCATGGGGTTCCCGCTGTTCTCCCCTGCCTATATCCCTGGCAACCGCATTCGCATCTACGGCTGTCACGACTTGCTCGAAGCAGCGTTCCGCAGGCAGCACGGCGCGCCGAGCTTTCCGGTCGAATTCGACCAGCTCGCAGCGCAAATCGAGTTCATCCGGCTCGAACCGGGGCGGCGCTACGACGTCGCCGGCCTGAACGTGCGCGCGATGCTGCAAGCACACTCGGGCGACTCCTACGGCTACCGCTTCGAGCACGGCGGCAAATCCGTCGTCTACTCGACGGATTCGGAGCACAAGCTCGAGGATCAGAAAGACACTCAGGCGTTCGTCGAATTTTTCCGCAACGCCGACCTCGTCATCTTCGACGCGATGTACGCGCTCGCCGATGCGGTCTCGGTGAAGGCCGACTGGGGGCATTCGAGCAACATCGTCGGCGTCGAGCTGTGCCAGACGGCGGGCGCGCGCAGGCTGTGCCTGTTCCACCACGAGCCGATGTACAGCGACAACCGGATCTACAAGGTGTGGCGCGATACGCGCAGACTGGAAGAGCTGACGCGCACCGGCGCACCGCTCGAAGTTCTCGCGGCTTACGACGGGCTGGAAGTGGTCCTGTAGCGCCTCAACGCAGCGCCGCGATGCCTTCGGCGCGCGACGGCGCGATCGTGAAAAGCTTGAGGAATCCGGCGATCGAGAAGAGCTCGAGCGCCTTTGCGCTCAGCCCGCACAGCGCCAGCCGGCCGCCGCTTTCACCCGCCTGCTTCGAGGCGAGAAAGAGCACCCGAAAGCCGGCGCTGCTGATGTATTCGAGCCGGCCGAAGTCGATCAGCACCTTGCGCGGCGGGGTCGAGAGGATCGACGTGAGCCTCGTACCGAGGTCCGGCGACGTCACGCTGTCCACCCGTCCGACCACCTCGAGCACCGTGACGTCGTTGTCCTTGCGCTCACTCAGTTCCATGGATTCCTTCCTTCGTTGCAGGCTCGAGCAGCATCTTCATGACCAGGCGATTGCGGTCGGCAACCCTCGCGTACCCCACTTCCGCCATCAGGTTGCGGACGATATGGATCCCGAGGCCGCCGACCTTGCGTTCCTCGAGCGGAGCGTCGACGTCCACCGGGCCCGCCGCGCATGGATCGAACGGCTGGCCGTCGTCCTCGATCTCGGCCACCAGCATCCGGCCCGATACGCTCAGGCGGACGTGGATCTCGTGGATTGCGTCATCGGCGTAGCCGTACTTGATGATGTTGCTCAGCATCTCGTCGAGCGCGACGTTCATGCCGAACACGACGTCCTCCGAGAGCCCGTGCTGCTCCGCGAACTGCGCGACCAGCTCCGGCATGCGCGAGAGGTCGCGGATCTTGTTGAGAATCGACGTTTCGACCGCGTTCACGATGCGAAAGCTCTGGCTGTTCCCCGACGGCCGATGCTATTGGGAAACGTGCGGCTTCGCAACACGGCGCGGCCGCCTTGCAGCCGCGCTCTATAATCGGCGCGGAGCCTTCCCGTGCCTCACCTCGCATCCCGCCTGCTCGTCGCTTTCCTGGCCTGCCTGCCGGCGCTCGCAGTCGCGCAGTCATTTCCCTCGAAGCCGGTGAAATGGATCGTGCCCTTCCCGCCTGGGGGCCCGACCGACTCGTTTTCCCGGCCGGTGGCGCAGAAGCTTGCCGAGCTGCTCGGCCAGGCGGTCGTCGTAGAGAACATCGCCGGCGCCGGTGCGGCGATCGGCACCGACCGGCTCGCCAAGTCCGCGCCCGATGGGTACACCGTCGCACTCGCAACCACCGGGACGCACTCGATCAATCCGCACCTGTATGGCGCGCGGCTGCAGTACGACGCGCTCAAGGATTTCACGCCGCTGACGCTCGCGGTGAAATACACCAACGTGCTCGTCGTCCACCCCGCTGTGCCGGCGGCAAACGTCGGCGAGCTGGTCGCGTACGCCAAGGCCAACCCCGGGAAGGTCACGTTCGGGTCCGCGGGCAACGGGTCGTCCAATCACCTGTCGGGAGAGGTGCTGAAGTACGTGACCGGCGCACCGATGCAGCACGTGCCGTACCGCGGCAGCGCGCCTGCACTCACCGACGTGGTTGCCGGGAACCTGACCTACATGTTCGATATCCTCGTGACCTCGATGCCGCAGATGCGCGCAGGTCGCGTGCGCGCGCTCGCGGTCACGAGCACTACGCGATCGCCGCATGCGCCCGAGGTTCCAACGATGGCGGAGTCCGGAATCAAGGGCTACAGCGAGGCCGGCAGCGACCTGTGGTTCGGCATCGTCGCGCCCGCAGGCTTGCCCAAGCCGATCGCCGCAAAGCTGAATGAAAAGCTGATCGAAGCGATGCGCTCGCCCGAGATCCGCCAGCGCATCAGCGCGCAGATGTTCGAGCTGTGGACCAGCACGCCCGAGGAGTTCGCGCGCGTGATCCGCATCGACTATGAGAAATGGGGACGGATCGTGAAAGCATCGGGCGCGAAGGTCGACTGAGGCGATGAAGCCCGAGGTGGTTCCTCCCGCGCAGGCGCTGCCCGACAGCCGGGGCATCAACCTGTATCAGGCGGATCCGTCATTCGCCGCGCTGCTGGGCCTCTACCTCGACCCCGAGTTGCAGCGGCACCTGGCGCCTCACCTCGATCAGCTAGGCGCGCTTGCGGGAAGCGAGCTCGATGTCCTCGCCGCGAGCGCGGACCGCAACCCGCCCGAGCTGCATCACCGCACGCGAACCGGCGAGGCACGCCAATGGATCGAGAAGCATCCGGCCTACCGACGCCTCGAGCAGGTCGCATTCTCCGAGTACGGTCTTGCGGCGATGTCGCATCGCGGCGGCGTGCTGGGCTGGCCGAAGCCGCTGCCGCCCGTCGTGAAATATGCGCTGAGCTATCTGTATGTGCAGGCGGAGTTCGGCGTCTGCTGCCCGCTTTCGATGACCGATTCGCTGACGCGCACGCTGCGGAAGTTCGGCGATCCGGCGCTCGTCGCGCGCTACCTGCCGGGCCTCACCGAGCAGGATTTCGATGCGCTCACGCAGGGCTCGATGTTCATGACCGAGCAAGGCGCAGGCTCCGACGTCGGCGGCGTAGTCACACGCGCGGTGAAGGACGGTGACCAGTGGCGCCTCTACGGCGACAAGTGGTTCTGCTCGAACGCCGACGCCGGCGTCGCGATGGTGCTCGCGCGGCCCGACGGCGCGCCGGCGGGTACGAAAGGCCTGGCGCTCTTTCTCCTGCCGCGTGTCCTGCCGGACGGCGCGGAGAATTCGTACCGCATCATCCGGCTGAAGGACAAGCTCGGCACCCGCGACATGCCGAGCGGCGAAATCGTCCTCGAAGGTGCGCGCGCGTATCTGGTCGGCGACCCGGGACGCGGCTTCTTGCAGATGACCGACATGATCAACATGTCCAGGCTGAGCAACGGCATGCGCGCCGCCGGCATGATGCGACGCTCACTGACCGAAGCGCTTTTCATCGCGCGCCACCGCGTCGCGTTCGGCAAGACGCTGATCGAGCTGCCGCTGATGCGCCGGCAGTTGCTGAAGATCATGCTGCTCGCGGAGGCCGCGCGCTCGATGATGCTGTATGCGGCTGCCGAGCTCGAAAAGGCCGACGGCGGAGAGGAGTCGGCGCGGCGCAGGATCCGGATTCTGACGCCGCTGCTGAAATTCCGCGCCTGCCGCGACGCCCGGCGCGCGACCGGAGATGCGATGGAGGTACGCGGCGGCTGCGGCTATATCGAGGAGTGGTCGGACGCGCGCCTGGTTCGCGACGCGCATCTCGGCTCGATCTGGGAAGGAACCTCGAACGTCGTTGCGCTCGACGTGATGCGCGCGATCCGGCGCGAGAATTCGCTCGATGCGCTGCAGCCGGCGCTCGAAGCGATGATGCCGCAAGGCGCCTTCGGCGATGCGCTGCGCGCCGCGCTGGTACGCGCGGTTGCGCTCGCACGGGAGACTGCGACCAAGCGCGACGACCTCCACGCCCGGCAGGCCGCGACCGGTCTCTACTATGCGACCGCCGCAGTCGTTCTCGCCGCCGAAGGGTCGCGCCTTGCCGAGACCGGCGATGCGCGCAGGCGCCTCCTGTCGGCGCTGGTGCTCGAGCATCGCCTCCAGCCGCGTGACCCGCTCGCCCCGGTGTCCCGCGAAGAAACCCTCGCGGCGCTCCTGCTGCCCGAGACGCCCGTCAGCGCAGCCCAGGTAGATCAACTCCTTAGAAAATAGGGACGGACCCCACTTTATGGCCGGACCGCTCTCACATATCCGCGTACTCGACCTGTCCCGCGTTCTTGCCGGACCCTGGGCGGCGCAGAACCTGGGCGACCTCGGCGCCGAGGTGATCAAGGTCGAGCGCCCCGGGGCCGGAGACGACACCCGCGGCTGGGGACCGCCGTTCCTGAAGGACGGCGCCGGCAAGGACACGGCGGAAGCCGCGTATTACGCCTCGGTCAATCGCAACAAGAAATCCATCACGCTCGATCTCTCCAAGCCCGAAGGGCAGAAGATCGCGCGCGAGATCGCGGCGAAGAGCGCGGTGCTGATCGAGAACTACAAGGTCGGCACGCTGAAGCGCTATGGGCTGGGATACGAGGACCTGAAGAAGGACAATCCCGGGCTCGTGTACTGCTCGGTGACGGGCTTCGGGCAGGACGGTCCCTACGCGCCGCGCCCCGGCTACGATTTCATCTTCCAGGGAATGGGCGGCCTGATGTCGATCACCGGCGAGCGCGACGGCCAGCCCGGCGCCGGACCGCAGAAGGTCGGCATCGCGATCACCGACGTGCTCACCGGCATGTATGCCAGCGTCGCAATCTGCGCCGCGCTCACGCACCGCGAGCGTACCGGCGAGGGCCAGTACATCGATTGCGCGCTGCTCGACACGATCGTAGCGTTCAACGCCAATCAGATCGTCAGCTACTTCTGCTCCGGCAGGATCCCGATCCGCTACGGCAACGCGCACGCGCAGGTCGTGCCGTACGAAGTCTTCCCCACCGCCGACGGCCACATCATTCTCGCGATCGGCAACGACGGCCAGTTCCAGCGGTTCTGCGAGGTGGCCGGATGCGCCGAGCTTGCCGAGGAGCCCCGGTTCAAGACCAACACGCAGCGCATCGTGCACCGCGCCGAGCTGATCCCGCTGATCGCCGAAGTCATGCGCACGCGCTCCAAGCAGGAATGGATCGAGATGCTCGAGGCAGCGACCGTGCCGTGCGGACCCATCAACAACATGAAGGAAGTATTCGAAGACGCCCAGGTGCGGCACCGCGAGCTCCGGGTCGACATTCCGCATCCCAGTGGCGGCGTTGCGCCCGTAGTCGCAAACCCGATGAGGTTTTCGGGGACGCCGGTCGAATACCGCCTCGCTCCGCCGCTGCTCGGGCAGCACAACGACGAAATCTATCGCGGCCTGCTCGGCAAGTCCGCGGCGGAAATCGCGCAGCTCAAGTCGGCCGGAATTCTCTGACCCTGCAGATTCTGCTCGCCGACTCGATCGACCCTGCGGGCGAGCGCCTGCTCGCCGGGCGCGGTGCGAAAGTCGTCCTTGCGCCCGACGGCAATGCCGGCACGATCCGCACGCTGGCGCGCGAGGCCGACGCGATCATCACGCGCAGCCGCCTCCCCGACGACATCTTCGAGCGGGCGCCACGGGTGCGCGCCGTAGCGATCCATGGCACCGGGACCGATCTCGTCCCGCTCGCCTCGGCCAACGAGCACGCCGTGGCCGTTGCGAACCAGCCCGGCGGCAACGCTCAATCGGTCGCCGAGTACTGCGCGATGGCGATGCTGATGCTCGCCCGCAACGTTGCGGCGATCACCACGCGGCTTCGCAGCGAGCCGTGGGACCCGGTGCGCGCGCTCGGCGCCCAGGCGCGCGAGGTCGCGGGACTCACCGCCGGCATCGTCGGCGTGGGCGAAATCGGCCGCCGGCTCGCGTTGATCCTGCAGCGTGGCTTCGGCATGCGCGTTCTCGGGCACCAGCGGCGGCTCGATCGCCTGCCGCCCGAAGCGCAACCGGCTTCGCTGGACGAGCTCGTCGCGCAAGCGGATTTCGTCGTCATCACCTGCCCTCTCACGAACGAGACGCATCATCTCTTCAACCGCGCGCGAATCGCTGCGATGAAGCCGGACGCGTGGCTGATCAACGTCGGGCGGGGTCCCGTGGTCGAGGAGCAAGCGCTCATCGAAGCGCTGCGCGAGCGGCGCATCGCCGGCGCCATGCTCGACGTCTACGAGCACTACCGGCTCGAGCCGGGTCATCCGTTGTTCGCGCTTGACAACGCAGTGCTCACGCCGCATCTTGCCGGCATGACGCGCGACTCACGCGGACGCGTGAGCGTGCGGGCTGCAGAAGACACGCTGCGCATGCTGGCTGGCGAAGCGCCGCGTCATCTCGTCAACCCCGAAGTGTGGGACCGTTTTCGTGAGCGCAGACCTCAGGATCGTTGACGTCAAGGCCTACCCGACCTCGTTCCCCGTTCCTGCGGAGAACCGGGTCGCGCTCGGCATCGGCACCGCGATCAAGCGCGACGCCGTGGTCGTGAAGGTCACTACGAAGGGCGGCCTCACCGGCTGGGGTGAATCGCACCACGGGCGCGCGCATACCGCGGTCGCGAAGCTGATCGATACGACGTTGCGGCAGCTCGTCGTCGGCATGGACGCCGCGGACGCGGTCGGCGTCTGGGCGAAGATCTACAAGATGCAGCTCGGCAGCCACGGGATGGGCGCAGGGACCTGCCTCGCGATGAGCGGCATCGATCTCGCACTGTGGGACATCCGCGGCCAGGCCGCCGGCATGCCGCTCTGCCGCCTGCTCGGCGGCGCGCGCAAGCCGGTGCCGGCCTATGCAGGCGGCGTGTCGCTCGGGTACCAGGAACCCGCAAAGCTTGTCGACGAAGCGCGCAAGAGCGTGGAAGCCGGCTACAAGGCGGTGAAGCTGCGCGTCGGCGACACGCCGCAGCGCGACCTGGAACGCATTCGCGCGGTGCGCAAGGCGTTCGGCGACGAGCTGGTGATCCTGACCGACGCCAATACAGGCTACAGCGTCGCCGATGCGCGCGCCGCGATGCCGGGGATGGATGAGCTGCGCGTCGGCTGGCTCGAAGAGCCGTTTCCTGCGCACGACTACCGCAGCTACCGGATGGCCGCGCGGTTCGGCCGCACGCCGCTCGCCGCGGGCGAGAATCACTTCACGCGGTTCGAATTCAACCGCGTACTCGAGGACGGCTCGATCTCGATCCTGCAGCCGGACCTGTCGAAGACCGGCGGCATCACCGAAGCGCTGCGCATTGCTGCGATGGCGTCGGCGTACAAGCTGCCGATCCATCCCCACAGCTCGATGACCGGCCTCAATCACGCGGCCTCGATTCATTTTCTCGCCGCGATCGACAACGGCGGATACTTCGAGGGCGACGTCTCGAGGGCGAACAAGTTCAGGGACGAGCTGTGCTCGAAGCCTTACGAGGTCGACCGGGACGGCAATGTCTGGCCGCTCGAAAAGCCCGGGCTCGGACTCGAGATCAACGAGGAATTTCTGCTAAAACATCCTGCGATCGAAGGACCCGGATATGTCTAGAACGACGAGAAGAACCCTCCTGGCGATGCTCCTCGCCTGCGTTTCGGCCGGCGCGAACGCACAGGCCTGGCCGGCAAAGCCGATCCGCTGGGTCGTTCCCTACACGCCCGCGGGCATCACCGACAACGTGACCCGCATGGTCACGCAGAAAATCCAGGAGTCGATCGGTCAATCGATCGTCATCGAGAACAAGCCCGGCGCCAACTCGATCATCGGCGCCGACCTGATCGCGAAATCCCCGCCGGACGGCTACAACATCGTTACGGTGATCGCAGCGCACGCGGCGAATGCGACGCTGTACGCGGGCAAGCTGCCGTTCGACCCCGTGAAGAGCTTCACGCCGATCTCGCTGGCGGTGATCGCACCGTTGATCCTGACGGCGAACAACAATTTCCCGGCGAAGAACGCAAAAGAGCTGATCGACTACGCAAAGAAGAATCCCGGCAAGGTCGCGTTCGGCTCGTCCGGAATCGGCGCAGCGGCGCATCTGACGACCGAGCTCCTCAAGCAAACGGCGGGCATCGAGATGCTGCACGTGCCATACAAGGGGACGGCCCCCGCCCTCACCGGGCTGATGGGCGGCGACATCCAGATCCTGGTCGACGTGCCGAGCACGCTGATGCCGCACGTGCGCGGCGGCAAGATCAAGGCGCTGGCGATGTTCTCGGCAAAACGGGTCCCGGGCGCAGCCGAGGTCCCGACGATGGCAGAAGCCGGCGGCCCGGCGATCGAATCGTCGACATGGCTGCTGTTCCTCGCGCCGGCAGGAACGCCGCGCGAGATCGTCAACCGCCTTTCCCAGGAAACCGACAAGGTGCTTGCCTCGCCCGAGATCCGCGCGCGCTTCGATACGCTCGGCATCTTTCCGGGCGGCGGCACTCCGGAGCAGGCAGCGAAATTCCTCAGCGACGAGATCGCGCGCTGGGCCCAGGTCATCAGGACGGCGGGGGTGAAGGCCGATGATTGAGCGATTCGCGCGGCTCGCGGTCCTGCTAGCGTGCGCGCTCGCCGCGTCGCCCGCGCTGGCGCAGGCATGGCCTTCCAAGGCGATCCGCTACATCGTCCCGTTTCCGCCGGGGGCGTTCAACGACACGCTCGGCCGCACGATCGCGACGGATCTCTCGAAGGCGCTCGGCCAGCCCGTGGTCGTCGACAACCGGCCGGGCGGCAATTCGATCATCGGCACCGAGGCGGCGGCGAAGTCTGCGCCCGACGGCTACACGCTGTTCGGCGCGGCCCTGCCCTTCTCGGTGATCCAGAGCCTCTACAAGACGTCGTTCGACGTCACCAGGGATTTTGCCGGCATCACGCTTGCCGGCATTTCGGCGAACCTGCTGGTTGCGCACCCGTCGTTTCCGCCGAACACGGTCAAAGAGCTGATCGAGTACGCGAAGGCGAAACCGGGAAGGATCAACTACGGCTCCTCGGGCAACGGCACGTCGGTGCATCTGTCGATGGAGGTGTTCAAGTCGATGACGAAGACCTTCATGGTCCACATCCCCTATCGCGGCAGCGCGCCGGTGGTCACCGATCTCCTCGCCGGGCAGATCGACGTGATGTTCGACAACGTGCCGAACGTGATCCAGCACGTGCGGGCGGGAAAGATGAAGGCGCTCGGCGTCAGCACGGCGAAGCGCTCGACGCTCGCACCCGAAGTGCCTTCGCTCAACGAGGCCGGCGTGCCCGGATACGACCTCTCGGTCTGGTTCGGCGTGCTCGCGCCGGCCGGCACGCCCAAGGAGATCGTGCAGCGCCTGAATACGGAGATCGTCAGGATCCTGCAGTCGGCCGAGGTCAAAGAGCGCTTCCTCAAGCAAGGCGTGGATGTGCAGACGAGCACGCCCGAGCAGTTCGACGCGTTCGTCCGGTCCGAGGTCGGTCGCTGGGCGAAAGTCATCAAGGACGCGGGCATTCGCGCCGACTGAACGTGGCCGCGAAGAAAAAAACGCTGCGTACCGAGATGGGCTGGAGCACGGCGGATCGGATCGTCGTGCGCGGACTCGATCTTCCAAGCGAGATTCTCGGTCGACTCAACCTCGGCGACATGGCATTCCTCGAGCTGACCGGGCGCGTGCCGAACGAAAACGAATCGCGGATGTTCAACGCGCTGGTAGTGACGCTCGTCGAGCACGGGGTCACGCCGAGCGCGCTGGTGGCGCGCCTCACCTATCTCGGCGCACCCGAAGCGATGCAGGCCGCAGTGGCGGCGGGGCTTTGCGGCCTCGGCAGTGTGTTTGTCGGCTCGACCGAAGGTTGCGCGCGGATGCTGTTCAAGGCGCTCCCGGATCCGAAGGCGAACGCGGATCTGGCCGCGCTCGCGCAGCGGATCGTCGCCGAGCATCGGGCGCGGGAAGCGATCGTCCCCGGGCTCGGACACCCGATTCACAAGCCGATCGATCCGCGCGTGCCGCGGCTCTTCGAAATCGCGCGCGAGACCGGATTCCATGGCAAGTATGTAGAGCTGATCCAGCTCGTGCAGGCCGAGGCGGAGCGCGCCGCGAAGCGATCGCTGCCGCTGAACGCGACGGGCGCGATCGGCGCGCTCGGCTGCGAGATGGGCCTGGACTGGAAGGTGCTGCGCGGCCTCGGAGTGATGGCGAGAGCGATCGGGCTCGTCGGCCATCTCCTCGAAGAATCGCGCCAGCCGATGGCGCAGGAGGTCTGGCTGCGCACCGAAAGCGAAGCGTCCGCGCACAATAAGCCGAAGGAACCATGAAAACCCACGATTCCCAGCAACCCGACCCGCATGCGGCGATTCGCGACGCGGTGCGGGACCTGTGCAGCCAGTTCGATTCAGCCTACTGGCAGAAGGTCGACGAAGCGCGCACCTATCCGGAGGCGTTCGTCGACGCGCTGACGAAAGCAGGCTGGATGTCTGCGCTGATCCCGGAAGAATACGGCGGCTCGGGCCTTTCGCTTACCGAAGCGTCGGTGATCATGGAAGAGATCACGAAAAGCGGCGGGAACGCAGGCTGCTGCCACGGGCAGATGTACAACATGAATACGCTGCTGCGACACGGCTCGGTGGAGCAGAAGAAGAAATACCTGCCGAAGATCGCGGCCGGAGAGCTGCGCCTGCAGTCTATGGGCGTGACCGAGCCTACCGCGGGCACCGATACCACCAAGATCAAGACGGTGGCGGTGAAGAAAGGCGACCGCTACGTCGTGAACGGGCAGAAGGTGTGGACGTCGCGGCTGCAGCACTCCGAGCTGATGATCCTCCTGGCACGCACGACGCCGCTCGACGCGGTGAAGAAGAAATCGGAAGGGATGTCGATCTTCCTCGTCGACAAGCGCAAGGTGCCCACCAAGAACATGACGCTGCGGCCGATCCGCAACATGGTGAACCACGAGACCAACGAGGTGTTCTTCGACAACCTCGAGATCCCGGCGGAGAACCTGATCGGCAAGGAAGGCAGCGGCTTCAAGTACATCCTCGACGGCCTGAACGCCGAGCGGATCCTGATCGCCGCCGAGTGCATCGGCGACGGGCACTGGTTCCTCGACAAGTCGGTCAAGTACGCCAAGGAACGCGTCGTGTTCGACCGCCCGATCGGTCAGAACCAGGGCATCCAGTTCCCGATTGCCGAGTGCTACATGGAGGTCGAGGCCGCGGATCTGATGCGCTACAAGGCCACTGCCCTGTTCGACGCGCACAAGCCCTGCGGTGCGGAGGCGAACATGGCAAAGCACCTGGCGGCAAAGGCTTCATGGGAGGCCGCGAACGTCTGCCTGCAGACCTACGGCGGCTTCGGCTTCGCCGCGGAGTACGATGTGGAGCGAAAATTCAGGGAAACGCGGCTTTATCTGGTGGCGCCGATCTCTACAAACCTCATACTCTCGTATGTCGCCGAGCACGTGCTCGGCCTGCCGAGGTCGTTCTAGATGAACTCGAATGGCAAACCCCTCTCGTGCCTCGACGGCGTGCGCGTGCTCGACCTTTCGCAGTTCGAAGCCGGCCCGTCCTGCACCGAGGCGCTGGCGTGGCTCGGCGCCGAGGTCGTCAAGGTCGAGAATCCGAAAGGCGGCGATCCGGGCCGCAGCATTCTCACGGACGATCATCGCGACTCGTTCTACTTCCTGACCTTCAACGCCAACAAGAAGTCGCTGTGCGTCGACCTGAAAAGCGAGGCCGGCAAAAAGCTCGTGCTCGGGCTGGCGTGCAAGGCCGACGTGTTCGTCGAGAACTTCGCGCCCGGCGGGATCGAGCGGCTCGGCCTGGGCCATGACGTCGTCTCGAAGCTCAATCCCG
>Ga0070704_100001262_pt1 | contig 13339 bp, 10 predicted proteins | sample KBSK5252metaG_FD_65467 | JGI IMG/M metagenome (GOLD analysis project Ga0070704, IMG submission 65467) | Corn, switchgrass and miscanthus rhizosphere microbial communities from Kellogg Biological Station, Michigan, USA - KBS K5-25-2 metaG | ecosystem: Host-associated > Plants > Roots >...
GAAGGCACGCGGGTCGCATTCGAGTTTCGCAACGACTCGTGGCACGTGCCGGCCGTCTTCAAGCTGCTCGAATCGCGTAACGCGGCACTCGTGCAGAGCGAAAGCGACGAGACGTTCGAGCTGCTGCCGTGGACCGCGGATTGGGCGTACCTGCGCCTCAGGCGCGTGGTGTACACGGCGGCCGATCTGCATAGCTGGCTGGAGCGGATCGAAGGCTCCGGCGTGACGGAGGCGCAAGTCTTCTTCAAGCACGAAGACGGTGCGACGGGCCCCAAGCTCGCAGCGCAGCTGCTGGCCATGAAGGGCCGTAGCTAGCGGCTCCTGCCGCGAAACGAGGCCAATCTCTCGCAGACGTTAATTGCGTCGCACTCGCGCCGCGTTCGAGTGAGAGGAATCTCGCAAACGGCCGCGCGCCGCGGCTTTATTCTCACTATCGCGACGATCGGAGCCGCGCGGGCCCGGGCGTCTTCGCGTTTTTTCCGAGGGTCTTGGGCGGGCACATGAGTCCCAGTAAACCGGTCGCGCGCATGGCGGCGTCGCGGCGGCTACCGAAGCGCGCCGCCGGCTCGCGAATTGCCGACGAGCGATTGCAATCCGTGATCGATCTCGCGGCCGACTTCTATTGGGAGCAGGACGCGCACTGCCGGTTCACGGTGTACCGGCCGAGCGGCGAGCCGGATGCCGAGCTCTCCGGCCTCGTCGGCAAGACGAGCGCCGAATTCTTCCAGGAGCTAGCGGAGACGGACGGCCGAGAGTCTCTCGCCGCGGCGATCGAGCGTCGCGCGGTGTTTCGCGACGTGCTGCATCAGCTCGGCTCGGAGGCTGCGAGCGCCCGTTACTTTCACTTCAGCGGCCAACCCGTTTTCGACCAGCGCAACAAGTTCAGAGGCTATCGCGGCATCGCGCGCGACGTCAGCGTGCAAGTCCGAGCGGAGCGTCTCGCTCAGCTCGAGAACGCCATCGCGCAGATGCTGGCAGGGGCCAACGATCTCGCGACGGGTTTGATCGCAGTGATTCGCGCGATGTGTGAGGCGCTGACGTGGACGGCCGGAAACTTCTGGACCGTCGACGCGCAACGCGACACGCTGCGCCACGAAGTCGGCTGGAGCTTGCACGCCCAGGAGCGCCGCTCGGTGCTCTCGCCGGGCGATCGGCTGCCGCACTGGTTGACGCATGGTCCCGTCTGGATCGGCGACACGGCCCGCAACCCGCGCACGTCGCATCTCGAGCCGGCCGAGGCCGAGGGTTGGAGCACCGGGCTCGTGATCCCCGTGAAGACCGGCGGCGCCACGATCGGCGTGCTCGACTTCTACGCGCCGCGCGTCGCGGCCCCGGAGCCGCAGTTCTTGAAGTTGTTGCGCAACGCGGGAGCGGAGATCGGCCGTTTCTATCAGCGCGCGCACGCGCTCGACAGGCTGCGCGAGAGCGAGGAGCGGTTCTCGTCGACGATGGCGCTCGCGGCGATCGGCATCGCGCACGTCGAGGAGGACGGGCGCTTCCGCTACGTCAACCCGCAGCTTTGCGCGATGCTCGGCTACCCCGAGCAAGAGCTGCTCGCGATGACGGTGAAGGAAATCTCGCATCTCGGCGACGCGAACCTCACCGACGATTTGCGCGATCAGCTCCGCTCCGGTGCGATCCAGTCCTTCAAGATGGAGAAGCGCTACCTGCGCAAGGACGGGTCGTCGATTTGGGTCGGGCTCACGATCGCGTGCAAGCGCGATCGCAACGGCGCGTGCCTCTACGACATCTCGGTCGTCGAGGACATCTCGTCGCGCAAGCGCGCCGAAGAGCGCATTCAGTACCTCGCGACGCACGACGGCCTGACCGGCTTGCCGAATCGCTTGATGTTCATGCAGCTGCTCGGCTTGTCGATCGAGACGGCGCGGCGCTACGGCCGCCAGCTCGCGGTGCTGTTCATCGACCTGGACCGGTTCAAGGTCATCAACGACACGCTCGGTCACGAAGCGGGCGACGTGCTGTTGCGCGAGATCAGCGTGCGGTTGCGCGAATGTCTGCGCGCCGCGGACGTCGTGGCGCGGCTCGGCGGCGACGAGTTCGTCGTGCTGCTGCAAGAGGTGGACCCGGAGCGGGCGGCCTCGGTCGCGCGCGACATCCTTGCCGTGGTCATGAAGCCGGTCGTGATACTCGGCCAGGAGTGCCGTGTCACGGCGAGCATCGGTGTGTGCCTGCACCCCGACAGCGGCCAGGACGACCAGGCGATCATGAAGAACGCCGACATGGCGATGTACCTCGCAAAGGAAGAGGGCAAGAACAACTTCCAGTTCTTCACGAGCGGAATGAAGCCGCAGTCGATCGAGCGGCTATCGCTCGAGTCGAACTTGCGGCGGGCGCTCGAGCTCGACGAGTTCTCGCTGCACTACCAGGCGAAAGTGAACTTCAAGTCGGGCGCGATCACGGGCGTCGAGGCGCTGCTGCGCTGGTACAACCCCGAGCTCGGCTCGGTGCCTCCGACGCGATTCATCCCGCTGGCCGAAGACACGGGGCTCATCGTGCCGATCGGGGCGTGGGTCCTCCGGACGGCGTGCGCGCAGAGCGTTGCCTGGCAGAAGCAAGGCCTTCCCCCCGTGTGCTTGTCGGTGAACCTGTCGATGCGCCAGCTCAACGACGAGGGACTCCTGAGCGAGATCGAGCGAGTGCTCGCCGAGACGGGGCTCGCTCCCGAGCTGCTCGAGCTCGAGGTCACCGAGAGCACGATCATGCACAATGCCGAGCGCGCGGTGCGCGTGCTGACTGCCATCAAGAATCTCGGCGTGCGGCTCGCGATCGACGACTTCGGCACCGGTTATTCGTCGCTCGCGCACTTGAAGCGCTTCCCGATCGACACGCTGAAGGTCGACCGTTCGTTCATCCGCGAAGTGCCGAACGACGCCGAAGACCGCGCGATCGCGGAAGCCATCATCGCGATGGGCAAAACCTTGAGCCTGACCGTCGTCGCGGAAGGCGTGGAGACTCCGGAGCAGCAGGCGTTCTTGAGCGACCGGCACTGCGACGAGATGCAGGGCTACTACTTCAGCACGCCGGTCGCGGCGCAGGATTTCGCGGAGCTGCTGCGAGAATATTCGCCGAAGCCGCTGCGCTGAGCCTTGCGGCTCGCTCCTCGGCATCCGTTTGCCGTCACGAGGCCGTTGTCATGCAACCGCTTGACGGGTGCGCGTATCTAACGTTTTCAGCCTGGTCATCGCCCATTCGTGACGTTAGGAGACGTGATGAGTCTGACCATTCCGTATTCGTCCAACGCAGTTTTTCGAGTGACGCTCAAGACGGTGATTTTCGGCCTTTCGTCGTTTGCGGCGATATTCTCTGCATCCGCCGCCTACGGCTTGCTCAAAATGCTGCTTTCGGCCATGAGCGCCGGCGAACACATCAAGATCGCAGAGCTCCTGACGCATAGCGGCTTAACCATCGTCTTCTTCGTGCTCGCGGGGATCGGCGCCTACGTCGCAAAGAAGTGCTTTTGGTAGCAGCCCCAGTTCGCGGACACGGTCCAAGACCCCGACTGCGGATGACGCGACTAGTCGCTTCGGTCACTCGCCGCGATCGCGCGTCAGGGCGCGGAAGCGCGAGAAGTGTCGCAGCGCGGCTTGCTGGTCGCCCGTCTGCTGATAGAGCCGCGCAAGGTTGAAGTGCACGTCGGCCACGCGCGGATCGAGGCGCGCCGCTTCGAGGTACTCGTCGATCGCGTCCTTCGTCGCGCCGCGATCTTCGAGCACCACGCCCAAGTTGAAGCGCGCCGTCGGATGGCTCGGCTCGAGCTCGAGCGCGTGCCGGTAGAGCCGCTCCGCCTCGTCGAGCGCTCTGGCCGCATGCCGCAGCCGGCCCAGGTTGATGTGCGCCGATACGTGCTTGGGATCGGCGGCGATCGCGTTGCGGTAGGCGCTCTCGGCGTCGGCCGTCGCCCCGATCTCTTCGCTGTCGAGCGCGGCATGGAACAAATCGTCGGCCGTCGACGCCGCGCGCAGCGCGCGCTGCACCGACTCGCGGGCGAGCGGCGCAACTTTCTCGCCGAGCTCGCGGACCGAGAAGTCGAGCACCGTTTGCTTCGACTCGGGCTCCCAGCTGCTGGCGCTGTCGCGCACGATCACGCGGTCGCCGTCGATCTGAACGCGCACGGCCGACAGCGGTCGATCCGTCGGCAACTGGCTCGCGAGAGCTTGTAGCGCTTTCGTGATGCGCCGCGCGGGCACGTTCGCGTCGATGAGCCCTTTGGCGGTGCGCAGCAGCACGAGATCTTGAAACGTGAAGGTCGCGCGGCCCGCGTCGCTTCGCTGCGGCGTCACGATACCGGATCGGATCAAGGAGCGGACACGCGCCGGCGAGAGGCCGAGAAGCTCGGCGACTTCGCTCGTCGAATAGGCTTTCATGCGCGCCTATTTGGCGGCGCGCTTCTTTGCGGCCGCCTTCGGCTTGGGCTCCGCTTTCTTCTCTGCGGCGGCCTGCGCGGGCTTCTTGCCGGCGGCGAGGCTCGCCTTCAGCGCTTCCATGATGTCGATGATCTTGTGCTCCGGCTCGGCCGTCGGCGCGAGCGTGATGTCCTCGCCTTCGACCTTGCGCTGGATCAACGCCAGCATGCGCTCGCGGACTTCGTCTTTGTAGGTTTCGGGATTGAACGCATCGGTGGCCGCTTGCTCGACGAGCTGCGTCGCGAGCTTGAGCTCGGCGGGCTTCACGTCGGCGTCCTCGATCGGCACCTCGCTGAACGCACGCAGCTCGTCAGGATAGTGCAGCTGCTCCATGACGAGGCCGTTCTCCATCGGCCGCACCATGACGAGATATTGCTTGCCGCGCGCCGCGTACTTGCCGATCGCGACGCGGCCCGTGTCGACGAGCACTTGCGCGAGCAGCTTGTAGGCGCGGGCGCCGCCTTTCTCGGTGCCGAGGTAGTACACCTTGTCGAGATAGCGCCGCTCGACCTGCTCAGCCTTCAGGAATTCGGTGATGTCGATCGTGTGCGTGGCCACTGCCTCGAGCGATTTGAGCTCCTCGGCCTCGAACAGCACGTACTGGTCCTTCGCGAATTCGTAGCCTTTGACGATGTCTTCGCGCGGCACGATCTCGCCTGTGCGCGACGAGATCAGCTGCTGCTTGACGCGCGAGCCGTCCTTCTTGTGAATCTGGTTGAAAGCCAAAGCTGCCTTCGACTCGGCGGCCGAATACAGCTTCACCGGAATCGACACGAGACCAAACGAGATGGTGGCGGTCGACAGTGCTCGCGCTGGCATGGGCGGATACTATATCCTCGCAGGCGCGGTGACAACAAAAAATGTCGGCAACTTAGAGAGTTATCGCGCAAAGCGAAAGGCGGATCGAACTCCGGAACCGTTCGGAGCGGCCCTTCCGGGGGGGCAGCGGTTCGTGGTCCAGCAACACGCTGCGCGCCGGACGCATTACGACTTTCGGCTCGAATTCGACGGCGTGCTGAAATCCTGGGCCGTGCCGAAAGGCCCGTCGCCGAACCCGGCCGACAAGCGCCTCGCGGTCCACGTCGAGGATCACCCCGTCGACTATGTCAACTTCGAGGGCGTGATCCCGCCCGACAACTACGGCGCCGGCGCCGTCATCGTCTGGGACCGCGGTCAATGGTTCCCGCTGAACGACATCGCCGCGGGGTTCGACAAGGGCAAGCTGCTGTTCGAGCTGCGCGGCCACAAGCTGCGCGGCAAGTGGACGCTCGTCAAGACGAAGCGCGGCAAGAACGAGTGGCTGCTCATCAAGGAGCGCGACGCGTACGCGACGACGAAAGGGACCGAGGATTATCCGCACGACTCCGTGTTGTCGGGGAGAACCGTCGAGCAAGTCGCCGGCGGTGATCCGCGCGGCGCCGAGGTCGTCGCAAAGTTACGCAAGCTCGGCGCCGTGCAACGCATCGCGATCGCGCGCGACTTGCGGCCGATGCTCGCGACGCCGGGCAAGCCGTTCTCGGACCCGAAGTGGGTGTTCGAGCTCAAATACGACGGTTACCGCTTGTTCGTCGAGAAACGTGCCGGCGAGGTCAAGCTCTACTCGCGCGCGGGCAACGACTTCACTGCGACGTTCCCGGAGATCGCCGAGATCGCCGCCGCGTTGCCGTTCTCGCAGCTCGTCGTCGACGCGGAAGTCGTCGTTCTCGACGCGCGCGGCCTGCCGAGCTTCTCGTTGCTGCAGAAGCGTGGCCGATTGACGCGCCGCGCCGACGTCGCGCGTGCCGCGCTCGAGCTGCCGGCCAGCATCTACGCGTTCGACTTGCTCGCGTTCGAAGGGCTCGACTTGCGCGCGCTGCCGCTCGTCGAGCGCAAAGCCGCATTGCGCGCGCTGCTTCCGGTCGCGGGCGCGCTGCGTTACTCGGAGCACTTCGAGAGCCAAGGCGAGGCCCTGTTCGCCGAAGCCGAGCGCTTGGGCCTCGAGGGCATCATCGGCAAGCGCGCGGCGTCGCCGTACGTCGCCAAGCGTTCGACCGACTGGATCAAGATCAATGCGGCGAAGTCCGACGATTTCGTCGTGGTCGGCTACTTGCCGCCGAAGCAGGGCGGGAAGGGGTTCGGCGCGCTGCTGCTCGCGCAGCACCGCGACGGCGTTCTGACGTACGCGGGGCGCGCGGGCAGCGGGTTTGCCGCGCGCGACTTCGCGGTGCTGGAGCCGTTGCTCGCGGCCAAGCCGCGCGCGGAGCCGCCTCCCAAGGCCGAGCTCACGCGCGGCGCTGTGTGGCTCGCCGACGGACCGGTCGTCCAGGTGAAATTCAAGCAGCGCACGCCGGACGGCATGCTGCGCCAGCCGGTCTTCATGCGGCTGCGCGACGACAAAAAAGCCGCGGAATGCGTGTGGCAGTCGGACGCGGACACGGTAGAAAGCGAGGAGGCCGAGCCCGCGCCGGCCGCGCAAGAGCCGCCCGAACGGCCGCAGGTCGCGTTCACGAACCTCGACAAGGTGTTCTGGCCCGCCGACGGTTTCACGAAGGGCGACATGATCGCGTACTACGAAGGCGTGGCCGAGTGGCTGCTGCCGTATTTGAAGGACCGGCCCGTCGTGCTGACGCGCTACCCCGACGGCATCGAGGGGAAGTCGTTCTTCCAGAAAGACGCGCCCGTTTACGCCCCGAGCTGGCTCAGGCTCGAGACGATGTGGAGCGAGCACGCGGAGCGCGAGATCCGTTACTTCGTCCTCGACAACGTCGAGTCGCTGCTGTACGTCGCGAACATGGGCACGATCCCGCTGCACGTTTGGTCGAGCCGTGTCGCGACACTGGAGCGACCGGACTGGTGCATCCTCGATCTCGACCCGAAAGGCGCGCCGCTGAAGCACGTCGTCGCGATCGCGCGCCACTTGCACGAGCTTTGCGAGGCCGTGGGCCTTACGAACTTCGTGAAGACGAGCGGCTCGACGGGCTTGCACGTGCTGATCCCGCTCGGCGCGCGCTACACGTACGAGCAATCGCGCACGCTCGCCGAGCTGCTGGCGCGCTTCGCCGCGAAGTCGCTGCCGGAGATCGCGACGATCGTACGCTCCGTCTCGGACCGTGACGGCAAGGTCTACGTCGACTTCTTGCAGAACGGCCACGGCCGGTTGCTCGTGTCGCCGTTCTGCGTGCGGCCCTTGCCCGGCGCGCCCGTCTCGATGCCGCTCGAGTGGTCCGAGATCAACGGTAGGCTCAAGCTCGAGCGCTTCAACATCCGCTCGGCAGGCAAGTGGCTGGCGAAGCACGGCGATCCGTTGACCGGCGTGTTGACAGCGTCATCCGACATGCTGGCCGCCCTCGACTCGCTGACGCGCCGGCTCGCCGGCTAGGTGGACAAGCATGTCCGCCGTAGACCAACGCAGGAGCAATTGGTCGAGCGGTCGTGCGACGCGCCACGGCCTGCTAGAGTCGCATCGCAAAGAGAAGGAGCTCGGTTGCGCAAGCCCGTCACGCTGATCGCCGGCAAGTTCGGCAGCCGCCATTTCGGCACGCGTCCCTACCTCGAAGCCGCCGTGCAGCTCACGCGCAAGAAGGCGCCGCTCGCGCTCTACATCGGCGCTGCGAGCGGCGACGACGAGAATTTCGGCACGGCTCTGTGCGGGCTGATTGCCGCGGCTGGCGCCGCTGAGGTCGTGTGGCCCAAGCTCGCCAAGCGCCGCCGCGACGCGCGCGTCGCCCACGAGGCGCTCGGGCGCGCGGACTTCGTTTTCGTTGGCGGCGGCGACGTCGAGGCCGGCATGGATGTCTTGCGCGGCGCGAAACTCGTGCCGGATCTGCGCGCTGCAGCTGATCGCGGTGTCGTATTTGCAGGAATGTCCGCCGGCGCGATCATGCTCGGCGAGCGCTGGATTCGCTGGCCGAGCGCGAACGCCGGCGACGCCGAGGCCGAGACCTACGAGTGCTTAGGGTTAGCGCCCTGCGCGCTGGATACGCATGGCGAGGGTGACGGCTGGGCCGAAGCCCGCTCGTTCGCGGCCGTGCGCGCCCGGGAGCTGACGCGCAAAGCCAAGGCGTACGGGATCCCGAGCGGGGGCGCGCTGCTCGTCCGCAGCGGTGGCAGAATGCACGCACTAGGAGAGCCGGTCCCCGTGTTCGCAGCCAACTCGCGTGGCGCCGGGACGATCGAAAGGACATTGCCGGCCAAGAAGGGATGAGCTACTCGAGAGCACATTGGCGGCGAGTCGTCGACGAGACGCGCCGCATGGTGGCCGAGGTGCCGCTGTACCGCGATCGGCCGCAGCCGCCGGCCGACCCGGCCGAGGTCAACGCATGGCTCGCGCAAGTGCCGGCCGTCGGCAAGCGCGAGCTGCGGCGCGGATTCCCAAAGGCGCTCGTGCGCGAGCATCAGGACTTGAACGCCGCGATGCGCAACGAGCTCGTCACGTTGCTCGCGACGTCGGGGACGACGTCCGACCGGCTGCAAGTCATCTGGGAATGGTCGTGGTGGGACCCGCAGGAGCGCGAGGCGATGCGCCTGAACGCGCGCATCGCGCGAAGTATGCAACGCCCCGACTATCGCGAGGCGGTGCTCACGACGCCCGCTTGCGGCGCAGGCACGTGCCACTTCGGCAGCCAGACCGCGGCCGAGCGCAGCATCGACGGCATCCTGTTCTTCAACGAGAGTGCCGACCCCACGCATTGGACCGACGGTGAGTGCGACCGCATGCTCGCCGAGTGGCGCGAGTTCGCGCCGCGCGGCGTCGAGGCCGACCCGGCGTACCTCGCGATCATCGCGCGCGCCGCCCTCGCGCGCGGCCAGCCGCTGCCGGTGCCCGAGTTCATCACGCTGACGTACGAAACGACGACGCGAGCGATGCGTCGCGACATCGGACGCGCGTTCGACGCGCCCATGTTTCAACTCTACGGCGCGACGGAGGCCGGCGTGCTGTTCATGGAATGCGAGCTTGGGCTGCTGCACCCGAACGAAAGGCACAGTCACGTCGACCTCGTGCCGCTGCCCGGCGGCGATCGGCTCGCACGCGTGCTCGTCACGACGCTCGGGCGTGCGTGGATGCCGCTGCTGCGCTACGACATCGGCGACGTCGTGCGCGTCGCGGACTCGCGCGACTGCCCGTGCGGGCTGAAGAGCGACGGGCCGTTGCTCGAGCGCGTCGAGGGCCGCCAGAGCGATTGCACCGAGGTCGGCGGTCAAACCATCACGCCGCTGATGCTCGACGACGCGATCCACGCGGCGCTCGGGCCTGCGGCTACGCTCGAGCAGTGGCAGCTCGCCGACGACGAGCTGGTCGTCGTCGATCCCGCGAACGCCGGCAGCGAGGCGACGGCGGCCGCCGCCGTCGGCGCGGTGCTCGGGAAGGCGATCCGCGGCCAGCGCGTCGCGGCGATCGCGCCCGAAGCATCCGGGAAATACCGCCTCGTCAAACGCTGATGCGACCCTCCGGGTTCCCGTTGCTCGAGAACGGCTACGACGGTGCGCCGTTCGTCTACCTCGACAGCGCGTCGACGACGCCGAAGCCGCGCGAGGTCATCGCGGCCGTCGCGCGCTACTACGAGACGCTTGGCACGAACGTCCACCGCGGCGTCTATCCGCTCGCGGAAGCCGCGACCGAGGAGTACGAACGCGCGCGGCACCGCGTCGCAGCGTTGATCGGCGCTCAGCCGGCGGAGATCGTGTTCACGCGTAACGCGACCGACTCGTTCAATCTCGTCGCTCGAGCGATGCGCCTCACGAGCGACGACGAGGTCGTATTCCCGGCGTCCGAGCATCATTCGAACTACTTGCCCTGGCGCGTCATGGCCAAACCCGTCCTCGTCGACATCGACGAAGAAGCGATACCCAAGTGGTCGCAGCTCGAGCAGAAACTTGGGCCACGGACGCGCCTCGTCAGTGTCGCGCACGTCTCGAACGTTACGGGAGCGATCGCGCCGATCGAGGAATGGATCGAGACCGCGCACGCGGCGGGAGTGCCCGTGCTCGTCGACGCTTCGCAGTCTGTCGCCCATTTGCCCGTAGACGTGCGCGCGCTCGGCGTGGATTTCCTCGGGTTCTCGAGCCACAAGATGTTCGGACCGAACGGCGTGGGCGTGCTCTACGTGCGCCGCGACTTGTTTCGCGATTTGGGATTGGGCAACGTCGGCGGCGGCATGGTCGCGATGCTCGCCGACGACCGCTTCGAGCCGCTCGAGGCTCCGTTCCGTTACGAAGCCGGCACGCCGAACGTGGAAGGCGTCATCGGCCTCGGCGCCGCTGTCGATTATCTGTTGCATATCGGCATGGCGAACGTCGCCTCGCATTCGCGCGCGCTCGCGGCGCAGCTCCTCGAGGGGCTCGCGGGCTTGCCGGATGCGACCGTGCTCGGCCGCTCGGCGCGCGACCGTATCGCGCTCGCGACGGTGTCGATGCCGTGGCCGGCCATGCGCCAACAGGACATCGCGCGCCTCTTGGCCGACGCGCACTCGATCTTCGTCTCGGGTGGGTTTCACTGCGCGCACGTGCTGCACCAGAGGCTGAAGCTCGACGGCACTTTGCGCGCGTCGGCACACATCTATAACGATGCCGGCGACATCGACGCCTTCATCAGGGCTCTGCACGACCTCTGACGACTGCGCGTGGCACAATTCGCGGCGGAGTCTTCGCTGCGAGCGAGGTGCAAACCATGAGAATCGATTTCGTATCGGACGTCGCCTGCCCGTGGTGCGCGATCGGCATGAGCGCTCTCGACCGCGCCCTGACACGTATCGGCGCTGACGTGGGCGAGATCGAGGTGCACCTGCAACCGTTCGAGCTGAATCCCACGATGGGGCCCGAAGGCGCGGACGCCGCGGAGTATCTCAGCGAGAAGTATGGGCTGAGCTCCGAGCAGCTGGCCACGAATCGCGCGCGCATCGCCGAGCGCGGCGCGGCGGAGGGGTTCCGCTTCGGCACGCGCTCGCACGTCTGGAACACCTTCGACGCCCATCGCCTCTTGTTTTGGGCCGGAGCCGAGGGGCCGGCCGGCGCGCAACGTGCATTGAAGCGCGCATTGTTGAAGGCGTATCACGGCGACGACCGCAACATCGGCTCCGCCGACGTGCTCGTCGAGTTGGCCGCCGCGGCCGGGCTGCCGGCGGCACGCGCTCGCGAAGTGCTCGAGCGCGGCGAGTTCGCGGAAGAGGTGCGGCAAGCCGAGCGGTTCTGGCAGGAGCTCGGCGTCCATTCCGTCCCGGCCGTCATCGTCGACCGCAAGCATCTGATCTCGGGCGGACAGCCGAGCGCCGTCTTCGAGCAAGCGTTGCGGCAGATCGCGGCGCAAGCCGCGTCGGCGGGGCCTTGATACGCAGCCGTTGCAATGGCGGCCGTTTCGCAACACCATCAACCGGCGCGTACCCGCGCTCGATGAGGAGAACAATATGAATCGCCTTCGTTCCTGTTGGGTCGCGCTGGCCGCGGCCGCCCTGGCCGGCACGGCGTTCGCCGCCGAGCCCGAGTACACCACGATCAAGCTCGAGATCGACATCGCGAAACCCGCGAAAGAGGTCTGGGCCAAAGTCGGCGGCTACTGCGACATCTCGAAGTGGCTCAACAACGTCGACTGCAAGATCACGTCGGGCGACGGCGGCATGGGCACGGTGCGCGTGCTCGCGGGCGGGCGCGTCACGGAGATCCTCGTCGCGCAGACCGAGCTTTCATACGGCTACACGCAGCCGGTCCGCGAAGGCCAGTACTACATTCTCTACCACGGGTTCATGGAAGCGCGGCCGGTGACCGCGACCACGTCGAAGATGCTCTACACGCTGATGTACGACGTCTCGAATCTGGCGGACAAGGCCGCGAAAGACGCCGACGTCGCGCGGCGCAAGGGCATGTTCGAGACGGCGCTCAAGAACATGAAGGCGCTCGCCGAGGGCCCCTAGCGCCGCGTCTTTCGAGGAGCATGAACGATGAGGCGACCGCATCGGGCGCTGGCATGGCTAGCCGCCGTGGGCCTGCTCGTCGTGTCGCTCGCGTGCGGAGCTCAGATGAGTAATCTCTCGGAGCGCTACGTGAAGCTCGTGCTCGCAGTCGGCGTGCACGACCCTGACTACGTCGACGCATACTACGGGCCGCCCGAGTGGCGCACGGCAGCAGCGGAGCAGCGCCGCAGCGTTGCCGACCTCGACGCCGACGCGGCGGCGTGGCTCGGCGAGCTCGCGGATGAGGTTCTGCCGCCGGGCGCCGCCGAGCTCGAGCGGTTGCGGCACCGCTACTTGAAGACGCAGGTCGAGTCGCTGCGCGCGCGCTTGAAGATGTTGAGCGGCGAACGGCTGACGTTCGACGAGGAGTCGGCCGCGCTCTACGACGCCGTCGCGCCCGTGCACACCGAAGAAGAGTTTCGAGCAGTGCTGCGCGAGCTCGATGCCCACTTGCCCGGCAGCGGGCCATTGCTCGACCGCTATCAGGCGTTCCGCGAGCGGTTCGAGATTCCGAAGGACAGGCTGGACGCCGTGTTCGCGGCCGCGATCGAGGGATGCCGCGCCCGGACGCTCGAGCACATCGCGTTGCCGGCTACGGAGAGCTTCACGATCGAGTACGTCACGGGAAAGACCTGGAGCGGCTACAACTGGTACCAGGGCAATTACCGCAGCCTGATCCAGATCAACACGGACTTGCCGATCTACATCGAGCGCGCGATCGATCTTGCGTGTCACGAGGGCTATCCCGGCCACCATGTGTACAACGTGCTGCTCGAGCAGCACCTCACGCGCGAGCGCGGTTGGCAGGAATTCTCGGTGTACGCGCTGTTCTCGCCGCAGTCGTTGATCGCCGAAGGCACGGCCAACTACGGCATCGAGGTCGCGTTTCCCGACGCCGAGCGCCGCCGTTTCGAGCGCGACGTGCTGTTTCCGGCCGCCGGGCTCGACGCGTCGCGCGCCGACGAGTACTACGACGTCTTGGAGCTCGTCGAG
>Ga0070704_100001268_pt1 | contig 13324 bp, 11 predicted proteins | sample KBSK5252metaG_FD_65467 | JGI IMG/M metagenome (GOLD analysis project Ga0070704, IMG submission 65467) | Corn, switchgrass and miscanthus rhizosphere microbial communities from Kellogg Biological Station, Michigan, USA - KBS K5-25-2 metaG | ecosystem: Host-associated > Plants > Roots >...
AATGAAAAAGCTGGGTAAGCCAGTGAAAACTAATTCTAAATATCACCGATAACATAAGTCCAATATGGCTAACCTCGCTGACATTGAATCAGACACCCATGCCGCGCTAAAAGCGCGCGATTCCCTGGCCGCCGACACTTTGAGGGGCTTAAAAACCCGCATTCAAAATGAACAAATCGCCCAAGGCCACGAACTGTCCGAAGAAGAAGTAACGGCTTTAGTAGCGTCGGAAGTCAAGCGGCGCAAGGAAGCGGCCACTGCTTTTACAGCAGGGAGCCGCCCGGAATTGGCCGAAAAAGAATTGGCGGAAGCCAAAATTTTACAAAAATATTTACCGGCGCAGGTAGATGAAGCGGAGATACGGAAAGTGGCCCAAGAAATGACGGCTGCTTCCGGCTGGAAAAACAAAAAAGATTTTGGACCGGCTATGGCCGCGCTTAAAGCCAAGTTTGGCGCCACTGCCGACTCCGGCATCCTGGCCAAAGTCCTGCAGGAACTACTAAACTAGCCCTAGAATTATTAGAAAAATGGCAAAAGAAAATTACATTGTTGGTTTAGATATCGGCACCCAAAATATACGCGTTGTCCAGGCGAAAGTGGAAGACGACGGCGGGTTGAATGTCATTGGCGCAGGCAGCGTCCTGTCTGCCGGCATGCGCAAAGGAGTTATTGTTGACATTGAAGAGGCGGTATCTTCCATTTCCGCTGCTTTGGAAAAAGTGGAGCGCATGACCGGAGTCCCGGTAACCCATGCCAATGTTTCGGTGGGTGGCAACCACGTTGCCTGCCTGGATTCCAAAGGCGTCATTGCGGTGTCTCGCGCTGACGGGGAAATAACCGAAAACGATGTGGTTCGGGTAATAGACGCGTCCCAGGCCATCTCCATTCCAGCCAACCGGGAAGTCCTGCACGTGATCCCAAAAACCTTTACTTTAGACGGACAGATTGGGATTAAAGACCCTATTGGCATGACCGGCATCCGTTTGGAAGTGGAAACGGTTATTATCCACGGCGCTTTGCCGTTCCTGAAAAATTTAAATAAAACTATTTTGCAAACTGGCTTGGAAGTGGACCAATTGGTGCTTTCTCCGCTGGCAGCCGCGCAATCAACTTTGAACAAGCGCCAAAAAGAACTGGGCGTAGCGTTAATAGATTTCGGTGCCGGCACCACCAGCATTGCCATCTACGAAGAAAATAACTTGCTCCATACCGCAATTTTGCCCATCGGCTCCATGCACATTACCAATGACATAGCCATTGGCCTTCGGTGCACTATAGAAACCGCGGAAAAAGTTAAGCTGGAATATGGCAATGCCGACCTTTCGGAAGTGGACCGCCATGAACAAATTGACCTATCCAAGATTGACCCGGAAGAGCAGGAGCGGGTTTCCCGGACCATGGTAGTGGAAATTATAGAGGCGCGCCTGGAAGAAATTTTTGAATATATTAACAAGGAATTGAAAAAGATAAACCGCGATGGGAAGCTTCCTGCGGGCATTGTTTTGACCGGCGGCGGCAGCAAATTGCCGGGATTGGCCGATTTCGCCAAAAAGCATTTACGCCTGCCCGTCCAAATAGGACAGCCGCAGGAACTAAGAAGCATTATTGACCAGGTCCAAGAGCCGGCTTTCGCCACCGTCACCGGTTTGGCCCTTTGGGGCAGCCGATATTCCGATGGCATTGTCGGCGGAATTGGCGGCAATTTGGCCGGATTCGCGGGCAAGTTGCTGGAAAACCAAAACGTGGTAAAATTAAAGAAGTTATTTAAATCATTTTTACCATAAAGGGTACAAAATAGTGTTTGTTCGCCAAGAGTCCTCTTGCCTGTCGCTCCTGCGGGTTGGCTCACAAATAGTATTTTGCATCCCATAACGGTAATATCACCTTAAATTTATTATGAAAAGAACTCAAATGGAAGTGAAACCTAAAATTGAAACTTTTGCCCGCATTAAAGTGCTTGGCATTGGCGGCAGCGGAACTAATGTGGTTAACCGAATGACCCAGCTGGGCATTAAGGGTGTTGAGTTTATCTCCATTAATACCGACGCGCAGGCTTTGCACAACAACGCTGCGGACAAGAAAGTCCACATTGGTAAAAGCATTACCAAAGGGCTTGGCTCCGGCATGAACCCAGAACTCGGGCGCCAGGCAGCAGAAGAGTCCCAAGAAGATATAGAAGATGTCATTACCAACGCCGACATGGTTTTCATCACTTGCGGCCTTGGCGGCGGCACCGGCACCGGCGCAGCTCCCATTGTGGCCGAGCTGGCCAAGAACCGGGGCATCCTCACCATTGCCGTAGTTACCAAGCCGTTTACTTTTGAAGGCAGCAAGCGCCGCGAAGTCGCGGATGCCGGTTACGACAACCTTAAAGATAAAGTGGACGCGATTATCTCCATACACAATGACCGCATTTTACAAATTATAGATAAGAAAACTTCGCTCTTGGACGCCTTCAAGACCGTGGATGAAGTAGTGCGCCAGGGCATCTCCGGAATTTCCGACCTTATTACCACCCACGGCATTGTTAACGCCGACTTTGCGGACATACGCACTATTATGCAGGACGCCGGCACCGCACTTATGGGCATTGGAAGGGCTTCAGGCGATAACCGGGCCCAGGAAGCTGCCAAAGCGGCAATTAATTCTCCTTTGCTGGAAATGACCATAGACGGAGCCAAAGGCGTGCTGTTCAACATTACCGGCGGCAAGGATTTGGGCATGTTTGAAATTGACGAAGCTGCCAAATCTATTACCAAAAGCATTGACCCAGACGCTAAGGTCAAGTTTGGCGCTGTCATTGACGAAGCCATGGGCGATGAGATCCGCATTACGGTTATTGCCACCGGCTTTGATGAAGCTAACCGTCGCCCGGCTCCTTCCCACTTTGCCGCCATAGAAGAAACTCCGTTGCCTAGCGCCCCTACTCCGGTAGAGCCGCCAAAAGTAGAAGTTCGCAAGCCGCTATTTACCCCCAAGCCGATGGACACAGTCCGCCCCATGCCCCAGGAGAATGACGACAGCGACGAGCTGGACATTCCGGCGTTCATTCGGAAGAAGATGAGATAGAATAGTTTAACTAAAAAATCGCCCAAAAGGCGGTTTTTTGTTATGCTGGGAATATGAACAAGCCGCACTTATATATTAAATATTTTTCCAGAGACCATAGTTTAGCTCTTATTGAGTTATGGTATAAAGGCGAATATACGGCACTTAGGGAATATATTCCTGGCTCACAACCTTTTGGGCCTTACTTAGTTTTTCATAATACAGGATTGATTGTAGATTGTTACATGGATCCCCATGGGATGTCTTGGATAAAAAAACAGTTAAAGCAGGAAATAGACCGTGATCCGAAATTGGTCATTGTTATATTAAAAACTTTCAAAGAAAAGATAGGTTCCATTGCTCCTTTATTTAAAAAGCCAAAGGCTTTAAGTTTATCTAATCTTGAAATCTTTTGTAATGAAGTGGCAGAGGCCTGGGTTTGGTTTGAAGCTATGTGGTGGACAATAGATCTTTTTCAGGCCACGCGGGATCATAGCAAAAGTTTAAAGCAGTTATTGAGACTACGGAATAATACTGACGCATTTGGACCAGGATCTGATACAGTGATACAAAAATCCTTGCAGAAAATTTTCCCCGATCACAAAAAATATAGTTCGGTCATTCTCTTAGAAGAGGCATTGTCAAAAAAACTGCCCACACGAAAAATATTGGAACAACGGTTGCAAGAATATTTTTATACCGATAACCTTTTATTTTTAGGCAAATCCAAGACACATTTGGAACACACCTATAATTTAAGGCTTGAACATTTTGCTTTATATAGTAAACCTATAATTTTAAAAGGTCAGATAGCTTTCCCTGGTAAAGTCCTAGGAAAGGTTCATAAGGTGATTAATAAAAAACAAATGAAAAGGTTTCGTAAGGGCAGTATTCTAATAGCCCCATATATAAATGTAAACTTGATCCCTAATATTAAGGCTGCGGCTGCTATGGTTACCGACGAAGGTGGTATAATGTCGCACATGGCCGCTATTGCCAGGGAGTTTAAACTGCCCTCTGTCATAGGTACTAAAATCGCTACAAAAATATTTAAAGACGGCGACATGGTGGAAGTGGATGCCACTAATGGTACTGTAAAAAAACTATGAAATACGGTTATTCTAACATTTCACTCCAGGAAGCCGCACGACGGGCTGCCAAAATAGAATGGTACCACCAAGGCGGCGCGGTCAAACCTTTTTACGTGGGTTATCCGTGGTATGCTTGTTCCGAATTTCGTTTGGGCGGGAAAGTGATAAAGCCGCATTTCGAAACGATAATCTTATATAAAGACCATTTCATGGATGTGTATTTTTCCAAACCTTCCTTAAGGGAGGTGGCGGATTTTTATTACAGCCGTCAAAAGCGGGACAGTAATTTTATCGCACGCTTGGACAAGCAATGGCATCTGAATTACCTTCAACCGTTGCTGCAACTAACGCGAGTTTTGCAGCGGAAAGGTTTGGAAGAGCTGCCCCTGCGGGAGTTGGTACGGCTTCACGGCCAGTTTTCCTTGGCTTACGCTAGGGCCTGGCAGGAAATTATTTTCCTCGATTCTTTTGACCTTTATGGCGAGTCACTTTTAAAACAAACATTGGAAGACATAAATGCAGACATTGCCCCGGCCGATTTAGACCAGCTGGTCAGTCCGCCTCGGGTTTCCGGGCTGCAGAAAGAACGCTTGTCACTGTTGCGCATTGTGGAGCGGATGAAGCGCAAAGCCGGCAAATGGCCGAACGGGTATGCAAAAGCTGTTAGGCAAAGTCCATGGCTGGCGGCGGCGTTAGCCGAACATAGCAAGCAGTACCATTGGTTGCATAATGACTATGCGACTACCGAAGTTTTAGAGCCATCTTATTTCTATAAACAGACTAAAAAGTTATTGGACAGTTCGTCTTTGCTGGATAAGGAACGGGAACTGCGCCGATACCTGGCTAATTTGGCTAAAAACCAGCGGTCAATAATAAAAAAGTATCGGCTGTCGCAGGACCACAGCAAGTTAGTTGGTTTTTTTGGTTTGCTGGGCACTTTGAGAGATGAACGCAAAACCATGACCCAGATAGTTGACAGCGTGCTGCATGACTTTGCCGCGGCTTTTTCTATGCGCACGGGCTGGGATGTAAATTTGGTCGAACACCTGTTTTGGTGGGAAGTTCCCACGGTATTGGCCAATCCGGCAAGACATAATAAACAGATCAGGGCACGCTTACGTCCTTTCCTGACCTGGTTGACCAAGCCAGCACATTGGTTGGAAATAAACGGCAAAGATGCCGAACGGTTGAGCAGTGCCATATCCAACAGCATTAAAAAACAGAGCAAGCTAACAGGGATGACTGCTTACCCTGGACTAGTGCGCGGCAAAGTACGGATCATCAAAACCAAAAAGGACTTTCCGAAAATGAAGCGAGGGGACATATTAGTGGCTCCCAACACCCGTCCGGAATACGTGCCAATAATGAAAATGGCCGGTGCCATAGTAAGCGACGAAGGCGGCCTGACTTGCCATTCTGCTATAGTCAGTCGCGAGTTGCGCATTCCCTGCATTGTAGGGGTACAGGCTGCTACCGCGACCTTGAAGGACGGCGAATTAATAGAAGTAGATGCCACTAATGGTACTGTAAAAAAACTATGAGCCTATCATTCAAAAAACTTAACCCTACAGCCGCCGAGCGGAAATTTGGCAATATTGAGTGGTACCAGCAGGCTAGTGCCGGAAAGCCCTTTACTATTAGCTATCCCTGCAGTGCCTGCTTGGGCCTTACCCTGGGTGGTAAAAAGCTTCCGGTCCGTTTTGAACTGCTTTTCTATTATCATCAAGGTTATATGGAAGGCTACTTTTCCAAACGATCTTTAAAATCAATCTCCAATTATTATTATGGCCGCCAGAAAAGAGACCAAGGCTTCATCAACAAGTTTTATAAACAATGGCGTTCAAAGTATGTTAACTCTTTATTGAAATTTATTGCCCAGATGGGTGCCAACAACCTGAAAAATTATTCATTGGAGCAATTATTAGCCCGGCATTCGGAATTCTCTTTGCTATACGCGAAGTTTTGGCGTGAATGCATGTTTTTGGATGCCTTTGACTTATATGGACATGAGTTATTGCAAAAAACCATCTCGGGATTTAATATTAATATAACCCAAGATGACTTAGAAATTTTAGTAACCCCGCCGCAGGCATCTACGCTGCAACAAGAAAGATTGGCACTTTTGCTTATTGCCGAACGGCTGCGAAAAAGCCAGGGTGGCCAACCTGGGACATACAGCCAGGCAATAAAGGCGCAGCCGTTTTTATTAAAAGCATTGGCACGACACAGTCGGAATTATCATTGGTTGTATAACAGCTATATCGCTGCGGAAACACTGATGCCAAAGCATTTTTATAGGCAGATAGTAAAGTTACTGCGGCGGCCGCAGTTGCTAAAACAAGAACAGGAATTGCGCCGTGACTTAAAACTGTTAGCAGTGAAACAAATAAAACTGCGAAATAAGTATGGCTTGACCCGCCGCCAAAGCTCTCTGGTAGAATTTTTTGGGATGCTCGGCACCCTGCGCGACGAGCGTAAAACCTATAGCCAAATGGCAACGGCCGAGTTGGATAAGTTGCATCAGGCTATTGCGGGGCAAGCAGGGTGGGGCCGACAGCTGGTGGACCATGTATTTTGGTGGGAAGCCGGTACAGTTTTCCGGAATCCTGCAAAGTTTAAAAAAGAAATAAGTGTCCGGTTGCAACAGCCGCTCTTTTGGGAATTTATCGGGCCACAAGGGGGTGGACAGCTCTCCGGACAAAGTGCAGTGCAGCAAAATAAACTCATGGTAGAGTCTATTCAAAGCCAAAGCAAGTTGCAGGGCATGGTAGCTTACCCGGGAGTGGTTCGGGGAAGAGTAAGAATAATAAAAACCAAAGAAGATTTTTCTAAAATGAAACGAGGGGATATTCTCGTGGCTCCCAACACCCGGCCGGAGTATGTACCAATAATGAAAATCGCCGGCGCCATTATTAGCGACGAAGGGGGCATGACTTGCCATTCTGCCATAGTCAGCCGGGAGTTGCGAATCCCTTGCATCGTAGGGGTACAGTCGGCCACCGCGCTCCTAAAAGACGGGGAATTAATAGAAGTAGACGCCAAAAACGGCGTTATAAAAAAGCTGAAAAAGTAGTATAATATAGTATAATCCCCTTATAATTAAGAGAAATTATATGTCAGCAGTAACCAGGTCAGGGAAATGGAGGATTAAGCCGTCGTCAAAATTGCCGATTTTCCTTAGGTTTGTCATAAATTCCAGTTTTGATACAAAAATTGCCGAAGCAGCCGGATTTAAAAATTTTGTGGTAAACAGGGTGTACCTAAACCATATGATGTATTGGCCGGCCAAGGAGTATGACGCTTTTGAAGCCGAGGTAATAGGCCATTTGAAAAAGAATGACGGCTGGTATGAAAAATATTACGCGCGCGAACTGAAAAACGCGGAATACCTTTACCGCTGGGGCTTAAAGTTGAAAAAGGTAGATTGGAAAAATAAAACCAATCTTGAGATCGACAAGGTCCTGACCCAGCTTCTGGGGTACTATAGAACGGTCATTGGTTCTTGGTATGTGCAGTATCCGAGCGATACTTTTTTTGAAGACGCCATTGAAGAGGAACTGGCTAAGCATATTTCTGTAAACCATCCGGATTTCAGGAAGATAGTGCTGATTTTTACCGACCCGAAAAAAATGACGGATGTGGCACAGGAGCGCTGGGAATTGCTAAAGTTGGCTAGAAAATTCAAAAATAAAAAGGCCAGCAAAAAAGATATCGCGAAACATTTGGACAAGTTTGCTTACATTAACCGAGGGCTGGCTACCAGCAAGCCCTATTCGGAAAGCGATATCTTAAAACGTATTGCGGAAGCCCGGCAATCTAAAGAAGGACTGTCAGAGCTGCTCCGCTACAGTTCCCCGCAAAAAATTGAAGCGGATTATAAATGGGCGCTTGGCATAGTGAAGCCGAACAAACGGCTTAAGAATATTATTAGCCAAGCGCGGTCCCATTCTTTTTTGCGCAACCGCCGCGTGGAAGCGTTCATGCTGGCCGACTATGGAGGCAGTTTTATGTACCACGAAATTGCCCGCAGGAATAAGTTTAACCCAAACTGGATTATGGATGTTTCCGTGCCGGAAATGCACGGCGCTTTGCACGGCAAACCGCTGCCTTCGGTTGCGGAAATGAAAAAGCGCTTGCACAACTACGCCATGGTGGTAAGGAACGCCCAAACATCCTTAATAACCGACCCTAAAGAAATAAAGAAATTAGAAAAACAATATTCGGTAACTCACAAGCAAGAGGAATTCGTCCAGGGACGCATGGCTTCCCTGGGCGGCATTATTAGGGGACGGGCTAAGGTTTGTTTGGACAAGAGCGAAATTGGCAAAGTAAAGCGCGGCGACATTTTAGTAGCCCAATTTACCACTCCGGATTTTGTTTCCGCAATGGAGCGGGCCGCGGCAATTGTCGCCGACCAAGGGGGCTTGTCTTCGCACGCCGCAATTGTTTCTCGCGAACTCGGCGTTCCCTGTGTAATCGGTACCGCCAAAGGCACGCGCCTTATCCACGACAATGACTTGCTGGAAGTGAACGCCAAAACAGGCTTGGTAAAAATAATCAAACGGGCGTGATCAAAGCCATATTTTTTGACAATGGGAATGTGTTGATGAAAGAAGGCTACCGGCCGGGTATTAAGGAATACGAACAAAAACATAATATAGAAGAAGGTTTATTGTATGTTTCCGCCCACGACCGCCCCTTTTGGAAGGAATTTACCAAAGGCAACATAACAGAGAAACAATATTTGGAAGATACAAAGGAAGATTTTAAAGGGGAGCTCAACGTGACCGAGTTAATGGACATTATTAACCGGAAATCTTTGCCTAATACTGAACTGTTAGCTTATCTCCCCGAATTAAAACAGCGCTTTACCCTGGGAGTAATTTCAAATAACCCTAAGGAGTGGTTTGACTATTACGAGCAAGAGTTTGGGTTCGGGAACACGTTTTCGGTAAAAGCAGTTTCCGGCTACGTCCATATGCGGAAACCAGGCCAGGAAATTTTTAAATGGGCCCTGGCGCAGGCGAAAGTAACGGGTCCGGAAAGCATATATATAGATGACCGTCCCGACCGTGTGGGCGGAGCAGAATCTTTGGGAATGAAAGTTATAATTTATAAGGATCTTCCGCAATTGCGGAACGACATTGCCGCTTTAACTAATAATTAAAGAATACTTATGAAAATTCCTAATGGAGAGAGATTGAGTTCCCCAGAAGAAAAAACCGAGTCCACCACCTATATAGACTTGACCCGGCATGGCAACCGTTTTGGCGGCAAAATTAAAGGTAAGCTGGCCGACGGACGTGAATATTCTTTTGACGACACAAAAGACCTTACACCCCAAGGCAGGCAAGCGTCCAGGGAGCAGGGTTCGCAGTATCCGACAGAAGTGGCACTAGTCCATCCCCGCGGCGGCGGCGAACAGCGGCACGCCCAAACCGGGGACGATATTTTAGAGGGCAGCGGCAAAATTGGTCCTGCGCGTTCCAGCAGGAACCTAGACGGTTCGCCAGTCATGGACAAGCTGGGCAAAGGCAAAAACATCAAGAATGCCCGCCGTGGTCCGGGCTTGGATTATGCGGCTATAGCTTCCGAAGAACTTTTTAAAGAAGTCAGCGGGATTATTAATAAAGAACTTAACCGTTTAATCAACGAACTTCCGCCCGAAGAACAGGAAGAAATTTTAGATCCGGCCAACGGCGAACTGCGCGCCAAGCTTAGGGAAAAGGCGCAGGTCGTAGGAATGAAAGAATTCATGAAAAACGAAGAGGCAGTCCGCATGGCTGCCGAATACGAAGCGCTGGAATTGGAACATATCCTTAAGCTGTCTCGCCGGGGCGTGAAAGGCGGCGAAACTGTGGCAATACCGGCAGTAGGAAGCGGCGCGTTCGCCGAAGCGCTGTACAAGTACGCTTTGGTTGTGGAGGACCCAGAGACTGGGCAAAAAAAAGTGGGCTACAATGATGTGGATGAAATCGGCGGTTTCACCAAACAGGCAACTGCGTTCCGGATTATAGTACATAGGGACACCAGCCAAGATAACCGCCGGTATCCTGAAAAGGACGCTGCCCGCTCCGAAGACCTGACCGAGGGCATGGAATTTGAATATGCATTTACCGACCCCGAGCGCGCCAAGTTATTTGAAGGCAAGAAAGTCTATTTGGATTGGGACGTAATAAACCAGTTGGCTGCTAATGCCCGCCAGCGCATGACAAGTAAGAAAGAGAAAAATATCTTAGCCCGCCATACGGATAAGGGTTCGTGGAACATAAATGCAGAAGAACTCCAGGCGCGCCTCCCAAAAGATGCCAATAGAATACTGGGTATATTGCGTGACCTGTCTCCGGACAGCCCCACCTTGGCCATTACTTTGGAAGGGGTAGAGCGCGGCTGGAAGCTAGGCGAGGAAATTTATAAAGAATTGCCAGACAATTGTATTTTGGTTGTGGCCGACAGCAACCAGCCTCGAGCTAATCTTACGCGAGTATTGGCAACAGAACGCATATCCCAGTTGGAAACGGACGAAAAAACAAAAAGAATTGACATGGTACATATAGATGGCAAAGAATTTTCCGACCTCCTCCTGGATTCAGCCCCGGAAACCTGGCCTCCCTATGAAGAGCTTATCCATGACGGTGTAATGAGTTTTCCCCAGGCGCTATCACTATGGGTTAACGAAATGAACAAGCTGGGGGGATTTCCTGAACAGCAATTGCCAGCGGAATCCGCGGAACGTTACCGGGAAGCGATTAAGCAAATCCGACAGAGTATTACGGGAGGACGAAATCGGGGAAATAATCAATATATCCCTGTAATTTTCATGGGCTTTGGCCACAGCGGCCCACTAGCCCAAATCCGTCATGAAGATAATGAAGGCCGGGAAACTACAGCGGACGAAATGCCTGACTTCGCCGAACGCTACGAACTAAGTGCTGATGGGGAGCTGCTCAATACCAAACGCGTGGAACTATAATGCCGCCCAGGATTAAGACTTTTTACCTTTGGGACCTGGCCGGGACTTTGTTTTCCGAAAAGTGGAATATCGAAAAAAGCGGGGTGGCCAACTTCCACGCGTATGTTGAATCCTTAGGTTACGACCTTAAAACGGTTGACCCAGAGACATACGAAGGATGTTATAAAATTCCGTATTCAGAAGGATTGTTTGACCTTTCTGTGGCAGAGGGTTTCCAAGAAGTTTTGGAATGGACTAAAAATAACGGGTTTTTTACAACTGGTACACCAGCCCAAATAGATTGGCGGGCAGTGCAGTTGAAGAAAAGATATAACCTTGACCCGCGCCCTTTTTTGCCGGAAAGGTTCAGCACTTTTGACTACGGGAACACAAACGTTAAAACTCCGGAAATGCTAATGGATATTTTGGAGAAAAAGCATGCTGAAAATTACGCTGCCGTAGTCTACACAGATGACAAATCGGCAAACTGCGAATTTTTCTTGCAGTCTTATCTCAAAGTAAAAAACCAGGTAGCGCCACTGAAAGCCCGCGCTTACTATTTTACCGACAATGAACAAGATATAGTTCAGCTAGCAGATAATTATTGGCAGGCCGGCACTTTATTACAGCTACGCGAAAATGAACAACGCCTAGATAAAATAGTATACAACAATGAAGACCACTAAGCTGCCACTGAACCCAAAAGTTGAAATATTGAGGTGGGGTCCCTTGCCCGGCAAGCTTTATTATATGGCAGAATTTATAGATGCTATTTTTTTCATTTTCCCTAAATTATATAAAGGTTATGGTTGGCCAAAAATATTAGCTTTATTCAGCGAAAGCCGGATGCTGTGGCTCAATGAGCTGCCGGAACTGCGCCGGGCCGGGGCAAAAGTGTTTTTGGCTTACATGCTGCCAAAAAAATCTAGGGAAAAATTAAAAAAACAATGGCTCCGTACCGTGAGCCAATTAGCCAAATTTGAACGCCGGTTAGAAAAACAAAATTTAAAATTCTTAACCGACCGGGAATTATATTCGCTAGGTAAAAAGTTTTATGATTTATTAATAGATTTTTGGATACCCACAGTTCCCGAGGAACTTGGCAACTACGGTTCTGACCATTTGCTGGAACAAAAATTGTCACGCCGCGTACCTAAAAATCAGCTGCAGGAGGCAATGCAAATTCTGACCGTCCCCGAACGACTGTCGTTTTACCAGCGGGAAGAAATTGCCTTGGCAGAGTCAAAAAATATCAAACAGCACCAGGCGCGTTATTTTTGGCTACAAAACAGCTATAATGGCACTAAGGTTCTGCCGGAGTCGTTCTTTGCCAAAAGAAAGAAGGAACTGCCCAAAAATTTGAAAAGGGAATTCCAGCGGCAACTGCAAGCGGCCAAGCAGGCTAAGGCCCGCCTGCAAAAACAATATAAACTTCCCAGGCAAATTATGGACATTGCTTTTGCCCTAAGCTACGGGGTTGCCTGGCAAGATGAACGGAAGCAGCAAATTTTTATCTATCTCCATTATAAAGATTTACTGCTAAAGGAAATCGCGCGCCGGAAGCGCTATAGTTTCCAAAATATGCTCAATTTAGGAACAGCCGAAGCAATGGAATCTATAAATAAAGATTTTTCCAAAGTACTTAAGGAAAGGGAAAACCCCTTCGGTTTCTATTGCGCCCCAAACCTGATACAAAAGCTGGAATCAGGCAAAGTAATGGAATACTGGAATTTATATACTGAAAATAAAAAAGCAGCAGCCCAGCAAGTCATAAAAGGCATAGTGGTAAGTGCCGGTAAATTGAATAAGGTCAAAGGGAAGGTCAAAATTGTGCTGGACCCGTTTTTGGCCAAGGATTTTAAAACCGGCGATATTTTAGTGGCTCCCATGACCAGCCCGGAATATGTATTTTTGATGAAAAAGGCAGCTGCTATAATTACCGATACCGGCGGCCTGACATCGCACGCGGCAATTGTATCCAGGGAATTAAAGGTGCCATGCATAGTAGGCACAAAAATCGCCACCCAGGTTTTGCATGACGGCGAACTCGTGGAAGTTGACTCCAACAAAGGAACTATTACCCGCCTAAATAAATAGCATGTTAGCTTCATGAAAAAGATCCCTTTAAAAACCATAGCCGCCATAAAAAGGGTGTTTACGCAAGATACGTTCATCCAGAACTTCAACGGCCTTCCGATATTTTTGAACTCTGCCGCGTGGACCGGCTTTACCA
>Ga0070704_100001269_pt1 | contig 13324 bp, 15 predicted proteins | sample KBSK5252metaG_FD_65467 | JGI IMG/M metagenome (GOLD analysis project Ga0070704, IMG submission 65467) | Corn, switchgrass and miscanthus rhizosphere microbial communities from Kellogg Biological Station, Michigan, USA - KBS K5-25-2 metaG | ecosystem: Host-associated > Plants > Roots >...
TCCACAGATTCCCTGATTTTACTCTCTAGCGGCTCCGGGGCCAACTTGAAGAAGTTAGTTTCACTCATCTCAAGCCACTATAGCAGCAATTGCTCCAGTAATGATTGGCCCAATGGACCCCTGCTGAGGTTGCGGCTGGAGGATTGGAGACTGATACGGCTTCAACAACCCCAAGTAACCCAAATACTGACCAATATCAGCCGGGTTAGTAACGGAACCAGACTGCCGGCTGGTAGTATTGGATGTAGTCGTCCCAGTCGTTCTCTGACCCAAGCCAAAGACTTGAGCAATTGCGGTTGCTAGCTGCACATCCTCATTCTGATAGGCCCGTTCTTGAGCCGGGACACTAGCAACCAAATCAGCAATCTTGCCTGCACGGTCATGTTGGAGAGGAGTCTGTAGCGCCAAGGCCTGCTCCCCAGAGAGGCCACGACTGGCTGCTGCGTTACGGGCCGCAGCATCTGCCCCAGAGTAGGAAGTATTGATCGCAGACACCTGCCGCTCAACAGTCCCCGGAGGGAGCGCAGTTGGCCGGGCAAGTCTGCCTTCAACGATACCCTTCCACATGCCCTCCAACTTCTTGTACTCGGGGAGAACCTCGGGTCGAACAAACTGGTCAATCTTTTGGGTTGTCGAGGACGACCCAGTACTATTGCTAGTAGTTGTCTTCGGGCCAAAGAAGTTGTATCCGCTGCCCTCGACCAGGCCACGGATCATGTCAATGTACTGATCCTGTTCCCTCTTCTGTTGATTCAGCTGAGGCTGAAGCAACTTCATCTGATCTTGAGGGCTGCTACCGAATAGCCATCCCATACCTATTCCCCCAAAAGAAGAACAAACTGGCGCTTACCTGTTACTTCTCGACCGCCCAACCTCTTGAGAATCTCAGCCATGGCCGGTTGAGTAATATCAGCATGCCCGATAACTGCCTTAATGTCAGCCTCTTTAAGACGGTCCCGCATCTTATCCCAAAGTGGTCTGAGGAACCCGATGGACTGAGTCCTCTTCTCCGGCGCCACCCAAAGTGGATCTAAGAAGACGGTAGTAAATGCCGCAAGGACTGCGATTACCTCACCATCCTCTAGTACACCCATCACGAGTGATCCAGCCATTACCCCGGAGTCCTCGGGGACTTCCTCGGGTTTTAGTTCCCTGATCTCGATCATGGACCAACCCACTCAGTCCACATTATCGGGCTGACAGCATTGACAAAGGTACAGTTAAGGGGGCCACCGCTTGTCTGAAGAAGCACCATTTCGATGTAGTCACCCACAATAAATCGCCGGCTGCTTGCTATGACCAACTCTTGGAAGACAGTCGAGGTCCCCTCATGACTAGCAATCCCGATATTGGGGCCGCTCCCTAACCGGATGCGCATGCGCCATGGCCCTGTAGTGTAGCCAGCTAGTCTAGCTTGCCCACCAAAGTTCCAACGACCAGCTCTGGAGAAGGTGATCCTCGTATTGTTAACCACCAAATCGTGGAGATTATCATTGTCATCTTCTTCCGAGTCAAAGTTGACAGCAGTGGGTGTATTGTCCGGTATCGACTGGTCTGCTAAAGCCTTGATAGTACAGGCTGGAATCTTAGCGTTCATCCGCTCTGCGTTGATCTCCCTAGCATATATAGTGTCTGCTGAGAAAGCATTGAGAACAGACATCGACGCCAACACGTTTACTATCCTTTGAGCCTTAGACGTGCCTCCTGTACCACGAGGTACCGCCCTGATCAAGCCGTCTAAGACAAACTTCCAAACTCCGTCCTCATGAAGAACTTGAAGATCACCACCATTATATAGCGGAGCGGGTCTTAGGGGTGACGGTGTCGGGAAATATGGCCCTGGATCTGGTACATGCCCAATTGAGTGAGCGCCGCCGGCCCCGCGCATCTCATCTTGGAAGTCCAATGTCTGAGGACGCTGAGTAGCCCTACGCATCTCCTTACGCAAATCATCTAGCTCAGCCGTTGTGGCTAGACCTTTCGGCTCAGTTGACCTATTCTTGAGATTCTTCACCTCATCCACAAGTTCCCGGATGGCCATTTGGATGTCGTGTGGATCGTTAATTGGGACGTGCATCAAGGAGCCTCGCCCACAGGCCAAACCGGGCGGAAGTTGGATTCTGTAACAGTTCCTGTGCCCCTCTCCCTGATCCGCACTCTATATGGCTCAAACCCCGGGTTTGACACGCCGTTAGCATTAGTTGTCCTGAAGACTAACCTCGGTGCCCTAGCCTTGCTGCCCTTGGGCACCTCGACCCGGTAGGATGACCGCTTGAAGGGTAATACCGTGATAACTTGAGTGCTCTTTAGTGTATCGTCTAAGTAGATGTCTAAATTTAGGTTCACCGGGCTGATGCAATCAATCTCTACTTCCCGCATCCAAACTAGGCGGTTGAAGCCCATCGGGGAGATTGTACCAGTATCGAGCACCATAACTTGCTGGACTCGGTTACGGTACAGAAGATTAAATGCTTGAAGCAAGAACTTATTAGCAGCCCCCTCAATCTGAAGTTGAGCCTTGAGGAAAGTTCCCAAATCAAGTGCATTAGCCCGGAAGACCTGAGGCCCGAGGGCAGTAAGGGGGAACTCTTCAGCGACTAGGCTGGCCCCGTCCAAGTAGATTGAGGCAGTAACCTCTTGTCCACCTGAATCCGCATGGATCTGAAGGTCTAGGGCGTCCTTTCGCGCTAGCGGGTCACCGCCGTCGTCAATGAAGGTCAAAAGGTCGAAGTCAATGTTCTGACCGTTGTCCTGTACCCCAACCTCCAATTCTGTGAGGGACCCGTCGTCACCACCAGCTGTAATTGCGCCATCCGGGTCACGATTGAGCGACAAGAATTTCACAGGATAGACAGTTCTTGACCACTGTTGCCTCTGGAAGCTGTACCTCCAAATAACGTTGCTACTCTTAGCGGTTAAGTCCCAATTACCCTGAATTGTAACTGGGCCAACCGAAAGACCGCCTGATTGAATTACTACGTCTATCACCAATGGGTAGACGACCTTCTTCAAACTAGTGAAAACTACAACACCATTTATGCTATAAAGGATCTGATCGCCCAATACCTCAGTCCTCATCTTGTCGCCAGCGACCCAATCCTTGATGAGGGTGTAGGTTCCGTCTTCAATAACGTAAATTCTGCCAGATTGAACTAACATCCCAGTTGCCATTGACTCCGGGAAACTACCTGAATCTACTGTAGTCTTAAGGCCAACAGCCGTATTAGAAAAGACAGCAGCCGTTGCGGCATTGACTTCAAACTCTACAAAGCCGTCCCCCGATAACAGGCGCTTAGCTGCTACAGCATGAGCAATAGTAGGATATGTTCCAACTCGCGTCAACGTGCTGCCTGCCGCGGTAAACCCCAGTAAACTCGTCCAAACCACATCTTCTGACTCACTAACTGGTGGAGAGAAGAATGGTCCCTCAGGCGCCAACATGAACAAAATTTGGTTGTCTACAGCAAGGCGGAACCGGCCATGAGTTATATTTAAGCTGCTGACACCATGCCGATCTTTGCCTCGCCAGAGTAAGCCTGTTCCAGCTGGGGTTATCGGGGTCAGAGATGCACCAGCCAACAGCATGAGGCCATCCGCTGATCGAAAGATGACTGCGTTGCCATCAGTAAAGACAGCCTTGTCTACCGGGGGATTGCCAATGTGTAGTGGCTCTGGGAACAGATCTACTGAAATCTTGTCGTCACTCTCGTCACCTGTACCCGCTATTCTGATGACGTCCTTGGACATCCCTACGTAAATGCCACTCCCTGTCCGCACCGCCCAAAGTGGGTCGCCATACCGGCGCAGGTCAAGATGATGATAGACGGAGAAGGTAGATGGACTGGTCTGACTAGAAGGGTAGAATCTTCCCTCTTCAGTCAAGACCCCCATCCTGTTATTAACAGGGCCAACAATTGCTACTACGTTGTCTGGTACCCCGGAAGCCCCGGGTTCCAAAGTCTCGTTTTCAACAAGTGCTTCCAACTCTGAGATACGAATGGTGAACACCAAATCGGCAGCAATATCATCACCACCAAGTATCTCAGTAAAACCCCAAGAGGTCAACCTTGTCCGTTCACTCTTGGTAAGAAAGTTTGACCCAGCAGGGTTCGTTAATTCATTAATTGTCATCCCTTGTTGAACAACTGCTGGGATAATGGCAAATCTGTAGTAAGTGTCAAGGAAACCACCCTGAAGGTATACCCAGATTTGATTTACTTGAGGATCCTTACCGGCCAAGGCACTGGCCGGGATAGTTACTTGAAGGGCCTGTTGAGTCAAGTCTATCTGGGCACTAATAGGGCTGATCGGGCTCATCTCAAAGTACTGATCGTTGAAGTTCCTCACAAAGCGGTAGCCCAGCTGATACCGCCCGGTAAGGGACCTATTGCCCCCACCTGTCCACACAGCCGAGTCAAAGGCTACAACCTCTGTACTCCCAGGGACTGCTGAGTAAACCACCTTAAAGGCCCTGACTGTCTTCCAATCACGACCAGAGGTGCCCCCCACCCGATTGAATTGACCCCGGGTGACGGAGAGGTGCGTCCAAGCCGGACTAGCTTCCTGAGAATCCTTCCTCTCCCTAGAACGTGGCCCAACTGCCCTGCCTAGTCGCCTCAAGACAGCAGTGACTTGCTCAGGTGTCCGAACATTTGTGATCTCATTCGGGGTCAGGACAGTTTGAACCTTATTCGCGTAAATAGCTGTCGCAGCCGCCGCAGTTGACTTCGTATCTTTGACATCTACAGTAGCAGCATCCCTAACTGGGAAGTCAAAGTAATAGTAGTCATCTTTGTACGCATCTGCTTCTGTTCCCAACCCGAACATAATGGTGATCTTGTCTACCTTGCGGGGTTCCTGCATCCACACAAAGAAGTCAAAGAGGTCAGTGTCCCCTCCTGATGACCCCAAGATGTTCAAAAAATCTTGATCAGCTAAGAACTTCTTTGAAGCTGTTGATCTGCCTGAATTAATATCAGGAGTTAGCTGAAGCGCCCCATTAGGTTGTTGATCCTCACCAGCTATAAATGCGCCCGTCCCCTCATTAATGATAAAAGCTGGACTCTCACTAGAGTTGAAATCAGCAACTGTAAGAGTAATTGCTGTTACACCAATTAGTGTAGCTGGAAACTCTGGAGCCTTAATTGACCACTCATAAAAGTTAGCTCCATCAAACTTCTTTTTTGTCTTACCACGGGCAAAGAATGCTTGGAAGGAGTCATCACTCATAGCGATGTCACCATCGCCATCAAAGACTGTACCAAAATCTACGCCATTGCGGTACACTCGATCATCACAGCCAGCAAAGCGATAGGTCTTCCCCAATATGTCTGCTGTGTGCAATGAGTGGACATCCGATTGCATTCCTGAGTGTACTATCTGGGAACCGGCTCGCAGAGCCAACATTGCCTCAGGATCCGGAACCAGATTATCCGCCTTAAGCAAAGCTCCCTCTGGAGCATTGACTGAATCTGCGTCGGGCCACCACCGGTAGCCCCGGGTGTTTCTAAAGAGATTGGGCACAATTATCCCAGAACAATGAGCTTCTCTTCATCTGTTGCATTGGGGTTTGCTGAAATCTCAGGAAAATCTTCACTGTCCCCCTTAGCAATTGGTTGAATGAAGGCCAGCATAGCATCGAGGGTGCCCCTCTTTGAATAGAAATTTTGAGATCCTGAGTCATCAAGCTTAGTCAGTCCCTTCCGATCGTCACTTCCTGGAGTCTGCATTCCACAGTGAACGCATTTGATCATCGTCACTATTTTAGGCCACGCAACTCCATAGGCTTGGGCAGAAATGTCATATACGATTGGAAACCGACCGCCGGCTCCGTCTACAGTAGCTACGTGGCGGAAGAAAAGTCTGGGTGGAGTTCCTACCACGACTCCGCCACAGGCGTCACACCAGTGACCCCAGGCGTTGTCTACTGTGTCTCCCTTACAACCTTGGCAGTTCATATTTCTGGCCGATTAGGGTCATGCAACGCAAAGACTACCTGATGACCTAACAATTGAACTTCAACTGTTCTGATGGAAACTTCTCGAAGAGGATATAAAGTCTTGATTTCTTCTAAGTACTGAGGATCCGGAATTAATCTAGCGACCCCCAAACTTTTGATATTGAACACGACAGAACCATCGGTAGTAACCCGCGCAGTAATGTGCCTCTTTATGAGAATAATATCTGAGGAGTTTATTGGGCAATCTGCTCCCAGAAATTGAATGAAATATTTGTTCTGTCCTGGGTAATTGTGTATGAAGTGAACCTCTGAAGCAAATCCACAGCCCGACGGAAAGCCGGGGTTAGGAGAGATCACAACAATCGCAGAACCTGTAAAATCTGGGAGTCCTGATGTCGGTGGCTCCTCCTGGGCTACAGATGAGAACCCAAACATCGTAAGCACAAGACAGGTGGCGGCGATGATTCTATTCAATTGAATCTCCTTTAAGTTATTCTCTCGATGACCTGAGTTGATCCATTGTCTAAAACAGATCTCGACCCCAAAGTCAATCCTGAAGTTCTGTACATAGTCTGAAGAGTCGCATTTTGATCAATTTTGAAAGCAAAACGCTGGAAACAAAACTGGAGTTTTTGTCCTGCAGTTCCGTCCGCTGCTGGAACAGCAGTCAATTCTAGCAAAGTCTGAGCTAGTACCCTGGGCCCCGGATAGATGATATACTTAGTCGTGACATCGGGGTTAACGCTCCAGCCAGAATTTACAGTTGCTATCTTGCTAGCCCCATTATACCCAGTAATCACCCGAGCCTGACCTGCTCCGGTGCCGCCAACCAAAGCCAAGATGTCATCATTAAAAAAGTTGGTAGTCGAAGAAGCTCCAGCATCCAAAGTTGCAGAAGATGCTCCTCCTGCCTGGAGAGTCCCAGACCGAAGGACCATAGTGGCCAAAAACCCTCGAATAGTACCGATACTCCCTGCTGAATCCTGAGCATCCAAAGCAACCCCACCAGCAGATGGCTTGAGAATCATTGCATTGGCACTACCACCGATTTGACTCGCATCTACTTCAAGTTGTCCAGTCTGGATCTTTGTCCTAATGATAATCAATGCATCACGAAAAGCTGGGCCATCTTGATCCCTAATCTGAATAAGTACTGGAGACCCCAACATTTCAGCGGCGTTCAACTGAATGGTGTATAAAAAGCTCCCCGCGATTTGATTCACAAGATTCGCCACATTGACGAATGCACCGTTATTTTGACTGACCTTGACATCTCCAGCTACAAGTAGAGTACCAGGAGCCGTTGTAACGTATCTATCTGAACCTGTAACAGCAGGTTGAGACAGAGTAAAAGCGAAAATGGTCTGAACCCCAAATTTCGCATCATATTGAAAGACATTCATATGATCCTCTTTGGCCGCCTGAATATCCGGGTTGGCCGGAGTAAGGAAGCTCAGGGTCACGCCGGAACTACTACTACCAAACGTGGGGGACGGCCACTCTACAAAGGCACGAAAGAAGTATGTTATCGCCGGGGAGAGGCCAGTGATAACTTGTTGAAATCCGAAGTCACCGTCACTCGGGATGCCAGTTGGACCTTGGTAAGCAGTCAAATTGGCCCAAGACCCCGGAGTAGCCCCACCGTCTGATGTGCCCCAACCAAATCTCACCCGAACAGACAAACCATTGGCGTCTACACTACCAGCTAGGGTAGCCTGGGCAGACGTAACTTCTGTTGCTGAAACAGTAGTAACCGTCGGGGCGTCTGCCAAGGTAACAAAACTGATAATAGTACTGACCCAATCCTGTTGATTAGCAGTACCCCTAAACCCAGAGAACCTAACTTGATATGTAGTACCACCTAACAGACCAGTGAGACCACGAGAGATGCTAGCTCCAGTAGTAACTGAGGCTCCTGCAGTGATCCAAGTCAAATCCCCAAACTTACGATATTGAATATTGGCAATAAACGTTGACTCAACCACTGCGGCATTAAAGGTACAATCTACAGTAGCCGAGTTTGACGTTATTGCGCTGACTACGGGGTCACTGGCAGTTGCCGGGTTAGCAGCAGTCTTAATGGACTGAATATCGCCACTAGCTGGGCTACTAAAACACTCATCATTCTCGCCCCTAGCGCGAAACTCCAGCACCCGATCTGGGTCAACTCCGATGCTTGCTGAGTAAGATCCACTAACTGCACACCCACCATCAGCTGAATCTGTGCTATTAAACCCGGAAGACAGCGACCCGTAGAACCATCTGAAGAAGATTTGCCCCTCATTACAGCCACCACCCATGGCACAGCCAGACCAAGAGCCAAAGAAGGTCTCACTGCCAAAGGCTGAGGCGTGCCCGTTAGTAGATACAGCAAGGGCCACTAGTCGCCTGCCCTCAATACAATAACCCTCAAGAGGCCGGACCCGATGTTGATAGCCGCGCCAGTCGGGTTAAATATAGTCACTGTGACAACGTTGCTTGCTGTGACTTGGGCGAACATCAAAAGACCGCCTAAAGCTACGCTGAAAGACGCCAGGACCATATCTTGAGCAACAGCCCCAGGAACTGCAACTGTGGTTGTAGCAACCGAGAGGGACAAGACTGATGGTGGGTCCCAAGTCACCTCTATATAACTCTGACCTACAGAGAATGACTGGAGGCCAACCTGATGGCCAACTAGGACACCGCCGCCCGGGTTACGCTTGGTAGCCAACCCAGTCCCCCAGTTGATGTCCTCTTGAAGAAGAGGTTCATAGTAGAGTATCGTCATGAGAATCTCCTACCCCGGGGACCATAAGGGTATGGAAGGGTTGGGTCCCCCATATTGCCGAAGGGCTCCGGCTGAGCCCTCATAGACCCCATGCTCAAGACGATCTCCTTGTTAACCTTCCTGAGACGAGTTCTCATCCTGGCTACACCCATCTCAAATCGGTCTTCATAATGCTTAGACAGCTTGAGATCCTGCCCAGGACCATTCTTCTGTAGCGCCCGGCGCATCGCCCAGAAGATGATAAACTTGACGTAAATGGATGGAATCTCAAAACCATATTGACTCAAGGGTCGGCCGAGCCTGGACACCTCAACTGAGATGTTCTTGGCAGCAGGATGTTGCCGAGTAGGAGTTCCATGAGGCCCCCAAGATGGAAAGGCACCATCAATCTCCCGCAAGATACCGTATGACCCGACTATGGTCACTGTAGTGTCTGTAGTTTGAGTCATTGTTCCCCAAGACCCACTGACTGTGTCGTAATCTGCGTCCGCTCGAGCAGGCGGCACCAATCTGAGAGTCTTAAACCCATCCTTGTCAAAGGTAAAGTGCCGTGGGTCACCACCCTCCCGGCGCTCATATTGAAGATCCTGCATCCTCATGTCCGGTGAGTTCTCAGGGTAAACTTCCAACTCATCCCAGGTCACTCGAATGATGTCCACTATCGAGTTGGGCAAGCGACTAGTTGCTACCTTAGCAGGTTGCTCAAAATGATCAAAGAAGGCCCCCTCATGCGGGGATGTCGCCGGGGTCGGTCCCTCTGTTGAGCCGCCAACTAAACCACCAACCCGCTTGTTTCTCTCAATGTCCGCAGTAAAGTGAAGCCTCTCGTCAGTCAACCCCTTCCCCGGGGATTGCTCCAGAAGGAATCGCTCTAGGTCAGTGCTCCAGTTGCCCACTTGGGGGGTATTCTCCACCACCCAAATATCGAAGAGGCACCTTGTCCTTCTGCAGAAGAGGTCATAGCCATCTTGAATGTACATTTGGAGCTCAGCTTCAGTCCAAACTACACCGTCTTCATCATCAAGCCGCTTTTGAACCTTTACAACCGCGGACTCAAGATCGAAGGACACTATCTGATCCCCATCTTCAAGACTCTTGAAGTTACGATGCGCCTCTCTACTTCTTTAGCCAAGATGTCTGACCTGCGGCTGTAGTCAACAAAGTGGAACAATGCCCTGTCTGTCTCACCGTCTTGAGCCGCCAAGTCGTACAGTGCGTACTCCTCCAAGGCTGGAACCATATCATCCAAGAGGTCCATTAATACAGCCTGAGGATAAGTGAAGTGAGGGGCTTGACCCGCAAAGTAAACTCGGAGGTAGCCGGTTGTGATCGCCGGCCTGGGCCAAATTGCGAACCAATAGATGCCCCGGGTGAAGAAATGCTGAGGTGACCCTTCTGCCTGCTCCCAACGCGACCCAAGTTCGCGAGCAGTTCTCGGCTCCAACCAATCTTCCTGTACGCTGCTCCAGATAGACGTGACCCCAAGGGCTGTCTCAGGAAGGAACCCTCGAAGATCATAGTAGGTCCGCCTGGAGGACATTGGTACAGACACGTGCCGCTCGTAGAATCTGGTGACCTCAGACAGGTCATCCAGTCCATCATTGATCGATTCTTGAATATCCGCATTCAACCACCGGATGCTTGACTCCGATTCGTGCCGAATGCGGACATTCGTGATGATTTGCGACAGAGGAATCACTGCCCAGCTGCTCCGTACCCGATGCGGACACTGGGGAAGGGTTCCGAGTCGTAGATACGTACTTCGTCGTAAATCTCTGTCCTCTCTGAGTCACTTCTGGGGTGACCACAGGTCAACTCGATGTACGTTTGAATGGCAGTACCATCACCGTAGTCAATGCTGACTACGTTGTATGGCTTCCGAATGAAAGTCTCCTTGCCCTGAGACACGCTACGGACATAGATGGCAGCCGAGGTGCGCTTCGGAACGTCAAATCTAGCCATGAATTTCTCCTAGCCGCTAACTTGGTCGTGACTACCACCATTCAAGCTGCCAAGTCGCTTGAAAAGCGCCTCATTGGCGAATTCAGGACCAATGTGGTGTTCACACTTGATTGCTGTGTCAATATATGGATGAATCCCCACCTTCCTGGCTCTCAGACAGAAGGTGAAGTCTTCTCCATACGACTTCTTACCAAAGTCACCACCGAAAGGTCCAGACTCCTTGCATTCAGGCAAGTCTGAGACCAATTTTAGAAGTTTGATTGAGGTAAATACACACCCGAACCCCACTCCGTCACACGGAGCCACTACGTTTTCCGGGTAAGTAGCCGGCCACTCGAATGACTGCCTCTGATTCAACTTCGCAAAGAGCGGCCAATACGGAGGGCTGCGCTGAAAATAGAGGCCACTTACAAAATCGTGGCCATAACTGCACAAACGGTGGATGGTGTCCGCTGGAATTATGATATCATCATCAATCCAGAAGACACCGTCCACTTCCGTCTCATTCGAAGCTTCAATAGAAGCCTGAACAATTCGGTTCCGAGCAGCTGCCCACCCCATTCGATCTGTACTGACATCACCGACCCACGTCACCCCACGGTTAGCCGCACGCATAATGGCGGTCCGATGATTTTGATCAAACATGGGGTCAGCAGTCGGCCCATAGGTTGGCTTGGCGAAGAGTAACTTCATATGCGGGTACAACCCCGGCAGATGTCGTATTCCTCGGCCCTGCCATCATTGTGAGCTTCTCGAAACTTGAGGTACGGCCTTGAGGAGTAGATCTCCCTCAAGGTTTGCTTCCTCAGGTCCCCAAAGACTTGAGCCCCCGAAGGGTCAAAGCAACAAGTGGTAACTCGGCCGTCATACATGACGTAAATTTGACTCAAAGCTCTGTAGCACGGTTCTTTAGGGTCAAACTTTCGCACAGTCCTGTTGTCCCCGGCCCAGTTACCCTCGGTGATTAGAGCCCCATATCCACCCTTACCGCGCTGACCCCAACGATCGTAGAAGTCGTAGCCATCTGACCTGGTGAACACATCCCCGTTGATGACTGCTCTGACCTCCAGATTGACCAAACCCCTGTTAGCAACGGCGTAGTCAATGTTGGAACAGACAACATCAAACTTGCCCTTGAGGCCCATAATCTGATCATGCTGTTCCTGATTAACCGCGTTGAGACTCACCTGTATAGAGGAGATCCCAGCATCCCTGAGTGCGTCAAACTTTGCCGGGGTCAAGTACACCCCATTAGTGAAGAGATCAATGATCGCCAATGGCTTCTTCTCACGGGCGTACCGCACTCTCTCCACAACAAATCTGTCAAGAGTAGGCTCCCCGAGGCCGGTGATGCACACCTGGGTGATCACGTCAATCCCAGATGCCTCATCGAGGATCTTCTTGTAAAGATCCATGGCCATCGTGCCACCCCACCGCTGGGCCGCCGGGTACGGACAAAAACCGCAACTGGCGTTACAAGTGCTGGTGTTCTCAATCTGAAGTTGAATACTCATCGAACCTTCTTCAAGACGAAGGCATAGTTATTGCCATCATCTTCTGAGTATTCAATGTCCCACCAACACGGCGCAACAAACGCCCTGTAGTCAGAGCAGGCTGTCTTACCCAACTGATCGTAGTGCCCCTTAGTCAAGAATGACAGAGTGCTGTGAGAGATAACCCTGGTGTGACCAGGCTCTGACCACAACCACTTAGACTGTAGGGAGGGACAGGTACCCACCAAAAGTCCTCCTGGAGCCAATCGTGACCAAAGCGCACGGAATGTAGCAAAAAGCCCCCGGTAGTGGCCCTGTTTTCCGAAGTGCTCCAGAATTTCATAAGCGTGAATCTCATCAAAGTAGTCGATGGGGTAGGGAAGTTGCTCTCCTTGCTCTAGCTTCTCGAGATCAAACACGATGGTCGGCTTGGCCTCAGGATTGATGTCTATCGTCTTCCAATTTGTTTGATCCTCAGGGGCACTAGCTGGAGAGATTAGTCTCCGAGCTGGTGGGGCGTGTCCGGCACCGAGCATCAGGCAAGTCTGCACTAGACTACGCCCTTCTTCCTCAAGGTGTCTGACAGTCTTCGTTCAAATTCCCTATTGGCTGCATGACCCGCCCGGTCAGCCTCTGCTTGGGCAGAAGCTGACAGCGGCTGGGGCGGCAACGAGATTCTCTTGGTGTAAATCATAAAGATGAGCTTCCAACAGCGAGGAAGGAAAAGCTCTTCCCACCACAGTGCGTTTGTCGGGCTAACGACCTTGCCACCACACACGCAAAGATTGACCCGTCGTGCGAATCTGGCCTCCAGAATTTCCAGTTTGGTGATCAACCGACCGCAGGACTTACACCGGTACACATAGTGAAGCCGATCAGTAAGTCCATGCTCACCCATGTGCCTCTGCGTCTCACGAGTTACATCATCAACTTTGAAGAATCTCACTTGAATCCTCACTTAAAGCGGGGGTGGGTTGTTACACCCACCCCCCATTACCTACAGTGCGCGGATGAAAACCTTCTTGAGCGCCGCCACCGGCGTGGTGTTGGTCGCGTACAGCTCACCGGCGAAGACAAAGCCTGTCTTGCCGTCCGAAGCAGCCGAACGCGCCAGTCGGTCGGTCGCCGTCACCGGGATCA
>Ga0070704_100001271_pt1 | contig 13323 bp, 8 predicted proteins | sample KBSK5252metaG_FD_65467 | JGI IMG/M metagenome (GOLD analysis project Ga0070704, IMG submission 65467) | Corn, switchgrass and miscanthus rhizosphere microbial communities from Kellogg Biological Station, Michigan, USA - KBS K5-25-2 metaG | ecosystem: Host-associated > Plants > Roots >...
TCGCCCGGGTCTTCTCGTCCTGCTTCAGGGCCCGGGCCACCTCGGACCCCGGCATCACCGGCAGCATCAGGTCGAGGACGACGAGGTCGGGACGCTCGCGCCCGGCGATCTCGATCGCCTGGCGGCCGTCGGAGGCCGACACGACGCGATAGCCGGCCTGCGCCAGGTTGTAGCGCAGGAGCTCGACGATGTCGCGCTCGTCGTCCACCACCAGAATGGTCTGCATGTCGCGGCGCCCCCGGGCCCCCGGCCGGGCGGGACGATTATAGTCTTCGCCACCCCGCCGGACGCGGCCCGAGGTCAGGGTGTGACGTTTCGGTGCGCGCGGGGTGGCGCCCCGGTGACGATCGCGTGACGAGGCGGGGGGCCGCCGGCCCCTGTCCGCTACTCCCGCATCAGGAAGATGAGCGGGCGGACGTCCTCCTCGCCGGTCGTCCATTCCCAGTAGCGCAGCAGGATCCGGTAGACCATGATGCCGATCTCCCCCTCCCCCCACACGAGATAGCGGAGCGCCTGCACCATCTGGTTCTCGCCGGTGAGGCTGAGGAACAGGCGGATCGGGTCGAGCAGCTCGCTGATGTAGGCGATGGTGTTGGCGATCGACACCGCGCCGTAGACGTGGATGACGTAGTCCTCGCCGGCCTGGCTCACCTTGATGCGCAGGGGGGCCAGGAACTCGCTGCGATCGTCGAGAAAGTGGATGTGCAGGAAGGCGAGCGGCCCGGTCACGGCGTAGTGCCGGCGCAGGTCGGCCGCCTTGCGCTCCTTGGCGGCGGCCAGGCGCGAGCGCACCGGGACGAGGTTCACCTTCTTGCCGGCCATGGCGCGCCAGCGGGCCGCCGACTCGTCGTCCACGAAGCGGATCTCCGAGACGCGCAGCTCGGTCGAGCGCAGCCACCGGCTCACCGCGCCGATCACCATGATCCCCAGGATGAAGACGCTGGCGATGATCACCCCGTCCGGGCGGGTGATGACGTTGTCGATGAAGGTGAAGGTGAACACCGCCGTGACCACCCAGAAGAACAGGCAGAGCCCGAGCGTGCGCGCCCGCGCCACGCCCCTCCCGCCGTGGCGGAACTCCTTCCACAGGGTCAGGGCGACCGCGACCGCGGCCGACAGGATGAGGGCCAGGACGCCGGTGGCGTAGGCGCCGGCCTGCGCCTCCACCCGGGCGCCGAACACCAGGGTCACCACGACGCTCGCCGCGAACAGGATCAGGACGAGCGGCCGCCGGTACTCGGTCCACTGCGGCGCCATGCCGAAACGCGGCAGGTAGCGCGGGAGCAGGTTGAGGAGCCCCGCCATGGCCGAGGCCCCCGCGAACCACAGGATGGCGATGGTCCACAGGTCGTACAGCGTCCCGAAGCCGTTCCCCAGGAGACCGTGGGCCAGGTAGGCGATGGCGCGCCCGGACGCCGGGCCGCCCTGTTCGTAGGCCTCGGCCGGGATCAGGAGCGTCGTGACGACGCTCGACAGCAGCAGCATGCCGCACATGATCAGGGCCGCCGAGAGCAGGAGGCGGCGCGTGGCGCGGATCCGTCCGTGCGGCACGGCGGAGGCCGCGTCTTCCGGCCCGCCCTGGACGAGCGGCATCACCGACACCCCGGTCTCGAATCCTGAGAGCCCGAGCGCCAGCCTCGGGAAGACCAGGGCCGCGGCGATGAACAGCGCCGTCCCGTCCCCGTGCACCGCCAGGTCGGCCCGCCAGCCGTCGATGACCTCCGGCCTCCTGACGATTTCCACCAGGCCGCGGACCAGGACGACCAGGTTCAGGCCGATGTACGGCACGGCGACCACCATGGCGATGCGGATCGCCTCCTTGAACCCGATCATGAAGACGGCCGCCAGGAGCAGGAGGAGCGCCAGGGTCAGCCCGAGGCGGTGCGCGCCCAGGAACGGGTGCAGGAGGGGGTTTTCGACCGCGTGCTGCGCCGCGTCCGCCGCCGACAGGGTGATGGTGATCACGAAGTCGGTGGCCGCGAACCCCAGCAGGGCCAGGACGAAGATCTTGCCCGACCACTCGGGGAGGAGCGCCTCGAGCATGGCGATCGAGCCCTGCCCGGCATACGAGCGGCGCGCCACCTCGGCATACACCGGCACGGCGGCCAGGAGGGTCACCAGCACCAGGATCGACGTCGCCGCCGGCGCCAGCGCCCCGGCTGCCAGCAGGGCTATCCCCGGCTGATAGCCGAGCGTCGAGAAGTAGTCCACCCCGGTCAGCCAGAGGACCTTGTACCAGGGATGCGCCGCGCCGCCGTTCGGCTTCGGCTCGGACAGACGCTCCCCCGTCGTCATCCAGCGGCCGAGCGCGGTGCGCGGCGGCGTGGTGCGTGGCGCGGGAAGGAGGGGAATGGTCGATTCGACCGCCATCGGTTCTTCCCTCAGCCGCGGATTCTATCCGGCAATCGTGCCGTGCGCCGGGGCGCCCCGGGGTCTGTGCTAGGATGACCCGATTCTTCCTTGGGTTCACCCATGAGCGCGCCTGTCCTCTCGGGAGATCTGCGGGCCTTCCCGCTCCCCGACATCCTGCTGATCATCAGCACGCACCACAAGACCGGCGTCCTGCGCTGCATCCAGCCCAGCGCCACGAAGTCGGTCGAATGGGACCAGGGCGAAATCGTCTTCGCCCGCTCGAGCATGCCCGGGGACCGCCTCGGCGCCTTCCTCCTGGCCCGCGGCACGGTCACGGCGGCGCAGATCGAGCAGGCGTCCCCCATGATCGGGACGTCGGATCGCCTCGGCAAGGCGCTCATCCGGATCGGGGCCCTGACTCCCTCCCAGATGTGGACCGCCGTGCAGGGACAGATCAAGGAGATCGTCTACTCCCTGTTCCACTGGCGGGAGGGACAGTTCGAGTTCCGCGAGGGTCCTCCCACCAGCGAGAAGATCGCCCTCGACATCGACGTCACGAATATCATCATGGAAGGGACGCGCCGCCTGGACGAATGGTCCAGGGTGAGGGAGAAGATCCAGAACGACCGCGTCATCCTCGCCCCCCTGAAACCGATCGCCGAGCTGGGGCCCTCGACCAGCCTGTCGGACTTCGAGAAGGTCGTCCTGGGGCTGGTGGACGGCCGGCGCACGGTCCGCGACATCCTGGTCCTGGCACGACGGGGGGAGCTGGAGACGTGGCGGGCCCTGCATGTTCTGCTGTCGGCCGGCGTCATCCGCATCCAGCTCCTGGCGCTCGATCCGGCCGAGGTCCGTCACGAGGAGCCGCCGTCGGACGACGCGGCCCTGGAGCGGGCGATCGGGCAGTACGGCGGGGCCATCGCCATGCTCCTGGAGCGCGCCTCCGCCTCCGCCCCGGGGGAGCTGCCCCGGCTGCGCCGGATCCTGCGTGACGCGACGTTCGACAAGGCCGAGCTCCTGAAGGAAGTCGCCGTCGACCCCGAAGGGCGGATCGATCGGCGCATCCTGCTCGCCAACGTCGCCGACTATCCGCCGGGTCAGAGGGCCCGCCTCATGCAGGGGGCGCTCGAGAGGCTGCTGCGCCTCCTGATCGACGATCTGCGGGACAGGATACCGGTGGACGACATCTCGGCGGCGCTCGGGCCCGCGAAGTAGACGCCAGGAGCCTGTCCGAGTATTCGGGCAGGCTCCTACCGGGCGCGCGCCATCAGCGCGCGGGCGATCTCGAAGCGCGCGCGCCCGGGCGGCATGTCCTTGATCAGCTTCAGGAGCGCCTCGCGGTCGGCGGCGGGCAGATCGAGCCCCAGCCCGGTCGCCGCGGCCACCTCCTCGGCGACCTCCTCGTAAAGCGCCTGGGGATCCGGGGATCCGCCGGCCGGCCAGTCGAACGCGGCGCACACCGGCAGCAGCTCGGGCGGGGCGGGCAGCCGCGGCGCCGTGAGGACCAGCATCGATCGCGCCGTCTCGAGATCCATCACCATCTCGCGCAGCTGACGGACCACCGCCTTGTCCTCCAGCCAGGATCGGAAGTCCGCGAAGACGTACAACCCGAGGGCCTTGTGGCGGCGGATGAACTCCAGGGCGCGCCCCGGCTCGCGATAGATGTCCCCCATCGACTGGCCGTTCTCCTTCACCAGGCCCTTCCCCACCGACCAGACGTAGAACTCCCGCTGCAGCGTCGCCGCCAGCCGTCGGAGGGCGGCGATCGCCCCTTTCTCCTCCCAGGTCTGCAGGCAGACGATCGGCACCTGCATGCGCAGCTTGCCCGTGTCGAACCGGGTCGCCGTGCGGAAGATTCCCTCGAGCGCGGCGGGGATTTCGGGAACCGCCTCTTCAGGCGGCGGAGCGATCGCCGGGGCCGCCCCCCTGGCCGGCTCCGCGTGGGCCGCCGCCGGGTGCCCGGTCGCGGCCTGAGCACGCTGCGGCGCTACCGCAGGAGCCACGGGAGCCACGGCCACAGCGCGCGGCCGGGGCGGCGGCTTCGGGGACGGAGCGTGGGGCGCGGACGCCGGGGCCGTGGCAGAAGGGCGCGGCGCGGATGCCGGGACCGCGACCGAAACGCGGGGCGCGACGGCCGGAGGACGCGGCGCCTCGGCGATCCGTGCAGCCGGGGCCTCAGCGGGGACGTGCTGCACGGGTGGGACTTCGGGTGTCGGCCGCGCGGCGGCGGCCTCCGGCGCGGGCTTCGGCGCAGGCCGCAGCCCCTGGCCGTTCACGGGGCGCAGGGACGCGGCCGGGGCCGGCGCCACCGCGATGGGCGCGGGGGCCGGTCGCGCCGATACGGGGGGAGGCGAAACCACCGGCGTATCGTTCCCCGTCAGGTCTCCGTTCCACGCGTTGAAATCGGGCAGAGGCTCCGAGAGCGGGAGAGCGGCGGCAGTCGCAACGGCGGGCGCCGGCTTCGCGGCGGCAGGGGACGCGCCCGCGGACGCGGCGACCGGGGCACGGTCGCCTCCGCGCGCCGCCCGCGCGGCCGCCACCGCCTTGTTGATCTCCGCCGCGATGATCTCCAGATCGTAGAACGGCTTGAGGATGACGCTGCGCGCGCCGAGCTGGCGGGAGGTCTGGACGCTCTGCGGCGTGGCGTCCGCGGTCATGACCAGGATCTCGGGCTTGAATTTGATCTTCTTCATGTCGGCCACCAGCTCGAGACCGGTGAAGCCGGGCATGTGGGTGTCGGTCAGGACAACGTCCACCCGGTTCGACGCGAAGCACTTGACCGCCTCCGGCCCGCTCCCGGCCGACAAGAGGTGAATGTCCTGCCGGCCTGCCAGGAGATCGCCCAGGATCTTGCGGATGTTCGGGTCGGCGTCGATGATCAGCAGATTGCAGACGTCCATGGTCTCCTCAGCGTCGGGAGCTAGGGGGAATATAGGGACCCCCCCGGCGCCGATCCAGGAAATCCGGGGGATTTTCCCTACGCCGGGCGGGACATCGACTGCAGCCAGATCTGCCGGCCGCGGGTGACGGCGACCGCCAGGCCCAGGCGCACGCAGATCAAGATGAGCATCCGGGCGGCCACCTCCCGCGGTCCGACGGCCCCTACCACGGCAAACAGGAAGGTGTCCTCGATGATCGCGTGGCAGGTGCACAGGAAGAGCCCGAGGCTCTGCACCTCTGCGGGCCCCACCCGCTTCTCCTCGGCGATCGGCAGGATCATCCCCGCTCCGTAAGTGATCCCGAGGAAGAGACCCGCGGCCAGCGGGACGGTGCAGGGGGGGGACATGCCGAGCCGCGCCAGGAAGGGGGCCAGCGCCCGGCCGCAGCGGCCGAAGACGGGCAGGGGCGCGAGGAGCTCGTAGAGGACCAGGGCGGGCACGAGGATGGCGGCGATCTTCAGGCTGAGGATCGCGCCCGACCGCGTCGCGTCGAGCAGCGCCTCCCCGATCATGGCGCCGCTCCGATGAGCAGGCGGGATGCCACGAGGCCCACCGCCACCGCCATCAGCAACCGATAGCCGAGGAGGCTCCAGACGCGGGCGCCGGCCGATTTCAGGACCGCCGTCTCGATCACCAGGGTGTGCGCCATCCCGACCATCAGGGCGAGCGTGGTCACCTGGCCGCCCGACAGGCCGAGGCTCCCCAGGGCGGCGGTGGCCGTGAAGACGTTCAGCAGGAGCCCGAGCAGGACCGGGATCGCCGCCTCGCCGGGCAGGCGGAAGAGCGTCATGACAGGCGCGCACGCCTCGCCGATCCGATCGATGACGCCCATCCTCTTGAGGAAGTCCATCACCACGAAGGTCGGAATGGTGACCCGGACGATGACCCACAGGGCGTGACCTCCGCGCCCCAGCCCGCGATGCAGGCGGCTCCTGAAATCCGGGACGTCCGGGGGCGGTCCATCCATCGCGCTGCCTCGATCCATCGGGCCCCCAGGAAAGGCCGCGAAAATAGTCGACTGCCGGGAGGCTGTCAACTCAACCCTTCGCCCGGCCCGGGGCTCCAATGAGGGGACCGGCCTTGACGGAAAGCGCGGCCGGACCGAGATTGCGGAGGTCAGGAATACAGAGGAGGAGCCTCGTGCCGAATCCCCGTTTCAAGACAATCATCCCGCAGGCGCTGGCGATCGCCGCGATCGTCAGCTTCGCCCCGCTTCTCGTGTCCGACGCCAGCGCGCGCGTGGTCGTCAGGCCGCGCCATCGACACCGCGCCCGCGTGGCGATCGTCGTCGGCCGGCCGGTGGTCATGGCGCGGCCGGTGGTCATCGGCGGCGTCCCGCACGGGGCGATCGATTTCGACGTCACGCCGAAGACGACCGAGGTGTACGTGGACGGGGCCATGCGCGGCCAGGTCGACGACTTCGACGGCTTTCCGGAGAAGCTCTACCTGCGCGCCGGGACGCACCTGATCGGCCTCAAGACGGCCGACGGCGAGACGGTGAGCCGCAAGGTGAGAATCGTCGCGGGGCACGAGATGAACCTGAAGCTCGATCTCGAAGGGAGCGAGGCCGAAGGCGGGGAGGCGGCCGGCAGCTAGAAGCCTGGCCGGTCAGTCAACCTTCTACGGTTCCGGGACGGAGATCTCGACATCATCCGTCCCCACCGGGAGCATCGCCCCGTCGTCGGCCCAGGCCATCGCCTGGCCGACGGCGACCCGCGACCGCCCCGGGGCAATCACTTCGAACCGCACGCGGCAGTGCGTTCCGGCGCCGCTCAGGCCATGCTGGCGATCGAGCCGGCCCAGGCCGATGGTGATCACGCCCGCCTGTGAGCGGCCGTTGATCAGGAAGACGGTCCCGCTCCCGTCCCGCTTCAGGAAGTCCCCCTCCTCACCCGCCACATAGCGCAGCCGCGTCGCGTCGTAGACCAGGTGCAGCGGCGCGTCGACCACGCGCCCCGAAGCGGTCGCCCGCACCTCCACCGTGACCTGTTCTCCGACCTGCAGGACGGCGGGACTGGCGGAGAGCCGGAGCACCAGGCCCCCCGACGAGGCGCCACGCGCCGCGCCCGGAGAGGGGGCCCCGAGGGCGGCCGTTCCGGCCGGGGGGACCGGGTTCGCGGCGGTGGTGCCGGAGCCGGTCCCTTCGGAACCCTTGTCGGCCGCCGGCGTCCCCGCAAGGAAGCCGGGGATCGATCCGGTCCCGGTCGCGGGGGGAGCGACGCCGGGAGGGGCAGGCGTCCCTTCCGGCGGATCCGCCGTCGCCGATCTCCCCGCGTCGGGCGGAGGGACGGTCCCCGCCGCGCGCGCCGACGGGGCCGGACTCTCCGGGTTGTCGGCTGCGGTTGCGTCGGGCGCCGATGGCGCCTGCCCCGCGGCGCGCGCCGACGGGGACGACGAAGAGACGGCTCCCGCCGGCGGCGCCGAGGCGCATCCGGCCCAGGCGCAGGCCAGCAGGAGGGCCGCCAGAAGGGCGGCCGCGCGCGCCGGGACGGCGGCCCTACTCGACCGCGAGGAACAGCGTGTCATCGAAGAGGATCTCCGGGATGACCTGGCGCGACGAATCGACCGCCGCGGCGCTTGCAAAGGCAGGAGCCACCGGCCCGAACGGCATCCCGGTCAGGGCTCTGAGACAGAAGCTCATGATCCGGTCGTGGCCGGGGGTGCCGGATGTCACGGCTCCCATGGTCCGGTTGATGCCGACGATGAGACGCCCGGGATCGGTGGCGTCGAGCGCCGCGGCGAATACTGTCTCCCCGTCCCGATTCACCAGATTCCCCTCCTCCGCGCTGCCGGAGACGAACGCCAGCTGGAGAGGATCGAACTCGATGTAGAACCTGAATCCATTGATGTCGGCCTGAGTCGTCGGAACGCCGACCACGACGTCGATGCGCCACACGTCCGGCGCGACCTTTCCGGCGCAGCGCAGCACCACGTGGTCGGTCGCCGGCGCCGAGTCGGCGCAGACGAACGCGGGGACCGGAATAGGCGGCACGGAGACGTGGTCCGAGCCCCCCTTCCCGCCGCAGGCCAAAAGCGCGCCGCACAACAGAATCGCCGGGACGTACGGGAGGGCTCGCATGCTCATTCTCCGCCGCAGGTGCGCGCGAACACCATCATGAACAGGTGGAAATCCGCCAGGTCGACGCAGGCGGCCGCCCCGCTCGGGGCGAGATCGAGATTGGCGATCAGGAGCGCGGACGGCGGGGGCCCGGGGCAAAGCCCGAACGCCTGCGCGAAGGTGGCCAGGTCCCCCCCGTCCACCCGGAGCTCCGAGGTGCCCTCCCAGTCCATGTTCGAGCGGCCGCAGATCGCCTGGAGCTCGCAGAGATCTCCCGTTCCGTCGCCGTCCGTGTCCCCCTGGTCCGAGTTCCAGACGATGGGGCAGTTGTCGCAGGTGTCCCCGATCAGGTCGCCGTCGCTGTCCAGCCCGGCGGTCCCCTCGTCCTTCAGGCCGTTGCAGTTGTCGTCGAGGCCGTTGCACACCTCGGCGACGAAGGGGTGGATCGCGGTGTTGAGGTCGTCGCAATCCCCGCACCGGTCGCCGCCGGCGAGCGCGCAGGAGGTGGAGCAGACGGCATACCCGTCGCTGTCCATGTCGGGGCAGATGGGGTTCACGGTGAGGAAGGCCGGGATCCTCAGGAGCGGGGCGACCGGGTCGTTGCTCGAGATCTCGATGCTGGTCTCGTAGGTCCCTCCGAACAGGTCGCCGCTGTCGAACAGGACGCCCAGATCGATCGAGTCGCCGGGCGCGACCGTCCCGGACATCGGATCCACGGACAGGAACTCGGAGGTGCAGCCGGACGGAAACAGGATCGCCACCCCGGCCGGTCCGGACAGCCCGGTCCCGATGCGGCTGACGAGCCCGCTGTCCAGGGAGATGGCCGCCAGGCTGCTCCGCCCCAGCTCGGCGACGTACGCCACCGTCCCCGCGGCATTCAACGCCAGTCCCAGGGGATCGTCGAGGCCGAAAGAGACGATCCGCACGGCGTGGGACTGCAGATCGATCGACCACAGCCGCCCGGCTCCGGGGTCCGTGACGTACGCCTTCGTCCCGTCGGGATCGAGCGTGATGGCGCTCGGGCCGCTGAAGCCCGAGGCCACGGTGGACACCGCCCCGCTCCCCAGGTCGATGGCGAGGACCCGCCCGGTCAGCCGCTCGGCCACGTAGAGGGTCGTCGCGCCGGCGTCGAGCGCCAGGCCCTCCGGAGACTGCAGGTCGGAGGCGATCAGCGTCGCCTCGCCGGTCGACAGGTTCCACGCCTGGATCCGGTGGCCGCGCGCCTCGCTGACGAAGGCCGTGTTGCCGTACGGGCTGAGCGCCACTCCGACCGGGAAGTCCAGGCCCGAGGCCACGCGCACCACGCTCCCGGTCGCCAGGTCGACGGCCGCGAGGGTGCCGGTGTCCGACTCGCTCACGTAGGCGGTGATGCCGGCCGCGTCGATCGCCAGGTTCGCCTGGGGGCCGCGCAGCGCGTAGGCGACGACGGAGGTGGCCCCGGTCGTCAGATTGACCGCCGAGACGCGGCCGCCGCTCCATTCCGACACGTAGGCCACCGGGGCGCACGAGGCCGGCTCGGTGGACGGTGTCTTGACCCTGAGACGGATGGAGTACTCGAGGTCGTTGCCGCCGAGGTTCGACACGCTCAGGGACTGCTGATCCCGGCTCCGGCGGAACACCGTGGTCGAGAGCGAGGACGGCTGCACGGTGATCACCGGGGGCAGGAGCCCCTCCCCTTGCAGCGGAATGTCCAGGGTCGGGGTATCGGGATCGTTGCTGGCGATCGACAGCGTTCCGGCGTACGGCACCGCCTCGGTGGGCGTGAAGACGACGGTCAGCGCCGCCGTGGTCCGCGCCGGAATATTCAGCGCCGCGGCCGAGGGAACGAACTGGGGGACGCCGGTCGAAATCGACTGGATCTTGAGGGTCTCGCTCCCCCGGTTGTGCAGGGCGATCGTCAGGCTGCGCCGCACCCCGACGAACAACGGGCCGAAGTCGAGCGCAGTGCGGGCCCCCGTGTAGACGAGGCGCACCGTGTGCCGGTGGGCCTGGCAGAAGATGTCGACGGTCGGGGAGTTCTGCACCCTCACCTCGATCACGCCGTCCCGCGCCATCGCGAGGAACGGGGCGGCCTCCAGCGGGAACGTCCGGCTGTCGGCGCCGCACTCGGTGCCGATGTGGCCGAGCGTGCCGAGGTCGGTCCCCTCCACGCTCGCCAGCGCCGTCTCGGTGGCGTTCCCGAAGTTCCCCTCGACCTGCACCTCGATCGAAGCCGCGCCTCCCGGCGCGAAGGTGAGCGGCAGCCGGTGGACGGTGAGCGCCCCGAATTCGGTGAAGGTCTGCTGCGACACGACCACCACCGGCTCGTCGGAGATCGCCAGGTTGGGGGCGCCGAGGACCGTCAGGGTCACCGGGACGCTGATCGAGGCGGACCCGGGGACGTTCGTGTCGACGACGATCGCGCCGGTCAGGACGGTGCTGCCGAAGTCCCCCGCGTCGATCGTGACGCTGAAGTCGCGGCTCTCGCCGGGAGGAATCATCTCCTCGCCGGGGCTGACGCGCAGCCAGGGAACGACCCCGGGCACCTGGGCGCCGAGCCCGACCAGGAGGTCGCTGCCGCCGGTATTGCCGAGCCGCAGCGTGCGGCTCGCCAGCGAGCCGGTGCGGAGCGTCTCGGCGAAGGCGGCCGGCACGATGGTCACCTGCGGCGGCGGGGTTGCGGTCCCCCGCAGCGGCACCACGAACTCCGGAGCATTGGCGGCGTTGCTGGAGATGACGATCTCCGACTCGAGGGGGGCGATCGAGACCGGCGAGTAGGTCACCGCGACCGTCTGGCGGGCGCGCGGCGCCAGCGTAAAGGACGCCGGGACGGCGACGACCGCCGGGTCCTCCGCCAGCAGGCCCGTGACGCTCAGGGTATCGGTCCCGGTGTTCGTGACCAGGAGGTCCAGCGCGCGGGAGTCGCCCACGAACACGTTCCCGAAATCGAGCCCCGCCGGCTGCGCGCCGATCGCCGGCACCGGGGTCACCTGGAGCGTCACGGAGTGCGGGACCAGCGGCCGCAGGGGGTCGTTCGAGCGGACGAAGACCGTCCCTTCGTACGCCCCGCCCTCCAGGCCCCGCGCGTCGATGCTCACCGTCACGGGCGCGCTCTGGCCGGCGAACAGCCGTCCCGAGGGGGGCAGGGCGCGCAGCCACGGCGGGACGTTGTAGATCCGGATCGCCATGCGATCATGCAGATACGCCTCGTCGAAGGCGATCTGCAGCCCGATCGATTGCGTCTGGTCCTGGATGCCGACGGTCGCGCTGCCGGTGCCCGCGCTCATCGACAGGTAGCGGAAGACGATCTCCCCGGAGCGATCGAGGGACACCTGGAAGGTCGAGGAGCCGATGCCCCCTCCCGAATACGGCTCGACCGCGGTGTACTGCACCGTGAAATTGTCGGGTCCGCGCGCGAACACCGCCCGGCTGGCATGATCGAAGTCGAGGTCGTCCCAGAACGGCGCGATGAGGGTCGGCGGCGCCACGGGGCCGGGCAGCGGATGGTTGGCGTAGGGCGCGTCGCCTCCGATGAACGTCAGGAAACCGTTGGTGGTCACGCGCACGGCCGTGTAGGTCTGCCCGTAGAACACGAACGGGAAGCCGAGGGGGATGGACTCGGAGATCTGGTCGTCGGTGGTGAGCGAGTCGATCGGCGTTCCCCGGCCGGACTGCGTGAGGTCCTCCCAGGTGAACTCGGGCCCTCCCGGATGATCGCTGTCGATGTAGCGGTAGCCGGCGGCGTCCGGTCCCCCGGCGCCCGCGGCCTGCGGCGCCACCGCCGCCGCGGTCCCCGCCGACTGGCCGGCGCCGCCGGTCACCGGGAGGGGGATCTCCCAGTCGAGCGACCCCTCCCCGGCGTTGCGCAGGGTCAGGGTCCGGGCGGCCGCCTCTCCCGTGCGCAGCGCCACGTCGAAGGAGGACGGCGAGGAATCGAACGTCGGCGGCGGCAGGGTCACGCCGGACGCGCCGTTGCCGACGGGGCCGGGATTCCCCCACTCATCCCGGGCCCGGGCGGCGAAGAAGTAGGTCGTGCCGGGCTCGAGCCCCGTGACTTCCATGCGCTCCACCGTTCCCGACGGCGACGGCTCGGGGGTCCGGGGCGCCGCGTTCTGGTCGTCGAAGTTGAGGGCGTCGATCGGCTCGGGGCCGTAGCGCACGTCGTAGCTCAGGGCGCGGCCGTCCTCCCCGTCGTCCCCGGTCGCGGTGAAGCGCAGCCCGATCGAGTTGCTGGTGGTGTACTCGATCTGCAGGTCGTCGATCGGCCCCGGCGGGATGTCATCGCGCGTGGCGATCGGCAGGAAGGCGCTCAGCCTCCCTCCGCTTCGCACCTGCGAGGCGAGCCCGGGGACGGCCACGGACAGCTCGAGGAGCTTCTGCCTGACCTGGAACGCCTGCATCTCGGGAGCCACGGACCGGATCAGCGCCGCCGCCCCGGCGACGTGGGGCGCCGCCATCGACGTGCCGCTCAGGAGGCCGTAGCCGCCTCCCGGCAGCGTGCTGGAGATGTCCACCCCGGGGGCGCCGAGGTCGACCGAGCCGATCCCGTAGTTGGAGAACACCGCCTTGATGTCGAACTGATCCGTCGCAGCCACCGAGACGACGTTGGGAAGGCCGTACGACGCGGGGTAGAAGGGCAGGACATCGTTGTTGGTGCCGTTGTTGCCGGCCGCGGCGACGAACAGGATGTCGGCCGCCTGCGCCTCCCGGATGGCATCGAGCAGGAACTGCGAGGGCTGGTCGCTGTAGGTTCCCCAGGAGTTGTTCAGGATGTCCGCGCCGATCGCGATGGCGTACTCGATCGCCTCCACCGCGTGGGACGTGTCGCCGGATCCGCTGGAATTCAGGAACTTGAGCGGGACGAGCGACACGCGCCAGGCGACGCCGGTCACCCCGATGTCGTTGTCGCCGACGGCGCCGATCGTCCCGGCGACGTGCGTCCCGTGGCCGAAGTCGTCCATCGGATCGTTGTCGTCGTTGGCGAAGTCCCAGCCG
>Ga0070704_100001281_pt1 | contig 13282 bp, 8 predicted proteins | sample KBSK5252metaG_FD_65467 | JGI IMG/M metagenome (GOLD analysis project Ga0070704, IMG submission 65467) | Corn, switchgrass and miscanthus rhizosphere microbial communities from Kellogg Biological Station, Michigan, USA - KBS K5-25-2 metaG | ecosystem: Host-associated > Plants > Roots >...
TGGACCTGGAATCGGCTCTGGCCCCTCGAAGCGCGGTTCTGGGCGGTGGCGCGCCGGAGGATCGCGGAGCCGGGGTGCGAGCGCGTCCTGGCGCAGGCGGCGCGCGAGCTCCTGCTCCTCCAGGCCAGCGACTGGCAGTTCATCATCACCACCGGCGCCGCGGCGGACTACGCCACCCGGCGCTTCACCGAACACGCCGAGGACCTCGACCGCCTGGTCAGCGCGCTCGAGCGGGAGGACAGCGCCCACTGGCACGTGGCCGAACACGACGCTGAAACGCTTCGGCGCCGTGACGATGTCTTCCCGGGAATCCTTCCGGTGCTGGCCGCCGTCCTTCGGGGAGGAAGATGACCGCGGCGGTCACGACTGCGAACCGGTCGGTGGTCATCCACGCGCATTTCTACCAGCCGCCGCGCGAGGAACCGTGGCTCGAGCTGGTGGAAGCGGAACCGAGCGCCGCCCCCTTTCACGACTGGAATCGCCGGATCGAGCGCGAGTGCTACCGCGCGGTCGTCGCGGCCAGGATCCCGGCCGCCGACGGGCGAATCGAGCGGATCGTGAATACCCTGGAGCAGATCAGCTTCAACGTCGGCCCGACCCTGATCGACTGGCTGGAGCGGGAAGCGCCGGAAACCTGGCGCGCGATGCTCGAAGCCGATCGGGCGAGCCAGCGTCGGCTCGGGGGCCACGGCAATGCGCTCGCGATGCCCTACCATCACATCATTCTTCCGCTCGCTTCCCGTCGCGACAAGACCACCGAGGTGCGCTGGGGCATCGCCGATTTCAGGCGCCGGTTCGGGCGCGAGCCGGAAGGGATGTGGCTGCCGGAGACCGCGGTGGACGAGGAGACCCTCGATGTCCTGGCCGCCGAAGGCATTCGCTTTACGATCCTGGCACCGCACCAGGTGAAGAAGCTTCCTCCCCGCGGGCTCCCGGGACGCTACCGGACCACGAGTGGAGGGGAGATCGCGCTGTTCCTGTACGATGGCCCGCTCTCCCACGATGTCGCGTTCGGACCGCTGGTGCGCGACGGAAGCCGCTGGCCGGCGGCGATTCGGACCCGGATGCCTTCGGCGGGCACCGCCGGACTGGTCTCGATTGCGACCGATGGGGAGACCTACGGCCACCACCACCGGTTCGGCGAAATGGCGCTCGCGGCGGCGCTCGACCGGCTCGGCAAGGAGCCCGACACCTGCGTCGAGAACTTCGCCTCGTTTCTCGCCCGGAATCCCGCGACCCACGACGTGGAGCTGGTGTCGCCGAGCTCCTGGAGCTGCGTCCATGGCGTCGAGCGATGGCGCGCCGACTGCGGGTGCCGGATGAAGGACGGCACCAGCCAGGCGTGGCGGAAGCCGTTGCGCGAGGCGCTCGATGCACTGGCCGTGGAGCTGCACGGTCGATTTGCCGAGGAGGCGCCCGAATACTTCTCCGATCCCTGGGAGGCGCGCGACGCCTACGCCACCGTCGGGCTTCCTTCGCACCTCCCGGTGCGGGCCCGGGAGCTCCTCGAGCTGCAGCGCAACACCCTGCGGATGTTTACGTCGTGCGGATGGTTCTTCGACGATCTCGCCGGGCTCGAGACCATCGTCTGCCTCCGGTATGCGGCGCGCGCCATCGAGCTGGCGGGTCCCGATGCCGCACTGCTCGAAGCGGGGCTGCTCGACCGGCTCGAGGAGGCGGTGAGCGGCGATCCGGCGGCGGGCACCGGACGCGCGGTGTATCAGGCGGCGGTGTACGCGCGGCGCCCGGGCCATCTGCGCGCCGCGGCGGGTTATGCAGGTTTGCTGGACGTTTTTCCCGAGGCCGTCCGCTCGACCCTCGGCGCATACCTCGTGGGCCGGAACGGGCGCGGCACCCTCGACGTGAAGCATCGGCGCACCGGTGCCGAATGGTCGGTGACGGCGGTGGTTCACCGGCCGGAGCCGGTGGCGCTCGAGGTCTCCGTCTCGGCGGAAGGACCGGCACCGGGGACGGCATTCCCGCTCGCGGAGCTTCCGGAGTACGAAGAGGAGCAGATTCGGCTTGCCCTGCGGCGGCAGCTGCGCCAGGGTCTCTTTCCCCCGGACGACGAGCGCCGGATTTCCGATGGGGTGCTTCGATTCGACCGCGCAGTCGCCTTCGCTCTCGTCCGTCAGCTCCCCGACGACCCTCGGGAAGCCCACGGTCTCGATCTCGATCGATTGGCGCGCTTGCTGGATCTGCTCGCGCTGGAGCGACAGCCGGTGCCCTTCGACGCCCAGACCAGGTTTTACCGGATCATGATGCAGGGGCCGCGGGAGACCCGGAGACTGCTGGCGCCGTTTGCTGCGAAATTCGGATTCTCTGGAATCGATAGGCTGCAGCCATCAGCCTTCGGCCATCAGCTTGGGACTGGAGGCTGAGGACTGAAGACTGAAGACTGAAGACTGAAGACTGCTCGCCAAACCCCCTACCTCACCAGCACGACATCAAACGGCGCCCTCACCACCACCCGATACGAATACTCCCACCGCGACTTCCCCAGTGCGATGCTCTTCAGGTGGTCGATGCGGTGGAACCGGACTTCGCCGTCGACGCTGACCCGGCCATCGATCGTTCCACGCTTCAAGAGCCCCAGCTCCCAGTATTTCCGCTTCGATCGATAGAACGACGGGTCGGCCCCCACGGAGTTGTAATTGTTGTCCCCCTCCTGGGAAAGAAAATCGCGCCCCCACCAGGAGATCGAGAACAGCTCGAACCATCCGCGCGGGGTGACCGCCGCCCTGAGCAGCCACCCATGCCCCGTTTCCGGCCGGCCCACCGGAGCGTTGGGATCGGCATTGCCCGAGCTCTGCATCCGGTAGACCGAGAGGGAGCTCTTCCCCAGCCAGCGAAGCGAATCGGCGAGCGCGGCGCCGAGGCCCGAGGCCACATTGTTGGTGACCGGAACCCCGGCATCGAAGAGCTGTCCCCCGTGGTGCACCCCGTGCAACTGGCTCTCCAGCGAAAGCATCGGGAAGGGACGGACCCGCACGACCCATCCATAGTCGAAGACTTCCCGCTGGCCGGACAGATTGAGCTGCTGCCAGTTGACGTAGATGTCGCCCTCCCACACTCGGCGCCGCTCCTGCCACTCCAGGCCGTATTCGACCGGACGAGTGAGCTCGAGTGTGCTCACTTCGAGGGCGTCGAGGAAACCCCGGCGTCGATCCGGAAGCAGCGTGCCGATCGTGCCGGTGGAGGTGCCGCTGTGGTACTGGAAGGTGATGATCGGTTTGACGGTCGCGACGAATTCGTCGGAGCCCGAGCGGTGGTCGCCGAACACACCCAGGTGAAATGCCGTGCGCTCACCGGTGCGAAAACGGAGCGCGGAATGGAACTGTCCGCCCAGGATCGTCTCGCCGACGCGATACGGCGTGAAGAATTCGGTGTTGTCGCCGTAGAAGGTGGCGGCGGTGGACCAGGTGAGCGCCTGCGCCGCGACCGGGACCGCACGCGGCAGCAGGAAAAGCGAGACGCCGAGCGCGCGCGCGAGCCGTGACATGGAGAGCAATATCATTAGCTTTCTGCCCCATGACTACTCCACAGGGCTCGCGCATCGTGACGGTCGGGCTGCCGCAGATGCGGGCGAGCTCGAACCCGAAAGAGACCCTGGAACGCACCATCGCCGCGATCCGTGACGCGGCGGGGCGCGGCGCGCAGATCATCTGCACCCAGGAACTTTTTCTGGGACCTTACTTCTGCCAGTCCGAGGACCACGAGTTCTTCCGGCTTGCCGAGGCAATCCCCGGTCCCACGACCGCGCGCCTGTCGAGCCTGGCCAAGGAGCTCGAAGTGGTCCTCATCGCCTCGCTCTTCGAGAAGCGGGCCGAAGGCCTCTACCACAATACCGCCGCGATCATCGATGCCGACGGCAGCTATCTCGGCAAGTACCGGAAGATGCACATTCCGGACGACCCGCAATACTACGAAAAATTCTACTTCACCCCCGGCGATCTCGGCTTCCGTTCCTGGGACACCCGGTACGCCCGCATCGGCGTGCTGGTTTGCTGGGACCAGTGGTATCCCGAAGCCGCCCGGCTCACTGCCTTGAGCGGCGCGGAGATCATTTTTTATCCGACCGCGATCGGGTGGCTTCCACCCGAAAAGGCGGAGTACGGCGAGCGGCAGCAGGCAGCCTGGGAAACCATTCAGCGCTCGCACGCGATCGCCAACGGCTGCTTCGTCGCCGCGGTTAACCGCGTCGGCTTCGAGCCCGGGCCGTCGGGAGGAATCGAGTTCTGGGGCGGCAGCTTCATCGCCGATCCCAACGGCCGCATCCTCGCGCATGGGGGCGGCGACGAAGAGACGCTCGTGGTGCCCTGTGACCTCGGCCAGGTCGACATCGTGCGGACCCACTGGCCCTTCCTCCGTGACCGGCGGATCGATGCGTACGCGGGTATCACGGAGAGGTACCTTGATGGTGAGCGGTGAGCGGTAAGCGGTGAGCGGTCCCCAGCTCCCAGCACCCAGCACCCAGCCCCCCATCGCGATTTCACCTGCTGCGCAGGGCTTCGCCATGCCCCCGGAGTGGGCGCGACACCGGGGAACCTGGCTCAGCTGGCCCCACAAGGAAGCCTCCTGGCCCGGCAAGTTCGAACCGGTGCCGCTGGTGTTTGCCGAGATCGTCCGGCACCTGGTGCCGCACGAGGAGGTGCACATCAACGTCGCGGACGCGGACCGGGAAGCCGGCGTGCGCGAGGTTCTTCGCCGCGCCGACGTTCCCACCGCTCGAGTCGTCTTTCACTACCACCCCACCGACGACGCCTGGTGCCGGGACCACGGCCCCATCTTCGTCGCACGCGAGCGGGACGGGCGCCGGGAACAGCTCATTCTGGACTGGGGCTACAACGCGTGGGGAGGCAAGTATCCGCCCTTCGAGCTGGACGACGTCGTGCCGACCCGTATTGCGAACGAGCTCGGGCTGCCGGTGGTGTCGCCCGGCATTATCCTGGAGGGCGGCAGCATCGACGTGAACGGCGCCGGCTGCCTCCTCACCACCGAACAGTGTCTCCTCAATCCGAATCGAAACCCATCGCTCTCCAGGGCCGCGATCGAGACGTGCCTGCGCGACTATCTCGGGGTGCAGAAGATTCTCTGGCTCGGAGACGGAATCGAAGGCGACGATACCGACGGACACATCGATGATCTGACCCGGTTCGTCGATGCTCGAACCGTCGTGACGGTGGTCGAGGAGGATCCGCGCGATCCCAATTTCGGCCCGCTGCGTGACAACCTCGCGCGGCTCGGCGGCATGACCGACCAGGACGGACGCCCCTTCCGGATCGTCGAGCTCCCGATGCCTCCGGCGATGTACCAGGACGGCCAGCGATTGCCGGCGAGCTACGCCAACTTCTATGTCGCCAACGAGGTCGTGCTCCTTCCGGGATACTCGGCGGAGCGGGACGCCGTTGCGCGTGCCGCGCTCGCCCCGCTCTTTCCAGGGCGCCGGATCGAGGTCATCGAGTGCACCGATCTGGTCTGGGGACTCGGCGCGATCCACTGCGTGACGCAGCAGTGGCCGGCATGAAACAGGGAGCAGGCAACAGGCAACAGGCAACAGCGCCTGCTGCCTGTTGCCTGTTCCTGATTCAGTTCGATACCTGATCTCCCAGCAGCTCCTCGAGCGCCGTCGCCAGGGTTTCCGGGGAGAATGGTTTCTGCAGGAACATTTGCTTCGGGTGTAAGCGGATCTCGTCGGTGACTTCCTCGCTGGTGTACCCCGAGAGGTACACCACCGGAATCTCGGGCCGCAGGTCGCGCAGACGGCTCACCAGCTCCTTCCCCGACATGCCCGGCATGACGAGATCCGACACGACGGCATCGATGCGCGGATGATCGAGCGTGAGGAGCTCGAGGGCTTCGAGCCCGGTGCGCGCCTCCACGGCACGGAAGCCGTATTGCTCGAGCACCCGGCGCGTGAGGCGGCGCACACCGTCATCGTCCTCGACCAGCAGCACGGTGCCGCGAAGCTGGGGGATGGCGGGCGCGGACCGGGGCGGCGCCGTTTCCCGGGGGATCCCTGTCGGCTCCACAATCCGCGGAAGGTACATGCGGATCGTGGTCCCGTTCCCCGGCTCGCTCTCCACCGTGATCACGCCATTGCTCTGCTGGACGATGCCGTAGACCGTGGAGAGCCCGAGGCCCGTCCCTTCTCCAACGGCCTTCGTCGTGAAGAACGGCTCGAAGATCATCGCCTGGGTTACCGGATCCATCCCTACGCCGGTGTCCTGTACGCTCAGCATGACATAGTCCCCCGGCGGGACGCCGCGAGCGGTGGGATCCTCCCGGCCGGGAGCGATGGTTCTGCGGCGGGTCTCGAGTGTGAGGGTTCCCCCCTTCGGCATCGCATCCCGGGCGTTGACGGCCAGATTGAGCAGCACCTGCTCGACCTGGCTCGGATCGGCGCGCACCCAGCCCACATCGCGCCCGGGCACGGTCATGATGGTGATGTTCTCGCCGATCACCCGGCCCAGCATCCGCTCCATTTCCTGAATCAGCAGGTTCAGGTCCACCTCGCGAGTCACCAGCACCTGTCGCCGGCTGACGGCGAGGAGCTGCCGGGTGAGCGACGTGGCGCGATCGGCGGCGCCGCGGATTTCGCGGACCTCGCCGAGCCGCGGATCCTCCTCCGCAAACTGGGTGGAGAGGACATCGGCAAATCCGCGAATCACGGTGAGGAGATTGTTGAAGTCGTGCGCGACCCCGCCGGCCAGCCGTCCGAGGCTGTCCATCTTCTGCGATTGCAGCAGCTCTTCCTCCAGCCGCCGCTGATCGGTGATGTCCACCATCACCCCATTCCAGATCACCCGGTCGGGGTCTCGCGCCCGAACCGCCGTCGCGACATCCCGCAACCAGGTGATCCGGCCGTCGGGCCGGAGCACCCGGAAATCGAAGCTCCATGGCTCCTGCGTCTTCGAGGCGCGGGCGAACGCGACCGTCATCTCCGCCCGATCCGCCGGGTGGACCCGTTCAAAGGCGCAGGAGGCCTCTTCGTAGATCTCGGTCGCCCGGGCGCCGAGCAGGTCGCGCGCCCGCTCGCTCACGAACGCAAAACGCTCCTCGTCTCCGGGACCCATGACGTACTGATACACCACGCCGGGTACCGCGGAGGTGACCCGTTGCAGCTGCTCCTCGCGCTCCAGGAGTGCCTGCTGGGCGCAGTGCTGCTCGGTGATATCCGTAATCGAGAGTACGACGGCAGTGATTCTGCGATCGGCATCGCGGAGCGGCGCCGCATTCACCGCGAGAAAGATGTATTCCCCATCCGGTCGCTCCAGCACGATGCGGGCATCCTGGACCGGCTCGCCGGTGGTCACGACGCGGTGCGCCGGCCGCGCGCTGTCGGGCAGGAGCGCCCCGCTCGTGGTCCGGAACCGCCAGCCGGGGGGCAGCTCGGTTCGCTGGCCCATCATATCCCGGGTGAGTCCCAGCACCGCCTCGGCGCGGGAGTTCAGGAACAGCACCCGGCCCGACGGATCCACCACCAGGATGCCCGCGACGCTGGTCGCCAGAATGCCGTCGAGGAGATCGCGCTCCGCCCGGAGCGCCTCTTCGGAGCGCTTCCGCTCCGTGACGTCCCGCACGATCGCCTGCGCCATCCCTTCGGCCGTTCGTCGGACGCTCAGCTCAGCGATGAACGTCGAACCGTCCTTCCGCCGCAGGCGCCGTTCCCGAAGCACGACCGAGGTCCGCGCGAGCTCGTCCCACGCGAGCGGTTTCGCGGCGATATCCGCAGGATCGTACAGCTGCTCCAGCGGCACCCGCATCAGCTCGTCACGCGAGTAACCGAGCATCTCCGACGCCCGCTCGTTCGCGAGGATGAGGCGTCCCTCGGGCGACGCCAGCACGATCCCGTCGGAGGCCTGCTCGAGGATATGGCGATAGCGGGTCTCGCTCTCCCGCAGCACCCGCTCGCGCACGGTCGTCATGTGACGAGCCCGCTCCAGGCGCCACCCCAGCATGTCCGCCAGAGCGAAGAGGGTCATGAACGCGATCAGCCGGTCCACGTCGCCCTGGGACTTGACCATCAGCGACTCGGCGGGAGGAACCAGGAAATAGAGCGTCGCCAGCGCGAGGACGACCTCGACGATGACGGCCGGGAATACCCCGGCCACCAGGAGGGTAGCGAGCGAAGCGAGGCTCGCGAGCAGATATGGCGTGGGCGTGAAATAGTCCGGTACCAGGACCATTGCGCCGATGGCCGCGACGGTCGAAAGGATCGCGACGAGGTAACGCAGTCGCTTGTCGTCCCCGCTGTGCGGAAAGACTTCCATTCGTCAGACGAACTTCGGTGGGCGGCGGGTGTGAAAGTCGGTAGCCCCCTGGTACGCTTCCGCCGCGCTCAGGAGATCGGCTTCGCCGAATAACCGACCGAGGAAAACCAGGCTGACCGGCGTTCCGTCGGGGTTGAACCCGTTGGGAACGACGACCGCCGGATGCCCGGTCAAATTGGTGGTCTGCAGCCCGCCGGATGTGGGGGTCACCACGACATCCAGATCGCGCATCAGCTCCTCCATCTTCTCCATCAGCATGGTTCGGACCCGATTGGCCTGGATGTACTCGACCGCCGGAATGAAGCGCGCCGTCCGGAAACTGTTGGGCCAGGCGCCCCGGGTCTGCTGCACCATCTGATCGTCCTTCCCCGAACGAGTCACCTCGTCGAAGGCCGCCGCCGCTTCGGCGCTCAGAATGATTCGAAGGGCGCCGGTCGGAAGGTCGCTCGGCAGACTCACCGGCACGAGGCTGGCACCGAGCTTCCGGAGTACCTCGAGGCCGGCGAGATCGAATGGCTTGGCCTGATGCTCCGCTTCGAACGCCGATTGGAGGAACCCGATTCGGAGTCCGGCCAACCCGCGTCCGGGAGACCAGTCGAATGGACGATCGTACACCGTCGGATCCTTGCCGTCGGGTCCGTAAATCGCCCCGAAGACGAGGCCGCAATCGGCGGCGCTGCGGCACATCGGCCCAAGCTTGTCCATCGTCCACGACAGCGCCATCGCCCCGTAGCGGCTCACTCGTCCAAAGCTGGGCCGCAGTCCGGACACGCCGCACCGTGTCGCGGGAGACACGATCGACCCGAGTGTCTCGCTCCCGATGGTGAATGGAAGACACCCGGACGCCGTGGCGGACGCGGGGCCCGCGGAAGAACCGCTGGAACCCTGATCCAGCTTCCAGGGGTTCTTCGTGGTGCCACCGAACCAGACATCCCCCTGGGCGAATTCTCCCAGGCTCAGCTTGGCCGTAAGAACCGCCCCGGCGCGGTCGAGGCGCTCCACGACCGTCGCGGTTTCCTGGAGCACCCGCTCCCGATAAATCGGTGAACCCCAGGTGGTCGGATATCCCGGCACCGCGAGCAGATCCTTGGCACCCCAGGGGATTCCATGGAGCGGCCCACGATACTTTCCGCGACTCAGCTCCTGATCGGCCACTTTCGCCTGTGCGAGGGCGCGCTCCTCGGTGAGGTTCACGACGCAGAGCAGCTCCGGATTGAACTGCTTGAGGCGGTCGAGCGCGAGCTGGGTCAGCTCGAGCGAAGAGACCTTCCGCGCCTTGAGCAGCGGTCCGAGGTCCTGGACCGAGAGAAACGCGAGGTCGGCCGGTGTCGTGGGGCGGACCACCATCGGCCGCCGCGCCGGGCGGGCCCCCGTCCTGGCCCTCCCGGCCGCTCCCGCCTCCGGAATGACGAACGACGGATCGAACCGGATCGCCGGAATCACCGAGTTCGGGATCGTCACTTTGCGGAGGTCAGCGTACCCGGTAAGGGTCTGATTCAGCCCGTTGAGCATCAGCTCGCGCTCGGCGTCGGTCAGCTCGAGCCCGATCATCGTCTCCGCCGCGATCAGGATTTCCTTGGTGATCCTGGGTGGGGTCTGGGGTGTCTGCGACGATTGAGCCAGGGCACGGGAAGGGCGGGCGGCGGTCCAGAGCGCCGCAGGGAGACCGCCCCCGAGGCCGAGGACCGAACAGAGCCCCATGAACGTGCGGCGGTCGACCCCTCCCACCGCGCCTGGTGTCGGCATCCGGAATCCTCTCAGGTAGATTGGAGCCCTATTCCTCTTACCCCCGACCGCTCATGTCCGCATTGATCGAGTGCGTGCCGAATTTCAGCGAGGGACGAAACCTCGAGGTCATTCGGAAGATTACCGCCCGGATCGAATCGGTTGTAGGGGCGACGCTCCTCCACGTCGATCCCGGCAAGGCCACCAACCGCACGGTCGTGACGTTCGCCGGGGGCCCCGACGCCGTCGTCGAGGCGGCGTTCCGGGCCATCATGGCGGCCGCGGAGGGGATCGATATGCGGCGCCATACGGGGGAACACCCCCGGATGGGCGCCACCGACGTCTGTCCGCTGGTCCCGATCTCCGGCATCACCATGGCTGAGACGGCGGAGCTGGCGCGCCGTCTCGGTGAGCGGGTCGGCCGGGAGCTCGGCATTCCCGTCTACCTCTACGAAGAGTCCCAGCCCGATCCGGGGAGGAAGAACCTCGCCGTGATCCGCTCGGGCGAATACGAGGGGCTCGCGAAGAAGCTCTCCGATCCGGCGTGGAAGCCCGACTTCGGTCCCGCCGCCTTCAATCCCGGGGCCGGCGCCACGGTGATCGGCGCGCGCCAGTTCCTGGTGGCCTTCAACGTCAACCTGAACACCACGTCGACCCGCCGCGCCAATGCCGTCGCCTTCGACGTTCGCGAAAGCGGCCGTCCGAAACGCGAGGGAGACGCGCTCACCGGCAAAATCGTCATGGACGCTGCAGGGGAGCCGGTCATGACACCCGGATCGCTCAAGGCGGTCAAGGCGATCGGGTGGTACATCGAAGAATACGGCATCGCCCAGGTCTCGATGAATCTCACCGATCTCGGGGTCACCCCGCTGCACCGCGCGTTCGATGAGACCTGCCGGGCTGCCGAGCTGCGCGGCCTCAGGGTCACCGGCTCAGAGCTGGTCGGCCTGATCCCGCTTTCGGCGCTCACCGACGCCGGCCGCCATTACCTCCGGAAGCAGAAGCGCTCCCTGGGTGTCTCCGAGGCCGAGCTGATCACGCTCGCCGTGCGCTCGCTCGGACTCGAGGATCTCACCCCGTTCGATCCGTCCGAGCGCATCATCGAGTACCGGCTCCGGGCGCCGGACCAGCGACGTCTCGCCGGGCTCACGCTGGAAGCGTTCACCGATCTGACAGCGTCGGAATCGGTCGCCCCGGGCGGCGGCTCGGTGGCGGCGGCGATCGGGGCCCTCGGCGCCGCCCTGGGCACGATGGTCGCGAACCTCTCATCGCATAAACGCGGGTGGGACGACCGGTGGGAAGAATTCTCGACCTGGGCGGAACACGGTCAGAAGCTCAAGGACCGTTTGCTCCGGCTGGTGGACGAAGACACCCGGGCCTTCAACAAGGTGATGGCGGCGCTCGCCATGCCGAAAGCGTCGGAGGATGAAAAGGTCGCGCGTGCCGCCGCTCTCGAGGCGGCGAATCTCGGCGCGCTCGAGGTCCCCTGGCAGGTCATGCGGGTCGCTGCCGAAAGCTGGGAGCTGCTCCGCACCATGGCCGACAAGGGCAACCCCGCCTCGGCTTCGGACGCGGGTGTCGGCGCACTCGCGGTCCGTGCCGCCATCCGCGGTGCCTGGCTCAACGTCCGAACCAATGCCGGCGGGATCAGGAACAAGGCAGTCATCGCGACGATCATGTCGGAAGGCAAACTGGTGGAAGCGGACGCCGCAGAAAAAGAGCGGGTGGTGCTGGAGATCGTCGAAGGGAAAATGTCGAAGTGACGGTAAGAGGTGAGCGGTGAGCGGGACGCGCCCTTCCCGCTTACCGCTTACCGCTTACCGCTTACGGCTTACGGCTCACCGCTTACCGACCACACCGTCTCTCCCCGCCGCACCGTTTCCACGCACGCGTTGTCGCGGAGGTGGTACAGCCACTGTTCCACCGAATCGGCGTCGACGATCGCAAAGTCGGCGGATTTACCCGCCTCCAGTGAGCCGACCTCCCCCTCCATGCCGATCGCACGTGCAGCGACGATGGTGGCGCCCGTGAGCGCCTCGGCGGGGGTCATCCGTTGCATCGCGCAGGCGAGCGTCATCGCCACCGGGAGGTGATAGCTCGGCGCGGACCCGGGGTTGAAGTCCGTCGCGACGGCCACCGGCACTCCTGCCTCGAGGAGACGCCGCGCCGGAAGCGGTCGGGCTCCGAGGTAAAGAGAGGCGAAGGGAAGGCTCACCGCCACGACGCCCGTATCCGCCATCCGCTCGATGCCGCGGCTGGAGATGCATTCGAGATGGTCGGCTGAAGCGGCGCCCACGTCCGCGGCCAGCTCCGCGCCACCCGAGGAAGTGAGTTGATCGGCGTGGAGCTTGGGATGAAGTCCGTGACGCTTCCCCGCCTCCAGAATCCGGCGGCCCTCCGCCACCGAGAACGCCGATTCCTCCACGAAAACATCGCAGAACCGCGCCAATCTGCCCGCTGCCGCCTGAGGTATGATTTCTTCGATGACGAGCTCGACGTAGCCGGCGCGACGATCGCGAAACTCCGGTGGGACGGTGTGCGCCGCGAGGAGCGTCGGGATGATCCGGTGGCCCGCGAGCCCGAGATCGCGGTAGACGCCGAGGATCCGGAGCTCGCTCTCCAGCGTGAGTCCGTAACCGCTCTTCGCTTCGACGGTGGTGACGCCGAGCCGGAGCATGCCGGCCAGGTGCCCCTCGCAGGTCTTGAGAAGCGAGGACGCATCGGCAGCCCGCGTCCTGGCCACTGTGCTTGCGATTCCGCCGCCCGCAGCGGCGATCTCGAGATAAGTGGCCCCCTGGAGCCGCCGCACGAATTCATCGGCGCGCCACCCCGCGAAGGCCAGGTGGGTGTGGCAATCGACCAGCCCGGGCACCACGAGACGTCCCCCGGCATCGCCGGCGGGCCAGGCCTGATACGCTCGAGGAAGCTCGCGCTCGGCACCCACCCACCGGATCGAGCCGTCATCCCAGGCGATCGCGGCATCGTGGATCACATTGGCATCATCCTGCGGCCCGCCGGGGAGACAGCGGGCGAGGGCGCCGATGTTCCGAAGAAGCCCTCGCATTGAGCCGCCAGGTGAGCGGTGAGCGGTGAGCGGTGAGCGGGAACCGCTTGACCCGCTCACTGCTTACCGCTCACCGCTTACCATCGGGAGGTCGACTCCGCGCGATCGCGCGGTCTCGATCGCGTCTTCGTAGCCGGCGTCGGCATGCCGCATGACCCCGGTGCCGGGATCGGCGGTGAGCACCCGCTCGAGACGGCGGCCTCCCGATTCCGTTCCGTCG
>Ga0070704_100001288_pt1 | contig 13259 bp, 10 predicted proteins | sample KBSK5252metaG_FD_65467 | JGI IMG/M metagenome (GOLD analysis project Ga0070704, IMG submission 65467) | Corn, switchgrass and miscanthus rhizosphere microbial communities from Kellogg Biological Station, Michigan, USA - KBS K5-25-2 metaG | ecosystem: Host-associated > Plants > Roots >...
TCCAGAGAGCCCGCTCTTCGCCGCGGAATACGCGAAAGTCATGGGCCGGCCGATTCCAGCGGAGCTGAAGCCGAATTAGGTTCGCCGGAGCGTAACGCAAATTTCGCCGCTCTGGGACTCTAATGCACTAGAATTGCAGTTCCGGACTGTCCCGAACCGGCGAATAAACTCAAAAGGGGTGGCGTGTGTTTCAAGAGGACTTTTTAAAAGGCCGGGCTATCTTCCTTACTGGTGGAGGAACCGGATTGGGCCGGTCGATGGCCTTGCGCTTTGCCGAGCTTGGCGCTCGGATGTACCTCGTCGGCCGCCGTGAAGAACCACTCAAGGAAGTTTGTGCCGAGATTCACCGCGCGGGAGGCTCGGCGGCGTTCACCACCTGTGATGTGCGTAACTACGGAGCGGTAGAAGCCGCGGCGGAAAAGGCCGAGCAGCAGTTTGACCGCATCGATACGGTCGTCAACAATGCCGCTGGCAATTTTATCGCACGCACAGAGAAACTCTCCCCCAACGCCTTTAACACCGTCGTGAGCATCGTGCTCAACGGTTCGTTTCATTGCACGCAGGCATTCGCCAAGCGATGGATAGCGCAGAAGCTCGGCGGAAACGTCCTGAACATCGTAACCACGTATGCCGCCGCCAACAGCGGTTCCGGCTTCGTCGTGCCTTCGGCGTGTGCGAAGGCAGGCGTGCTCGCGATGACGAGATCGTTGGCAGTCGAGTGGGCCAAATATCATATCCGCCTGAACGCCATCGCGCCGGGGCCATTTCCCACAGAAGGCGCGTGGTCGCGTCTCATGCCCTCAAAACAGTTTGAGGACCACGCCAAGGACAAACACCCGATGAAGCGCTTCGGTCGTCACGAGGAACTGGCGAACCTCGCCTCGTTTCTCTTGAGCGATATGGCCGAGTACATTAACGGCGAGTGCGTGGTCATCGACGGCGGCCATGGCTGCGCGGCGCGGGGGAGTTCAATGACCTGCTCATGCTGCCGGAATCGGCATGGGAAGCTCTCGAAGCCGCTCGCGCCAAAAAAGCCTGACGCCACCTATTCCGGCAGAGCGCGTTTGCGCAATTCCACGCGGAGTTTGACGTCGCCGATTTCCCGTCCCTTGGATTCGGCGTGCACGCTGACTTCCTGGGCCTCCGTTTTCGATCCTTCGCCAATCAAGGGTAGTTTCACTTCCATTCGCGCAGCCGCAGTCTGCTTTGCCGCAACCGTGAATTTGCCTTCTCCACTAGCTACGGTCCAACCCGACGGCAGATTCACGCGGAGGCTGATCTCCTGCGCGGCCGAACTCTGATTGCGCAACCACAAGGGAATTACTAGTTCCGTGCCTTCCTGAAGCGCGATTTCCGGTGGTTCGGGATGCGGCAAGTGTGCGAGCCCGTGTTCGCGGCGAAATCCGGAATAAAAGTTCCAAGGACCTGCGAGCTCCACGGAGAGTTCGGGCCGTTGAGGCTCAATTGAAACATTCGGCCTTGCAAAGGCAATTGCCCCCGGCGTAATGCTCTCAAAAATGTCGCCCGTAACGCGGCCTCCCATCAAGGACTTGCCGAGGACGAAACTTATCCCATTGCTCCAGAAATCAGAGGTGGCCATCTTCTCGATTTGCGCTTCGTCCATCTTGCCGAGTGAATCGAGAAAACCTTTCGCCTGCGTTTCATGCGCGCGAAAAGACTCCAATGCTGCTCGCCAGTAAGGCTGCTTCGAAGATCTCGATACCTCCTTGACGGAATAGCTCGGGCCTTTATCGCGAAATATCTCTTCCCTGTCAGCATCAGCAAAGTAATAGATCTTCTTTGTCTGCCAAGGTCGCAGATTTTCGAGATAGGGTTCCAATCGTCGCATGGGCGCAGCGACTTGCTCGGGAAACACTGCGGGATCGCCCGCAAGATCGAATGCCTCCGTCGCGAGCACGCCCGCAGCCTGATGGTCGCCGTGATCCTCGCCGATAAATGTTCCTGGCAAAAACGTCAGGATCACTTCGGGCCGGGTCAATCGCACCAGCCTCACCAAGTTTTCGAGCGCCGCACCGTGGCCCCAGTTCGCCAGGGATTGCAAAACGTCTTGGGATGCCGTGTCTTTTCCACCTAGAAACCACACCTTGTCAACGCCCAGCATGGCAAGTGCGCGGCGTGCTTCGATTTCGCGGATCTCGCCAAGGGCCGGCGCCTGCTCTGCTCCGGATTGGTTCTCGCCGCTGCTGCCTCGCGTGCCGTAAATTACGGCGACGAGCTTGCCTTCGTCGATGGCCCGAGCGAGATACGGTGTTGCGGCTCCTTCATCATCCGGATGCGCGACGACGAGAAGTATGTCCACTTTGTAGCGCGCATCGGCTTGCAGAATCTGCTTAGGCGCTTGCGCCGAGGTGATCGGCGCAACAAACTCAGCGAAAAAGATGCAAAGCATCGGCAGCCAACTGAGTCTTTTCACAGCGCGCGTGCCATTGGACTTCGGCCGTTGTTGCCGTTTTTGCAAGAACGAGATGCTAAACGCAGATAGTCGAGTCAGTTCGAACGATGAGTGCATCGAGGAATTCTATCTCGAATTGCCGGGAATCACCCAGCAGGCTGGTGTGTCACAATTGATTTAGATGAAGTAATAATGCAAGCTCACTTCAAATTCTGCTCCGCGTAATACAGTCATCCGCCTTGACCCAAACAGAACGCGCCGATAAGCTTAGAGTTTCTCCTTCCAGGTGAACGAATCATGGAGCAGGTGCAAGTCACATTGCCGGACGGCAAGGTTCAAGAGGTGCCGAAGGGCACGACTCCGGCGGATATTGCGCGCAAGATTTCGCCACGACTGGCCGACGCTGCTCTAGTCGCGCGCGTTGTCGCCACCAACGGCACTCCTTTGCCCAACGCCCCTGATCAAGGCGAATTGATCGACCTACGCCGCCCGCTTGAAGAAAACGTCAAGCTCCAGATCCTTACTGAAAAGGATCCCGACGCGCTCTTCGTCTTCCGGCACTCCGCAGCGCATTTGCTTGCCGCCGCGGTGATGGAGCTCTACCCCAACGTCAAGCTCGGCATTGGCCCGCCCATCGACACAGGATTCTTCTACGAATTCCTCCGCGATGAGCCGTTCACCCAGGAAGATCTCGCCAAAATTGAAAAAAAGATGCACGAGCTCGCCGCCCAAGATCTGCCGAACGAGCGCAAGCTCATCCCCAAGCCGGAAGCCCTCGAGCTCTATAAAAAGACCAATCAGATTTTTAAGTGCGAACTAGTCGAAGAAAAAGCCAATGAGCTGATGGTCTCGTTTTATACCACCGGAAAATTTCTCGACTTCTGCCGCGGCCCGCACATCCCTTCCACCAAGCGCATCACCGCGTTCAAGCTTATGAGTGTCGCCGGTGCTTACTGGAAGGGCCAGGAAGGCAATCCGCAGCTCCAGCGCATTTACGCAGCGTGCTTCTTCACGCAAAAAGACCTCGACGAATATCTCCATCGCCTCGAAGAAGCCAAACGCCGCGATCACCGCAAACTCGGCGTCGAACTAGAACTCTTCAGCATCCAGGAAGAAGCCGGCCCTGGCCTCATCTTTTGGCACCCCAGGGGCGGCCTTATCCGGAAAATTGTCGAGGACTGGCTCCGCGAGGAACTTCTCAAACGCGGCTACGACCTCGTCTACACGCCGCACATCATGCGCCTGGACCTCTGGAAAACCAGCGGCCACACCGGGTTTTACAAAGACAGCATGTTCGGCCCGATGGAAGTCGAAAAAGCCGATTACCAACTCAAGCCCATGAATTGTCCAGGCCACATTCTCATTTACAAATCAAAGTTGCACAGCTATCGTGATTTGCCCGTGCGCCTTGCCGAGCTTGGCACCGTCTATCGTTACGAGCGCAGCGGCGTGCTCCACGGCCTCCTCCGTGTGCGCGGCTTTACTCAGGACGACGCCCACATTTTTTGCATGCCATCGCAAATCGAAGCCGAAGTCGAAGCCTGCGTCGACTTCGCGTTTGCCGTCATGAAGAATTTTGGCTTCGACAAATTCGAAGTGGAACTTTCCGATTGGGACTCATCACACCCGGAAAATTATGCCGGCAAACCGGAAGACTGGCATCGCGCCACCGCCGCGCTTGCCGAAACCATGAAGCGCTTGAACATTCCTTATAAAACCATTACCGGCGAAGCTGCATTTTACGGACCCAAAATCGACATCAAGCTCATCGACGCCATCGGCCGGCCCTGGCAACTCACCACCGTCCAGTTCGATTTCAATTTGCCGGCGCGTTTTGGTCTGGAATACGTTGCCGAAGACGGCGCCAAGCATCAGCCCCTCATGGTCCACCGCGCGCTACTGGGTTCCGTCGAGCGCTTCTTCGGCATCTTGATCGAGCATTACGCCGGCGCATTCCCGCTGTGGCTCGCGCCGGTCCAAGTCCAAATCTGCCCCGTCAGCGAAAAAGTCGCTGATTACGCCAAGCACGTCACCGAAACTCTCAAGCGCCATAACATTCGTGTCCATCTTGACGACCGCAACGAAAAGCTCCCGGCAAAAATCCGTGACGCCCAGCTCCAAAAAATTCCTTACATGCTCATCGTTGGGGCAAAAGAAGCCGAAGCCGGCACTGTCTCCGTCCGCCATCGCAGCAGGGGCGACCTCGGTCCCAAGCCACTCGCCGAAGTTGTTGATGCGCTCCAAAAAGAAGTAGAATCCCGGTTAACGTCGTAGCTCTTTCACGGAGGAAAATACTCGTGCCGAAGTTTCTTATTGAACGCGAAATCCCAGGAGCCGGCAAACTCTCCCCCGCGGACCTTCACGGCATCTCGCAAAAATCCTGTAGCGTGATTCGCACGCTGCCGGGAGTGCAGTGGGTCGAGAGCTACGTCACTGACGACAAGATCTACTGCGTTTATATCGCGCCGAATGAGCAGGCCGTCCGCGACCATGCTGCGCAAGGCGGTTTCCCCGCCAATCGCATTTCCGCCATCCGCCGCATGATTGATCCCACCACGGCGGAGGGATAGTCATATTCAAGTCATGCATCTCAGCCGCCTCAGCCGGCGCTCAGCGTGATGTCGGTATGGTGTCTCGCAGATATTTTCTCGCATTGTCCGGACTCGCTCTCACCTCGTCATTCGCTTCTTCTGGGGCCGATGAGGTGCCCACATTGCTCGATCACATTCTTCTTGGCTGCAGCGATCTCGATCGCGGCATCGGCTTCGTCGAAGAACACACCGGCGTTCGCGCAGCGTTCGGCGGCGTCCATCCCGGACGCGGAACGCGCAACGCTCTGCTCTCGCTCGGCGAAAAGCACTATTTGGAAATCATCGCTCCGGATCCCAAGCAATCGGCCACATCCGATCACTACGGCCTCCAAAAGCTTGCCGCGCCACGCCTCGTCGGCTGGGCTGCCCATCCGGGCGATCTAAATCAATTCGCAGGTCGTGTACGCAACGCAAAGCTCGCTTTCGATGGTCCGAATCCCGGCTCGCGCAAACGCCCCGACGGCCACATCCTCGAATGGAAAACGCTCAATCTCAAAGATGATCGCGACGGCTTGCTCCCGTTCTTCATCGAGTGGAGCGCTGGTACCATCCATCCCTCCGTTGACGCACCCTCCGGATGCAAAATTGTCCGCTTCGAACTAGCGACGCCGGATCCGGAAAAACTCGAAAAATCAGCAGCACTTCTTGGTCTCGATGTGGGAATCGTAGAGGGAGCAAAAGCACAACTTCGCGCGACTCTCGCTGGGCCGAATGGGGAGCTTTCGCTCAGCAGTTAGCAAACCATGCTCGCGCGGTGCACGGAAGTTGGGCAGCAAACCAACTGCGCGCCCCAGCAACGTCAGTTCCGTATAATCTCATAATTGCTTGTGTTTGATGAGGGTTCCGCGCCATTCTGCTCCGCTTGGCTGGTTCTATTCCACTACCGCGCCGCGAACCCAAACATTCGTCAGTTGCAATGCTTGATCCAACAGAACGATATCGGCATCGGCTCCGGTGCGCAATGAGCCTTTCTTAAATTCGATTCCCAGAAGTGTCGCGGGGTTCAAGGTCAACATGCGCACGGCGTCCGCCAGCGGTATACCGAGTGCGATGATGTTTCGAAGTGCTCTGTCCAGCGTTAGTGTGCTGCCTGCCAACTTTCCTTCCGAGTTGCGGCAAATTCCGCCGCTCACCATCACTTCCAGTTTTCCGAGCATGTAATTTCCGTCGGGCATACCCGTGGCCGAGATGCCGTCGCTGATGAGGATCATGCGCTCGGGTCCCTTTGCCTGCAGGAGCACCTTCATTGCCGTTTCTTCCACGTGAACGCCGTCTGCAATCAACTCCGCGGTCACCTCCGGCGATGTAAGCACAGCGCCAATCACGCCGCTGTCGCGGTGGGAAAAGGGGCGCATGGCGTTGTACACATGTACTGCGTGACGGACCCCGTGTGCAATCGCCGCACGCGTCTGTTCATAGGTGGCATCCGTATGGCCTGCCGCCACCACCAATCCCGCATTTCGGGCCGCGTCGATGCACGGCATGGCTCCGAGCAGTTCGGGCGCAAGCGTCAATATCCGTGCGTTGCCTGCTGCCGCCTTCAGGAATTTTTCGAGAAACTCTGCTGACGGCAGCTTCAGCCACTCGGGCGGATGCACTCCTCGCCTCGCTGGGCTGAGGAATGGGCCTTCAAAATGTATCCCCAGCACTTCGGCCCGCGCGTCGTCCGTTTCGTGTTGTTGCGAAATGTAGTGCGCGATCCCTTCCACGCTACGTATTGTGTCCTCGGGACTCGCCGTCACCGTCGTAGCGACGAAAGCGGTCGTGCCATGCCGTGCTACCGTTTTTGTCACCCCGGCGAGTGCTTCCGGGCTGCCTTCCATCACGTCGCGCCCGCCTGCGCCATGAATATGGACATCCACAAAGCCGGGAACCGCGATCTTGTCCGTTGCGGGGAATTCGACAGCCCCGTCTGGCAGCCGCATTCCCTCGCGTGGTCCGAGTTCCTCGATCACTCCCTCGCGGATCAGAATGCCGGCGTCGATAATTTCGGCCGTCGGGGTCAGTACTCTTCCGGCGTGCAGTAAGGTTGTTGCCATAGGTTAGGTTGTATCGTAGCGGAATCTGTCGTTCTTTCAAAAAGCAAAACGGGCAAAAAAGCAAAACGGGCGGAGCCGAAGCCCCGCCCGTCGGAAAAAATGCAGATTGAGGACTCCTTAGTTGCTTTTTGCCGGCGCCATCTCGATGCTCTTAAGTTTGAGCGTGTCGCCCTCTACCGTACCCGTCACAGTAACGTGATGGCCTGCGTGTGCGGCCACTTTGTCCTGTGCGTCCACAACGTAGACTTTCTGGCCCACGTCATCGACGAACACGTATTTTTCGCCTTCCTTGACGCATTTTGTGGTGCACTCGCCCGCTTTATCGTTTGCGCCCTTTGCGCCGCATTTGCTGTCGGAAATATAGCCGGTCCATGTGCCGTCCGCAGCCATAGTCAGTGCTGCCGCGAAGAGCGTTGCTGCCATTACTGCTGCAAATCGTATTTTCATTGCTTTCCCCCCTCAGAAAAATCCAGTGCATTAGATGGTTGGCCAGGTTGTCAGTAGCTTGTCACATCCAGAGTCCGCCGTCCATAGAGTTCCCTCACCTCCCACGTAGTCGAACCGATGAAAAGACGTCCTTGCAAAAGAAAGAAGGAGGGTTCTTTCGAACCCTCCTTCAAGATTTCACAGCTGGCTCCTAATTGCGAACCGTTTTATTGTCCCGAACTGGAGTTGGTGCTGGCCGCTGTCGTCTCTGGGGTTTTCGGGATGCTTAGATAGCCAGACGCCGAGGTCTTCGAGACTTTGTTAACAACCAACTCCAGCGCTGCCCGTGTTCCTCCGGTGTAGAAGAAAATCGGCTCGTTCACGGACCGGTTCTTCTTTTCGAAGCTCTTGTCGTCTGCCAGCACGTTCATCGTGAACTGGTTCTTCTTTGTGTTCGTGTCTCTCAGTTGGACCTGGATGGTGCCCACCTTCTGTGAACCGCCTTTGCGCGTTACGGTAAATTCAAAGTAATCGCGCTGCCCCATCCGGCGGAGCTGATCGATTTCGTCGTGATTCCGCGCGATGAGAGTGCCCATCTCGCTGCGGGCCATTTGTATGCTGTTTTTCGTGGCGTCCAAGTCGCCCTTCACGCCTGTAACGTCGCCGTTCAGCTTATTCAGGTCCTCTGCGTTCGCCTTGGTGGCTAGTTCGGCCTTGACGGACGTCGCCAAACCGTTCACCTTCTGGTCTACCGCTGCCGTCGCTGTCTTATTCTGCTTACGCGCGGCAATCAGTTGACCCTGCGTCAAATTTAGCTTGTCCGTAACTACCTTCAGGTCGCTCTGCAATGCCTGATTGATTTCATCTTCTTTGGCCAGCCTCTGGCTTAGCACATCATTGGCTTGCTTCACCGAAGCCTGGGTAGATTGCTCGACGCTGTTCGCGTGACTTAAGGCGCTCCATCCCACTCCTAGACCGAGCAACGAAACTCCACCCAACACAGCCACTGCAAGTCCCACCCAGCGTGGTGTTCCGCTTGTGGTGTGATTCAAGGGTTCCTGATACTCGCTCATAAACTTCCTCTCCTCTGGGGTTTTTGCCCCCTGCGGCTAGAAAGGGAGCACACCTCACGCCAAATCTCTAGAACTAGGGCTACCGTCCTTAACCCAAGTGAATACATATGCTTGTCGGCAAGATAGGAGGTTGTGGAGGCAGGATTTATACGTACTAGTACTAGTAAAGATTACGCGGTCGTTTCGTCTTCGGTAAATTTTGCTGCAGGGAGGTCACCGCGAAAGCGCGTAACGCTGTAGCAACCCCAAAAAAACAAGTTGCCGCGCAGATCGGAACGGTTGTCGATAAGCTATTGCAGGATAAAGTGTTATTGTAAGAAAGTCAGGCAGCTTGGGGAGCGTGCTCTTCATCGGAGCCCTTCGCCGGAGTAAAATAGCGATCCAGCGTGCTCATCGCCGCGTCCAAGACCATGTGGCAATCGGAGCAGGACTCGAGGTGCCGCTTAATCTCATTCACCACAGGCGGCGACAGTCTTCCCTCTAAATACCAACAAATCAAATGGATAGTGTCTCGACAACTCATGACTGCGGTTCCCCCGTGGCCCCGCGCCGACATCCGGCTCAGCTATCTTCAATGCATTTGATTCACCAAACCTAGGAAAACAAGCGAGATTGTAAATGCTGTAATATCAATGAATTGCATGGTCTGTGCGCAATGCATGCTCAAACGCTATGAATCATTGAGGGAAAGATTACGCAGCCATTGCAACATTTGTGCGAAGACGCAGTTCCCGCGGGCTCAGCGATTGGGGACTACGGACATCTCTCGCAAAGCCTCGATCCGGGCCTCGAGAGGTGGGTGAGTGCTGAAGAGTGAGGTCACCGAGCCTCTGCCGAAGCGTGGTTTCACAATGCATAGCGATGACGTGGACTGTGAAATGGCCGTCGTCGGGATCCGATTATTGTATGCGCCAAGTTTTTGCAAGGCGCTCATAAGCCCGAACTGGTTGCCGACCATGCGGGCACCAGTCGCGTCCGCGGCAAACTCTCGTTGGCGCGAGAGGGCTAGCTGCAACAGCATCGCGGCTAGCGGTGCGAGGATCATTAGCGCCAAGTCTACGACTACGCCGCCGCCCCTTCGGTCTTCGCGGTCGCCCCCTCCAAACCAAAGGCCCCAATGCGCGATCCAGGTGATGGCCCCTGCGAGCGTGGCCGCGATGGAGCTGATCAATATATCGTAGTTGCGCACATGGGATAGCTCGTGAGCGATGACCCCTTCCAACTCGTCGTCATTCATCAACTCCAGCAGGCCTTGCGTCACCGCAACAGACGCGTGATGCGGATTCCTACCAGTGGCGAAGGCATTCGGCGCTTGCTCCGGCACAACGTAGAGCTTTGGCACAGGTATATTCGCTTTGGCAGCCAATCGCTCCATCACTGCGTAGAGCCGCGGCAATTGCTCTCGCGTAACCGGCTGGGCGCCGCTCGACTTGAGCGCGATTTTATCGGAAAAGAAATAAGCGAACGCGTTGGTACAAACTGCAATTCCCAACGCAATGGTCATGCCATTTCGCCCGCCCAAGTAAGCCCCCACCATCGTCAAGAAGAGCGTCAGCACTACCAGAAGAAATGTCGTTCGAAGAACTCTCATGTTGTCCCTTCACTGCACTATACGCACAAGAAGACAAAACTTGTCGGAACGTGGAAACTGAGCGAGAGGAGTTCTCCTTCCAGGATTCCCCACCCACTCTATTAGATTCTAGCGGCTGCCGCAGGTTGTTTCGCTTTCAGGCGCTCGAAACGCATTGCGTTTTTCTGCCCGTCGCGATCCACTCGAATGTGGTCACCTGGGAGCACTTTGCCTTCCAGAATCTGCATCGCCAGAGGATCCTGAATCAGACGCTGGATGGTTCGCCGCAGCGGCCGCGCCCCGTACGCCGGGTCATAACCCTCTCGCAGCAGCAATTGTTCCGCAGCACCGGTGAGTTCCAAAGTGATTTGCCGTTCCGCGAGCAGTTTTTCGACGCTTTTGAGCAGCAGCCCCACAATGCGGCCAAGCTGCTCCTTGCCCAACGGGTTGAAAATCACAATTTCATCGATACGGTTGATGAACTCCGGACGGAATGCCGCGCGCAACGCCTCCATTGCTTCTTTTCGGGCGAGTTCGGGGTCCTTGTTGGAAAGTTCGAAGATAGCCGTCGATCCCACGTTGCTGGTCATGACCATCACGGTGTTGCGGAAATCCACCGTGCGGCCCTTTCCATCGGTCAAGCGGCCGTCTTCGAGAATCTGCAACAGAATGTTGAAGACATCTGGGTGCGCCTTTTCAATTTCGTCGAACAGGATTACCGAATAAGGGTGCCTGCGCACTTGCTCCGTGAGCTGTCCGCCTTCTTCGTAGCCGACATAGCCTGGAGGAGCGCCGATCAGCCTCGACACACTGTGCTTCTCCATGTATTCGCTCATGTCGATGCGTATCATAAGTTTTTCATCGTCGAAGAGAAATTCCGCCAGCGCGCGTGCCAGTTCCGTTTTCCCTACGCCCGTGGGCCCAAGGAAAATAAAGGAGCCAATGGGCCGCTTCGCATCGGACAATCCGGCGCGGCTCCGGCGCACGGCGTTGGCCACGCGTCCCAGCGCCTCGTCCTGTCCAATTACGCGCTGACGCAGCCGTTCTTCCATGTGCACGAGTTTTTGTGCTTCGCCTTCCAGCAGACGTCCCGCCGGAATTCCGGTCCATTTGCTCACCAATTTCGCTATGTCTTCTTCGTCCACCTCTTCCTTCAGAATCGGAGCATCTTTTTGGATCGATGCAAACCTCTCCTCCGCCTTCTTCAAATCGTGTTCCGCAGCGGCGATCTTGCCATAACGAATTTCCGCGACTTTGGCTAGCTCGCCCGCACGCTCGTATTTCTGCTCCTCGGTTTTGAGCTGCTCGATTTGCTCCTTGAGCGTACGGATTTTTCCGATCGCTTCCTTTTCCGCTTGCCAACGGGTCTTCCGCGCGCTGGAGTCCTCTTTCAATTTCGCAAGTTCTTTTTCGATTTGGTTGCGCCGCTCTTTCGAATGCGCATCTTTTTCTTTCAACAGAGACTGCCGCTCAATCTCCAGTTGCAGGATGCGGCGCTCGATCTCGTCGATCTCAACAGGCAGAGAATCGATCTGCATGCGCAGGCTCGCCGCCGACTCGTCGATCAAGTCGATCGCTTTGTCCGGCAGAAAACGGTCGGAAATGTAGCGGTGCGACAAAGTTGCGGCTGCCAAAATTGCAGCGTCCTTGATTCGCACGCCGTGATGAACTTCGTAGCGCTCCTTCAGGCCGCGCAGGATCGCAATTGTGTCTTCCACCGTCGGCTCACTTACCAGCACCGGCTGAAATCGACGCTCCAGCGCCGGATCTTTCTCGATGTACTTCTTGTATTCATTCAGCGTAGTCGCGCCAATCGCGCGCAGTTCGCCTCGAGCCAAGGCCGGCTTCAACATGTTGGAAGCGTCCATCGCACCTTCCGCCGCGCCCGCGCCTACCAGGGTGTGCAGTTCGTCGATGAACAGAATGATCTGCCCTTCCGCTTCCGTAATTTCCTTCAAAACCGCCTTCAAGCGGTCTTCAAATTCCCCGCGGAATTTCGCGCCTGCCACGAGCGCTGCCAAATCCAGCGCCACAAGCCGCTTAGTTTTCAGCACGTCCGGCACGTCTCCAGAAACGATGCGCTGCGCCAGGCCTTCGACGATGGCCGTTTTTCCCACACCCGGCTCGCCGATGAGTACAGGATTGTTTTTTGTGCGCCGCGCCAGAATCTGCATCACTCTGCGAATCTCTTCATCGCGGCCAATCACCGGATCAAGCTTCCCGCGCCGCGCCAAATCCGTCAGGTCCCGCGCGTATTTCTCCAGCGAAGCGTATGTCCCCTCCGGATTCTGCGACGTCACGCGCTGCGTTCCGCGCACGCCAGTCAGCGCTTGTAGGATCGCCTCATGCGAAGCGCCTTGACGCTTGAGCAACTGCCCTGCCGGGTCGCGCTCCTCGCCGGCCAGGGCGAGAAAAAGGTGCTCTGTTGAAACGTACTCGTCCTTGAACCGCTCCGCTTCGTCGAATGCCCGCTCCAGAACGTTGTTCAACGGCTTGCCGATATGTTGCTGCGCAAAGCCCTGTACTTTCGGCAACCGCGCGATCTCGCGCTCGATCTCCTGACTAAACGCTTCGCTTCGAATGCCCAGTCGCGCCAGCAGGGGAGGCACCACCCCATCCGTCTGCGACACCAATGCATCGAGTAAATGTACAGGCTCAATCTGTTGATTCTCGTGGCGCGCCGCCACGTCGTTCGCATGTTGCAGCGCTTCTTGCGCTTTCAGCGTCATCTTGTCAAATCGCAGCATGTTGTACTTTTCTTCTCGGCCCTTCCGCAGGAAAAAAGAGGGCTGCCGCACCGGCCAGCCCCTCTCTCATATGACAGCCTTGCTGCTGGCTTACTTCGCCCCAGCGGCCTTAGCCACTGCCGGCGTACCCACATTTACTTTGATCTGCTTCGGCTTTGCTTCTTCACGCTTTGGAATCGTCAGAGTCAGCACGCCGTTTTGATAATCGGCCTTGATCGCTTCCGAGTTCACGGTATTGGCAAGCGAGAAGCTCCGGCTAAACGTTCCATACGCGCGCTCCACGCGCAGATAATTCTCTTCGTTCACCTTCTTCTCGAACTTGCGCTCACCGCGAATGGTCAGAATGTTATTTTCCACACGAATGTCCAGATCGTTCGGATCCACTTCCGGCACATCGGCC
>Ga0070704_100001292_pt1 | contig 13248 bp, 9 predicted proteins | sample KBSK5252metaG_FD_65467 | JGI IMG/M metagenome (GOLD analysis project Ga0070704, IMG submission 65467) | Corn, switchgrass and miscanthus rhizosphere microbial communities from Kellogg Biological Station, Michigan, USA - KBS K5-25-2 metaG | ecosystem: Host-associated > Plants > Roots >...
CGGGCTACACCGTGGCATCGTCACCGGAAGGCATCACGACCAGCGTGTCCGGGACCGTCACATCCGCGACAGTCACCAACCTGCTGAACGGCACCAGCTACACCTTCACCGTCTACGCGACGGACAGCTGGAGCTCCGGACCGTCGTCGACGGCCTCGAATGCTGTCACGCCGTCCGGCACCAGCACGGCTCCAAGTGCTCCGCAGAGCGCTACGGCCACCGCCGGTGCCAATCAGGCCGTAGTCTCATGGTCGCCGCCCGCGTCGCGAGGTGGCGCCGCGATCAGCTTCTATACCGTCACATCGTTGCCGGGCGGACTGACGGCTCAGACCGCGAACGGGACGACCACGAATGCGACAGTCACCGGGCTAACCGTCGGCACTGCCTACACGTTCACGGTCACCGCCACAAACTCGGCCGGCACAAGCCCGGCATCGGCGCCGTCCAACTCGGTGACGCCTTACGGTCTCGCAGGTGCACCGACGGGGGTTACGGCCACCGCCGGTAACGGCGAAGCCACTGTCAGCTGGACCGCACCCGCCTCGAATGGCGGAGCCAGCATCACCGGTTACACGGTGACTGCATCTCCTGGTGGAGCCGTAGGCACCAGCACCGGACCCACCTCGACGAGCGTGGTCGGCCTGGTCAACGGCACCGCCTACACCTTTACCGTGACGGCCACCAACGCCGCGGGCACCGGCCCTGCCTCCACGCCATCCAACAGCGTCACTCCATCCGCGTCGCTTTTCAACCCGCCCACGTTCATCCAGCAGGCCAATGCGAGCCCTTATGCAGCGAGCGCTTCGGTCACCCCCGGCTCGAACATCACCAATGGCAACCGCCTGATCGTCCTGGTCGGGGTCTATCAGTTTCCGGCGGCAACCGCCTCGAGCGTCAGCGATACGGCCGGCAACAGCTACGTCGAGCTGCAGCATTTCGCAGCAGGAGATGGGACCGAGCTGAGCGTCTGGACCGCGCCCATCACCAGGGGAGGAGGCACGAAGCCGACCGTTACCGCAACGGCGACGGCGACCGCAGAAATCAGCCTCGCGGTTCTGGAATACACGGGGATTTCCCCTGCGGCCGACGCCACAGTGGTCGATAAGCTCGCTCAGGCTACGGGGTATACCGGGACGACCGGCACGACAGCGAGCTCGGGCGCCACCGCACCCACTACAGGACCGAACGAGATGGCTCTCGGGTTCTACATCGACGGCGGCTACGGCGATACGGTGACATCCGACCCGGCATGGAACGCGCGGGTCAACAACACGCCCAACTACTCCTACACTCCCGACCTCGTTGCTGAAGAGCAGCTTGTGGCTGCCGGATCGACCCCCAACGCGACTGTCACAACCGGCTCGTACACGTACTGGGCGATGAGCACGATCGTGTTCAAGTCCCCTTCCTCTGCGCCAAACCCTCCAGGCAACGCAAGCGCCGCAGCTGGGAACGCCCAGGCCACAGTCACCTGGACTGCACCGACGAACAACGGCGGGAGCGCCGTCACCGGCTACACGGTGACCTCATCGCCAGGCGGATTCACCGCGGCCGCGGGCAGCACTGCAACGAGCGCAACAGTGACAGGCCTGACCAACGGCACCGCATACACGTTCACGGTCACCGCGACCAACGCGATTGGAACCAGCGCGCCGTCCGCGCCATCGAACAGCGTCACGCCCGCCGTTCCGCCGGGCGCCCCCACCGGCGTCACCGCCACGGCTGGAGTCGCGCAGGCCACGGTGACCTGGACCGCGCCGGCCTCCAATGGCGGAGCCAGCATCATCTCGTACACGGTGACCTCGTCGCCGGGGGGCATCACTGCAACGACACCCAATGGCACCACGACCACCGCCACCGTCACCGGACTGGCCAACGGAACCGCCTACACGTTCACGGTCACGGCGGCCAACTGGGCCGGCACCGGTGCAACGTCAGCGCCGTCCAACAGCGTGACCCCTGCCGGACCTCCCGGCGTCCCCACCAACGTCACCGCCACGGCCGGCAACGGTCAGGCGACGGTGAGCTGGACCGCTCCGGCATCGAACGGCGGCAGCGCCATCATCGGCTACACGGTATACGCATCGCCGGGTCGTGCAACAGTCACCACGCCCAACGGCACGACGACCACGTTCACGATCACCGGGCTGACGAACGGCACCGCTTACACGTTCACGGTGACGGCGAGCAACTCCGTTGCGTCGAGTCCCGCGTCAGCGCCCTCCAACGCGGTCACACCGACCGGACCGCCTGGCGCGCCGACGAACGTCGTCGCGACTGGTGGCAACGCTCAAGCCACGGTGACCTGGACCGCTCCCGGCAACGGTGGATCGGCGATCACGGGCTACACCATCACGCCGTTTGTAGGATCTACCGCGGGCACCGCTGTCAGCGCTCCTGCGAACGCAACCAGCGCTACGGTCACCGGCCTGGTCAACGGCACGACCTACACGATCCAGGTCACCGCGACGAACGCGCTGGGCACCGGCCCTGCCGGAACTTCGAACGCGGTCACTCCGGCCACTGTCCCGCAGCCACCCGGCGGCGTCACGGCTGTCGCGGGCAACGCCCAGGCGAACGTCAGCTGGACCGCGCCTTCCAACGGCGGATCAACGATCACCGGTTACACGGTGACGTCGTCGCCCGGAGGTTTCACCGCCAGCGCCGGCGGCGCAGTCACCAGCGCGACCGTCGTCGGGCTGACCAACGGGACCGCATACACGTTCACAGTCACAGCCACCAACGCGGTTGGCGCGAGCGCGGCATCGGCCCCGTCGAACTCCATCACGCCGGCCACGATTCCTGGCGCGCCCACCGGCGTGACCGCGACCGGCGGGAACGCGCAGGCGACGGTGAGCTGGACTGCGCCGGCCTCCAACGGTGGGGCCGCCATCAGCTCCTACACGGTGACGTCGTCGCCGGGCGCGATCAGTGTCACCACGCCCAACGGCAACACGACCACCGCCACCGTCATGGGACTGACCAACGGAACCGCCTACACCTTCACGGTGACGGCGACCAACTGGGCCGGCACCGGTGCCGCGTCCGCAGCGTCGAACAGCGTGACTCCGGCGGCACCGCCCGGAGCTCCGACCAATGTGACTGCGACCGGCGGAAACGCCCAGGCGACGGTGAGCTGGACCGCGCCTGCCTCCAACGGGGGGTCCGTGATCACCGGTTACACGGTGACCTCGTCGCCCGGTGGAATCACCGCCAGCGCCGGTGCCACCGCGACCAGCGCGACAGTCACCGGGCTAACGAACGGCACCAGCTACACGTTCACAGTCACCGCGACCAACGCGGCTGGCGCCGGGCCCGCTTCAACTCCGTCCAATGCCGTCACCCCGGCGACGATTCCCGGCGCCCCGAGCGCCGTCACCGCGACTCCAGGCAACGGCCAGGCGACGGTGAGCTGGACGGCGCCAGGGTCCAACGGCGGAGCCGCCATCAGCTCTTACACGGTGACTTCGTCGCCGGGTGGCCTGACCGCCGGCGCCGGCGGAAGCGCTACGAGCGCCATCGTCGCAGGACTGACTAACGGCACGAGCTACACCTTCACCGTGACTGCGACCAATAGTGTTGGGACCGGTCCCGCCTCGTCAGCATCCAACGCAGTCACCCCTGCCAGCCCGCCGGCTGCGCCGACCAATGTCACAGCGACCGGTGGGAATGCGCAGGCGACCGTCAGCTGGACCGCGCCCGCCAACGGTGGGTCGGCGATCACCGGCTACGCCGTGACGTCAGCGCCGGGTGGATTCTCCGCCAGCGCCGGCGCCACCGCCACCAGCGCGACTGTCACCGGGCTGAGCAACGGGACGGCATACACGTTCACCGTGACCGCGACCAACGCGATCGGGACCGGTCCGGCATCGACTCCGTCCAACTCCGTCACCCCGGCGACGATTCCCGGCGCGCCCACCGGCGTGAACGCGGCCCCCGGCAACGGCCAGGCGACGGTGAGCTGGACCGCCCCCGCCTCGAACGGCGGAGCCGCGATCACGGGCTACACCGTGACGCCGTACATCGGCTCCGCCGCGTCGTCGCCCGTGACGGTAGGGGTCAGCACCACGACAGTCACCCTCACCGGCCTGATCAACGGCGCCACCTACACCTTCCAGGTCTTCGCGACCAACAGCGTTGGCAACGGCCCGGCAGGGGTTTCGTGGCTGGTCGGCCTCGGCGCTGTTCTCATCCCCGCCACGTCCGTGGTCGACCAGTTCCAGCTCGACTCTTGGGGCCGGCTGGCGCGTGAAATCCAGAACAGCACATCAGGCTCGGCCGACGCGCAGACGAACGTGGTCACCGGGATGCGCTACGACCTCAACGGCAACCTGATCGACACGTACGAACAGGCTCCAGTGTCGGGCTCCTACGTCGACGCTCACTCGATCTTCGACGCCAACAACAATCACCTGGCCGAGATTCAGAACTGCACCGGTGGAGCGTCGTGTAACGCCGGCTCAGCGGCGGACCAGAACGTGGTGACCGCCTACGCGTACGACGCCCTCAACCGGCGGACCGACTCGTATACGGCCCTACCGGGCTGCACGGCGAGCTGCGTGCCGGCACCTGTGTGCAGTACGGCCGTTCCCGTGACCTGCACGCCGCTGGGCACGCCCTGCCCGACGACGACCTGCCTCGACGACCACACGATCTACGACATGGGCGGCCGCACGTTCCAGGAGATCGCGAACTACGGCGGTGCTCAGAACGACCCGTCGCAGGTCAATGTCACGACTCAGTACGCCTACGACGCCGACGGCAGGGTGACCCAGATCAGCGCACCGATCACCGGATACAACCTCTCGATCGGCCCGCAGCTTCAGACCGGTTCCATCACGGACCAGAAGGTCCGCGACCCGCTCGGCCGGCTGGTGTCCGACATCCACGCGACCTTTGCGCCAACCTGGATGGCGGCCACGCAGCCCGTCGAGACGGACTACACGTTCGACCCGGGCGGTCGCGTCGTGTCCTCCACCGGGCCCGGGACGGGCAGCGGGACCAATTTCCTACGGGTCGTGACGGCTTACAGTCTCGACGATCTCAACCGCCCGCTCTACGTAACCGGGGACTGGGGCAGCACGACGGGTGCCAACCCGAACCTGAACGCCCTCAAGCGCACGATCTATGACCCGCGAGGCTCGCAGCACTCATGGACACCTCCGACCCAGCAACTGAGCGGCGGGCTCGAGAACACGAGCAACGTCGACCTGGCCGGCCACGCGGTCGCGTCAGTCAACGACGACGGGACGGGTGGCCTCCACCTCACGACGACCATGCTCTACGACGGCCTCGGCCGCGCCACCGACGTGATCGACCCGCGAGGCATCGACACTCACACCGCCTACGACGCGCTCGACCGCGAGATCTCGACCACAGAGAACTATTGCCCGGCCGGAAGCCCGAACACCAACTGCAGCGCCGGCGGAAGCTCGTCTGACCAGAACGTGACGTCCAGCGTCGTGTTCGACTTGGCCGGCAATCGGATTGAAACCATCAACCCGAGATCGATCGTCCAGTACACGGTCTTCGACGCTCTGGGCCGTGAGCTGTCGGTCACCTACAACTGCCAGACCATTCCGTCTCCAACCAGCACGTCGTGTGGAACGCAAAGCAGCGATCAGAACGTGACCAGGTCGCAGAGTTACGACCAGGCGAGCAACGTCATGAGCACGATCGACCCGTTCGGGCGCAAGAACGTCTACGTTTACGACGCGCTCGGGCGCAAGGTCTCGGAGACCGTCCACTGCGTCAACCAGAATGCGCAGTGCGACGCCGGTATGGGCCCGGCCAACGACCAGAACCTGGTCACGCAGTGGCAGCTCGACGCCCAGGGCGACGTGATCCAGGAGCGTGCGCCGCGCCTGTCGAGCGATGGTCTGAAGCTGACGACCGCGTACTTCTACGACGCAATGCTGCGCTTGGTCAGCGTCACCGAGGACCAGGGGGTGCCGGCCAACGGGCACCAGAACCTCCCGACGTCCTACACGTACGACCAATCGGGCCACCGGCTGACCCAGACCGACGGGATGACGTACACGACGTCGTACACCGTCGACCACCTCGGACGCACGACCCAGGTCATCGACGCCGGGTCCGGCTCCAATGCGCACAACACCGTGCAGACCTACTTCGACCTCGCCGGCGAAGCCACCGGACTATGGGACAGCCGCAACCTCAACAACTCGAACGCGGCGTGCAGTCAGTCGCCTGAGACGGTCTGTTACACGCTGGACCGGCTCGGCCGCCTCGTCGGGCTGAGCTACCTCAAGTCGAACGGGACGACCCAGCTGTCGCAGACGTTCGCCTACGACGTGGACGGCAACAGGACCTCATTTGCCAACACTGACGCCGGCCAGACGGCGATCACCTACGACCATCTGAACCGTACCAGCACGGTCACTTCCCCGGCCCCCGTCGGCACGTCCAGCCCGCTCGTCACGATCTACACCTACAACCTCGATGGCGCGGCAACGTCGATCACCGATCCGACCGGGACCACGACCTTCATCGTCGATCACCTCGATCGCCCCGCGACAATGGTCGACCCGCTGACGAACGCCACCACGACGTATGTCGTCGACGCGGCAGGACGGCTGACGAGCCGCACGGAAGCGAACGGGATCGTGACGACCCCCGGCTACAACGGGGTCGACCAACTCGCCTCCAAGACCGAGGTGCTGGGCTCCAACACGCTGGCGAGCTGGACGAGCGTCATCTACGACCCCGCTCAGAACCGGACCGCGGAGACGCTGTCCTACCCGAACAACACGGCCTATCCCGACCCCCAGGTCGGCACGTCGAACTACCAGTACGACTACGTGGACCAGCTCAGCCAGGGATCCATCCCGGTGAACAACACGGCCACGATCACCAACTTCACCTACGACAAGGCGCACAACCTGACCGGTATAGGATCGGCCCAACTTCAGTACTGGAACAACGAGTCGCTGAACACATTCAGTGGAGCCCCAGTCGGCTCTGACGCTGCCGGCAATGAGCTCGCCGACACCTCCGGCCACGTCATCGCCTGGAATGCACTCTCCCAGCTCGAGTCGTTCTCCGGCTCCAGCATCGAGACGTTCACCTATGACGCAATTGGGCGGCTCACGACCGTAAGTACCGGCGGCTCGCTGACCAAGCAGTTCGTCTACCGGGGCACGAGCGACCAGCTCGTCGAGGAGCTGGACGGAACGGGCAACCTCATCCGCACCTACGTCTGGGACAGCTCAGGCCGGCAGCTGTACGCGAAGAGCGGCGGCAGCGTCTACTACGAGATCAGCGACCCGCACGGGGATGTCGCTGCGCTGGCCAACGGGTCAGGTCTCGCCGGCACCGAGCACTTCGACCCGTGGGGCAACCTGATGAGCGCCACCAGTGGTGCGATGTCCCCGGTCACCGGCTACCTCGGATTCCCGATGGGCTTCCAGGGCACGCAGGGCTCATGGACCGACCCGGTCAGCGGGTTCGTCTACATGTTCGCGCGGTGGTACTACCCGAAGGTCGGGCGGTTCCTGAGCTCAGACCCGGCCGCGGGCACCGGCGATCCGCGCACGCCGATGGCGCGCGACCGCTGGCTGTACGGCGCCAACGATCCACTGATTCACGACGACCCGACCGGTCTGAACTGCGAGGACCGGCCATGCGGAAAGGACCACCACATCCAGGACGAGCCAGAGCAGCCGGTCTGCGACGCGACGTGCGAGCAGCACGTCCAGCAGTACACAGCACCGAAGAAAGCGCAGAAGAAGCAGCAGACGAACTGCGCGTTTTTCGACGCGGTCTGCAAGGCCAAGCAGGCATGGGAAGCAACGAAGAAGGCCGCTAGCGCCGCCTGGAACTACTGCAAGAACAGCGACGTCTGCAAGACAGTTGCCCCGATCGTCGTCAGCCTCGCGGTTGGTGTTGCCTGCACTGTTGCGACCGGTGGCGCGGGAGCGCTCGGCTGCGCGGTGCTCGCCGGCGCGGTATCGGGAGCACTCTCGGGAGCACTCGAGTGTAAGAACGGCGAGAGCATCGGCGGTTGCATGGCGACCGGCGCTGCGGTCGGAGCAGTCACCGGCCTCGCCGGCTTCGGCGTGGGCAAGCTCCTGAGCGTCGCCGGCAAGGCTGCGGTCGGTGCCCTCGGTCGGACCGGAATTGGCCGTATGGCGGCGAACGCCGGTGCACGCGCTCTCGGGGCAGTTAAGAGTGGTGCCTCACGGGCGCTGACCGCAGCCCGGTCTGGGATTTCCCGCGGCTTCTCGGCCTTAAAGCAGGGAGCTACGCGCATCACTGGTCGTGACACGGGGGTGTCGCTGCACCTCAAATACAACCCCAATTGGTCGGCAGAGGAGCGGGCTGCAGCAGATACCAAAGTTGCTGCCCTAAACAAGGCCCCCAACTTGATCAAGACCGCAGTCAGTCGGAACGGTAGCGCTCGGAACACGTGGGCCAAGGCTAATCCCGACGACGTGCAGAAGTACCCCTCATCGGAATACGACGTCGACCACACCATCGATCTTCAACTGGGTGGCTCAGATGACGCCGACAACATGAACCCTCTATACAGATCAGTCAACCGGAGTCTTGGGCCGCAAATCGCAAACCAACTGAAGACCCTGGACTACGGAACGCGGATCGCACGCGTTACCATCGCGTAGTCATGGATACCTTCGAGCCATTCCGATCCGCCTACAAGCCAACCACCTCAGTTGATGCAAAGCCGGTGGAACCCGCTCGTCGGCCCTCCCAGATGCTGACAGAGATTCCGGGACTTCTCGAGCTCATGGCTGAATATGCCGGCAAGCCGCTGAACGGTGGGATTTACCGGTTGCTGGATCAGAAGCTGCACGATGCTGCCGACCGCTTCGTCGCCTATGCTTTTCCTGCCTGGGTCGGACGATTGGATCCGTTCGGCTGCGATTGGATGGGACGGATCTTTGCGATCGATGGATCCGACCGTCGCGCCGACGACCGCGAGCGATGTGCTTCGCTTCTCGATCCAGCCACACGTGATCTGCTGCAGGTTCCGGCGAGCGTTACGCAGTTTCACAACGAGATTCTCGTCGACGACCCCGAAACCGCCTTGGAAGAAACACTCTGGAAGGAGTGGCAGTCCAAACACCGTGACGGTTTGAGCTACTGGGATGTGGCCGGGCACAATGTTCCCGGCTACCTGGGCGGGAGTCTAGAGTTGTCCAATCTGCAGGTTCAGCCTGCCACCGTCTACTGGGAGCTGAGTGGGCAATTGATAGCACAAACATTCAAGCTCAAGCCCGGCACTCCGATCAAGTCCGTCACGATCGACTAGCGCACCAGAGTCAAGTCCTCGGCCTGTAACTAATGGAGTCAGTGCAGCGGTCGCTTAGCGTGATCGAAGATGAGCTCACTCGGTTCGGTCGGGGCCCGACTTTGGAAAGGCTGAGAGCGGGAGTGTCGCGGGACAGCGCCAGAAGAGCGCTAGAGTCAGTGGGCCTCCGGCCCCCCGCGGACCTTCTCGACCTGTACGCATGGCATAACGGGACGGATACGACAGGTGCCATCCTGGACGACCTGCATCTCTGGCCCGGCTTTTATTTCTTATCAATTGAAGACGCAGTCGCCAACCACAAGGCCTTCGTTCGCGACAAGAGGTGGGATAAGACATGGTTTCCAGTCTTCGCGAACGGCGGTGGGGATTTCTACGCGGTTGTATCCGGCCAGGGACACACCGCATGGGGAGAAATCATTCATTTCCGGATCGACGAGGTGGAGCAACCGATCGAATTTCATTCAGTCCAAGCTCTTCTCGCCACTTTGGCGGCGGCTTATCAGGAAGGGATCTTCTTCGTCGAGGATCGAGGCTATCTCGAGATGAAGGATGTTGAGTTTATCCAGCTGGCAAACCGTATCGATCAAATCGACCTGAAGCAGTAACTCGCAGCCTACAGGAGAAGTGCAAGCCGGACCTCCGCACCGTCAAGCCCGCGCCCCGGCCGGTGGTGCGCGAGGTGATCGTCGACGTGGCGGTCGGTCCCGAGCACATGGACGTCGAGGAAGCGCTGATCGTGCTCACCCGTCGGCACGTCGCCTATGGCTACCGGCAGCTGTGGTCGAAGCTGCGCCGAGTCGGCTACATCGTGAATCTGAACAAGGTCCAGCGCCTGCTCCAGCTGTGGGGCTACACGTTGACCCAGCCGCGTCCGCATCCCAAGCCATAGGGCCGGCCTTTCGACATCACCAAGCCGAACCAGCTCTGGCAGACCGACATGACCGGACCAGCGGTTCTATGAAGAGTTCGACACCCAGCTTTCAGAGCGTGGACTGCCGCACGCGGAGAGAATCCTGGCGAATGATCCCACCGGAGTGGTTGGACTCTTACGATCGGCTGAGTCATGCTCGATCCGTGGGGCGAATGGGCGCCAATGACCTTCGCTGGTGGATACCTCAGGGCGTCGTTTGACCGATCAGTCACCGCGCTCAGGACGTGGACGAAACAACGAGTGGGCCAGCGATGTATTGAACAACCTGTCACCACTCCGTTCCCTGAAGTCTTGAAGACACTCGAACCTTTGGTCATGATTGGACGAAGGCGCGAGTTGTTGATTGAGTGCGCCAATGGATGGACGGCGTACCTCGATAACTCAGCTCGCGGAACGGACGCGTCTGAGTCCGACGAAGTAGGACATGACCAGGACACGTCTCTGCTCCGGGGGCAGGCGACCAAGTGTGTCGAGAGCCCGCTGGCTGTCCACTTTTGCGAATGCCGCCTCTTCGACATCGACGCCCTCGGCGATCGCCGTTGAGATGAGTGCTGCGATCTGGTCGGCGATCTGGGTTCGTCTTTGCCGGCTGATTCCACGCAGGTCGCGAAGGATGTGATTCCGGGTGAGCGCCCAGAACCACTGGGTGAACTGACCGCGTGACGGGTTGAACTGCCCGGCGCGGCGCCAGAGGAGCGCGAAGACCTCCTGTGTCGTGTCTTCTGCCTGGCGCGGGCCAAGCACGTGGGCCGCCCACGCGTAGACGCGGTTCCGATAGCGGTCATAGAGAGCCTCGAAGGCGGCGGCGTCGCGCTCGGCGACGCGGGCACACAAGGCCTCGTCAGGCGGCTCCAGGTGGATGAACCTTCCGGAAGATTCCATCAAGCCGCGGTTGCCCCCACCGCAATCATGCGGTTGGTACTAGCCCAGATCAGGGCATCTGGATCCCTCGCATGAGCAGGGATCCATGCATCAGCCAGATCGCTATTGGCACCCAGACGACCTTATCGCCATTTGCTCACAGCCTTGAACGCAGTGGAGGCAGCAGCGATGACCTCAGAGCAGGAATGGATGCTCCGCCACGTCACCAACCCTCATATCTGGTCGCATACCCTGTCGCGCCGTCAACTTTTGGGTCGTGCGCTTGGAGCTACCGCCACCGGAGCTCTGTTGGCCACGATGGGATCCGAGCTCCTCAACGCGCAGACCGTTTTGGCGGACGAAGGTGACCCGGTCGTCCAACCGACCCCGATTCCGGGCGGGGACTTCGGAACCCATCACTTCCTGCCGGGGCGCGGCAAGGAGGTCTCGACGATCAACAACTTCAACGGCATGGTCGCGATCGGTCAGCTGAGAGGCGGCGGTACGGCTATCGACACCGCGACCGGGGCCCGTAGCAGGCTGACCTTCAGCGTCGACAACCGTTTTCTGGTCGGCGAGTACATCGGGGTCGACGGCGGACTTCACCGCACCGTGTTCGGAGTGTTTTGACTCGATCTCTTCACTGGCCCGGTGGGCCAGGGACACATCCACGACTTCAACGCTGGAATTCCCCCGAGCGGCCTGTTTTGGACGGCGGCCGTACCGGCAAGCTCCGTCGAGATCGACCTCGGCAGGGTCCGCGCCTCGTTCCAGGTCGCTGATTTCCCCCTGGTGGACACAATCCCTTCCCCCAATCCGGCGGCGACTGTCTCGTTCGACATTGAATGGAGCGGCGAGACGGCTGCGCTCCAGGTCAAAGACCTCGTCAACGGCTACTCGGGTGAGTACCGCGAATGCTCGGCTACCATCGAATGGACTGCGCAAGAGGCAGGCTTCATGTTTGTATCCGACCCAGCCGGCACGTCAGCCACCAGGTTCGCGGAGATTGGTCGGGAGCGGAACGGCAAGTTCTTTGGGGGTGAGTAGGCGCCCGTAGATGTCGCGAAGCTGCATGCTGATGCGAGATGGGCGGCAGATTTGCCTCGATGTGGTCGGGCGGCAAGGACAGTGCGCTCGCGCTCGATCGGGCGCGGCGGGCAGGCATCGAGGTCTCACGGCTCCTCAGCTTCTATGACTCAGCCACGCAGCGCGTCCGCTTCCACGCGACGCGGGTGGAGATGCTCGAAGCGCAGGCGGCAGCAGTCGGGATTGATTTGAAGGCGATCCCGACCACCTGGGCCGAGATGGAGGCCAACCTGCGGCTCGAGCTTGCGTCGCTGCACGATGAGGGATTCATCGGCGTGGTCTTCGGCGACATCCACCTCGCTGATGTTCGTTCGTGGTACGAGGACCGCGTCAGAGCCGCCGGGCTCGAGCACATCGAGCCGATCTGGGGCGAGCCACCGGGAGCGCTCCTGGCTGAGTTCATAGCATCGGCGGGGCGGGCGGTCATCACCTGCGTCGACCTCGCAAAGTTGGGCGAGGCATGGCTCGGCCGCATCATCGACGAGAGGTTCGCAAGTGAGATCGAGGCCGCGGGCGTCGACCCGTGCGGAGAGTACGGCGAGTATCACTCCTTCGCGTTTGCAGGTCCCGTTTTCACGATGCCCGTGCCGTGGACGGCAGGCGAGCGGCGCCTCGATTCGGGCTTCGCCCAGCTCGACCTGACCGAGGGGCGGTCGGTCGCGCAGGTCAGTGCCACTCCGGCGATTCGAGACCGGCCTCGAGCCAATCGATGAGGGCCGCTACCTTGGCCCAGTCCTCGGCCTTGCGAGCCGCAATCAGATCACGCAAAGCCTGGGGCTCCATTGCGAGCAGCGCTTCCGCGCCGGAGCTCGCGTAGCGCACGAGCGCGTGATGCACGACGTCGTCGTATGTCAGTCCGGTGTTGCGGGCGAGGTTCTCCAGCGTCGGCCGCGGGTCGACGAGCCGCGACAGCGAGACGGAGTCCCGGAAATTCTGGTTCGAGTCAGGCGCGGTCACGAGGGAGAACCAACGACTTCGAAGCTCAGACGCACCCGCAATCGGGCCAACGCCGCCATTACCGGGGCACCCAACACCAGCACCATCAGCACATTACCCACCGCGCGGAAAGTGTCGTAAG
>Ga0070704_100001293_pt1 | contig 13239 bp, 10 predicted proteins | sample KBSK5252metaG_FD_65467 | JGI IMG/M metagenome (GOLD analysis project Ga0070704, IMG submission 65467) | Corn, switchgrass and miscanthus rhizosphere microbial communities from Kellogg Biological Station, Michigan, USA - KBS K5-25-2 metaG | ecosystem: Host-associated > Plants > Roots >...
GAATGGTCGCTGCGCATCGATACGCTCACGGCCGTGATGCTGGTGGTCGTGAATACGGTCTCGGCATTCGTGCACCTTTACTCGATCGGCTACATGCACGAAGACCCGTACCGGCCGCGTTTCTTCGGTTATCTGTCGATGTTCACTTTCGCCATGCTGATGCTGGTAACGGCGGACAATCTCGTGCAGCTGTTCTTCGGCTGGGAAGGCGTCGGACTTGCGAGCTATTTGCTGATCGGCTTCTGGTATCACAAACCGGAAGCGAACGCGGCTGCAATCAAGGCCTTCATCGTCAACCGGGTCGGCGACTTTGGTTTTGCGCTCGGGATTTTTGCCGTGTTCATGTTGACCGGCGCGATCGATCTCGACACCGTGTTTGCGCAAGCGCCGGCTCTGACGGGCAAGACCATCAATATGTTCGGCTGGCAGGTCGACGCACTCACAATCACCTGCCTGTTCCTGTTCATGGGTGCCATGGGCAAGTCGGCGCAGTTCCTACTGCACACGTGGCTGCCGGACGCGATGGAAGGTCCGACGCCGGTCTCCGCGCTCATCCATGCCGCGACGATGGTAACCGCCGGCGTGTTCATGGTCGCGCGGCTTTCGCCTCTGTTCGAGCTTGCGCCGAATGCGCAAACGTTCGTGACGCTGATCGGGGCCACCACCGCGTTGTTCGCGGCGACGATCGGCCTCGTGCAGAACGACATCAAGCGGATCGTCGCCTACTCGACGTGCTCCCAGCTCGGCTACATGTTCGTGGCGATGGGAGTGGGGGCTTACTCGGTCGGCATGTTCCACCTGTTCACGCACGCTTTCTTCAAGGCACTTCTGTTCCTCGGTTCGGGTTCGGTGATCCATGCGATGCACCACGAGCAGGACATCCGTCACATGGGTGGCCTGAAAGATCGCATTCCCTTCACCTACATCGTGATGATCATCGGCACCCTTGCGCTCACGGGCTTTCCGCTCACGGCCGGATATTTCTCAAAGGATGCGATCATCGAGGCGGCGTTCGTCGGAAAAAATCCGATGGCGCTTTACGCCTTCATCTGCACGGTCGCAGCGGCCTTGCTGACCTCATTCTATTCATGGCGGCTGATTTTCAAGACGTTCCACGGCGAACCGCACGACCGCATGCATTGGCGCGATGCGCACGAGAGCCCGATGACGATGCTGATTCCGCTCGGGTTCCTGGCCGCCGGCTCTGTTCTCGCGGGGCTGCCGTTCAAGGAGATTTTCGCCGGGCACGGCGTCGAAGGATTTTTCCGCGAGTCCCTGGCCTTCGCCAAGAGCAACACCGTGCTTGCGGACATGCACCACGTGCCGCTCTACGTCGCCATCCTGCCGACGGTGATGATGGCGTTTGGCTTCCTGGTTGCCTGGCATTTCTACATCCGCCGTCCCGACATCCCCGTGGAGCTCGCGCGGCAGCACGACGTGCTTTATCGCTTCCTGCTCAACAAGTGGTATTTCGACGAGCTCTATGAGGTGATTTTCGTGCGTCCGACCAAGCAGCTCGGCTACCTGCTCTGGAAGGGCGGCGATGGCTGGCTGATCGATGGTTTTGGGCCGGATGGCGTATCGGCGCGCGTTCTTGACGTCACGCGCAACGTCGTGCGGCTGCAGACGGGCTATCTTTACCACTACGCCTTCGCAATGCTGATCGGCGCCGCGGCCTTCATCACCTGGTTTATGTTCGCGACGGGGGGCCATTGATGAGCTGGCCAATCCTCTCCGTCGTTACGTTCCTGCCGCTGTTCGGCGCGGTGCTCGTCATGTTGCTGGTGCGCGGCAACGAGCGCCTGGCGCGCGGCACCGCACGCTGGATCGCGCTATGGGCAACGCTTGTAACGTTTGCGATTTCGCTGGTGATGGTCTGGCGCTTCGATGCCAGTTCGGCGGAATTCCAGTTCGTCGAGAGACTTAATTGGCTGGGCATTGCCTCCTATCATATGGGCGTCGACGGCATTTCGCTGCCGTTCGTCATCCTCACGACGGCGCTCATGCCGCTGTGCATTCTGGCCAGCTGGACGGTCATCCAGACGCGCGTGAAGGAATACATGATCGCCTTCCTGGTGCTGGAGACGCTGATGGTCGGCACCTTCTCGGCGCTCGATCTTCTCCTGTTTTATCTGTTCTTCGAAGGCGGGCTCATCCCGATGTTCCTGATTATCGGAATATGGGGCGGTCCGCGCCGCGTCTATGCGAGCTTCAAGTTTTTCCTCTACACGCTGCTCGGCTCGGTGCTGATGCTGCTGGCCATCATGGCGATGTATTGGGAAGCGGGCACGACGGACATCGTAGCGCTGCTACGCCACGGCTTCCCGCTCGGACTGCAGAAGTGGGCATGGCTTGCCTTCTTCGCGTCCTTCGCCGTGAAGATGCCGATGTGGCCCGTTCATACCTGGCTGCCTGATGCGCATGTCGAGGCCCCGACGGCGGGATCCGTCATTCTGGCCGCTATTCTGCTGAAGATGGGCGGCTACGGCTTCCTGCGTTTCTCGCTGCCGATGTTTCCCGCGGCCAGCCACGACTTTGCGCCGCTGATCTTCACGCTATCCGTCGTCGCCATCATCTATACGTCGCTCGTCGCGCTGATGCAGGAGGACGTGAAGAAGCTGATTGCGTATTCGTCGGTCGCGCATATGGGCTTCGTCACCATGGGTATTTTCGCGGCGACGACTCAGGGGATAGCCGGCGGCATTTTCCAGATGATCTCGCACGGTATCGTGTCAGGCGCGCTCTTCCTCTGTGTCGGTGTGGTCTACGACCGCATGCACACGCGCGAGATCGCGGCTTATGGCGGCTTGGTCAATCGGATGCCGCTCTACGCCTTCGTCTTCATGGTGTTCACGCTGGCCAATGTCGGCCTGCCCGGGACATCGGGATTTGTTGGTGAATTTCTGTCCCTCATCGGCACGTTCAAGGCCAATACGGCGGTCGCCACGCTCGCCACCTTTGGCGTCATCCTGTCGGCGGCCTATGCGCTGTGGCTGTACCGCAAGATGATCTTTGGAAACCTGAAGCCTTCGCTTGAAGGCATCCGCGATATCGGCTGGCGCGAGGCTGTGATCTTTGCGCCGCTGGTCGTGCTGACAATCCTGTTCGGCGTGGCGCCGAAGCCCGTGCTCGATATGTCGGCGGCATCCGTCGCGCAATTGCTGGAAAATTACAATCACGCTGTCGCGGCGGCCAAGACCGCTGCGCTGGCTGTGCATTAGGGGTGTGCCGATGAGCGAGTTGCCCACCCTTCACGAGTTGATCCCGCTGCTGCCGGAGCTTGTGCTTGCTTGCGGCGCGATGGCGATGCTGATGCTCGGCGTCGCAATTGGCGAGCGCAGCGCGGCGGTGGTCAACGGATTCTGCTTCATCGTGCTGCTGCTGGCCGGGGCAGCGCTGAGCTCGGTGCCGCCGGGCACCCACGCAATGTTCGGCGGCAGCTTTCTCGTTGACGACTACGCCCGCTTCCTCAAGCTGCTCACCTTGGTCGGCTCGGGCGGGGCGCTCCTCCTATCGCTCGACTATCTCACGGTCGAAAATCAGCAGAAGTTCGAGTATGGCACGCTCTTCCTGCTGTCGACGCTCGGCATGCTGATGCTGATCTCGGCTTCCGACCTGATCGCACTTTATCTCGGGCTCGAGCTGATGAGTTTGCCGCTTTACGTCATCGCGGCATCCAATCGCGAGAACATCAAATCGACTGAGGCCGGGCTGAAATATTTCGTGCTGGGGGCGCTGTCGTCGGGAATGCTGCTGTACGGCGCGTCCCTGATCTACGGGTTCACCGGAACGGTCAACTTTGCCGGCATCGCGAAGGCGACGCAGTCGGGCGCCAGTGTCGGCCTGATCTTCGGCTTGGTGTTCCTCTTCGTCGGTTTTTGCTTCAAGATTTCCGCGGTTCCGTTTCACATGTGGACGCCTGACGTGTACGAGGGCGCGCCGACGCCGGTCACTGCGTTTTTTGCCGCGGCGCCGAAGGTCGCTGGTATCGCGATTTTTGCGCGCGCGACCGTGGTGGCGTTTCCAGGAATCACACACGAATGGCAGCAGATCGTGGTGTTCGTCTCGATCGCCTCCATGGCGCTCGGTAGCTTTGCTGCGATCGGCCAGCGCAATATCAAGCGGCTGATGGCATACTCCTCGATTGGCCATATGGGCTACGCGCTTGTGGGCCTCGCGGCCGGCACGCCCGAGGGCGTGCAGGGCGTGCTCGTCTATATGAGCATCTATGTCGCGATGACGCTCGGCACGTTCGCGGTGATCTTGAGCATGCGCCGCGACGGCAAGCTGGTCGAGAACATCAGTGACCTGTCGGGCCTCGCGCGCACGCATCCGACCATGGCGTTTTTCCTGGGCGTACTCCTGTTTTCGCTCGCGGGAATTCCGCCGCTCGCCGGGTTCTTCGCCAAATTCTACGTATTCCTTGCCGCCATCAAGGCCGGATTGTTCACGCTCGCGGTCATCGGCGTGCTCACAAGCGTCGTGGGCGCTTACTACTATCTGGCGATCGTCAAGATCATGTACTTCGACGAGCCTGCGCGAGGATTCCAGCGAATGCCTGCGCTGCTTCGGCTCGTGCTTGGCGTCTCCGGGCTCGTCAACATCCTGTTTTTTGCCTATCCGGCGCCGCTTGTGAACGCAGCGACTGCGGCGGCGAAATCACTGTTTTGAATGAACCGCGAAGCCACGGACCTGGCGGGGGTCCGGCACATGAACCATGAGACGCTCGGCTCCACAAACGCCGAGGCGCTGGCGCTTGCGCGCGCCGGCGAGCGCGGCCCGTTGTGGATCTCAGCGCGAACGCAGAGCGCGGGCCGCGGGCGGCGCGGCAGTCATTGGGTGTCGTCGGCCGGCAATCTTCACGCGACGCTGCTGCTGAGCGATCCGTCGCCCGCGGCGCTGGCACCGCAACTCTCCTTCGTCGCAGCGCTTGCAGTGCATGATGCGATTGCCGCCTGCGCGCCACAGCTCGGACCCGATCTGAAAGTGAAGTGGCCGAACGATCTGCTTGTTGAAAAAGCGAAGGTTGCCGGCATTCTGATCGAGGGCGAAAGCGAGCCGACATTCGCCGTCGCGATCGGCATTGGGGTGAATTGTGTCGCCCATCCTGACAACGCCGACTATCCCGCGGCGGACCTCGCCGGCCTGGGCGCGCTGGTCGTGCCCGATGCTCTGCTCCAGGAGCTCGCACGCGCCATGCAGAGGCGTCTGGCACAATGGAAGAGCGGTCTCGGCTTTTCTGCCACGCGGGCGGATTGGCTCAAACGGGCGGCTGGTCTCGGCGAGACTTTGTATGTGCGGTTGCCCGAGCGGGAGCTCTCCGGCCGCTTCCAGGGTATCGATGACACCGGACGGCTGCTGCTTGACCAAGCGGGCAGGGTGAGCCCGGTAACCGCCGGGGAAGTCTTCGGCTTCGGTGAGCGCTGATCATGCCTGGGTCGCAGGAACTGGTTTTTGCGCCGCTTGGCGGGGTCGGGGAGATCGGCATGAACCTGTCGATCTATGGCATTGGCGACGAGCGCCGGCGCACGTGGCTGGCCGTCGATCTCGGGGTGTCGTTTGCATCCGAGGAGCACCTCCCGGGCGTCGACCTGATTCTCCCGGATATCAGGTACCTGGTTGAAGAGCGAAAGAACATCTCGGGGTTGGTGCTTACGCATGCGCACGAGGACCACTTCGGGGCATTGATCGACTTGTGGCCGCGCCTGAAAGTCCCGATTTATGCCACACCATTCACGGCGGCCTTGCTCGAGGCGAAATGCGCCGGCGAGCCGGGTTCGCCGAAAATTCCCGTAACCGTTGTCGCTCTGGGCAGCCGCTTCGACATTGGCCCATTCAATGTTGAGCTTGTAACGATGGCGCATTCAATTCCGGAATCGAACGCGCTGATCATACGCACTCCCGGCGGCACCGTGCTGCATACCGGTGACTGGAAGATCGATCCGACACCCATCCTGCGCGATCCGACCGACGAGAAGAAGCTTCGCGCACTGGGCGAGGAGGGGTGCCTGGCCCTGGTCGGAGATTCAACCAATGCCGTGCGCGACGGGCGCTCGCCATCGGAGGCTGACGTTGCGAAAACAATTGCCGAGATCGTGAGGACGGCGAGAGGGCGCGTCGCGGTGACGACCTTTGCCTCGAACGTCGCCCGCCTGCGCGCGGTCGCAGACGCGGCGCGCGCGGCGGATCGCGAGGTCGTGGTGATCGGCCGCGCGATGGAGCGTGTGGTACAGATCGCGCGCGAGACCGGCTATCTCGACGGCGTTCAGGATTTCCGGCCGATGGATGCCTACGGCTATCTGCCGCCGAACAAGGTCGTGGCGCTCTGCACCGGCAGCCAGGGCGAGCCGCGCGCCGCGCTCTCACGTATCGCCGAGGATCAGCACCCCGAGGTGACGTTCTCGGCCGGCGACCTGGTCATCTATTCCGCCCGCACCATTCCCGGCAACGAGAAAGCAGTGAACCGGGTTATCAATCTTCTTATCGAGCAGGGCATCGAGGTCATCACCGACCGCACCCACCTTGTGCACGTTTCGGGGCATCCGCGCCGCGCCGAACTGGAGGAACTCATTGGTTGGGTCAAGCCGAAGGCTCTTATCCCGGTGCATGGCGAGGCGCTGCATCTGCACGAGCATGCGACGCTGGCCCGTCGCTGCGGCGTGCGCGACGTCATTCAGTGTCGCAACGGCGATCTGGTGCAACTCTCGCCGCAGGTCCGAATTGTCGACGAAGTGCCGGCGGGACGCATCTACAAGGACGGCATGCTGCTGGTGGAGGCCGATGCGCGCACGGTCGCCGATCGCCGGCGACTGAGCTTTGCCGGGGCCGTTTCGGTGGCGATTGCCATTACCGACAAAGGCGAGTTGGTCGAGGATCCTTCGCTCGATCTTATTGGTATTCCGGAGCACGACCGTGATGGCGGCCTCTTGCACGAGGCCGTCCACGATGCCGTGCTGGAAACCATCGAGTCTTTGCCGCGTGGACGGCGACGCGACCCCGATGCTGTGGCCGAGGCAGTACGCCGGGCGGTCAGGGCTGCCGTTGCCCAGCGCTGGGGCAAGAAGCCGATGTGCCACGTTCACGTCTTGACGGTATGATGGAGATAAAGAGTGCGAGGAGAATAATGATCGGCCGTCTCAACCATGTTGCAATTGCCGTCCGCGACATCGCCAAGGCATCGAAGGTTTATCGCGAGACGCTCGGCGCCGAAGTTTCTGCGCAGGTGCAGCAACCCGATCACGGGGTGACGACGGTCTTTATCACCTTGCCGAACACCAAAATCGAGTTACTTGAGCCGCTCGGCAGCGATTCCCCGATCGCAAAATTTCTCGAGCGTAATCCCGATGGGGGTATTCACCACGTCTGCTATGAGGTTTCAGATATTCGTGTCGCCCGTGACACGCTCAAGGCGCAAGGCGCGCGTGTGCTTGGAGACGGCGAGCCGAAGATCGGCGCGCATGGCAAGCCGGTCCTCTTCCTGCATCCCAAAGATTTTTGCGGCACCTTGGTTGAGCTCGAGCAGGCGTAAGATCAATGAGCACAAGCACGCTCATTGCCATCTTTTTTCTGATCTGGTGGGTGACGCTATTTGCCATTCTGCCCTGGGGTGTGCGCAATCAGGAGGAAAGCGGAGATGTTATTCCCGGGACCGACCCTGGCGCACCGGCAACGCACCGTGTCTGGCAAAAGCTCGGTTGGACGACCGTGGTCGCAACAGTCATTTTCGGAATTTTGTATACACTCTACTCGCGTGATCTCATTCCCTACGATTTCCTGATGAGGATTTCAGGCCCGCCACCTCGCTAGGCTGATGCAGATTGTCGAAAAAAAGAGCAGGGCGCGACGCCCTGCTCGTGAAATTGTTGATCCTTTCCCGGTAATTGATCTTTATCGGGGCGGCTGCGTTTGACGCGCCTAGGACTTGCTTGCCTCCCAAGACTTGGACCTAAGACTTGGACCGCAGGTCGAAGCCGATCTTGTTGTCGGGTTCCTCTCGTACGGACGGTGGGCAAGCTAACTGATCACCAGTGCCGTGTCACCAGCATTCGTGCCGATCAGCGATCGATGACGATGGGTGCGTCCAGCACGATTGTCTCTCCTGATTGAGCAATAACAATTACACGAACGGTCCATACACCCGGCTCTGCCAAAGCGATGTCGTCGACCGTCCAGGTTCCATCGGGCTGCTGTTTGGCATTCAGGTCGAGTGATTTGCCGGGTGCCGCCGGCGGATCGAGTCCGAGGCGGACGTCCTTTGCTGCGAACGTGGTGAAATCCTCGCGCGATACGCGAATCGTTACGGTGGAACGCCCAGCGCGCCCCGGGTCGATCGTAACGTCGGCCATGGCCTCGGGCGCGTGGATGTGCGTGAACGCGGCATCGGGGGGGATGGGCGTTGTTGCCGGATGGACATGTGCCGTCGGCTGTAGCCGCCCAAGGTATCCCACGAGAACGAGCACGCAGAGTCCGATTCCGATCTCGGCGAGGCTGTTGCGCTTCAGGTTGCGCAAGGCGGCACGCGCCGGCAGGCGAGGCGTGAGGTGGAATTTGTTGACCGTCGCGATTGCAATCATCGCGACGAGCAGCACGACTTTGAAGCCGACGAGGCGTCCATAGTCCGTCGTCCAAAGATCACGCGGCCCACCGAGCAAATTCCAGCTGTTCACGATACCGGTTGCGAGCAGGGCTCCAACGGATATCGCGGCATTCCATGAGAACCGCCGGGTCACTGTGATGGTGAAATCATACCAGCTGGGCTTTTGTCGCCGGCGGGCGGTCCACAGCAGCCACACGAATGCGGGCAGTCCTCCAAGCCAGCCACCGGCTGAGAGCAGATGGACCACGTCGGAGATGACATGGACATCGCCCCGCGGGCCTGGTGTTGCGCCTGCATGGCTTGCAAAAGCGGGCAGAGCAAGGAACGCGGCTGCGACAGCCGTTGGCCAGGCGCGCTGTGCCGGGTCGAGTACGAGAAGTCCGAGAAGAACGGCAAGCAACAATCGCAGACAGCAAATCCACCCGAAGCGCGTATCGGCAAGCACCGACCACGCGCCGCCATTGAGACAGACCTCGGCGAGTGACTCGCCAAAAATGCTCGCGGCGAGCCAGATGATCCATATCGCGCCGGTCAGCACCGAGAGCACGAGTCCGGTCCAGACCAGCACGTTCATGTGCGTACGCAGGGTCGAAAAATTCCGCGGCAAACGAGTTGACCCGATCGCGAGTGCCGCGAAGAAAACCGTTCCCGACGCCAGCAGCGTCGCCGCAAAATGTGCGGCACGAATAAGCGCGAGCGGATCGGTCACCGGACGACCTCGATGCGCGGGGCCTAAGGCCCGACGCGGAAGGTGAAGTCTCCCTGTGTACGGTGAGTGTCAACCGAAAGCACGCGCCAGATCACCTTGTAGGTGCCAGGCGGGAGTGCTTTGAGCGGCACGCGGAGTTGCGCAGTGTTGCCGCGATCAAGCGTGGCGGGTCCTGCTTGCACCGGCCTGCCTTGAGCGTCGCGCACCTCAATGGTGCTGAACTTCGCTTCCAGCGCTTCGGTGAACCAGATTGAGACTTCCTTCGGTGGCTGCGCGACCGTGCTGCCGACCGCCGGGCTTGCATGATCGAGATGCGCATGCGCAAGAACCGCGACCGGCAAAAGCGCTAAACCCGCGCCGAAGGCGGCAATTGATCGTTGGATAGTCATGGCTACTCCTACTTCTCTGGCGTCAGAATGACGCCCGGCGCGGGCTCGTTGGGGTGCTTGCCGGCCGCCGGAATCTCGACCCAGCGATGTTCGCCCTGCTCGCATTGCTGCACGACCGGAAAATAAAGCATCTCTCCCGGCGGGAGCTCGCCGGCGATGAAGGCCGACAGTACGAATTCGTCGTAAAAGGCGTCAGGCAGCTTGCCACCGCTCCAGGTCACTTCCTTGACGCCTTCGGTGAATTTCGCGCCGTGGAAGAAGCTGTAGCTCCTCGAGTAGGCCCCCCGCGTTGTGGCGATCTGCCAGCCGGGCTTCACCATCGGCTTGATCGCGATGACGCCCTCGGGGATTTGCACGGTCAGACGAACGGTTGCGGAATCGCCGCAACCATGCGGCACGCGAAGCACAATTTTGTATGGTGTGCCGACGGGCGCTTGCTGCTGTTCGAGCGTGACATGTGCAAGGGCGGCTGACGGTGCAGCAGCTATGGCGAGCGTTTTCGCCAGCATGGCCAAGGGCCATGATTTTCTGAACATGGAAGTCTCCAGTGTCGCGTTGACGGTTGAACTTGCCGGCTGGACCGGCTGTGAATGACGTCAGGCGAAGACCGGAGGACCTCGGGCACCTTTCAGTGTGACCTCAAGCCCGGCACGCGGAATGGTCGATACCGGCTCGAGCACATGCGACGGTCGGTTTGGCAGGAGCCAAATGACGACAGCGGCTGGAGAAGCCGTGGGCGATGGTGTGGAGCCACAGAGATTGCAATGGTCGCATGCGTGGCTGGGCGCAGAGTTGGCCGGAGCCTGGTCGGGTGCCGTGTCTGCGTTTCCGCCGCTATGGCAAATGACCGAAAACGGGTCGACCGCCGCAGTTGCCGTACGCGTCGCCTGTCCACCCCACAAGGCGGAGTGCAGGGCGATCACGGTGATCGCCACTATCCCCAAGAGCCGTCTGAAGCGTGTACGCATGCTCTCCTCGACCGCGAGGGCGGTCTATCAGACCAGAGATGTGGTGTCCTCCGATAAATTCCCGAAGAAATGCCACGGGCCTTGTGTTTTTGCGGCCGATCCGCTTTCACTCTGACCCTGCCACCTCGAATCTCCCAAGGATTCCATGCGCCTGTCCCGCTATTTCCTCCCCATCCTGCGCGAGACGCCGAAAGAGGCAGAGATCGTGTCGCACCGGCTCATGCTTCGCGCCGGCATGATGCGGCAGGAGGCAGCTGGCATCTACGCCTTCCTGCCGCTGGGCTTTCGGGTACTTCAGAAGATTTGCCAGATCGTGCGCGAGGAGCAGAACCGTTCCGGGGCGGTTGAGCTACTGATGCCGACCATGCAGTCGGCTGACCTTTGGCGCGAGAGCGGACGCTACGATGCCTACGGCAAGGAGATGCTACGCATCAAGGACCGGCACGAGCGTGACATACTTTACGGTCCGACGAACGAGGAAATGATCACGGAAATCTTCCGTGCCTATGTCCGCTCCTACAAGGATGTGCCGCTCAATCTCTATCACATCCAGTGGAAATTCCGGGATGAGGTGCGCCCGCGCTTCGGTCTGATGCGCGGCCGCGAATTTTTGATGAAGGATGCTTACTCATTCGATGTAGATCAGGCCGGGGCGACGCATTCCTACAACAAGATGTTCGTCGCATACCTTCGAACGTTCGCGCGCATGGGGCTCAAATCGATTCCAATGCGTGCGGAATCTGGGCCTATCGGCGGAAATCTCTCGCACGAGTTCATCATCCTCGCGCAGACCGGCGAGTCCGAAGTGTTTTGCCACAAGGACTATCTCGACATGGCGGCGCCGCCGGCGGACGTGAATTTCGAAGACGTCGCGGGACTACAGGGGATCGTGAACAAATGGACGTCGCAATATGCTGCGACCTCCGAAATGCATGATGCGGCGGGTTTCGCGAAAGTGCCGGCAGACAAACAAGTCTCGGCGCGCGGCATCGAGGTAGGTCATATTTTTTATTTTGGCACCAAGTACTCGGAGCCGATGAAGGCAGTGGTTGCCACGCAAGACGGCAAGGAAGTTCCTGTCCACATGGGTTCGTACGGTATTGGCCCGAGCCGCCTGGTTGCGGCCATCATCGAGGCTTCGCACGACGAGGCTGGCATCATCTGGCCGGAGCCGGTCGCGCCGTTCAAAATCGCGATTCTTAACCTCAAGCAAGGCGCGGCCGAGACCGACGGCGCCTGCGAGCAACTCTACCGCGATCTTACGGCGAAAGGGGTCGAGGTGCTCTATCACGATCTCGATGAGCGGCCAGGCGCAAAATTCGCGACGGCAGACCTTATCGGAATTCCTTATCAGGTTTTGGTGGGGCCGCGCGGGCTCGCGGAGGGCAAGGTGGAGATCAAAAAACGGTCCGACGGGAGCCGAGAGAATATCAGTCCCGCCGCGGCCCTCGACCTCCTGGCGCGGTGATTCGTCAGTGCCCCCGAAAGCCCTAAAGAACGCTTCGGCAGCCCAAGAATCCTGTGTGTTGACAATGGCTTTGGCTGTCTTGGCGAGCACGAATCCGCCAAAATCTGTGTAAACAGTCGAGCGTGGGAACCAGTAGATGACCGAGGCCAACGGGACGCGGCCCTTTTCCCCGTTCGAATGGATGCTGTCGCTGCGCTATTTGCGTGCGCGGCGGAAGGAAGGATTCATTTCCGTCATCGCCGGATTTTCCTTCCTGGGCATCATGCTCGGGGTTGCGACGCTCATCATCGTGATGGCGGTGATGAACGGTTTCCGTAAGGAATTGCTCGACAAAATTCTCGGGCTCAACGGCCATCTGCTGATCCAGCCTCTGGAAAAACCACTGACCGATTGGGAAGAGGTGGCCGCCCGCGTCGCCGGCGCCAAAGGCATCCGCCTCGCTGCACCCATCGTCGAAGGCCAGGCGCTGGCGTCGTCGCCATTCAATGCTGGCGGCGTGCTTATCCGCGGCATCCGACTCATGGACTTGGAGAAGCTCCCGTCAGTTGCCAACAACATCAAGCAGGGCACGCTCAAGGGCTTCGACGAAGACATGGGTGTTGTCATCGGGCGACGACTTGCTGATCAGCTTTCGCTCCGCTCAGGAGACAACATCACGCTGGTGGCGCCGCGCGGCGCCGTCACGCCCATGGGTACGACGCCACGCATCAAGGTTTACAAGATTGCGGCGGTGTTCGAGATCGGCATGTCGGAGTACGACAGCGCCATGGTCTTTATGCCATTGAAGGAGGCGCAGGCCTATTTCAACCGCGCCGGCGATGTGACCGCGATTGAGATCTACACAGACAACCCCGACCGCGTAGATCGCTACCGGCAGCCGGTACAGGACGCCGCGCAGCGGCCGGTCTTCATGATTGACTGGCGCCAACGCAACGCGACCTTCTTCAATGCGCTGCAAGTTGAGCGCAATGTAATGTTCCTGATCTTGACGTTGATCGTGCTTGTTGCCGCACTCAATATCGTTTCCGGCCTGATCATGCTCGTGAAAGACAAAGGTCAGGACATCGCAATTCTGCGTACAATGGGGGCGACGCAGGGGGCGATCATGC
>Ga0070704_100001302_pt1 | contig 13197 bp, 14 predicted proteins | sample KBSK5252metaG_FD_65467 | JGI IMG/M metagenome (GOLD analysis project Ga0070704, IMG submission 65467) | Corn, switchgrass and miscanthus rhizosphere microbial communities from Kellogg Biological Station, Michigan, USA - KBS K5-25-2 metaG | ecosystem: Host-associated > Plants > Roots >...
ACAAAGAGGGCTTCGTCCGGTATCAATCTAACGAGGCCCTATTTGTGATGCTGGGGACGTAAATAGTCTTCGGACCGAAACTCCGCGATGATCTCCAGAACAACATGGAAGGGAGGAACATAGAATGAATAACACAGAAATAGTCAGCAGATTTCTGGAAGCGGAAGCAAAGCAGGATGTTCAAGGGATGGCCGATCTTTTGGCGGAAAACATTGTGTTTGAAATGCCATTTGCCTTGCCGGGCTCACCGGACCGCGTTGAAGGAAAAGGTACCGTGGTTGAGTTTCTGGAAAAGTTTCTCGGCAAAGAGCGCGGCATGTTTACCGGATGGGATCTTCACAATATTCGGATCTATCCCGGCGGCGAACCGGATCTTGTCTTCACTGAATTGGATGGGCAAGGTGTCGTGGCCCAAAGTGGATATCAATACCGGCAAAAGTACATCATCTTGTTTCGGGTCTCCGATGGGCGTATCAGCCACTGGCGCGAATACTTGAATCCAATTCCGTTGCAAGAGGCGATTGCTTCTATGCAAACTGCGCAAGTCCGGTCTGCGCACTCTCGCGGCTAGCACTTGGTTCGTGACGGCCTAAGCGTGCAGCCTTGAGCGCAGCACCGGGCATGCCGGTCGAAACCGCGTACCGAGATTTCGCAATGAGAAGGGATGTTTCACCAGTGACGATTCAAACCCCATCTAAACCGCGCTTCATCCTCTCCGGTATAGTCGGGATCGAGATAGATGTGGACGCTGAATATTCGGCCATCGCGAAATTTGAAAATGTTGCAGAAACGTCCGCCAGGAGTTTTGCCACCGGCCCATGATTTACCAGATATTTTCCCTTCTGAAGTCCCTTCAACAACCAGATAATCGCCTGAAGGAATAAACGTGAAACCGTCATAGTCGTGCCGGATGTATTCCAGCGCACCTGCGAAGCCTTTAACCATTTCGAAAAACGATTCGCGTACCAATCCAAATCCGAATTTTGGAAAATAAATTTCAGCATCTTCATGGAAGAGTTCAAGGATGTCCGCACGTCCTTCGTCAGTTCGTACGAAATATTCACGAGCAACTTTTATTTTATCTTGATCGGTCAGACTCATCTCGGCTCCCGTTCTCTATAGCCGACGCGATACCAGCCGCGAGGGTTTTTCTAATCATGATTCTTTCTTTGCTCGAGAAATCCATTCGCGTACGTAGGCGGGACAGTTTCGAAGTTCGATTCCGTTGGCCTCCGCAGCCGCTAGAGCCTCTACTGCCTCCTGACTCACCAGGGTGACCTCGGCGAGATCAATCGCCAGTTTACCTTTCGTGGTCTCTTCTTTTTCCATCGATTCCCGCAGTGTCTCCACGCGTGTACAGTCGATGCGACCACTCACCCGCAAGACGGCAAAGCCGTCCGGACTAAGAACCCGTTCAATTCTGCAAATCATCGCGTGTCTCAGCTCCAGTCACCTTGCGATCTGACGTTAGGCTCGTTAAGACATTGCGCGTTGCTCCACCCAGTCAACATAGAGCTGGCGCTCCGCGAACAACCACGATCCGTCCAACTTTGTGAATGTGTCGAGATAACGGAGCGAGGCAAGCATCAAGCTGCGCTTGTTGTCCTCGACCGTAACGTGATGCGCAAGGCAGTAGGTTTCTCCTGTGGCCCGCTGGTCGGTTAACGTGAAAATGGTGCTCTGTCCGACGAAGTGCGTGGTCGCTTCGTACTTGTTCAGCTCAGCGAAGACTGGAGCGAGCGCTTCGCGCGAGTGCAGTTCCTGTGACGGGGCGGCATCTTTGGCGTTCATGTACACCACGAAGTGGGTGTCTTTGATGAAGAGAGCCATCTGACCTTTCGCATCTCGGTGGTCGGCGCAGTGTGCATAAGCCTCTACAAGTTCGCGAATCGCCAGGCGGTCCGCATTTTCGTCGGGTGACATAGTAACGTGCTTACTCATGATGGTACTTCCTCGAAAAGCTGCCGGCGGGCAACCCGCGCTGGTTTCAACCGGCTCACATCGATCTTCATGGCTTCCGGTCTCCAGGTAAACTTTCAATCACGGAGTGCAAACGAGGAAACAGACGCGATGCGGTGCCTCCGAGAACGGCATGCTTTTCTGAATCGTTCAACTCGGAGCTCTTCAAGATTCGTTGTTTTGCGTTTACGGCGAGGTCTCGGCGCAGGTACGGGAAGTCAGTACCAAACAGAACTTGATCGGTTCCCGCTACGTCGCGCAGTATGCGGAATACCGGGTCGCTGGCCGAAAGAGCCGTGTCCCAATACATCCGGCGGAACATGTCAGCAGCGGTACCTCGCTGCTCGCCGTCCGGGATGAAACCCATCTCATCGATGATCGCAAAACGCGCTGCCAGAAAAGGGATCGAGCCTCCTGCGTGAGAGAAGATGTATTTCACATTTGGCGTGCGCGCGAACCTGTTCGTGTAATGCATTTGGGCCACCGCGCGATTTGTATCGGTAGGGAAGTCCAGCAAGTTGTCCGGCAGACCTAACGAATGCGCAACCGCGTCCGGCGATGGATTCGGATGCACAAAGACAACTGCATTGCGGCGCTCAAGTTCTGCGAAGATCGGCTCCAGCGCAGCGTCTCCCAGGTACACGCCCCTGGAGTTCGTGAAGAGAACAAGACCATCGAGTCTCAGGATATCGAGTGCGTACGACAACTCTTCCAGCGAGGCATCGATATCAGGCAGGGGCAGACAAGCGAAACTTGCGAGTCGGTCAGGTCTGGCGTGAACGAGCTCGGCTGCGAACTCGTTGCACCGCCGCGCCAACGACCGGGCCTTCTCGCTATCACCAAGGTGCACTCCAGGTGTGCTCACTGACGTCACGGCAACGTCGATTCCTGCGTCGTCCATGAAAGAGATCATCGCCTCTTTGGACCACTCCTGCGGAGCCAGCCCTCCGACGGGAGCATGAGAATCATTTGTCTCCTGGCAAAAAAAGTCAGGCAATATGTGATGATGGGTGTCGACGGTCAACTGTTTGTCTCTCCCTTTGCGCATCTTGCTCGCACCGACTCCATGTCCAAACTGGCCGAGGCATGACGAGCAAGTTCCCGGATGTCCTTGGCAGTCTCCTTGGGTCCGCGAATCAGATCGTTCGACCGCGGCAGCTCCGGCTTAAAAGGGATAGGCCGCCGGTTGATGTTGGATCGTGACCCAATGGTCGGTGGTAAATTCGCGGACGATCCATTCCCCGCCAAATCGGCCGACTCCGCTGTTCTTTTCGCCGCCAAAAGGTCCGGTCGGCGCATCATGAACGCTGTGATCGTTTATATGCGTCATGCCAGCCTCAAGCTTCAGCGCGAACTGAACGCCACGTTCGCGATCTTTTGTGAACACGGCGCTTGAGAGCCCAAATTCCGTGTCGTTAGCAACCCGGAGTGCTTCCTCCTCACCGTTCACTTTAATGATGGGAGCAATGGGACCGAACAACTCGTCCCTGGCGATGGACATGCTATTGTCAACGTCGACGAATACATGAGGCGGCAGGACCAGACCCTGGGCATCACCACCAAGCAGTTGCCGCGCACCCGCCGCACGCGCTCCTTCGATATGGGCTAGATGGCCCTTGAGCTGCTTCTCGTTAATGACCGGGCCGATTGTGACGGTTGGGTCTTTGGGATCTCCATACTTCAGACCCTTCACATGCTCAACGAATCGATCCACGAATCGGTCATAGACCTTTGCGTCCACAATAATCCGATTTGTGCTCATACAGATTTGCCCTTGGTGCAAAAACCGCCCGAGTACATTTGCACGGACCGCAAGATCGAGATCTGCATCGTCAAGGACGACACTGGGGTTGTTACCGCCAAGTTCAAGCGCGACACGCTTGATCTGAGGGGCGGTCATCGCCAGAGACCCGATACGCCGACCGACCGGCGAGGAACCGGTGAACGAGATCATTTTGGGAATGGGATGCAGAGTGAATGCATCGCCGATTTGGTCGGTTGGACCATTGACGATGTTGAGCAGTCCTTGTGGTAGACCAGCCTCTTCAAAGATTTTCGCGATAAGCAGTCCGCCGGTGATCGGTGTGTCAGGTGCGGGTTTAGTCACCACGGCGTTCCCCAGGGCGAGGGCGGGTGCGATTGAGCGCTGAGAAAGATACATCGGCATGTTCCAAGGGCTAATGACGCCGATCACACCGAGCGGAAGACGATAGGAGCGACTCTCCTTACCGAGTTCATCACTTGCGAGAATTCTGCCCTCAACGCGATTTGGGAAGGTGGCCGCTTCGAGCGTGATCCAACGAACAGATTGAAATTCGGCTTCGGCCTTTAATCGAGTTCCTCCTGCCTCCCGAATCAACCAGTCGGTGATCTCTGCATGGCGGGCGTCCATAATTGACACTGCCCGCAACATGACTGCGGCTCGTGCGGCCGGGGCAGCGGAGGACCAGGTGATTTGCGCCTTAGCGGCAGTGCGATATGCCTCATCCAGATCTGTCTGGTTGCATTCGATGATTTCGGCGACCACCTCTCCTGAATAGGGATCCTTATCGATTGACTTCGTTCCGAGAGACCCTGGGCGCCAGTTGCCGCCGATGTACTGACCATCAAATCCTTTGAAGGGCGCCGGCGTTGGCGAAGAGGTTCGTGTCAGATTAGATTCGGTACTCACCATGACTGTTTCCTTTTGCGAGTTTCTTGTTCACATTCCCAGAGAAGACTTAATGAAATCGGCGGCGCGCCCTGCGACCATGTGGGTCGATGCGTTTGTTCCTGGCCCCGTAATGATCTTTGGCATCACTGAGGCGTCCGCGACGCGTAAACCGGTAATGCCGTGGACGCGAAGTTCCGGGTCGACAACCGCGAGCTTGTCCACGCCCATCTTGCAAGTACCAACTCCGTGTCCAAAACTTGCCGAGGCGAGCCTGGCAAGTTCCCGGATCTCCTCGGCTCTTGCCTCCGGCCCTGGAATGAGTTCGCTCTCGCGCAAATTGTCGAAGGCGTGTTGACTCCCGAGTTCACGCGCGATTTCGATGGCGCGCACAACAGCCTCGAAGTCGTGATCGTTGCCGAGGTAGTTGCCCTCGATCACAGCGGCATCCTGAAAGTTGTTACTCGCCAAACGGACAGCGCCTTTGCTCGTCGGCTGCACCAGGGCCGGCGCGATCGTGAACGTGTCTGGCGAAGGATTTCCCCAACGCTCAGCGACTTCGGGCGTAACCACTGGTAATTGATGAAGCACAAGACTGATGTCTGTGTCACCCGAGAGGCCGCTCGACCAGTAAGCCTCAGCCTCGACGGCATTACTGCCCGCTGGCCGGTCCGGCATCTTGCCTTTGTAATTGAACACCACGCCGGACACGAGCACATGGTCTTGCAGATTCTCGCCAACACCAGGCAAGTTCTCGACGACGTCAATTCCAAAACCGCGCAGCGTCTTCGCGTCTCCGATGCCTGACAGCATCAGAAGCCTGGGGCTATTGATGGTGCCTGCGGCAAGGATCACTTCCCGGTCGGCCGCGATATCCTTTAATACGCCGTCTGTCACTAGCTTGACGCCCAAACAACGAGTGCCTTGGAAGTTCAGTTTCACGACATCGGTTTTGAGTAGAAGAGTGAGATTCGGCCTAGAGAGCGCCGGGTGCAGGAAGGCACGAGCGGCGCTCACGCGAGTCCCATCCGCAGCGATGTTCATGTTGATGTAGCCGGCACCTGCGCGCAACGGTCCGTTCACGTCATCCAGGATGGGCATGTCCATCTGTCGTGCCGCTTCGATAAAGGCCGGCGCGGTGGGATGAGGAGTTTTTGGGCGGCTGATGTGGATAGGACCACCTGATCCCCGCCATTCATTTGCACCGCCTTCCCAATCCTCCTGACTCTTGAAGATCGGAAGCACGTCGGCGAAGGCCCAACCCTTTGCGCCATTCTCCGCCCACCCGTCATAGTCCGCTTGTGTGCCGCGCACCCACACCATCGCGTTAATACTGGTGCCACCACCAAGCACGTGGCCGAGGGCCATATTGAACTGGCGATTGTTCAATCGCGGCGAGGGAACGATGGGCAGGTGGTAGTCGAGCGGGCCGGCGACATTGTAGAACCAGATGCTTGGATCCATGATCGTCGGTGCGTCGTCACGTCCTCCGGATTCGATGACGAGGATTTGCGCGCCGGATGCGGACAATTCTGCAGCGAGAACCGAACCGGCCGCCCCTGCTCCCACCACGATGTAGTCATATCGCCTTTCGTCATTCGACTCGTTGATCATTTTGACCTCCCGGATTTAGGGTTTGCTTGATTCCATCTTTTACACTCGTTTCGTTAACTGATTATCAAGCCTTCTGCACAAAGATTCCGGAGAAGTGTTGGCGAACTCGATAGAAGACAATGAACCACAATATTGTTACGACCGCCGCCGGCGGAGCTCCCATCGGATTCATGAACACGTGAAAACAAATGATGTTTACGATGATTGGCCCAAGCAGCACCAACGCGAGCGGTACAAATCGGTTCACCAGCAATAGCGCGCCACCGGCAATTTGGAGCGCTGCCACAACCCAGTAATAGTGAGAAAGAATCAGCGCGCCGAGGAACTGTCCGGCCAGTCCTGTCGGTGCAGGCCCAGTGTTAAGAAAATTCAAAAAACCATTGAGGCCAAAGACCAGAAAAACGAGCCCCAGTAAAACGCGTGCGATCAAAGTTACGATTTTCATTTACCGTTTCCTTTTTGAAGTTCAAAAATCTTTATCAATTTCAGTGTCATGCTCCGTCAGTGGCGTTGAGCTGTTTGGGCAAATTCTCCCGGGCCCAGGTCGCAAAGCGGGTCGGTTCCCGACCTGCTATCTTGTTTGCAAGCGCAATTCGATCGGACGAATCGGAACCCAGATAAGTATGGGCTTCCCAGTAACTGAACATCTCGGCAATTTCCTTTGCTCCCGGAAAGGCATTAGCGAAGCTTTCCTTTGGCACATGGCTGAATGAAAAGTTGTGCCCTTGTCGATTTAGTGTTTCAACGATTTCATCGAAGCTCATGAAATCACCAACGAGCGGTAGATACTGACCGTTGCCTGCCTCATCCGGGTGTGCGAAGGCGCCCGCCACGATGTTGCCGAGTTCGTTGATATCACCCATGTGAATGACCCGCAGTGTCGGATCAAGCGGGAGCGCCCAGCCCACCGATCCATCCGCCTGCTTGTGCGCACCAAGGGCACCCGCCAGATTTTGGTAGTAGAAAGGCGCGATGACAAAGGTGTAATTTTCAAACCCGCCATCCTTCACTAACCGATCGACTTTGGCCTTTCCGGTAAAGTGGGGAACGTCGAACTTGCCACCGCTGATCGCTTCTACATCAGGCAAGGTTGACCAGATCAGGTGTTTTACCCCGGCATCCTTGGCGGCGCGGATGGCCGCCGTCGCCTGCTTAAGTTCGTCGCTTCCTGCTTCCTGAAAATTGGTTACCAGGAAGACTCCATGTGCTCCATCAAATGCAGATGTGAGTGTTTCAGGTCTACTTAAATCTGCCTCGACGACTTCCTCGGCGAGTCCCCGATGCTTATTCGGATCGCGAGTCAGAGCGCGCACCTTGAATTGGCCGCTAGCTTGGAGAGCACGTACAACTCCACCACCCTGATGTCCGGTTGCGCCGACCACGGCGATCAGTTTCTTATCGTTCGATACCATCTTGGTTCTCCCTTTTATCTTCAATCATTCAAAGTTTAACCGCGCCCATTCGGCCCCCTTGGTATGCTTCAAACGCCTGATGGATTTCTGCCTGGTTGGCCTCATTGGCTAAGTGTGCTCCTTCAAAACCTCCCTAAACAGAGGACCTCTTCTGAAGCATAAGCAGAAGTGTCTAAGCTACACGCAGCACGATCTTGCCGTGAGACCGGCGTCTTGCTTCTCCCGGCTCTCTGGGCGACAGCCCATGGACCCGAGGCAAGTTCCCGGCGATGTCCTTCCATGCCTGGGCCACATCCTGGAGCGCGTAGACGGTCGCTACGTCTGGTCGTATCGTCCCTTCTTCCAGCAGTCGCGCGATTCTGGCTAGCACGTCCCCTGACGGCGCGAGTCTCATCATCGCGCCCGACACGCCGTGTTTCGCGCTCTCTTCCGGCGACACGGGCTGGATGGCCGAGACGAGATGGCCGCCTTCTTTCAGCACGCAGAAGGAGCGCATCTGCGTATCGCCACCAATCAAGTCGAAGACCACATCGACCTTCTCTTGCAGGACCTTCTCGAACTTTGCCTCTCGATAATCGATAACGCGGCTGGCTCCGATGGATTTAACGTACGCCTCATCGTGGCCGCTGGCGGTGGCAATGACGGTGGCGCCGGCATGCGACGCCAATTGGACTGCATAGGCGCCCACCGCACCGGCGCCACCATGGATCAGGATCGTTTGTCCATTTTCCAGGTGACCGTGGGTGAAGATTCCCTGCCACGCAGTTTGAGCGGCCACCGGAACTGATGCCGCCTCCTCAAAGGAGAGGTTAGCAGGTTTCTTTGCGATAACGGCCTGCTTGACAGCCAGATACTCCGCGTACGCGCCGCCCGTCTCGTTGGCAGCGAACACGGCATCACCGGGTGCATATCCAGTAACGTCACTGCCAATCTGATTGACGACCCCGGAAAACTCGTGACCGGGTATCCACGGCAAGTCGATCGGGAGGATCTGCCTCGCAGTTCCGGAGGCCTTCACAAGATCAAGATGATTGACTGCGGTACTCTTGATCTTCACCAAGACTTCGTCGCGTGCGATCGTCGGCGTCGGTACATCGTTGAATACCAATTCACCACCGTATTCCAAGACTCTAATAGCTTTCATGCGAGCTCTCCTTAAGTCTGCTCAGTCGGCGCAACGCGATCCGTCTGGCCTGCGAATGATCCCCCCTACCTCGTGACCGGCGGTACGCCGCAGCAGTTCCGAAACAATGGCTCTGCCGACATGCCCGCTAGCGCCGCTCACACCGATTTTCATGTCAACCCCAATCCTTCTCTAACGAACAACAAGTATTGAGTTTCCGGCGACCTTAGCCGCGATCTCAATGAAACGTTTTACGGACTCGCGTGCGCCTTGAGCCTCTCGGCGAGGAACGCACCGATGGCATCCAGCGCTTGTGCTGCCGCCTTCAATCTTCCGACGCTTCCGGGAAACCCATGTGGCATCCCCATCCACACATCAGCTCTGGCGTCGACGCCTGCGGCAACTGCGCGCTCAACGTATCGGAGCGAGTCGTCCAAGAGCACTTCGTCGTCACCGACGTGAATGCTGACCGGTGGCATCCCGGCAAGTTGACTGTGGAGTGGCGAAGCCAGCGGATGTCTCGCGTCGGCGCCGCCTAAGTAGGAATTCACGAGTTCCGCGATCTGCGGGCGAGTAAAAAGTGGATCGGCTTCCGCACGCGTCTCATAGGTTGAGCCCGAAAGAGTCAGATCCGTGACCGGCGAAAACGCTGCCACGCCAACAAGAGTCGCGTGATTGGAAGCGGTTTCGCGGATAACGCGCGCTGCGAGTCCCAGTGCCAGATTGCCTCCAGCCGAGTCTCCAGTTAGAGCAATCCGATGAACACCCCGCGGCGCAAGTGCCAGGTAACACGCCAGCGCGTCGTCCGTTGCCGCCGGAAATGGATGTTCAGGTGCAAGCCTATAGTCCGGAATAAACGCCCTCGTTCCCGCCCTCGCAGCGATGTGCCCGACAAGATGGCGGTAGGCCTTGGCGGAACCGAAGTTAAACCAACCGCCGTGCAGATGGACGATCGCCTCTCCTAACCGCCAATTCGCAGGATGTACCCAAAGACCCGGTGTACCGCCGAGGGTGTCTGTGGCGAACGTCACGTCGTCGGGTGGCAATACGCTCTCCATGAAAGCGTCAAACTGTCCGCGGGCTTCGACGCCAGGGCGCGCGCCCTTGCTAGAGCTGACCATGGCCCGCATGGCGGTGGTAATCGCTGCGTCTTCGGGATCGAGCGGGTGTGTTACGACAAAACCATTCGTTGTGCGTTCTGTGGTAGATCCTTGCATAGCAAAGTTCCTCTTCGATTGCAGCGGGCCAGCCATGCGCTGTCAGAACGGATATTGACGCTGACCACTGTGCGAGTTGATCCAAATCACGTCGCTGAAATCATCGAGGCTACGCGGTCCCGTGCGGCCCCAGCCGCTGTCGCGAACTCCACCCATCGGCGCGTGAATCTCGTCGTTGACGGTCGGTGAATTTACATTGACGATTCCGGCGAGAACTTTCGGCGCCATCTCGAATGCCTTGTAAGTATTTCCGGCAAGAATCGAAGACGTGAGTCCGTACAAGGTGCGATTTGCGGCAGTGATCGCATCTTCCGGGGTGTCCACGGCTTCGACTATCACGACTGGACCGAATGTTTCTTCGTTGGCGATGGCGGCATCAAGAGGAACATCTGTCAGGATGGTTGGGTAATAGATCTGTCCATCGTGCTTCGCGCCTGTGTGAGCCTTGGCTCCGCTGGCAATAGCTTCCTGCACGCGGTCATCGATCAGCTTTACGGCGGCACTTGTAATGATGGGGCCGATGATGGTTTTTGGATCCAGGGGATCACCTGCCGGCAGGGTCTGTGTCCGAGCCGCAAACTTTTCAAGAAACTCTTCGTAAATCTTTCGTTGGATGATTATCCGACGAGTATTGAGACATATCTGGCCTTGATGAAAGAAGGAACCGAACGTCGCCGTGCGAACAGCGTAGTCCATGTCCACGTCGTCGAGGATGATCATCGGATTGAAACCGCCGAGCTCCATCACCGTCCGCTTCAAAGTGCGACCGGCACGTTCCGAAAGCATCCGAGCAGTCTTGACTCCGCCGATCAGATTAATGATCCGCACTTCGGGACGATCGAAAAACTCGTCGGCAATAGCTCCCGCAGTTCCCGGCGCATGAGTGATCACATTAATTACGCCTGCGGGAAACCCGGCCTCCTCCGCCACCTCAGCGAGCATGATTCCTGCCGAGACAGGAGCGAACTCAGATGGTTTGACCACGACGGTATTCCCGGCCGCCACCGGCGATATGACGGCTCGCCAAGATAAAATGTTTGCGCCATTCCATGGAGTGAAACTTGCGCAAACGCCCAACGGACGGCGCAAGCCGACCGAGTGCGTACCAGCTAAATTGGTTTCAAGGATCTCGCCTTTGGGCAGATAGACCCACCCGGCGACCTGCTGAAGCGTGGCCGCAACCAGGTCCATTTGGAACGTCGAGAATGAGATAGTAGATCCAGTTTCACGAGCGAGGATCTCAGCAATCTCGGTTCTACGGCGCTTCACGATCTCGGATGCTTTCAGGAACAGACCAGCTCGTTCCGCCGGCGTGGACTCGGACCAGGTTGGGAACGCTTTGGCTGCGGCATCCACGGCTGCGCGACTATCCGCGCGAGAACCTGCCGCGACGCGGGCAAAGAGCTGTCCGCTGTAAGGCTCGTGAACTTCGAAAAACTGATCGTCCGCAGCTTTTCGCCACTGGTTGCCGGCGAAATAGCGGTAGTCTTTCACCTCGACTTGCGTGGATGTCATAATTTCACCTCATCTGGTTCAGCTAATATTTGGCGCGTTAAGAATGCTTCCTTCTTTAGAGTTCGTATCGAGACTCTGACATGTGCTTAGGTTTTCTTTGTCGGTAGAGTCTTGGAAATACGGAAGACCACCCTTACTCCGCTCGGACGATTCCGAACATCCGTTTCCACGTAGCCATTCAAGTGGAACCAGATTGTTCCACCGCCGATCTGGATGCCCGGGCCAAGGCCCACAGTGCGCTCCCTGGAATTGGGGACGGCGACACCATTGATCTGGTGATCGGTTAACTGCTGCAGCCAGAACCCGTTGAATCCAAGCCTCACTTTCTTGCGCACTTCGTAGGAGGTCGCGTAATTGATATGAAAGGCCTGGCCCGGCTGCGTTTTTCTAATTCCGAACCCTACGAATGGATCGTTGTTGGTGGAACTCCACAGATAGTGGAGGCGCGCGCTGAACTCTATCTTCTTGCGCTCATAAGTCAGCGCATAGTAGGGATTGATCACGACGAAGTGATTGCCGATGTTTATTGGCCGCCTATCGCTATACTTCCCGGTCGGCAGGTTAACGTCGAAAACGAAGCGGTGGACAAACACGCCGTTCCCAACCTTCTTGGGCGCCCACTGCAATCCAGCCCCGACTATGAGATCAGCCAATCCGCGCACTCTTGAAGACGCGCCATTCGCGAGCTGTACATCGAGATCCACTAACGGCTGCAAAACTTCTCCCGCCAGCCATCCTCCGAGAACACGCTTCTTGCTTACGAAGGCCACGTGTGTCGTGGTGCTATAGGCAGTTAAGCGGTTCCGCCCTGGAATCGTCTTGCCGTGGGAGTCCTTGAGCTCACTTGCGAAGTAAAGATCTGGGAACTCCTGCAGGAGCCAACCCGGCCCGCCAAACGCATCTTCAAAATTGGTATCACCCAGATTCACGGCCGGGAGATTCACCTGGGCGAACGCAGGAGTTGCGGTCGCGGCTGCCCACAAACCTGTAAGAAGAAGGAGCGCCACCAGTCTGGCTTCGTTACGTCGACGAAAGGCCGCGGCAGCGCCGCTATTCCCAGTTACCGCGCCGGCCACGCTCGCCACCTTGCCCCGAAGTGTTCTCATCATGTCTTTCTCGATCGGCTACAGACGTGAATTTGTATTAAGCAAAGCTTCTGCCATTCGCTAATAGCCTGAAACGAATGGTAAGAAGAATGCAGCTGCAGATGTGAACTGGAGAAAAGCGGTGGATTCGGTGAAGTTGCTGGTGGTTTTAGTGGTTCTGGTGGTTTTGATCAGTTCCGCAGATACTTGAACTGCTTTTTATTGACTCCCAGGGCTTTGATCCTGTGGTCCAGAGTTGATGGCGGAATTCCCAGCTTAACGGCCGCTCCCGACGGTCCCCGAACCCGCCCCCTGGTCTCGGCCAGTACTGTCTCAATAATCTCTCGCTCGCTGAGGGGCTCAACGCCACTGTTAGATTGTTCCGATGCCTCACTCATGGATGATGTCAAGAGCGTTTCGTTTGAAAGCCATGATTCGTCGACTGCAAACTCTCCACCGGAACTTAGAATCACCGACCTCTCGATGATGTTTTGTAACTCACGGATGTTCCCAGGCCAGTCGTAAGTCCGCAATAGATCCAGCGTCTTCTTGTTGATACTTCGGATGTTCTTGCCCGCTTTGCGTCCATAGCGATCGATGAAGTATTCAACGAGCAGGGGAA
>Ga0070704_100001304_pt1 | contig 13191 bp, 25 predicted proteins | sample KBSK5252metaG_FD_65467 | JGI IMG/M metagenome (GOLD analysis project Ga0070704, IMG submission 65467) | Corn, switchgrass and miscanthus rhizosphere microbial communities from Kellogg Biological Station, Michigan, USA - KBS K5-25-2 metaG | ecosystem: Host-associated > Plants > Roots >...
ACCGTTCTCACAGATCCTCGTCAGCGGTGACCGGCGCGCAGGTGTAGCAGCGCCACCATCCGCCCTTACCATCACAAATGTCGCAGCGCATGTTGTCCTCGGGGTGCAGGCACACGCAGGTGTCATCGCCGCAATCGTGGCCGTCGACGCCTTCGCCGCCGCACTGCCAGCACTCGCACCATTCCTTTGCGCCGTGATGCGGATGGAGTTTGCAAACAGGGCCGGTCTCGATGTCGACGACGTCGGTCACACTCATCCTCCGATGAGGCTCGGCTGACGTCGCGTCTGCTCGGCCTTCAGGGTGTCGAGCACCGCGCGCATCGCCGCGATCTCATAGTCGGCCTTGTCCTGCTTCATCTTGCCGGCAGCGACCTGTGCTTTAAGCCATTCCTCCCACGCGCTGATCACGCCCTTGATCAGGCGGATCAGCGTTTCGTGAAGTTTTGCGGTTGCGGGATTCATTTCCGGCGCGAGAGCCATTCCAGAATCCCGATCACGACCGCGACAACGAGTACGGCTACCAAACAGATCGCTGCAGTAAGACCAGTGGCGTCGGCCTGAGCGTTCAGGACTACCAGCATTGATGTCGGGCCGATCATTTACAGCGGCTGATCAACGTCGACTCGGATGTGAATGCCGGTCTTGCAACACGGGCAATCGATGCGGGCATTGATTTGCCCGACCAGCCTGCGCTCCGCGTCAATCTTCAACGCAATGCCAGCAGGCCGCAGCAGAAGGCTGTCGGCGCTGGAGGGTGGCTGCGTTCCGTAAGTCGTTTCCTTCTTGATGAGCAAACGATCCATCGTCACCTCACAAAGCACCGTCGGGCGCGCTGAGCGCCGTGATGTATGGAACCTCGAACGTCATGCGGGCAACGCCGATGGGCTTCTCGCCCTCTCCCGCCATCTCGATCTCGATGCGCTTCAGCTGAACGTACTTCGCGCCGCCCATGCCCTGGTTGGCGGCGATCGCGACCTCGACCTCCTGGATCATCAGGTCGACCGTATCGTCGAACGTGGTGCTTTTCGCGCAGCACTCGACCACGAGCTCGAGCGAGCGCTCGAGGAGCCGCGAGATCCCGAGCGAGGCGATCTCGACGTCCTCGTTGTTCGTGTAGATCCGCAGGCCCGGCAGGTCCGTGTCCTGCAGGTCGTAGACGCGGTTCTCGAACACGCGCGTCCCGCTGGTGGTGAGCCCGGACAACGCGCTCACGGCGGCATCGCGGATCTGGCGGCGCAGGTGATTCGCCATTTACGCCTCCAGCTGCAGTAGCACCACGGCGCCGTCGTCCTGCGGATCGCGGCCGCGGATGGTATAGGCGGTGCCGTTGATCGTCAGCGTCTGCCCTTCGAACTCGACGGGATTCACCTGATGTTGTTCCTGCGCTTCGACCAGATGTAGAGCATGCCGGCGAGCAGGAACGCGATCGCGGTCGCCGGGATCCACCAGGGGCCCGACGTCTTGAGCCACCAGACTGCGAGCCAGACCTGGAAGCAAACGAACCACAGGTCGATCGTTCTCATGCGGAACTCCTCGGCGGGTAGTGCTTGTCGAGCCATGCGGTGACGTCTCGATCGAGCAGCTTCACCGTCGAGATAAATGCCCACTCTTGCGGCGTGAAGATCTCGCGGTAGATCACGATCCGTTTGTGATGCCAGCCCATGTGGCATCGGTCGCAAAGCTGTACGCCATTGCGAAGGTCGAACTTCGCGGCCTTGCTCAAGCTGCGCGGGATCGCGTGATGCAAATCGAGCGTGCCTTCGGCCGCGGCCGCGCCGCAGTTGCGGCAGGACTTCGCAGGCTTGCGATGGATGCCCCAGCGTGCGCGGTCAGTCTTCTGCTTGAGCGGCTTTCGAGCCCAAGATCCACGCCGACGTCCCGGGATCCCGTAATGCCGGCGCACGCTCATAGCCCACACGCACGTATGACCGTACCGACGGCCGACCTGTCGGTCCGTCATCTTCTGGGCGTAGAGCGCAGCGATCTCCTCCCTTGGCGGATACGTCTTCGTGATGCGCGCGCGGCGTGCCTGGCCATAGCACGTTCCCGAGCAGTACTTCTGCCGGATCGTGCTCGCCTGCCGGTCGTGAAAATCCCGCCCGCACATCGCACAGACTCGCAGCCGAGTGTTCATCAACCGCGCGATGTCGCGACCGGTGCGTTGCGCGCCGTCAGCCCGGGCACGTTGAACTGCGCCTCGAGCGCCTTCGCGAGCTTCGCTGCGGACTTCATGTCGAGCTGAAGCAATGCGAGCAGGTCGCTTCGGCCGGCGGCGATCGCCTTGACGATCTCCAGCTTCGCCGCGTCCTCCGTCTTCCCGGGCGCGAGCTCTGCGATCCAGTTCTTGCGCATCCCGAACCCGGCCGGGACCGCAGCCTGCACTGGCGCTGGCGCGGGCGACGTTGCTGCCGCGAGCATCGCCTGGGTGGCCCTGCGTTCGGCTTCTTCCCTGACCCGGCGCTCTTCCTCTTCCTTCTTCGCGCGCTCGGCAGCTTGCGCCTGGGCGCGGCGCTCTGCTTCGGCCGCGGCCTTGCGATCGCCGGCGGCGCGAGCGGCTTTCGCCTCGGCCTCGGCGCGCTGGCGTGCTTCCTCGGCGATCCTTGCTTCCTCGCGCGCCTTGCGGGCGGCTTCCTCGGCCCGAGCTCGTTCTGCAGCTGCTTTGGCCTCCGCCTCTGCTCGCGCCCGACGATCGGCCTCCTCGCGAGCGCGCTGCTCGGCGGCGACGCGTTCCATTTCACGCTGCGTCCACGCGCCGAGCTTCGTCTTCAGGATGGCCTGGCCCTGCTTCAGCGCGTCCCTGGCCGGTTTGAAGATCGACTTCGCGTGATCGAGGATCTGCTCGGCGGGCTTCACGAATCCGTCCCAGGCCTGCTCGATCGCCTTCTCGCGCTCGATGTAGCTGCGCAGCTCGGTGTTGGCGAGGACGGCGTTTTCTGCGCAATCGATGTCGAATGACTCTGCGACTGCGACGATGCCCGCGGCTTGCGCCAGGCGCGCGCGCGTCGAGTCGTCCATCGTGAGCGTGACGGACAGCGGCGTCGGATTTTCAGGTGCTCCCATTCGATTTCTCCATGTTGTGACGCTGCCGCCAGCGAACCTGCTGCAGGCACGCGAGAAAGGCGGTGAAGTCCTCACCGTCCTGGTAGTCGACAAGTCGATAGGTGCCGTTGTCGCGCAGCTGCAGCGCGAAGCGGTTGCCATCCGGCACGCGCAGGTCGCGGCTCTTGCCATCGTTCTCGTTCCAGGCGCGCGTGTAGCCGGCGGTCTGCAGCCCGATCGCCGGGCCGCCGAAGAGACTGCGCTTGACGTCGATGCAGGCCGGCCCCTTCACGTTCTTCAGCCTGGGCATGAGCCCGATCAGATCCGGCGTGCCGGCATAGTGCAGCGTCGGATGAAAGAGCTTTTGCTCCGCGGCCCAGATCTCGAAGCCGGTGTCGTCGTGGAAGCGCTGCAGCGCCTTCCAATGGCCGGCCATCCATTCGGGCACGGACTGCAGGTCGCCGTTGAAGTGGAGCTCGACCATCTTGTGAATCGCGACGCCTTCCTGGCGCGCGATCTCGAGCGCGCCCAGTCCGATCCACGAGTAATCCACGAGGCTCGAAATGATCTTCGTCACATGGGGAACGACGATGCCGCCGTACCTGTACGTGTGAGTGGCCGCGTCGAACGTCAGTTGAGCCATTTGTGTTCTCGGGTGTGATGACGCGCGCAAAGCCAACGTACCTGCAACGGCTTGCTGTAATCGTCGTGATGCGCCTGAACGCGAGTGGCGCCGCATACCTCGCACGGCTTCCGTTGTAGCCGTCCATCCTTCACGGCGCGCTGCACCGTGTTGTGTGCGCGCTTCTTTTCCGGATTTGCCTTCGCGTATTTGCTCGCCCGTTGACGATGGCTTACCGGATCGCGTGGAGTCTCCTGCCTGCCTGGATTGGCAGCACGGAATCGACGCATCCGTTCTCGCGTCGCCTTGGCGGTGCGCGCCGGGTCGCGATCGCGCAGCTTCTTGTTCTTCGCTCTGTGACACGCCAAACAGCGGTAGTCGCGCTTCGCGATCGCTGACGGTGTGAACTGAGTCGCGGCCAGCATCCTGCGGCAATGTGAGCAACGGTAGAGCATCAACCCTTCGCGTTCTTCGCGATCCAGTCGACGATTGTGTTGAAGTCACCGAGGACGAATTGCTTCTTCGGGCCGGATTCGACTGGCGGCTCGAGCGTGCGATCCGGGAACGCCGCGTACAGGTCGATGTCGGTCAGGTTCGCCGAGTTGAGCTTCGCCCGGATGATGTTGACCTGCGACGGCTTCAGCGGCGGCGACTCCTGCTGCTGCTCGCCGGCAATGTCCGGCGCCGCGCCGCTGCTCGAGTCCTGCTGAGCGGTCGCAGACCCTTGGGTTTGAGAAGCGACGGGCGCGTCGGATTTCGAGGTCGGTTGCGGGACGATCGTGTGACTGGCTTCGTTCGTGATGTCGCGCTCGAGGTCGCGTATTTCTTCGAAGCCGCCGAGCCCCTTCAGAACGTCTGATGCGCAGTCGCGCGCTGCGAACCAAAATGCGCGCCAGGCGAGCTGCCGCTCCGGGAAGGTCGTCCAGGGTCCGGCTTTCTCCCACAGCCCGGCCTTGACCGCGTTCTCCTTCGTGAACGTGCGCTCGACGGGCGGATAGCCGGGGCGCGTGATCTTGCAGCGTCCCGTCATATTGTTTTTCTTGACGACGGCGATGTCGTCTTCGTCGATGATGAAGCCCTTGCTGAGCAGGATCGCTTTGCCGGCGTCGCCGTAGATGCTCGGCTTGCCGTTGATGACCGCTATGTTCTGGATCGCCGCCATCGGCGCCAGGCCGACTTCCTGGCCCATCTGCACCGCGATCATCACGTTGCCGGGCTTGCCCTTGAAGTCCTTCGGGGCGAGGTCCGAATCGGCGATGAGCTTCGCGAGCTCCATCGCTTCCTTCAGGTTCTGCGGGACCAGCGAGAATAGCTGTTGCGGTTGCTCCTGGGCTACGGGAAGGTCTTTCGCGTTCATGCTTTCTTCTCCTTGCTGATGTTGGTGACTTTGGTCGCGGCCTCGGCGGCCGCGCGATCGTTGGCGGCTTCGAGCGCTCGCTGCTCGCGCCGGATCCTGGCGAAGGTCTTGCGCAGATCTGTCTGCGCCGACGGGGTGTACTGGAACGAGCGATCGAGGATGGATTTCATATTGCGTTCTCCCTTGCGCGATCCGCCGCCGCCTTCAGCCGCTCCTCGCGCTCCCACTCCTCTTCCGGCGTCTGCATGCGGTAGCGGCCGCGGTTGATGCTTGGATGCGTCAGCTCGGCGACCTGCCCGAGCATTTCGTCCCAGCAGAGGTGATCGGCGTAGCGCTCGCCCTCGAACACGTCGAAGTGGTTGCCGCCGTGGCAGACGATCATGATCGTGCGGGTCGTCACGCGAACGCCCAGAGGATGCCGACGACGATCGCCAGGCCGACCAGGACAATGACGGTGGCGACGAACTCCTGGCGCGGACGTCGATCGACGCCCTCGATGAACTCGCGGGCCCGCCGCATGGTTTCCTCGTCGGTCATCGGTCCATGCCGAGCAGCAGCAAGAAGATGCAGATCGCGGCCGCGGCGATGACCTGGCCGAGGGTTATGCGCCGCCTTTCTCGCAGCCAGCTTTTGTCAGCGAAGTCGACGCGGGTGCGAAGTTCGCTCAAAGCGCCTCCCCGATGAAGCAAAGGGCGGCCTCGATAAGCTGCGCGGCCGCGAGGCGGCTTTCCGGGTCTGGCTCGTGCAGCGCGAGCCGCGCCATCTTTACGGCGCTTACCGCGAGATCGCGTTCCTTTTTGACCCGGAGCGCGGTTTGGCTGAGCTCTTCGAACGAAGCGTCAAGCCGCTCGCTCTGCTGCCTGATCGCGACGTCGCCCTCTCCGCGAAGGATCGCGCACATGACGCTGTCGACCTGGGCCGGGCTCATGCCGATACCCTCTCGCGATGCGCGGTTTCAATCGCTTCGCGCGCCTCGCGGGCCGTCCGAAACCAGCCGAGCGCGAGCCCAATGAAATCGCTCGCGTACCAGCCGTGCTCGCCGGCCTTTTGGATCGTCCCGAGAAAGCCGAGCTTCGGATGCGTGACGCTGCGTGGCGCGCCGAGCCGGTTCGTGCTGAGCGTGGGAAATCGAGATTGTTGTTCCATCTGCCCTCCTGAACGTGTCTGGCGAAAGAGTAAACGGCTATTTACGACGTGTCAATGGGTATTTACATCGAGGCCGCGAAACGCCATAGTTCTGTTGCCCGGCTTGGGCTTACCTACGGAGTGGGGCTATGGAGCTTGTGATAGCACTGGGGTTCTTGGCCGTGACGTTGGCGATAGCCATTCGCCCGCTGCAGCCGAGGATCAAGAACCTGCGGCTCGGAAAGGAGGATGTTTTGCTCGTCCGCTATCAGGGTCGGCTTGGCCTCGAAGCTGCCGGACGAATCAGGGATGCCCTCGCGGCCGCGATCCCTGGAGCCAGAGTGCTGGTGTTGGACTGCGGCCTAGATCTTGAAGTGCTTCACCGCGACCAGATACGCGACGATGACGCCGGCGAGGGCGACGCCGGAGGGAAGCAGCACGCGCCACTCGCGCACCAGGAAGTCGAGCAGGGCGTGGGCCGCGCGTGATGTCCAGTGTCGTTGAACAGTTCCGACCGAGAAGATCAACGGATCGGCCGGCGGCGGAACATGCTTCCCATCCCACCAGCGCTTCATCGCCTCGCGCCAGCTTCCGCTATCGCGGTCGTTCAATCCTGCCAAGCGGTGACCACGCCATTGTCGAGATAGACGTACTTCCTGTCTCCGTACACCAGCTGCTCTCGCGTACCTGAGCTGGTCGTCGTCCGATTAACCCTTTCGGGATGGCCGAGCGCCGCGATCACGCTGCAGGAGTTCATACCGATACTGGCGCGGCCACTGGTGATGTCTCCGTAGTCGGCCTTCTTCACGCCGAAGTCCCTTGTGGCTTTGAACAGGATGACGTCCCTATCGTCAGGCGCGATGTTGTTGCAGCGAAGAACACGACCGACCGCAAGACATATTTTTTCTCGCTGATTGTTGCCCGTAAGCACAGCGTCCGGTGCGCATTCGTGGGCCATGCTGCGGCGGCGTATGCCGTCGATTGCAGCGTCGAATGCGTTGCGATATTCCTTGTCGCTTCGCTCACGTTCGATCGCCCGAGCCTCGGATTCCGTGAGGTTAGATCGCTCCACCCTAGACGCCACTTTTCCGGTGTCGCATGGTCGGTCTTGATAGACGACTTTGCCGGACTTGTCCGTGCACTTGTGCAGCGTCTGGGCTTCGGCGTATGAGGCGAGGCAAACGGCCAGTACCACCATCACCCGCCTCACGATTTCACCTTCGCTTTGTGGTATGGATTCGCGGAAGTAGCGACGAGATCGGGCTGCATATTGGCGTAGTCCTCCCCGATAGAGATCCACTTATTCAATAACTCATCGTTCTTGATACGGGTCGCGGTGTTGAGCACGCGATCCTGGTCCGTCGTCAGAGATCGTTCCTTTCCCATATTGCCGTCGCCCAGTAGCAGCCAGCGCGGCGAAACGTCCAGCGCTGCGGCGATCGAGAAGAGCAAGAACGTCTCAATCTGCTGTTTGCGCTTGCGCTTGTCCAGATACTGATGCAACACCGCGCGCGAGCAACCAACTGCGCGGGCGAGAACCGGTACATCCTTCATTGCGGGATTGTTTGTCAGCGCCGCGCGAAGGCGCTCAGGGAAGCCTTCATCGAGCACCCGCTTTAGCGGCTTCGGTTGTCCCTTCTTCGGCCCCGGTTTTCCGCGCTTGGGCATCGTCGGACAGTACCCAGACGCATGTAAATGGGGATTGACACCAACGTAAATGCTCATTTACGATTCGCGCCATGACCTATGACGACCTGATCGCCCACTACGGCAACGAACCGAAGGCCGGAGACGCGATCGGCGTCCCCAGGCAAACCGTGCATCGCTGGAAGAAGACCGGCGCAGTGCCACTTGAGCAGCAGGTGAAGTACGAGGTCGCGAGCGAGGGAAAGCTCAAAGCCGACCTACCAGACTCGGTGCGCGCCGCCGCATGAACAGCTTTCGCCCTGCGTTTCTAACCCCTGCGCAGGCGCGTCCCGGGGCCTGGAACCACCGCATTCCCTCCCTGAGCGGTTGGCCTCGGGCTTTTTCTTCTTGTCGTTTCATGGCGGCGCGCACTGTCGCGGGTTCGTTTGTGCCCCTACGTGAAGGCACGTCCACGGCTGCGTGGACGTAGACCAACGTGACCGCCCACAGCACGCAGCTTGCGCTGCAATTCGAGCCCGGCCTCACGGCCAAGCATAAGACGCTGGAGGACTGCTGCGCCGCGGTCGTGCACAACGCACGGCAGGGCGTCGATGGCGTGGCTGCGCACCTGGACATGGCGCCTTCGGAGTTGTCCCGAAGGCTGAACGCGCATTTGCAGGCGAAAGAGGGTGACCCGCACAACCGGCCGCTGCGCGCTGGTGATGTCGTCGGAATCATCCAGGCAACGGGCGACTTCAAGCCGATCTACTGGCTGATCGAGAAGTTTCTCCGCGATCCGGAAGCGCAACGAACGCAGGCGATCAACCAGCTTGCAGCAACGATGCCGGTCATCGAGGCATTGCTCGAGCAGGCTGGCGTTACACCAAAAGTCGTGAGCTTGAAGCGATAGCAAGCGCCGGCGCGCGATCGCGCCGGCGGGCAACGCAGGATCGGGAGGGATCGGCGGACGTGGACCAGCAGGTCGAACGGGCAATCGACCATATCGGGCGAAGCGGCGCAGCGCGCACGCCAGAGCTCGCGACGCTCCTGAACATTTCACCAGCCGCTGTTGAGGCGCTGCTCGCCAAACCGCGCGCGGACGGTCTGCTGATCACTTGCGAAGTCATTGTCGGTGCGGAGCGCGTCCTGGAATACCGCGTGACCACGCGGCCGCGCGCGAACGGCAACTCGCACCTCTTCACACCACTACAACCGAAAACCGCCGCCGCGCTGGCCTCAGCTGAACCGAGGCATGAGCCCATCCGATCGGCTGCGCCAGCGCCGGCGGCGGCTCCACCGAAGGAGGAACGCATGCTGACAGCTGCCGAGCTCATCACGGTATCGCTGCGGGAGCACGGCCGCTCGACGCTGGACGAGATCTCGAAGCGCACCAGGCTCGAGAAGGACGCGATCTCGACGACGCTTTGGGCGATGAAGGGCGTTCGCCGCGTAGCGCGCGGCACGTACGAACTGGGCAAAGGCAAGGCGCCAGCGCCTCAGAAACGAGAGAAAAAGAAGAAGTCGGCCGCGCGGCCGCGTAGTCAGCGCGCGCCGGCCGTGCCACCGCGGGACGCCGCGGGGGGGGGCGCCCAGTTCGCGATCAGCGAGTGCGGCGCGCTTGGAATCGAGAAGGCCGACGTCAAGCTGAAGCTCGAGGACGAGGAGTTCACGCGCCTTCGAGACTTCATCGAGCGCACGGAATCGATCTGGGACGCTAGGTGACTCGTCCGCCGCTCCTTCGGCTGCAGCACGACGAGCTGCTAGTCGACTCCTTCGCCGGTGGCGGGGGCGCATCCCTCGGGATCGAGCATGCGCTCGGCCGCTCCCCCGACATCGCGATCAATCACGACGCCGAGGCGATCGCCATGCACCAGGCGAACCATCCGGCGACGAAGCACTACTGCGAGAACGTCTGGAAGGTCGATCCGCGGGAGGCCTGCAAGGCTCGCCCGGCGCTCGCTTGGTTCAGCCCCGACTGCAAGCACTTCTCTAAGGCGAAGGGCGGCAAGCCGGTAGACAAGAACATCCGCGGGCTCGCCTGGATCGTGATCCGGTGGGCGAAGGCGGTCCAGCCGCGCGTGATCCTGCTCGAGAACGTAGAAGAGTTCGAAGACTGGGGGCCGCTGCTCGACAACAACCTGCCGTGTCCGGATCGTATCGGCCTGACGTTCCGGATCTGGGTCGGAAAGCTGAAGGCGCTCGGCTATAGCGTTGAATGGCGCGAGCTCGTCGCCGCCAACTATGGGGCGCCGACAACGCGAAAGCGCCTGTTCCTCGTTGCGCGTTGCGATGGTCTGCCGATCGTGTGGCCGCGACAGACACACGGCGGGAACCTGATCGCTTGGCGCACGGCCGCCGAGTGCATCGAGTGGTCGCTGCCGACATATTCGATCTTCCTTTCGAACGAGGAGGCGCGTCGCCACGGGGTGAAGCGCCCGCTGGCCGAGAACACGATGCGCCGCGTCGCGCGCGGCCTGCGCAAGTTCGTTATCGAGAACCCTCGACCATTCATCGTCGGCCTTGCAAACGGCGATCACGCGCGCGGCCCCGGGTCCAGATCGCACGGCCTCGATGAACCGATCCGCACTATTCACGCCAGCGGGAACAATCACGCGCTGGTCGCGCCGTATGTGGCGCGCATCGGCCAGACGGGCGGTAACGGGCGGTACTGCAACGACGTCCGCGAGCCGGTTTCGACAATCACAAGCAAGGCAGAGCATCTTCTGCTCGCGCCTTGGTTCGTGAGCAGGTATGGGGAGCGGGAAGGGCAAGAACCGCGTGCACTCTCAGTCGATCGCCCCATGCCGACAATCGTGCCCACGCAGAACGGCGCACAGCTCGTCGCCGCGTTCCTCGCGAAGCACTACGGCGGGCACGAGACGCCTGGCTCATCTCTCGGTGAATCTTTCGACACGGTGACCGCGCGCGATCATCACGCGCTGATCGCCTCGTCTATCGTGAAGTTGAAAGGAACGTCGCAGCACGGCCAGCAGATGGATCTGCCGCTGCACACGGTGCAGGCAGGTGGGAACCACTACGCGCAGGTGAATGCGTTCCTGCTCGGCTACTACTCGGGAGACCGCTCGGGAGGGCAGGGAAGCGCTCTCGATGCGCCGGTGCCGACGTTGAGCACACGCGACCGGGCCGGACTCATCATGGTACGGAATGAGCCTTACGTCATCGCCGACATCGGCATGCGCATGCTCGCGCCGCGGGAGCTTTTCCGCGCGCAAGGCTTCCCGAACAACTACATCATCGCGCCGGTCGTGAACGGCAAGCCGCTCACGAAAGAGGCGCAGGTCCGCTGCGTCGGTAACAGCGTATGCCCGCCGGTGGCCGCTGCGCTCGCGCGCGCGCAGTTCGAGGACCAGGTGATCGAGGTGGCGGCTTGACACACCTGCCGATCCCGCTCGTCACGCCGGAGTGCGATCTGCGCTCGCGTCGAAAGCGCCGCGTCGTGGCGGCTCGACTCCTTGGCAGGCACACCACCAAGGAATGGCTCGACCTCCTCGATAAGTTCAGGAACTGCTGCGTCTATTGCGGCACCAGCGGCGGATACCCGAGCAAGCTGACCAAGGATCACATCCTTCCGGTGAGCGCCGGTGGATCGGACGCCATCGAGAACATTCAACCGCTTTGTCGACGCTGCAACTCCACGAAGGGCGTGCGCGGCGTCGATTGGAGGAACCGCGCCGCGTGAGCTACTACTCGAAACTGTCGTCGCGATTTTGGACGGGCGACACGGGGCGCGCGTTGCGCGGCGACGCGCAAGCCCAGGTCATCGCGACCTATCTGATCACGAGCCCGCACGCCAACATGCTGGGCTTTTACTACCTGCCGCTCGCGTACATCGCAAGCGATACCGGCATCCCATCTGAGGGGGCTTCGAAGGCCCTTCGAAGGCTCATCGATGGGGGATTTTGCCGCTACGACGAGGCCGCTGAAGTCGTTTGGGTTGTGGAAATGGCTCGAATTCAGATCGGCGAGTCGCTGGAGCCAAAGGACAAGCGCGTCGTCTCGATCCGCCGCGAGTACGAATCTCTACCTAACAATCGATTTCTGCAGGATTTTTGCGATTTCTACGGCAAGAGCTTTCACCTCGGTAGGGCAAGGCCCTTGAAAGGGGCATGTGAAGGGGCATCACAAGCCCCTTCGAAGCCAGCAACAGCAACAGCAGCAGTAGCAACACCAGCAACAGAAGCAGCAGCAACAACAACATCAGCAGCAGCATCCATTCCCGCCGCTTCGCGTCGGGCGGAGAACGGGCAGGGCCGGACAGTCGAAACCTGGACGGCTTACGCAATCGCATATCGGGCAAGGTGGGGCGTAGAGCCGACCCGCAACAAGCAGGTCAACGCCAAGCTGGCGCAGTTTGTCGAGCGAGTCCCGATAGAGGAAGCACCGGCGATCGCCGCGTTCTACGTGGAATCCAAGCGCGGGCTTTACACCTCCGCGAAGCATCCAGTGAACCTGCTACTCCGCGACGCCGAGGCGCTGCGGACAGAGTGGCTGACCGGAAGACACGGCACGGACGGCGAGGCGCGCCAGGCTGACCGAGCTGCTTCTAGCTCCGAGGATGCACACCGCGCGGTGCGTGAGAAGGCGGCGCGCGAGCTCTTCGGACACGTCCCGCCGGAGGAGGAACCGCATGCAGCCAGGTGACTTCGGGAAGTTCTCGCGAATGCTGCAGACGGTCGCCGAGCAATACAGCAAGACCCTGAGCGAGTCCGTCCTGAAGCTGTACTGGTCGGGCCTCGAGCATTACGATCTGCAGGCCGTTCGCAAGGGCCTGAACGCGCATGTCCGCAATCCGGACTTCGGGCAGTTCATGCCGAAGATCGCCGACATCGTGCGCGCGATCGAGGGCACGAATGTCGACGCGGCGCTCCTCGCCTGGGCGAAGGTGGAAGAGGGCGTCAAGGGGGCGGGCGCGTACGACACCGTAGCCTTCGACGATCCGATCATCCACGCGGTGCTCGCCGACATGGGCGGGTGGATCGAAACCTGCGCGACGACGCACAAGGAATGGGATTTCCGCGGCGCCGAGTTCGCGAAGCGCTACCGCGGCTACAAGGAGCGCACCGAGCCGTTCAGCTACCCGAAGACGCTGCTCGGGATCTTCGATCGAGAGAACCTGGCGAATGGCTACGCGGCCGGCGCGCCGAAGCTGATCGGCAATCCGCAGCGCGCGCTTGCGGTGATGGAGGGCGGGACCGAAGAGCCGCGCCTGCCGATCCGCCCAGTGCCTGAATCGATCCGAGCACTGCTACCGAAGCAGCAAAAGGCCGCGTGAGCGGACGAGATCTCTTTTCCGAAGCGCCGGCCGCGGGCTCGAGCGAGACGCCGGCGGAGAGCTCGAGCGGGACCTGTGGATTCTGCGCGAACGGCGCGATCGCGGTCGGCGGATTCATTCGATGCAGGC
>Ga0070704_100001312_pt1 | contig 13148 bp, 8 predicted proteins | sample KBSK5252metaG_FD_65467 | JGI IMG/M metagenome (GOLD analysis project Ga0070704, IMG submission 65467) | Corn, switchgrass and miscanthus rhizosphere microbial communities from Kellogg Biological Station, Michigan, USA - KBS K5-25-2 metaG | ecosystem: Host-associated > Plants > Roots >...
CGTGGACCGCGACGGTGATGGTTATGGGGAGGCGGGATACCCCTCGACCACCTGCCCGCTCGACAACTGCCCGGCGACCGCCAACACGCAGCAGGAAGACCGGGACGGCGACGAGGTCGGCGACGCCTGCGACAACTGCGGCGATCAAACGAACGTGGACCAGACCGACGGGGACGGCGACGGCGAGGGGGACGCCTGCGACGCCTGCACGGACACTGATCATGACGGCAGGGGGAATCCGGGCTACCCGTCGAACACCTGCGCCCCCGACAACTGTCCCGGCGTGCCGAACGCCGACCAGGCGGACCGGGATGGCGACGGGCTAGGCGACGCCTGCGACGCCTGCTCCGACAGCGACGGCGACGGCTACCGGGACCCCGGCACCTCGGGAACGTGCCCGCTCGACAACTGCCCCCAAATCGCCAACCCGTCGCAGGCGGACGCCGATCAGGACGGCGCGGGGAACGCCTGCGATCCATGTACGGATGCCGACCGGGACGGCTTCGGCGAGCCCGGCGCGTGGGTCAACACGTGCCCGCTCGACAACTGCACCGGGGTGTCCAACCCGGCGCAGACCGACGCCGACGCCGACGGGCTCGGCGACGTCTGCGATCCCTGCACCGACAGCGACCACGACGGCCTGGGCGATCCCGGCAAGCCCGCCAATACCTGCGCGACGGACAACTGCCCGGCGGTCGCCAACCCCGGCCAGGAGAACCTCGACCACGACAACCGCGGCGATGCGTGCGACCCCTGTCCGTCCGACTCGCTGGACGACATCGACCATGACACCCGGTGCGGCAACGAGGACAACTGCCCGGTCGTGTCGAACGCGAATCAGCTCGACACGGACGCCGACGGCAAGGGGGATGCCTGCGACAACTGCGCCACGTCGACGAACGGCGATCAGGTCGATCTCGATCAGGACGGTGTCGGAAACGTCTGTGACAATTGCCCGGGCGCGGCCAACGCCGCCCAGCTCGACACGGACCATGATGCGCTGGGCGACGCGTGCGACAACTGCCCGGCCGCCGCCAATCCCGATCAGGCCGACCACGATCACGACGGGGGCGGCGATGCCTGCCAGCCGACCCTGAGGATTGCGGAGATCCGACATACGGGCGACTCGGTGAACGTGACCGTCGACCTGACCGATCCGCAGGACGATCCACTCAGCGGCGAGGTCTCGATCCTGGGTCGTCGCCTGCTCGCCCTCGAGCTGCAGGACGCCTACTCCTCGGGCGACTGTTCCCTCGGATTCCCGATCGGCGGCATCGCGGGGCAGGGGATCGGCTTCGCGACCTTCGGGAGCGACAGCTACCTGTTCGATCTCGATGGGGTCCTGGGTTGCAGCGATCAGATGGTCGACTTCGTGCTTGGCGCAGGTGGGTGCGAAGGGACGGTCGGCAATTTCCAGTTCGCGCTGCCGCTGGTTGGAATGGCGCCACCGTTCGAGGTGTGCGTCCGGCCCGCCGCGGCGGCGGAGGGGGGGACGACCTGGACGGTCCTCGAGGTGCTCCCGGGTTCGGTCCGCCTTCAGGTGCCGGATGAAGGCACCCTGCTGACCCGTCCGTTCTCCGGACACCTCCCGCCTCCGATCGACCTGGGGGATTTCGAGGCCGGATCGAGCTGCGAGCTCACGATCCGCCTCACCGACGGCAATACGCCCCCGGTCCAGGCGAAGGATCGCTTCGTCCTCCAGGAGGGGGAGCGCTGGCTTTCCTTCGGAAGCCCGCCGGTGGCACGCGTGGCCGGCGGCGGCGCCGTGGAGTGCGACGGCGCGGGAGGAGGCCTCGTGACGCTGGACGGGTCCGGCTCGTCGGACGCCGACTCGAGCCCGGGAACCCGGGACGACATCGTCTCGTTCGAATGGTTCGAGGACCTGGGCCTGCCGGGCGAGCGGCTCATCGGCTCGGGCGAGCGCCTGTCCGTGACTCTGCCGCTCGGCGCCCATGCCCTGACTCTGAAGGTGACCGACCGGGCCGGCCAGATCGCGACCGCCGGGGTGACCGTCAGCGTGGCCGACACGCGGCCGCCGGTGGTGACCTGTCCGGACGTGCTGGTAGGCGAATGCGAAGCGGGCTCGTCGAACCTGACCGTGAGCGCGACCGCCCACGACGCCTGCGGCGGACCGGTCGTCCTGGTGAACGATCGGACCCCGGGAGGCGGTGACGCCTCCGGCGTCTATCCGCTCGGCGTCACCCCGGTCGCCTTCTCGGCTCTCGACGGCTCCGGGAACAGGGGGACCTGCGTCTCCCGGGTCACGGTGCGCGACACGCAGGAGCCGACTCTGACCGTCTACGCGGATCCCGCCACGCTGTGGCCTCCCAACCACGAATTGAGGCCCGTCCGCGTGCGCTGGGTATCGCAGGACCGCTGCGATCCGGCCGCGCGCGTCGAGCTGGTCTCGGTGACGAGCAGCGAGCCGGACGACGCGCCGGGAGCGCTGGACGGCGAGACGACGGGTGACTTCGCGAGCGTCGAGCCGGGGACTCCCGACGCGGACGTCCTGCTCCGGGCGGAGCGATCGGGTTCAGGGCCGGGCAGGGTGTACGAGCTGACCTACCGGGCGGTCGACGCCTCGGGGAACACGCGCTCCAGCGTGGCCGTCGTGACGGTGCCGCACGACCAGGGCTCGGGCCCCGAGCCGCTGATCATGCGACTGGAGCCGCACGGCAACCCCGGCCTGGTCCGCCTCTACTGGCCGGTCGTGCCGGACGCCCTGTCCTACGATGTGATCTCCGGCGACCTGGCGCAGATCCGGCTCGAGGATCGCCGGATCCTGCTTGGCGACGTTCGCGTCCTGGCGAGAGGAACCACGGACACTTTCCTCGACGAAGGGGCCGGGGCCGTCATGCCCTCCAGGGGCTCGGCGATCTTCTACCTGATTCAGCAGCGCACGGAATACGGCGGAGTGGGCTACGGCACGGAGTCCGTGCCGTGGCCGAGGGTGCCCCTCTCCTGTGGCGGCGGATGCCCGCAGGCTGCCTTCTCCACGCGATCCCCCGCGCCTCGGCGCCGATGACGGAGTGACCGTGGCCGCCGAGCGGGCGATTCGGATCGAAGCGGACGGGGTGCGGGTGTACGCCATCCTGGACGGGAGCCCGACGGCCGACGCCGTGTGGGATGCGCTCCCCTTGAAGGGGACGGCGCAACGCTGGGGGGAAGAGGTCTATTTCGAGGTCCCGCTCGAGCTGCCGCTCGAGAAGCGGGCCCGGACCGAGGCCGCGGTCGGGGAGATCGGCTACTGGCCGGAGGGGCGCGCCATCGCCCTGTTCTTCGGTCCGACTCCGGCCTCGACCGGATCGTCCCCGGTGGCCGCGTCGCCGGTCAATGTGTTCGGCAGGATCACCGGCGACGCCACGCGCCTGACGCGCGTGCGTCCGGGCACCGGGCTGAAGATGACCGGCCTGGAAGGCTAGGAGGCTTCCGGGCGACCGGCACGGCCCCGAGGCTATCGCGCCCCGATCACCAGGTGTAGCGCACCTGGTAGGTCACCGTCTTCTCGCCGTCCGGCGGGATCTTCACCCTGAACTCGATGGTCCGCGCGTCGAGCTTCTCGAACGGATCGGACGACACCAGGACCTTCCAGGTGGACCAGCGGTACAGGTGCTCGACGACGCGGACTTCGACCGGCTCCTTCTTGTGGTTCCGCAGCTTCAGCTCGAACGACTCCTCGGAGCTCTGCTTGCCGGCATCGACGCGATAGCCGGTCTGGCGGCGCTCTCCGGCCAGGTCGAAGGCGTTCCCGAGCAGGAGGCGCACCTTCTCGTTCTCCGCGGTGTGGCCCAGAGGACTCTCGCCGATGAACTGGCGCGAGCCGTCCGCGTCGGCGCGGTAGACCTTGATGGTGCCGCGCGGCATCGGCATCCCCAGCCCGGCCGTCCTGCTGTTGGTGAACTCGAGCATGGTGGCCACCCGGGTCCCCCCCTCGGTGCCGTAGTCGGGGCGGGTGCGCGCCATCTCGGGGTCCCATCCCATGTACTGGGCCATCATCGCCCCGTCGTAGATGTAGAGGCGGGAGGCGGGGACGTCCGCCCCCCGGAACAGCTCGAACTGCACCGGCTCGCCGTCCCTGAGACTGATGGGACGGGGGAGCGTATAAAGATGATAGTCGTCGAACGACCGCTCCGAGGCCTCCCCGGGCGCAGCCTGGGCGGATTCCATTGACAGCACCATCCCCTTCGCCCGTGGGGACTGGGCGCGCGCCACGTCGCCGGCCATGAGCCTGACCCGGGCGTTGTCCCACGAGGCGCCGCTCGAGTTGGTCAGCGTGACCCAGGCGGCCAGATCGAAGCGATCCCCCTTCTCCGAGGTCACGGCGTTGTACGTCGCCCTCCATCCCACGCCCGTGGTCAGGTAGGAAAGCTCCAGGGCCCGCTCCCCCGCGCGCGCGGCCCAGAGCTCCCACTCGAGCGCCGGCCCGAGCAGCGCATCCGCCCCCGGCGCGTCGAACAGCGGCTCCCCGGGAAGTGAGAACTGGATCTTGCCGTCGACCTCGACGATGGGCGCCAGCGTCCCCTGAGGTCCCGGCGTAGTGCCGCTCCGAAGGACGCGCCCGCTCACGATCTCCCTTTTCCCGGTGACCGGATTGAGGGTCAGGAACGCCACCACCTTCCCCTCGCTCCGCCTCAGCAGGGACTCGCGGCTGAGCGGATCGCCGTCATGGCGCTGCGCCAGGACGCGCAGCCCCTTCGGGTCCTGCCGATCGCGCAGCACGACCGACTCCGGCTCGAGCAGCCCCGCCACGCCGCCGAGGCGCGCCTGGTTCTCCCCCTCCTTCAGGCGCAGCGTCCGCACCTCGCGGACCAGGGCGAAGTCCTGGTTGTAGATGGTGATCTGCGGCCCCTCCTCGGCCGCCGGCAGCCCGGTGGCGAAAGCGCCGAGCCCCAGCACCACGGCGGTCGGGACGATCCGGAATCGAGCGGTGTGCATGCGGTCTCCTTCCGGCCCGCACGATAGCACCGCGAGGGCGGGGGGACAATGCCGCGCGGCTCGCGCGCACGGTCGGCCGCGGGCCCGCGGCTTGACCGCCGGCGGCCCGTTGCCTACGATGCGCCGAAGGAGGACCCGCTCATGAGAAAGGCCGTCGCGTTTCTTGCCGCCTGCATTCTGTGCCTCGCCTCCGCCGCGGCCGCCCCGCCGGCCGGCGAGTCCCCCTATGGCGGGCTCTCCCCCGCCGGCGGGCACATCTACCACATCGAATACCTGCGCGCCTTTCCCGGCAAATCGGACGACTACGACCGCTTCGTGAAGTCGGTGTTCCGTCCGATGCTCGACGCCATGGTGGCGCGCGGCATCTGGCAGAAATACTCCTTCCTGACCGTCCCGTACCATGGCGTGGCGCCGTGCAGCGACTACACGCACGTCTTCGTGGCGCAACTGCGCAACTTCGCCGCCCTGGACGACGAGCAGCGGGTCTGGGGCGAGCTGCAGAAGAGATTCCACCCGGACGAGGCGGAGCGCCGCAAGCTGTTCGAGGAGGACCTCCCCGGCATCCGCGAGATGGTGCGCGAGGAGTTCCTGCAGGATTTCGACTGGAAGTGAGGCTCAGCGCAGGAGCCGCGCCAGCGCCACCTCGTCGAAGCCCAGCACCTGGTCGCTGCCGCGCACCACGATCGGCCGCCTGATCAGGTTGGGATTGGCCGCCATCAGGCGGAGCGCCTCCGAAGGGGACGGCGGGTTCTCCGCCATCTTCCTCTTGCGGTACAGCTCGTTGCGGGTGTTGAGGAACTCCCGCGGGTCGCGGTTGCCGACGAGATCCTTGAGCTCGGCTTCGGACAGAGGCTCGCTCCCGAGGTCGCGCTCGACCAGCCGGACACCCTTCTTGAGCAAGAGGCCCCTTGCTCTGCGGCAGGTCGTTCAGGTCTTCTTGTGGAAGAAGAGCAGCTCAGCCGGCGCCATCCCGGGAGTCTACCGCTTGGCGAGAATTCTGTCGATGCGGGAGAGGAGCTCGGTCATGGTGAACGGTTTGGGCAGGAGCCCCACCGCCCCCTCCTTCAGGGCCCGCTGCGCCTTGTCGTTGTCGGCGTAGCCGGTGCACAGGAGGATGCGCGCCTCGCGGTCCATGCCGATCAGGCGGCGGAACGTCTCCAGGCCCCCCATGCGCGGCATCACCATGTCGAGGATGACGAGGTCCAGCCGGCCCCACTCGCGCCGGTAGACGTCGAGCGCGTCCACTCCGTCGGTGGCCAGCACCACCTCGCAGCCGCTCGACTCCAGAATGTCCCTGGTCATGTCGCGGATGGCCTCTTCGTCATCCACGACCATGATGCGGGCCCTCGCCGTGCCCTTGCGCGGCGCCGCCGGCTCGACCGGCGGAACGGGGACGTCGGGGGGCGGCTCGATGGCCGCGGGCGCCGGCTCGAGCAGCGTGGGGGACGGATCGAAGATGGCGTGAGCGGCCTCCATCTTCGGCTCCAAAGAGGAGGAGGCGCCCGCCGGAGGCGGTTCGGGAGCGGCAGGGGCGGCCGGCTTCCCCCGGCGGCGGTCGGGCTCGTAGACACTGACGCTCTCGAACGGCCCGGCGGAAATCGGCGCCCGCATCGGGGGGCGCGCGGCAGGCGGGGGCTCGGGAGTCGGCCACGGCCCGCCGGTCGAAGCGGCCTCCGGCGCGGGAGCGGGGCGGCGCCGGGCGGCGCGGTCGAGCACCGGGAAGTAGATGCGCACGGTCGTTCCCAGCCCCGGCGTGCTGCTGAGGCTGATGTGCCCCTGGTGGTTCCGCACGATGCCGTAGACCACCGAGAGGCCGAGCCCCGTCCCCTTGCCGCTGGCCTTGGTGGTGAAGAACGGCTCGAAGACGCGGTCGGCGATGTCCGGCTGCATCCCGGTGCCGGTGTCGCCGACCACGACCTCGACATAGTCGCCGGGGGTCAGGCCGGGCTGGGTGCGCGCGAACGACTCGTCGAGGTGGGCGACGCGCGTCTCGAAGGTGATGCGCCCGCCGTCCGGCATCGCCTCGGCCGCGTTGACCGCCACGTTCATCAGGACCTGCTGCATCTGCCCGGCGTCCGCCTCGATCAGGGGCAGGTCCGGGTCCCTGCGGATGTCGACGACGATGCGCGGGTCGATGCTCTTGGACAGGAACGACACGGTCTCGGCGATCGACTGGTTCAGATCGACCGGCTCGAGCGAGTACTGCCCGCCGCGCGCGAACGCCACGAGCTGCTGCGTCAGCTCGGCGGCCCGCTTCGCCTGCCTGGAGATGGTCGCGGCCTCCCGGCGGATCGGGTTGTCGCTCGAGGTGAGGCTCTCGATGTGGCTGGCGTACCCGAGAATCGAGGCGAGGATGTTGTTGAACTCGTGCGCGATGCCGCCCGCCAGGGTGCCGATCGACTCCATCTTCTGCGCCTGCACGAGCTGCGGCAGGAGCTCGGCCTGGGGCGCCGCGGACGGCGGGGCCTTCTCGAAGGCGCGGGCGTTCTCGACCGACAGGCCGAACAGCTCGCTCAGCGCGGTGAGCGCCAGCATCTCGGCCTCGCCGGGGAGGCGATCGTCGGTGCGCGCGATCGCCAGGATGCCGTGCACGCCGCTCAGGGCGCGCAGCGGGAAGGCGGCCTGGAAGCGCAGCCCGGTCTCGGCGTCGAGGTGCTCGGCGGTCCCGCCGGGATGCAGGTGCGGCCGGCCGGTCTCGAAGGCGCGGCCGATGATCGTCCGCCCGACGCGACCGTCGAGGTCTTCCAGGATGCGTTGCGGCATGCCCCGCTCGGCCTTCAGCCGGAGCGCGCGCGTGCCGGGATCGACCAGGTGGACGGTCCCCGCCGACGCCGAGGCGAGATCGATGGCGCGCCCCAGCATCGCCTCGGCGAGGGCGCGCAGGTCGGTCGTCCGGCTGGCCGCCTGCGCCGCGGCGAGCAGCCCCGCGAGGATCTCCTCGGCGCGCACCTTGTCGGCGGCGTTCTTGCCGCTGCGCGCTTCGAGATCGAGGCTGTGGCGCATCATGTCCGACAGCAGCCGGCCGTTCTGGATCACGATGGCGATCTGCCCGGCGATCGATTCCACCAGACCCGGGCGGCTCTCGAGCTCGGGACGCGCCTCGCTCGACAGCAGGTCCATCGTGCCGATGATCCGCCCGCGGGCGCGCAGCGGCACGCAGGCCAGCGCCCGGTAGCCGGCGCGCCTCAGCCCGGCCAGCTCGTCGTCCAGGACGGTGCCGGCCGACAGGTCGGCGAACGCCACCGCCTCGCCGGTCGCCCAGACCCGGCCGGCGATTCCCTCGCCCCGGGCGCGCTGCAGCGAGCGGGTCAGGTCCAGGTAGGAGACGTCACCGACGCTCTGCGCCGCTTTCAGGATCTCGGTTCCGCCGCTCTCCTCGACCAGCGCGATCGCCCCCGCCTTGAAGCCGGTCACCTCCAGCGCCTTGCGCAGGGAGATCTCGATCTGCCGACCGAGGTCGAGGGACGGCGTGGCGGCCGAGGCGATGGAGTTCAGCGCCGCGAGCTCCAGGGAAACCTCCTGAAGCCGCCGGTTGGTCGCGGCGGACTCTTCCTGAAGCCGCTCGCTGGCGCGCCGCGCGTCGGTGGCGCGCAGCGCCCGCTCGATCTGCAGAGCGATGAACGACGCCAGGATGTCCGCCAGGAACACCTGCTCGCGGCTGAACGGCACCGGGTCGTGCCGCCCCAGGACGACGGCGCCCCGCGACCCCATGGCGGAGTCGACGCCCAGGACCAGCAGCGCCCCGAACGGCCCCGCCCCCTTCGCGCCGCCTCCCGGCACGTCCGCATGGGCCTCGTTGCCGTAGCCGTTCCCGGCGGCTCCGAGGATGATGCGCGACACCGCGCCGGATCGGACCCTGGCGATCGGCTCCTCCAGGCGCCGCAGCAGGATCGCCAGCTCGTGCTGCGCCATCAGCCTCCCCTCGATCCAGCCGAAGCGCAGCGGAGGAAGGCCGTTGGACGGCTCGACGCTGGCGATGGCGAAGTCGGCCCCGACGATCTCGACCGTGCCGGTGGTCCCCTCGCTCAGGATCGCCTCGGCGCGCCCTTCCTGCGACAGGGTGATCTGCAGCTCGCGCAGCGACTGCAGGTGCGCGAGAAACGGATTGGCGGCATCGCGCGCCGGCTGGGGAGGGCGGGGCGCGGCTTCGCCAGGGCCGGTGGGGTCCGCGCCAGAATTGTCCCGGGAAGAGACCGGATCGGGTTCTGCCATGGTGCTAGAATCTGGCTCCTCAGGAGGCCTGATGATCGCCGGGTGGCCCCGTTACGATCTCTACGTCATCTCCGACCCGGTCCTGGCGCGCGGACGATCGCACGTCGAGGTCGTCCGCGCCGCGCTGGAGGGGGGCGCCGACGCCGTTCAGATCAGGGACAAGTCCTCCACGGCCTATAACTTAAGTCTCATTTCCGCTGAAATCCAGCCACTGGCGCGAAAATTCGGGGCGGCCTTCTTCGTGAACGACCGGGTGGATGTCGCCCTTCTGACGGGGGCGGACGGGGTACACCTCGGCCAGGAGGACCTGCCGGCCAGGGAGGCGCGGCGTCTCCTCCCCCGGCCGCGCCTGATCGGGATCTCGGCGAGCACCCCCGAGGAGGCCCGGCGGGCCGAGCGGGAGGGGGCCGACTACGTCGGGGTGGGGCCGGTGTTCGGGACCGCCACCAAGCCGGACGCCGGGGAGCCCCTGGGGCTCGATCGCCTGGCGACGATCGCCGCCGCGGTCGGCATCCCGGTCGTGGCCATCGGCGGGATCACGCAGGAGAACGTGGCGCAGGTGTTCGCCGCCGGGGCGGGCGGCGCCGCGGTCGTCTCGGCCGTGGTCGGGGCGGACGACATCGCGGCGGCGGCGCGGGGCATCAAGCGGACCATCGCGGAGGCGAGGCGGGGGAAGCAGGTGACGACTTGAAGCGCGCCCTGACGATCGCGGGATCGGATTCCGGAGGGGGGGCCGGCATCCAGGCCGACCTCAAGACGTTCGGCGCGCTGGGGGTCTACGGCGCCTCGGCGATCACCGCGGTGACCGCCCAGAACACCGTGAAGGTGTCGCGCATCGTGGAGATCGATCCCGCTGTCGTGGCCGAGCAGATCGAGCTGGTCCTGGAGGACATCGGCGCCGACGCGGTGAAGACCGGCATGCTCGCCTCGACGCCAATCATCGAGGCGGTCGCCGCCGTCCTGGCCCGGAGAAAGGTCGCGAACCTGGTGATCGATCCGGTGATGGTGTCGAAGACCAACGCCCGCCTGCTCAAGGCGGACGCGGTCGACGCCCTCAAGGCGCTCCTCCTGCCGCTCGCTTCAATCGTCACGCCGAACATTCCCGAGGCGGAGGTCCTGGCGGGGATGGCGGTCGCGGACGCCGAGTCGATGCGCGCCGCGGCGCGCCGCATCCACGCTCTCGGGCCGCGGCGCGTGGTGATCAAAGGGGGGCACAGCGACGGGCCGTACGTCGTCGATCTCTACTTCGACGGGGAGAGCTTCGAGGAGCTGAAGGCCGAGCGCGTGCAGACGCGCGCCACCCACGGCACCGGCTGCACCTTCTCGGCCGCCATCGCCGCCTACCTGGCGCACGGCCTGCCGCCGCTCGAGGCGGTCGCCCGCGCCAAGGAGTACCTCACCGCCGCCCTGCAGGCCAATCCCGGCATCGGCACGGGGATCGGCCCGGTCAATCATTTCCACGCGTTTCAAAAGGCCTGAGGAGGGCCGGCCGCAGACCGGCTCCCAGGGAGTCCCGGCGTGCCCCTTCCCCGCGTCATCCTGCACGTCGACATGGACGCGTTCTACGCGGCGGTGGAGGTGCGGGAGAACCCGGCGCTCGCCGGGAAACCCTTGATCATCGGGCACAAGGGGCGGCGCGGCGTGGTGGCCACCTGCTCGTACGAGGCCCGGCCGTTCGGCGTGCGCTCGGCGATGCCGTCCATCACCGCCATGCGCCTCTGCCCGCAGGCGGTCTGGCTTCCCGGCCGGATGGGGCTGTACCTGGAGGTCTCGCGGCGCATCCGGAAGATGCTCGACGACTTCACGCCGCTGGTCGAGCCGCTGTCGATCGACGAGGCGTTCCTCGATCTGACCGGCATCGCCGCCGGCCTCGAGGAAGGGGCCGCGGCGGCGCGGCGCCTGAAGCAGCGGATTGAGAAGGACGAGCGGCTCACCGCCTCGGTCGGGGTCGCGCCGACCAAGTTCCTCGCCAAGCTCGCGTCGGACCTGGAGAAGCCGGACGGCCTCGTCCTCTTCCCGCTGGCGGACGTGCCGAAGCGTCTCTGGCCGTTGCCGGTGGAGAGGCTCTGGGGGGTCGGGCCGAAGTCGGCGGAAAGGCTCCATGCCCTGGGGATCCGCCGCGTCCACGACCTGGTCGTGGCCGGCGAGGGAAGGCTGCAGGCGGCCCTCGGCCCCGCCGCGGCGCAGCACCTGCTGGCGCTGGCCAGGGGGGACGACCCGCGGGCGGTGATCTCCGAGCGCGACTCGAAGTCGATCTCCGAGGAGCGGACCTTCTCGGTCGACAAACGCGGCGCGGAGGCGATCGAAGCGGAGCTGCTCGATCGCTCCGATGGCGTGGCGCGGGCGCTGCGGCGCGAGGGGCTGGCGGCGCGCACCGTGCACATCAAGGTGCGCACGGGAGACTTCACCACCTGGACGAGGGCCCGGACGCTGCCGGCGCCGACCTGCCTGGCGGAGGAGATCTACGCCGCGGCGCGCGACCTGTTCCGCACCCGCATCCGCCTCGGGGGGCTGGGGGTGCGGCTCATCGGGGTCGGCGCGAGCCACTTCGTGCCGCGCGGCGCGGGCCAGGCCGACCTCTTTCCGGACGCGGCCCGCGAGCGCTCGGCCCGGGTCGCCCGGGCCACCGACGCGCTCGGCGACAAGTACGGCGAAGCGATCGTCACCCGCGCCCGCCTGGTGAGGCCGGCGCCGCGGGGCGCAGACGGGGCGCGCGCCGCGGCCCGGCCGGTTGTTGACAGGCGCCACCCTCCGCGGTAAGTTCCGGCGGAACCACCGGCCATCCTCCAACCGATCACGAGGTGTGACATGCGAAGCGCGCTCCGGGTCTCCGCCCCTGGCCCCCTGGTCGTGACCGTCCTCCTGACGCTTCCGGCTGTTCTCCTGGGGCTGCCGGGCCCCCTGGCCGCCGCCCCTCCTGGGCGGTCCGGCGAGGAGATCGAGCGCTCCCCCGCCGACGGGCGGATCCGGGCGCTGCGCGGGGTCCTGACCCCTCCCAGCCCGGAGGGACCGCAGGAGATCGCCGGGCGCTTCCTCTCGGCGCAGGCGGCCCGCTTCGGGATGAAGCCGGGCCTCGCGGACCTGCGGCTGGCCCGGGTGGTCGAGAGCCCCGCCGGCCGGCACTTCCGCTACGAGCAGGTGTACCGCGGCCTGCCGGTGTTCGACGCGGGCGCCGAGGTGCACGTCGCCGCCGACGGGCACGTCTTCCTGGCGCGCAACGACTACGCGCCGGGGATCGATCTGCCGCTCTCCCCCGCCCGCCTTCCGGCGGCGATCACGGCGCTCGCGGTCGAGGACTTCCTCGCGACGGCGAGCGTCGTCCTCGACAAGCAGGGGCGCACCCGGCCGAACCGCGGGCAGGCCCTGAAGCTCGCGCAGGAGATCGTCCCGGAGCTCGGAATCTACGCCGGCCATCCGGACGCCGGCGGGACCGGCGCCGGCTCGCCGAAGCCGCGCCTCGCCTACCGCCTGGTCGTCTTCGCCGAGACGCCGTGGGGCGTCGTCGAGTACGTCGTGGACGCGCACACCGGAGAGATCCTGTCGCGCCGCAGCCTGGTGCAGGACTCGCACCTCACCGGGCGCGGGCAGGTGTTCGACCCGAACCCGGTCAACACCTTGAACGACACGGGGCTGGGAGATGCGAACAACGCGGACTCCCCGGCGTTCGCCCCCGCCTACCGGACCGTCCTGCTGCCGGGAGTGAGCCGCTGGCTGTTCGACATCTTCGGCGCGCTGATCCTGCAAGGGCCGTACGTCAAGATCAACGACCTCATCGAGGCGCCGTTCGACAACCAGCCGTTCTCCATGAACGGGGACTTTCTCTTCACGCGCGACCGGCAGGAGTTCGAGGACGTCATGGCGTACTTCCACATCGACCGCACGCAGCGCTACATCCAGTCGATCGGGTTCACCACGGTCAACAACCGGATGATCCGCGTCGACCCGCACGGCCTGAACGGCGCCGACAACTCGCACTACGTCGGCTTCCCGTTCGGCATGGG
>Ga0070704_100001313_pt1 | contig 13147 bp, 10 predicted proteins | sample KBSK5252metaG_FD_65467 | JGI IMG/M metagenome (GOLD analysis project Ga0070704, IMG submission 65467) | Corn, switchgrass and miscanthus rhizosphere microbial communities from Kellogg Biological Station, Michigan, USA - KBS K5-25-2 metaG | ecosystem: Host-associated > Plants > Roots >...
TCAGTGACTTGCGTCCGGGTGCCCGCGCGGGTTGGGAACCCCCACTTCGCGCCAATGCGCCGTGTGGTGCCCGACAACGCGAGAGGCCTCAGTTCTGTGTTCAAACCCGTCGCAGGGGTAGTGGCAATCACCACCGCCGCTCTCCTCACAGCCAGCTGCGCCACGCCCACCGCTACCCCAGCCGCGCCCACCAGCCAAACGCCCGCACCGAAGGTGAAGATCACCACTCAGAAAACGATCGCTCTCCCCGGTGTCGGAGGCCACGGCGACGAGGTTGTCGTCGACCCGGGAGCACACTCCGCTTACGTTGCCCAAAGTCCGGACAATAACCTTGTCGTCATCAACACGACCGCCAACAGCGTCGAAGCGGTGGTACCCCAGATAGCGAGCGGGAATGGCATTGCCTTCAGCGACTCATATGTCTTCGTTGCAGAAGCAGACGCTGGAGCCGTCGCAGTCATCGCCAAACCCAGCTGGAAGGTCATCGCCACCGTGCCCTCGGGCGGAAAAACACCCGACGCCGTCTACTACGATCCGCACGAGAACAGCATCTTTGTCACCAACGACGACTCGAACAACCTGGAACAGTTCTCCGCCACCGCTCCCTTTGCCATCGAAGGGACACTGAACCTTGATCCGGCACAGGCTAAAACCGGCCCTGACCTGGGAACCTATGCGAGCGCCGACGACAAAATCTATCAATCCGACGACAACAACGTAGAAGTCATCGACGCGAAGACCCGGACGATCCAGAAAGTCTTCACTCCGCTGAGCGCCGATGCCACAACGAAAGATATCTACTACGACCAGGCGCATCACTTGCTCTGGGTGGGGACGTCTGACCCGAAGGTGCTCGCTATCGACCCGGACACCGGGAAGGTTGTCTACACCGTGAAGACGGCATCCGGGATGGACCAACTCGCGGCGGACACCGATGACGGCCTGCTCTTCCTCGGCGAGAGTAAAGCGGGAGTCATGGGCGTCGTCGACCTCGCCACCCACGAAAACATCGCTGACGTCGAAACGGAATCGGGATTCCACACCGAGGGCTATCTGCCCGGCGCTCACCTCGCCTATGCCTACCTGAACCAATCAAACAAGATCGAGATAGACAACGTCAGCAAGGCTTAACCATGGCGGTTGGACCGACGACTACGTGTCGTCTCATGGCGACGGCTGCCGAGTGGGCCGCCAGAGGCAAGTCGTCCCGGCCCACCGGCAGGCTGGTACCCCAGCCCGGACGACACCGGCGGTCAGCGATGGTGGAACGGCGAGGCATGGAGTGCTCGGACGACCGCATGACAGTTTGTTGGCCGCGGGGAATGTTCCGTGCTGATCACCGTCGACGTGGCGAGATCGACGGCCGCGACGAGGCGAGGGCGGCCTCGTAAGGCCTCCTCGCCGCACCTGACACCACTGACAATCCCGCTACGGCCTGCTTCGCGCTGTTGGCGCACGGCATGGCCTACCACGACGCCGATCCCGTCGCCGCGTATAACGTCCTACGCAGAGCCCTCACGGTCGCTCGAGAAAGCGGCAACCGACAGATGGAGTCGGCCGCAGCGGTCACGTTATGGGGCCAGCGGCCGCATCATGGTCGCCGGCCAGAACATCAAGCTCGGCCCCCGTCACCGCGGCAAGATCGTCACCGTCGTCATCGAGGACACCCATCTGCGCGCCATGCACGGCGAAGAAGAGATCGCCGTACGTCCACGACGAAACCTCAAACCCATCACCCGATTTCACGTCACCGGCGCAGGAGCCAACAACCCAAGCCGTCAAGCATCTCCCGACGACAATCCGTCAAAAATTTCCTGAGTCCATACCCGGACATCTCGGAGGCGCCTTGAAATCGCTGAGTGCGAGATCCGGCTTGGCGGGGCCCGGCACACTGGCCGAGCTCGACGCAGCCCGGCGGACCCGGTGGCGTCACTTCAGCGCGATGACAAAGCTCCTTGTGCAGTCGTGGCATGGCGATTCCTGAAAACGAGTAGCGCGGTACTCACGTCGAACGCGATGTCCTGCCGCACGCTGTTGGAAGGCCGCGACGTACGGGAGATGTGACGATGACTGATCTGCAGCAGCAAGCACTCGACTCTTTTTATGCGCTCGACAATGTGATCACGGTCAAGATCACGATGCCGCAGGCCGAGTGGGATGCGGTGCGAAACGAGGAGCCTAAGGGCGGCCGGTGCAACTTCGAATGGAGCGGAGGCGCCAGGTTCACCTGGCGCAAGGCGACCTCGGTCGAGATATCCGGAACGAAGTTCCCCGCCAAGACCAAGTTCACCGACGTCGGCGTCAAGAAGAAGTCATTTTGCGGCTCCATAAACAGCGACAAGCCGTGCCTGCATGTCGACTTCGGCAAGTTCGGCGACGCCAACGTCCCCGCGATCGAGGCCCTGATCGGGTCCCGTTACGTCACGCTCAACAACTCCATTCAGGACAGGTCCTACATCAAGCAGACACTGGGCTACCGATTGCTGGACATGGCCGGGTTGCCCAATTCACGATGCAACTACGCCCGGGTGTTCGTCAACGGAACGCCGGTAGGCCAAGGGATCCCCGGCGTCAACAGCCCCGGCATCTTCGTCAATGCCGAGCCGGTGATGAAGCGCTACATCGAGCGGAACTTCAACGGCAACGTGAAGGGCAATCTCTACGAGCTCGAGCATCACGACGATTTTCTCGAGGAGAGGCTGAAGTTCATCGGGGTGGAGTCGCTGTCCAAATTCGAGGACAAGGCCGACCTGAAATTCGCGATCGGTCACATCAAGGCGAACGGGCTGGCCGGCGCGGACCAGATGCTCGACATGGACCAGTTCCTGAAGATCTACGCGATGGAGTTCTTCCTCAAGCATTGGGACGGCTACGCGGACAACACCAACAACACCTACATCTACAACGACGTGACCGCCGTCGCCGCGCCAGGCGTGGGCAACATCAAGTTCAAGATGATCCCGTGGGGCATTGACCAGACATTGCAGCCCGACAGGCCGTTCAAGTTGGGCCGCGATGGGGTGATCGCCCAGCTCGTGCGTAACGACGACATCCGTCGCAAGCAATTGTTCGACCAGATTCGGGTGTATCGGGAGACCCTGTTCAGCCGCGAGCATCAGCAGACGGTCCTCAAACCCCTGATCGATCAGATGCAGGCACTAGTCGTCGGGTTCGGCGTGCCCAGTGCTGCGGCGGAGATCGATTCCGTGCGGCAGCAACTGCGGCTGGCCGAATCGGCCGGATACATCGCTACAGGTCTGCCCGGCCCCTCCAACCCGGTCTACATCCTCAAGCACGACACCAGTGCCTGTCTGCATGCCAGCAATACCGAGTCGATCCCGCCGGGCATACCCGCTCCGGCGAACTTCGAGGTCTACCACCAACCCCTGAAGGACGACAACGACAAAACGGACCTGTGGGTCTTGGACGACCTCGGGACCGGAAAGTCACTCACCAATCAGGCGTTCGACCGCGTTCTGCACGCCAGCGCCACGCAAGTCACGCCGCAGGGGCACAAATATCTCTACACATGTGCGCCGAGTAACGGCGAACATGCTGAAGAGTTCAAGATTGCTCCGGTGCCGGTCCCGGTCACGGACCCCGCCAATCCGCCGGGCCGGTTCGCGTATACCGGCTATTTCAACCTGGTCAGCCTGCGGACCAATGAGATGGCGAAATACGGGCTCGACCTCACGCCGGGCGGCAGGGCCAGGGTTCACCAGGAACTTCCTGGTTCCAACCTCTACTTCTACTGATCCCTCGCGGGGTAGTCGATCACGGCGTAGCCACCACGGTCGTCGACGATCAGAAGTTTCCTTTCCTCGCCGCTTGAGAATGCGACGACGCCCTCTGGCTTCATCGATCGATGGAAGGTGACATCGAGCAGCTCTACGTTGTCGCTGCTGCCGTTCCACGCGCATAGCTGAAACGGTTCGTCTCCCGTGCTCTTCGACCGGCCGATCAGAATGAGAAAGTCTCCGGTCTGCTGGTCGTACGAGATGTCGCGGATGCCCTGCTTCGCAGTTGATTTGGGTACACGGACGCGCACGATCGACGGCGCCTCGAGCGCGCCTATGGTCCAGGGGGCGACGTCCGCGTCGATGGGGACCCGAATCACGGTGATGCTTCCGGGGTCCGCGGGCCCCCGCTGGCCGAACAGGAGCGTCCGGGTGTGCGGGTCCCAGGCGAGGCCTTCGATGTTGAGCCCGCCGGCGTCCGGTTGCCGGTGGCCGGCTGCGACGAGCGGAGGAACCTGGCGCAGTAACCAGTCGCGAAACCCGTGCATTGCTTCCGATTGCAGGTCACCGTGGGGTCCGTAGCGCACGCGCACCAAGCCGTCCGATCTCTTGCCGTCCACGACGCATAGCGAGGACGCGACGATGAGAAAGATTTCGCCGTTGTGGTCGATGCGAGTCAGCCCCTCGGGATCACTCAACTGACCCTCTGCCACCCCGGGCGTTGGGCGCCGCGAAATCCGTTCGACCTCTTTGCCATCGGCGCTGAGTGCCAGTTCGAACAGGGCTGAGGGGTCGTTGTTGTCGATGAAGACGAACCGGCCCGGCCCGACTTTCGCAACGCCCGAGGCGTTGAACGGCGCCTTTCCGTTCCTCTCGTCGAACGACGTCGACTTGACCTTCTTCTGTAGGCCCAGACCACCCGCGATTGCGTGAAACGCCGCCGCGACTTTGGCAGTCCAGTTCGCCACGTGGTCCCTTCCCCAGCCGCAACTTACCGGCAAGCGCTGTCGCTAACGCACTATTAGAAATTCAAGAGAACACTCGCCATTACGGCTTCCGCAAGTGACAAGAAGCACGCACAGGAATGCGATTAGCAGGTATTAGCTCGACTCTCTCTGAACCGCCCCGGTGAGTCCAGAGACTCCGTACAACCCGGGGCACATCAGAGTCTCCGGACATGCCGGGCGGTTTCATACTGACCGAGTAAAGGTTGGCCAACCACCAGGGGAGTAAATGGCGGGCCGATGGAGGGAACAACTAGGTCAGACGTTGGGCCAGATCACAGCCTTTTGCCCTCGTCCCAATTCGCCGCCACCTTCTTGCTCGGCTGCACGCGCGGCGGTTCGCCCGGCATCTTCGGATAGTTCGGCGGATACGGCAGGTCACCGAGTCCGTTTTCCTCGTCAGCCTTGACCATCTGCAGCAGCTTCTCAATCGACTGGGCCTTGGAATCGATGTCGGCCCAGGGGTCGTCGCGGCCTGCCACCACGGCGGGTGCGGTGGCGATGGTGTAGTCATCGGGGTCCGCGTCGCGCAGTTCGTCCCACGTCAACGGCATCGACACAGTCGCGATCGGCGTCTTGCGCGCCGAATACGCCGACGCGAACGTGCGGTCGCGAGCATTCTGGTTGAAGTCGATGAAGATTCGCTTGCCGCGCTCTTCTTTCCACCATGACGTGGTGACCGCGTCGGGCGCCCGCCGCTCCACCTCGCGCGCCAACGCGATACCCGCCCGGCGTACCGCGATGAAGTCCCAATCCGGCTGGATGCGCAGGAAGATGTGCAGCCCACGGCCACCGGAGGTCTTCGGGTATCCGACAAGGCCGAGCTCGTCGAGGACCGGCTTGAGGACGTCGACCGCGATCCCGCTGGCCTCCTTGAACCCGGTGCCCGGCTGCGGATCCAGGTCGATGCGCAGCTCGTCGGGATGCTCGGTATCCGGGCAGCGCACCTGCCACGGATGCAGGGTGATGGTGCCCATTTGCGCCGCCCACACGATCGCGGACGGGTGCGTCACCTTCAGCGCATCCGCGGTCCTGCCCGACGGAAACGTCACCGTGCACGTCTCCAGATAATCCGGGGCGTGCTGCGGAATTCGCTTCTGGTAGATCTCCTCGCCGTCGATGCCGTCGGGGAAGCGCTGCAGATGCGTCGGCCGATCCCGCAACGCGGTCAGCATGGGGCCGCCTGCGACGGCCAGGTAATACTCGACGAGCTTGCGTTTCGTGCCGTCGGAACCCAGCTTCGGATAGTACACCTTGTCCGGGTTGGTAAACCGGACCTTGACGCCGTCGACATCGAGTTCTTCTGCGGGCGTTGCCATTTCAAGACTCCAGCACGTCGGAGAGGTCGAAGGTGATCGGGACCTCGAGTTGCTCGAAGGTGCAGCTTGCCGGATCACGGTCCGGCCGCCATCGCACGAACTTGACCGCATGCCGAAATCGTTGGCCGTGCACGGTGTTTCCCTCCATCTGATCGTAGGCCACTTCGCACACCTTCTCCGGACGGACGGGGATCCATCGCTTGTCAGCCGCCGAGTTCCACCGGCTCGGCGCCCCGTCGACGGCTTCGTCGCCCTCACGTAACGGCTCGAGGTCGGCCAGCAGCTTGAGCCGGTCCTTTGCAGTGAACGATGCTGCGCCACCGATCATCTGCAGTTCGCCGTCGTCGCGGTACAGTCCGAGCAGGATCGACCCGACGCCCTCACCGCTCTTGTGGACGCGGTAGCCGATCGCCACGCAGTCGGCATCGCGAGCGTGCTTGACCTTGACCATCTCCCGCTTGCCCGGCAGATACGGACCGTCCAGCCTCTTCGCGATCACGCCGTCCAGGCCTGCGCCCTCGAACGTGTCGAGCCACTGCGCGCCCTTCTCGGGATCCTCCGTGGTGCGGGTGACGTGGCACCACTGCTTCTCCCTCACCGATTCGGACAGCGCTTCCCGGCGCACCCGAAACGGCTCCTTCATCAGGGATGTGTCGCCGGTCGCCAACGCGTCGAAGCCGATGAAATGCGCGGGCGTCTGCTCGGCCAGCATGTTGATCCGGCTCGCGGCGGGGTGGATGCGTTGGGACAGCGACTCCCAGTCCAGCCGGATGCGCCCGCCGATCTCGCGCGGCACGACCACCTCCCCGTCGAGCACACAGCGCGGCGCCAGCTCGTCACGCAGCGCCTGCTCGAGCTCAGGAAAGTAGCGGCCGAGCTCCTTGCCGTTGCGCGACTGGATGACGACCTCGTCGCCGTCGCGGAACACCAGCGCACGGAAGCCGTCCCATTTCGGCTCGTAGGACCACACCCCGGCTTCGGGCGGCACCGTAGCCTGGGCTTTGGCAAGCATCGGCTCCAACGGCGGCAATACGGGTAGGTCCACGCTTTCCATACTCACGTAGACCGTCGAACCCGGGCAATATCATCGGCAACCCGTGGGGGTGACCGACAAGGACCGGAGTTCCTCCAGCGCTCTGGCGGAGTCGCTGCCGGGATCGGCGTGATAAAGAAGCAGATGCTGCCCAACGGCGTTCAGAACATGCGGGACGTTGAGCTGGTGCCGTGATAGATAGAGGTCGCCGACCCTCGGATGACGCAGGTGCAAGATTCCCAACGGGTAACCCACATCTGCGCGCGCCCACAGTTCGCGGAAACGTGGGCTGGCCGCGGACATTTCAGCGATCAACTTCTGCATGCGAGGATCATTCGGATTGTCACCGGCGAGTTCCCGTAAACCACTTACTGCGGCCTCGGTAGCCTCGTCCCAATCGACGTAGAGCTCTCTCGCGGCGGGGTTCAAAAGGCGCCAGCAGAGGAAGTTCTGTCCCGGGGCGAATCCTGGCGACAGCGCCTGGGCCATCGGATTCGAAGCCAGGACGTCTTGGTATCTACTGGCCACGATTGCCGGGAACGGGAACTGATCGATCAGCCGGTCTAACCCCTCGGCCGCTACCTCTAGGACGGATTGATCCCAGCGGCTGGTGGTCGGGTTGGCCAGTTGATGCAGGTACCTCGTGGCCTTGATGTCCAGTTGCAGGGCGCGCGCGAGCGCATCAAGAATCTGCGCGGACGGATTGTGGGCGCGTCCCCGCTCGAGTCGCAGGTAGTACTCGGCGCTGATGCCTGCAAGCATCGCCAGCTCCTCGCGGCGCAAACCGGGCGCACGGCGCTGTCCACCGGGAGCCAGCCCGACATCTTCGGGACGAACCTGGTCCCGTCGCGCACGCAAGTAATCACCCAGCGCGTTGGCTTTCGCCGCCACGATCAATCAGACCTCGCGGTCAACCCGTGAGCATGGGTTCGCAGCTGCACCGATAGCGAACGCAATTCCTCTAACGCTTGAGCGGAGGGGCTGCCGGGCTCGGCGCGATACATGATCACGTGGTCCCCACCGGGATACGGCGCATTGAGCCGGTGGCGGTAGAGATAGAGGTCGCCGACTTGAGGATGACGCATGTGGTGGATTCCCAAGCGATAACCTACGTCGGCGCGGTCCCACAGTTCGCGGAAACGTGGGCTGGCCTCAGACAATTCGGCTATCAACGCCTCCATGCGAGTATCTTTCGGGCATAGACCACTCAGTTCCCGTAATCCACTTACCGCGATAGCGGTCGCCTCGTCCCAATCGACAAAGAACTCCCGGGCAGCAGGGTCGAATAGGCGCCAACGCAGACTGTTTTGTCCTGGTGTGAACTCTGGCGACAGCGCGCGGGCGATCAGATTTGCCGCCAGTACATCTCGGTACCTATTGAAAACAATGGCCGGCATCAAAAACTGATCGATCACTTCGGCGAGTCCGTAGGCCGCTGCTTCCAGATCGGGAGTATCCCCTCCGGCCGGAGCAGCCAGGTGGTGCAGATGCTGCGTGGCTTTTCTGTCCAGTTTTAGCGCCCGCGCGAGCGCATCAATGATCTGAGGGGACGGATGTTGGGCGCGTCCCCGCTCGAGTCGCAGGTAGTACTCGGAACTGATGCCGGCAAGCATTGCCAGCTCTTCGCGGCGCAAACCAGGCGCGCGGCGCTGTCCGCCGGGTATCAGCCCGACATCTTCGGGATGGACTTGGTCCCGCCGCGCACGCAGGAAATCACCCAGCGCGTTGGCTTTCGGCGCCATCGTCCGAGCGTATTCCGCGCAAGCGCGACACACATCCATCTCACCACCTCGAAAACGATGCCTCCTCCGGCGGCACTGCACCGGTAGTCCAGCGAATGTAGACGGGACTCCCGGTCGTGCCATCAACCGGCCTTGACGTCGACGGCGAGCGGCTCGCAACTTTGCAGTGCGCCAGCCCGCAACGCGACCGTCGCTGCCTATCCCCTCCCAGTACCCCGTATCGACGCGGCATACCCGCCTCATCCACGGCGCGCTGATGGTGGATATATGACCTGGCCGATCGACCGACCGGCGTGGCCACGAACCGATGAAAAGAGAGGAACGATATGACCGTCAAAGTAGAGCTGCCACCAACGCACCAGCCGTATCTGGAAAGCGGGCTGCTGCCTGCCGATTTCTACGCCTACGAGGAACTTCTGTCGGATTCGGAGCGCGAGAAGATCGGTCGCATCCGCGAGTTCTTCCGCACCCAGGCCATGCCGATCGTCGACGACTACTGGGCTCGGGCCGAGTTCCCGTTCGAGCTCGTCAAGGGATTCGCACAACTGGGTCTACTGGATTGGGCCGACCCCGATTCGTCGGAGCCGGCGCCGAGCAACCTGCTCACCGGCATCACCTCGATGGAGTTGGCGCACGCCGACCCGTCGCTGTCGGTGTTCTTCGGTGTGCACAGCGGGCTGGCGATGGGAACCATCCTGACCTGCGGATCCGACGAGCAGAAGCGGCGGTGGCTGCCGGCGATGAGTCGGTTCGAGAAGATCGGCGCGTTCGCCTTGACCGAACCACACGGCGGCTCCGACGTTGCGGGCGGCATGGAGACCACCGCGCGCCGCGAGGGCGACGAGTGGGTGATCAACGGGGCCAAGCGCTGGATCGGTAACGCCACCTTCGCCGACCTGGTGGTTGTCTGGGCCCGCGACGTCGAGACCAATCGGGTGCTGGGCTTCGTGGTCGAGAAGGGCACCCCCGGTTTCACCGCGACGAAGATCGAGAACAAGTTCGCGCTGCGGATCGTGCAGAACGCCGACATCGTTCTCGACGAATGCCGGGTTCCAGAGGCCAACCGGCTGCAGAACGCGAACTCGTTCAGGGACACCGCTGAGATTCTGCGCCGGACCCGCAGCGGTGTGGCATGGCAGTCGGTGGGAGTCCAGTTCGCCGCCTATGAGATCGCACTGCAGTACGCGAAGGAGCGGACGCAGTTCGGTCGCCCGATCGGCAAGTTCCAGATGGTGCAGGACCTGTTGGTGAAGATGCTCGGCAACGCCACGGCGTGCGCCGGGATGATGGCCCGCCTGGCCCAGTTGCAGCACGACGGGGTGTACCGCGACGAGCAGTCGGCGCTGGCGAAGGCCTACTGCACATCGCGGATGCGCGAGACCGTCCACTGGGCACGGGAGCTGTTGGGTGGCAACGGCATCGTGCTGGACTACAACATCGGGCGCTTCGTCGCCGACTCCGAGGCCCTCTACTCCTACGAGGGCACGCGGGAAATGCAGACGCTGATCGTCGGCAAGTCTGTCACCGGCCTGAGCGCGTTCGTGTGAGGCAATGACGATGACTACAGATACCACGCAGACAACGGAAGCCGTCTTCTCCGGCCTGAAAGTCGTTGAGATAGCGAGCTTCATCGCGGCTCCGGCCGCGGCGACGATGCTGTCGGACTTCGGCGCCGACGTGATCAAGGTCGAGCCGCCCGGCCTGGGTGACCCCCAGCGGCTGCTGAGCTCGGTGCCGCCGAGCCCGGCTGCTCCGGGAAACTATAGCTGGCACTTGGCCAACCGCAACAAGCGCGGCATGTCCGTCGACCTGAAGTCGGAGGGCGGCACCGAGATCCTCAAGCGTCTCGTCCAATGGGCGGACGTCGTGATCACCAACTTCCCGCACGGCACCCGCGAGTCGCTGCACCTGGGCTATGAGGAAGTGTCCGGTTGGAATCCGCGGGTCATCTACGCCGACATCACCGGCTTCGGGGATGCCGGACCGGACGCCAGGCTGCCCGGGTTCGACCTGACCGCATTCTGGTCGCGCAGCGGACTTCTCGCTTCGACCCGCGACGCGGGTGCACCGCCGACGTCACCCCCTTGGGGCAGCGGCGATTACACTACCGCCACCGCGATCTACGCGGCGATCACCACCGCGCTGTACCACCGCGAACGCACAGGGCGGGGTGCCAATGTCGGCACGTCGCTGCTGGCGACCGGGGTGTGGGCGACTGGAACACTGGTGTCTGCGGCCCTGGCCGGCGCCAAGCCGTATGAACTGCATGACCGCACCGCGCCGGTGAACGCGATGACCAATCCCTACCAAAGCGGGGACGGCCGCTGGATCATGCTGGCCGCCAGGCAGTCAGCGTGGCCGACATTGGCCAACGCGATCGGGCGGTCGGACCTGTTGTCCGATCCGCGCTTCAGCGACGTCAAGGCCATCGGCCAGCACGCCGCGGAGTTGGCCGATCTGCTTGAGGCCGAATTCAGGTCGCAACCGTTGGCGCATTGGAAAGAGGTTCTCGACGCAGCCCGCCTGCCTTATGGCGTCATCCAGTCGCCTGAAGAGGCGGCGGCCGATCCGCAGCTTCGCGCCGCCGACATCGTCGTGCCGATCGAGGATGCGAGGGACCTGGAGTACACCGTCAACAACCCGATTTCTCTCCGCGGGCTGCCCAGGGTTCCTTCTCGGCGTGCGCCCGAGCACGGAGAGCACAACGACGAAGTCCTCGCACAGCTGGGGTTCAGCGCCGACGACATCGGCCAGCTACGGGAACACAAAGTGATTCCCGTTGCGCCAGAACAGGAGACAGTGAGATGACCACAACTGAAGTATCGACGGACCTGGTACTCACCGAGCGTCACGACGGCGTTCTGACGATCACCATCAACCGTCCGGCACAGAAGAACGCCGTCAGCCGCGAGGTCGCGGTCCAACTCGCAGCCGCCCTGGATGTGCTGGACTCTGACCCGACGTTGTCGGTGGGCGTGTTGACCGGCGCCGGCGGAACGTTCAGCGCTGGCATGGACCTGAAGGCGTTCGCGAACGGCGAGACTCCAATCCTTCCCGGTCGTGGATTCGGCGGGCTCACCCAATCCGTGGTGCGCAAGCCGCTCATCGCGGCCGTCGAAGGATGGGCGCTCGGGGGTGGCTTCGAAATGGCGCTGGCCTGCGACCTGATCGTCGCCGGGGACACTGCCAAGTTCGGGCTGACCGAGGTGAAACGGGGACTCATCGCAGGCGAGGGCGGCGTCATCCGCCTGCCACAGCGACTCCCCTACCACGTCGCCCTCAAGGTGCTGCTCACCGGTGAGCCGATTTCGGCCGTCGATGCCAACCAGTACGGCCTTATCAGTGAGCTCACCGCGTCCGGCGCCGCATTGGCCGGGGCGCAAGAACTTGCTCAGCGCATCGCCGTCAATGCACCGCTCGCACTGGCGAAGGTCAAGCAAGTCTTGCGAGAGACGCAGGGCCTCAATGACGCCGACGCGTTCGCGCGCCAGTCCAAGGACGCGCACAGCCTGCTGGACACCGAGGACGCGCACGAAGGAGCGCTCGCCTTCGCCGAAAAGCGCGCACCCGTCTGGCGCGGGCGCTAACGACCACAAAGCAAAGGAACCACGATCATGAATTCGCCAAAGCCAGTGCAGCGCATCGCAATTGTCGGTACCGGAACCATCGGTGCGAGTTGGGCGACGCACTATCTAGCCCAGGGCTTCGATGTGACGGCCACCGACCCGGCGCCGGGCGCTGAGGCGGCGCTGCGGTCCTACGTCGAGGGCGCGTGGGAGGGCGTGACCAAGCTGGGACTCGCTCCCGGCGCCTCCACGGATCGCCTGAAGTTCACCTCCGACTTGCCGGCGGCCCTTACCGACGCCGACTTCGTTCAGGAGAACGGGCCGGAGCGCCCAGAACTGAAAGTCAAGCTGTTCGCCGACATCGACGACGCCACGCCGCCCGACGCGATCATCGCCTCGAGCTCATCTGGCATCACGATGAGCGAAATCCAGGTTCAGTGCAAGCGCCCTGAGCGGACCGTCATCGGCCACCCCTTCAATCCGCCACACGTCATTCCTCTCGTGGAAGTTGTCGGCGGGAAGAAGACGTCGCCGGAAACGATCCGTGACGCGATGGCGTTTTACGCATCGGTCGGCAAGAAGCCCATCCTTCTGAAGAAGGAGCTGCGCGGCCACGTCGCCAACCGCATCCAGTCGGCGCTGTATCGAGAGGTGGTTTACCTGATCGGCGAGGGCGTGCTCGACGTCGCCGACGCCGACGATGCGGTGTCGTGGGGTCCCGGGCTGCGCTGGGGGGTCATGGGCCC
>Ga0070704_100001314_pt1 | contig 13146 bp, 13 predicted proteins | sample KBSK5252metaG_FD_65467 | JGI IMG/M metagenome (GOLD analysis project Ga0070704, IMG submission 65467) | Corn, switchgrass and miscanthus rhizosphere microbial communities from Kellogg Biological Station, Michigan, USA - KBS K5-25-2 metaG | ecosystem: Host-associated > Plants > Roots >...
CCACTGCGGTCGCGTACGCCAGCCCCGCCACGATGCTTCGCTGCCGGTACTCGATCGAGCTTCCCGTCTCACGAGATGCGGCGAGCACCACCTCGGTCGTGAGATCGATCGGGCCGTCTTCCTCGAGTGCCGCCCGGGCAACTCTCGCGGCGTCGGCGGTGAGATCGGGAAGCCGTTCCACGGAGACTGGCGGCCTCAGTGGTCCGCGCGCGCCTTGCGGACCGCTTCGGTGAGCGCCGGTACCACCTCGAAGAGATCACCCACGATGCCGTAATCCGCCACCTTGAAGATCGGCGCATCCTTGTCGCGGTTGATGGCGACGATCACGCGGGCGGTGCGCATCCCGGCAAGATGCTGGATGGCGCCGGAAATACCGACCGCGACGTAGAGCGTGGGGCTCACCATGCGTCCGGTCTGGCCGATCTGGTCGGCTGAAGGCCGCCATCCGTCGTCGGTGACGGCGCGGGTGGCACCCACTGCGGCGTTGCCGAAGGCGGCGGCGAGATCCTCGACCAGCTTGAAGTTCTCCGCCGCCTTGAGCCCGCGTCCCCCGCTCACGACGACCGGCGCCTCACCCAGATCGAGCTTGGCGGCGCCACGCTGCTCGACCGCGGTCACGACGACCTTGGCCTCCGCCGGATCGAGCCCCGGCTCGAGGAGCTCGACCCGGCCGGCACGTTGCTGCTCGACCGGCGTCACCGCGCCGGGCCGGAGCGACACCAGCGCCGGGGTGCCGGTCAGGCGCAGCGTGGCGATGGCCTTTCCGATATAGACCGGGTGGCGCGCGACCAGCGCGTCCCCGGTGAGCTCGCAGGAGGTGACGTCGCTCGCCAGACTCACCCCGAGACGCGCGGCAACCCTCGGCGCCAGGTCGCGTCCTTCGGCCGATGCCGGGAAGAACGCCGCACGGTATCCGCCGGCTTTGATCTGTCGAGCCACCGTCGCCGCGAACACCTCGGGACTGTACCGCGCGAGCGCCGGGTGCTCCACGCAGTACACCACATCGGCGCCGTAGCGGGCCAGCTGACCGGCCGCGGCCGTGAGGCCGGCTGCACCGATGGCGAGGGCGTGCACTTCACCGGCGCCCGACTCGTCGGCGGCCTTCCGCGCCGCGGTGATCGCTTCGAAGGCCGTCTTGCGCGGGGTGCCGCTCCGGAATTCGGCGAACGCCAGGACGTTGCCCATCAGAGCACCTTCGCTTCGTCGCGGAGGAGACGGACCAGCTCGGGAACGGCGCCGGGACCTTCACCGACGATCCTCCCCGCCGCGCGTTCCGGCGGAAGCTCGAGCCGTTCCACCACGAGGCGCACCGGCCCTAACACGGCGGGCTTCGATTCGATCGGTTTCTTCTTGGCGGCCATGATGCCCTTGAGCGACGGAAGCCGCGGCCGGGCGATGCCTTCGTCGATGGTGAGGACGGCGGGGAGCGGAAAGGTGACGGTTTCGGTGGCGCCCTCCAGCTCGCGATGTGCAGTACCCCTTCCACCGCTGATTTCGAGGTATGAGATCGCGGTGACGCAGGGCATGCCGAGGAGCTCCGCGGTCATCGGTCCGACGGTGCCATTGCCGGTGTCGGTGGCGACTCGGCCGAAGAGGATCAGATCGAAGCCCTGGTTTTCGAGCGCGGCGGCGAGCGCGCCCGCGATGGCGAGGCCGTCGAACGGCACCGGATCGGCGGACAGGTGGATGCCGCGGTCGGCGCCGATGCTGAGCCCTTTCCGCAGAATCTCCTGGCACGCGTCGGGGCCGAGGGTGACGACGACGACTTCGCCGGGACCCTGTTTCTCGTTGAGCTGGAGCGCGACCTCGAGGGCGTATCCGTCGAAATCTGAGAGGTCGAACTTGAGGCCGGTCTGATCCACCGACTTGCCGTCCGCGGCCACGGCGAACCGCATTTCGGTGTCGGGAACACGCCGGATGCAGACGGCGATTTTCACCTCGGAACCTCTTTCAGGCAAACACGTTATGCCGTTGGGACGATTCGCTGAAAATAGCCTCGTGGGCGGCGCCGTGCCACCGCCCCGCGCGCCGGATCGGTCAGCGCTGGCGGAGCTTGCGCTCCATCCTCGCGTGATCCGCCGTTATGGTGCGGGAGCCTGCCCAGAGCGCCATTGCGACGACGGCGGCCACGATCGGAACGACATACATGGCGCCATGCAGTCCGAGCGCCCGGCTGTCGGCTGCGGTCGCCCCGGCCAGGAGCGCGCCGGCGGCGAGATAATCGCTCAACCGGCCGAACGCATAAAGTCCGATGGCCGTCGCGAAGTAGAAAGCCATGAAGTAGACCGCCATCGCCGTCCCCCGGCGGGCGGGCTCGATGACGTCCTGGATCGACGCGTACACGGTGGAGTAGTAGATGTAGTGCAGGAAACAGGCGGGAAGCAGCAGGGCCGCACAGCTCCAGTAGGATCCGCGTGCCTGCCCGAGTGCGATCAGCGCGACCGGTGCCGCAACGACGAGGGCAAGCGCCGCGGCGCGAAGCCTGCCGTCCACCCGGTGGCGGGCGGCACGATCTCCCACCCAGCCCCCCGCCAGCATCCCTAACCCGCCGCCGAATCCGATGATCACGGATACCAGGAGCGTGGCCTGGCCGATGTCGAGCGCATGGTACCGGATCATGAACGAGGTGAGGAATCCTCCCAGCGCGTACATGTTGAGGTTGAGTAGCGCCCCCGAAAGGATGATCCACCACATCGTGGGAATCCGGAGGATCTCCCCGATCGCCCTGGGGTCGGGGGCCGGCGCTGCGACCGCCAGGCCGTCCGCGCCCCCGCGCGGCGGATCCGGGAGGAAGAATGCGAGGATCCCGAGCATGGCGCCGGGGATGGCCGCGACGAGGAGGGCGGTTCGCCAGCTGCCCGTGGCCTGGACGATAAGGCCGCTGACGGCATAGCTCGCGCCCAGTCCGAGCGGCAGCCCGAGCATGAAGATGCTGATGGCGCGGGCGCGCTGATGTTTGGGGAAGAGATCGCCGAGCAGCGAATTGGCCGCCGGGGCACAGCTGGCTTCGCCGACGCCGACACCCATGCGGAAGATGAAGAGAGAGGCGAATCCAGAGGCGAGGCCGGAGAGCGCGGTGAACGCGCTCCAGATGACGGCGCCCACGCCAAGCACCACCGGGCGGCGGCCGCGATCGGCCAGCCGCCCGAGGGGAATTCCGACCACGGCATAGAGGAGGATGAAGGCGGTCGTGAGTCCGCCAAGCTGGCCGTCGCTGAGCTGCCAGTCGGTCTTGAGCCGCTCGCCGATCGCCCCGACCACCTGGCGATCGTAGAAATTCATGAAATTGAGACCGAAGAGGAGCGCCAGCGTGAACGCCAGGCGCCTCCGCGACATCAGTACGCCGGCATCCCGGTGATTTCCTGGCCGAGGATCAGCGAGTGCATGTCGTGCGTCCCCTCGTAGGTGTACACCGATTCCAGATTCGCCATGTGGCGCATGGAATGGTATTCGGCGAGAATGCCGTTCGCGCCGAGGAGGCGCCGGGCCTCGCGGGCGCACTCGGTGGCCATGTTGACGTTATTGCGCTTGGCCAGCGAGACCTGCGCCGGGGTCATGGTGCCGGCGTCCTTGAGGCGGCCGAGCTGAAGGCAGAGGAGCTGGGCCTTGGTGATCTCGGTGAGCATATCGGCCAGCCGAACCTGCTGGATCTGGGTCCCGCCGATGGGCTTCGAGAACATGATCCGCTGCTTGGCGTAGTTGAGCGCTTCATCATAACACGCCATCGCCGCGCCGATGGCCCCCCAGGCGATGCCGTAGCGCGCCTGGGTGAGACACATGAGCGGACTCTTGATCCCGCCGCTCTTCGGAAGGATGGCGTCCTTGGGGAGATGGACGTCTCCGAGGTGGATTTCGCTGGTGTCGCTGGCCCGGAGCGAGAGCTTGCCCTTCTGGTCCTTCGCGGCATAGCCCTTCGTGCCGGTGGGAACGATGAAGCCGCGGATGGATCGGGGATCGTCGATGGCCCCGGTCTTGGCCCAGATGATCGAGACCGTGGCCTGGCTCCCGTTGGTGATCCACATCTTGGTGCCGTTCAGCACCCAGCCGTCCTTCGTCTCCTTCGCGGTCGTGACCATCCCGCTCGGGTTCGAGCCATAGTCGGGCTCGGTGAGGCCGAAGCAGCCGATTTCCTTGCCGGCCGCGAGCCGGGGAAGCCAGTGCTGTTTCTGCTCGTCGGAGCCGAAGGCATAGATCGGGTACATCACCAGCCCGCCCTGCACCGAGGCGAAGGAGCGGATGCCGCTGTCACCCCGCTCGAGCTCCTGCATGATCAGCCCGTAGGCGACGTTGTTGAGCCCCGCGCAGCCGAATTCCTCCGGCAGATTGGCGCCGTAGAGGCCGAGCTCGGCCATCCCCGGAATCAGGTGCTTCGGAAACTTCCCCTCGATGTAGCAGTCGCCGATCACCGGCATCAGATGCTCGTCGACCCACGCCCGGACGGTATCCCGGACGGCGCGCTCGTCCTCGGAAAGCACCGTGTCGAGCTGGTAGAAATCCACCCCGTCGAAAGCCATCACAACCCCTTGTGTAGTCGCGAAATAGAGCCGGGAAAGATATTGCGCTAAACCGCTAACCGCTAACCGCTCACCGCTAACCGCCCTTCCTCCTCCCCCTCGGCTTCCCCGCGTTCTGCTGGCGACGGAGCGCATTGGGCGACGGCGGAAGCCCGCCCATCGCCGCGGTCAGCCCGAGCGACCGGAGCAGCCCCGTCGCCTCGTGCTGCTCGGCGGGAGTGAGCCCGCGCATGGCGTTGGTGAGCACCTGGGCGTGGGAAGGAAAGATCTCGCGAATGATGCGGGTGCCTTCGCGGGTGAGCGAGACGTATTTGGCGCGGCGGTCTTCCGGACACTCCTGGCGAATGACCAGACCCTTCTCGGCGAGGCGGTCCACCAGGAAGGTGATTCCTCCGCTCGACACCAGGATCCGGCGCTGAATCTCCCCCAGTACCATCCGGCCGCGGTGATAGAGCGCCTCGAGGATGGCGAATTCCGTCAGCGAGAGCCCATGATCGGTGACGTGCGCCACCGCGTGCGCGTAGATGCTGGCGTGCGCCCGAGACAGGACGACCCAGAGCTTCAGCGCCGCCTCGGTCTCCAGCGGCATGGGGGGATCTTCCGGGGCAATGCGTTTGGCCATCAGCGCAAAGATATACGATGAAATCGCGTGCGTGTCACGCCGACGGCCGGGCGCACACCGCACGGCCCTCGATGCCGAGCAGGGCGCATTTGCGCCGGAAGTCGGGACCGTGGCCGGGGGCACGGCCGCTCTCCGCCTGCCACTGGTGCACCATCTCGTGCAGCAGCGTCTCGCCGGCGGCGCTCCAACCGTCGCGCCGCAGGTGTCTCCGCGAAATCGTGATCTCCGCTCTCGCGCCGGGTTCCGCCGCGGGACGAAACTCACCGAGACGCCGCCGCATCAATCCGGAGAGGCGGAGCTCGACCGGACCCAGGGCTCCGCCGAAATGCAGCGCGTTGAGCTCCGCGTGCAGCGTCCGGAGCCGTTCGAGACGGGCAATGTCTCCGGGATCGAGCGGGCCTGCGGCGCGCCGTCCTGGACCTTTGGGAGGAACATGGACGTGGACGGGAAACGCGGCGAGGATGCGCCCGGCGGCCAGCCGGTCGGTGCGCCGCAGCCGCGGGCGTGCCCAGCGCGCGATCGCCGCCAGCACCGGTTCGGGAGCGAACGAGTAGCCGGCGTGCACCCGAAGCGCGCCGCCGCGCGTGAGCGAGACCAGCACCCGGCGATTCGTGTGGCGAATGATGGGAATGGCGGCGGGAAGGCCTGCGGCGCGGAGCCGCGCTTCGAGATCGGTCACCGACCCATGATCCGGCCGTAGCGCGCTTCGTCGGACGGCTTGAAGCGCTTCAAGTCCTCCTCCCAGCGCAGGTGCTGCACGGTGATCGCCTCGTCATTGGCGCGCACCACATTGAACGCCGAAGGGCGCTGCCCGCGGGTCCGCGAGGTCAAGGTCCCGGTCGTGCTCACCACGACCGTTCCGTCGATCTGCCCCGATGATTCCTGATGGTCGTGGCCGCACAGGACGAGATCGGCTCCGCTGGCGCGCAGCTGCTGCTGCGCCCGGCGCCACCAGGCCAGCCCCATGCGCCCTGAGATCTGCCCCCGCAACACATTGTGATGGACCACGGCGACCCGCACCGTACCGGGAGGAGCGGATTGGAAGTACCGGGTGACCCTCGCCGCTTCCGCGGCCGGGAGATGGCCCTTTACCGCCATGTCGTTGAGGTCCCAGGTCATCGATCCCGCCGCCACACCGTGGCTGGTCAGCACACCGGCGATGTAGGCGCCCGGAATCTCGAAATGCGGTGCGAGGTCGGGGCCGAAGTACCGGCGGTATTTCCTGTAGAGCGGCTCGCTCCCTCGGACGCCGAAGGGACTCGCCCACCACTGCACGTCATGATTGCCGGGAATGGTGAGCACCGGTGCGACCTTGCCCACCCGGTCGCGAAAGAACCGCGCCATCTGCAGCTCACCGTGGCGGGCGCGCTGGCTGAGATCGCCCGACAGCACGATCGCGTCCGGCGAAAGCGATGGAAGCTGTGCCTCCATCGCTTCGACCTGCGTGAGGCTGACATCCCGGCCAAAATGAAGATCGGACAGGTGAACAATGGTGACTGCCGTCACCAGACCACCCTGACCCGATAGTTGAGGACGGCCTCTCCCTTTGCCGGCACGCGGACGCGGAAGCGCGTCCTCGTGCTGGAGACCTTTTCTCCCGGAATGGAGCTGGAGAGCACCGCCCAGTCACCCTGGCGCTCTTCGATGACCTCCACCGTGACCGCCGTATCCTTGGCGCTGGTGATCGTCACCCGATAATCGGCGGTGGCGATCGTCCGCAACGAGTCGCGCCGGGTCGTATAGGTCATCTGCACCCGCTTGGCCGTCAGATCGAACGCGGCGCCCGCGGAAAGTCGGATGTCTTTTCCCGCCGCGGTATGCCCGGCCGAGGATTCTCCGATGAGCTGCAGCCGGCCCGCGTCGTCGGGTTCGTAGAGCCGGAACACGCCGCCCGGAACCGGCAGATCCCCGAAGGGCGTCTTCGGCGTCCGCTTCAGCGTGTAGGCGACTTCCACCGGCACCTGGCTTTCCTCGTTTCCGAATTGCTGCAGCATTCCGTAGTAGGGAATCTGCCCCCGCACCACATAGGATTTTTCCCATGCCGCCATCGCCGGCTCGAACAGGCCCACCGACGACGTCACCCCTGGCTCGAGGGTCAGGCGCCCCGGAATCGTGTACACATGCGCTTCGCCGACGGTTTCTTCCGAGGCTTCGCTCTGGGCCGACATGTCGGCCACCGCCATCCGCTCCTGCACCATCGGCGCGCGGAAATTCTTCGAGGCCCGGCCCACCGACCCGGCCAGGAGCTGCACGTCGGCATCGACGGCGCGAAGCGTGACGGAAGGAATCGACGCCTGCCCGCTGATCCGCGCCGTGCCGCGGCCGAGCACGACGGAATAGTTGGCGCTCCACGAAGCGCCGCCCGTGAAGTATCCGAGCCGGAGCGAGGGGCGCGACTGGGCCGACCGGATGGCCACCTGGAGTGTCGGATCGATGAGCACCAGCTCGGCGGGGTAGAGCGCCTGGCCCGGACGGTAGAACACGATCTGCCCGCTGGCCAGCCGGAATCGCTCCGGATTCACACCCAGCACCGTGGCGGTGATGGTGTCGGCGACGCCGTTCTTCTCCCGGCCGGTCAGGAACTTGAGCGTCTGCCCCACGGCGCGCCGCATGGTATTCACCTCGTCCACCGACTCGTCATAGGAGCTTCCCACCACCACGACGCCCGAGTCCAGCGCGAAGAGCGACGCCGGGTCGAGCAAGCCGAGCGAGAGGCGGTGGTTGCTGACACCGGAGCCGAGTGCCACCGGGACGGTGCGGCGCACCATGATCCGGCCATCGTTGTAGATCGTGAGGCCGGTCTGGGCGGCGAGAGGCCGGGCGAGCAACGCGGCGGCGACGAGCATCAAGCGGTGCATCGAGAGCTCCTTATTTCCGCAGCACTTCCATCGCGACCTGCGCCGCGATGCGGCGGACCAGGAAGTAGGTCCCCACCGCGATACCCGCGACCCAGATGCGGCTGGTTGGCGTCAGATCGATCGTGCGCCACGCGTACAGAATGACCAGCAGTGCTGCCAACAGGGAGATGCGCCGGGCGATCGGATTTGCACGCCGCCGGAGCTCGGCCTGGCAGTCGGGGCAGAGATCACCCCAGCGGACTCCGGGTACCCGGGTGAGACACTTGGCGCAGGGGGCGGGCGGCTCAGCCGATGCGAGCGGTGACAGCATCGCCGAACTCCCGCGTGGATGCGGTGCCGCCAAGGTCCCTGGTCTTGATGCCGGCATCGCGAATCACGGCGACGATCGCCCGCCGGAGCCGAGTAGCGGCGTCGAGCTCGCCCAGGTGGTCGAGCATCATCGCGGCGGCCAGCATCTGGGCCGAAGGATTGGCCACTCCCTTCCCCGCGATGTCCGGCGCGCTGCCGTGCACCGCTTCGAAGACCGCGCATTCGGTGCCGATGTTGCCTCCGGGCGTCAGTCCGAGTCCGCCGACCAGGCCGGAGATCTCGTCGCTCAGAATGTCGCCGAAGAGATTGGTCGTGACGATCACGTCGAATTGCTCGGGCTTGAGCACCAGCTGCATCGCGCAGTTGTCCACGATCAGGTCGGACGAAGTCACCCGTCCCTCGTATTCCTCCGCGATGGCGCGCCCGACCTCGAGGAAGAGACCGCTGGCCATCTTCAGGATGTTGGCCTTGTGGACGATGACGACCTTCTTCCGGCCGTGCCGCACCGCGTACTCGAAGGCGTACCGGACGATGCGCTCGCAGGAATACCGGGTGACGATCGCCTGCGAAACCCCCACGGCGCGGGGATCGTCGCCCACCTTGATGAAGTGCTCGACCCCGGAGTAGAGCCCCTCGACGTTTTCGCGGACCAGGACGATGTCGACCTTGTCGTAGCGCCCCGGCGCGATCGTCACGGCGGGCCGCACGTTGGCGTAGAGCTCGAATTCCTTGCGGAGCGCGACATTGACCGAGCGATACCCGTCACCCACCGGGGTGGTGAGCGGGCCTTTGAGCGCGACGCGGCGCTTCCGGATACTCGCGAGCGTGGCTTCGGGGAGGGGGTCGTCGTGCGCGGTGACCGCCGCCATACCGGCGATCTGCTCGTCCCAGGAGAACGAAACGCCGGTGGCCTCGACGGCGCGAACGGTTTGGGCGGTGATCTCGGGACCGATCCCGTCACCCGGGATCAGGGTCACGTCATACGTCATGGAGCGGGCGGGGTGCCGTCGGCTGCCAGAATCGTCGCGAGCGCGGCGTGATACGCATCGGCCATGGTCTCTCCCCTGCCGGCCGCGAGCGTGCGCCACATCACCTTGCCGGTCCGGGCATCGGTGAGCACGGCGGAGAGCTCCACGACCAGCGTGTCGCTCCGGGTGGGGGTGATCCACATCGCGGCGGGAATCAGCGCGTACCGGGCGCCGCCGGCGAGGGCAACGAGCTGCCGGATGTAGCTCCGCAGCGGATCGGGGGTGTCCTTCATGTTGCTGGATCGCATGACCGACTGCCCCATCCGGTCCGGGCTCGGCAGGAGTCCGCCGGCACGCGTCGTGGCACGGCGCAGTGCCGGAGGAAAGACCCAGTCCACCTCGGGGGCCCGCTCGGTCAGGGCATCGTTGAACACCGAGTCGGCCCAGCGAAGAATGCCCGCCCTGGCCTTCGGCCCGGCGGTCCCCGGAATCCGGGTATCCGTCACGACCATCGTGAGCGGGAGCACCGTCACCATCTGTCCGGCCAGACCGGTCGTCGAGAGGCCGATCGCGGGAGATGCAGGCTTCTGCGGCTTGGTCGAAGCCTTCTGGGCATGAAGCATTACCGGTCCCAGGAGGGCCAGGACCAGGGCGAGTCGGGAGGGGCTTCTCATAGAGGAAAGTTAACCGGCACGGCGCGTGGGAACGAATCGGCTATTCGAGCGACAACCCCCCGTCCACGACGATGGTTTGACCGGTGATGTGGCGGGCCTCTTCGGAGCAGAGGAAGGCAATGACACGAGCGACGTCCTCCGGCTCGGCAATCCGGCCCAGCACCGAGCTCTTGCGCGCCTTGTCGATGACTTCGGGTGGAAGCAGCGAGAGGCGCTCGGTGCGAATGAACCCCGGAGCGACTGCGTTGGCGTTCACATTGCTCGGCCCCAGCTCGACCGCGACTGCCCGGGTCAGCCCTTCGAGCCCCGCCTTGCTGGCGGCATAGCTGGCGACGCCGAAGCCCGGATGTCCCGCGAGGTGGGAGCTCACGTTGACGATCTTGCCATAGCGTTGTCCCCGGAAGCCGGGGGCCACCGCGCTGATGCAGTTGAAGGCCCCGGTGAGATTGGTCTCCAGCACCTCGGCCCATTCCGCCGGATCGAGCCGCCAGAGCGCACCGTCATTCGCGACGCCGGCGTTGTTCACCAGAAAGTGGATGGTGTCGAACTTTTTGCGGACCGCGGCCACGAATTTCTCGACGTCGGCGCGGTTGCGCACGTCACAGCAATCGGCGTGCACGCCGACCCCCATCGCGGAAATGGCGGTCTCGGTGAGCAGCGCCGTCTCGCGCACGTCCCGCCCGGGAAGATCGACGAAGCAGAAGGCCACGTTGCAGCCGAGCCGGCCGAACTCGAGCGCCACCGTGCGCCCGAGTCCGGTGGCGCCACCCGTCACCATGGCGACTTTGCCGCGGAACCCCTCCTGGACCACGGCCTTGGGTTCCGGCTGCTCGAGCACCGCACCGGAACCGGAGATACGCGGGGCGCGCTGCCACGAAGGGGGATCGAAGCCGGTGGAGGACATGGAAGGGCGAAGGTACGGGGCGGCGGGGCTTGGAGCAACCCCACAGCGCGCCGTACATTCACGGCATGAACCGCATCCTCTGGCTCCTCGTCAGTCTGGTCGGCGCCGCCGCATGGGGAGTGATCGCCCTGAACCGCGGCGAGACCATCAATGCCGCCTGGCTGGTCCTCGCCGCCGTGGGCACCTACCTCGTCGCCTACCGCTTCTACAGCCGCTTCCTCGCCAATCGGGTATTTGCGCTCGACGATCGGGCGACGCCCGCCGAGCGGCTCTCGAACGGCAGGGACTACTGTCCCACCACGAAATGGGTGCTCTTCGGGCATCACTTCGCGGCGATCGCCGGCGCGGGGCCGCTGGTCGGCCCGGTACTCGCCATGCAATTCGGCTGGCTCCCCGGCACCCTCTGGATCGTGTTCGGGGTGGTGCTGGGCGGCGCGGTGCAGGATTTCGTGATCCTCTTCGGCTCCATGCGGAGGGACGGCAAATCCCTGGGCCGGATGGCCCGCGACGAGATCGGACCGGTGACCGGATTCTTCGCGATGGTGGCGATCCTCGCGATCATGGTGATCCTGCTCGCGGTCCTCGCCCTGGTGGTGACCAACGCGCTGAAGGACAGCCCCTGGGGCATCTTCTCGATCCTCTGCACGATTCCGATTGCGCTGATGATGGGCGTGTGGATGCGCTTCCTCCGGCCCGGCAAGACCATCGAGGCAACGGTGGCGGGGGTCATTCTCCTCTGTCTGGCGCTGGTCGGCGGCCGGTACGTGGCGCTCTCGCCGACCCTGGCGCCGCTGTTCACCCACGGCGGGGTGACCATCGCGTGGGGACTCATGATCTACGGGTTCATCGCGAGCGTGCTGCCGGTCTGGCTCCTGCTGGCGCCCCGCGATTACCTCTCCACCTTCATGAAGATCGGAACCATCGTGCTGCTCGCGATCGGTATCCTGATCGTGATGCCTCCGCTGAAAATGCCGTCCCTTACCCGCTTCATCGACGGCACCGGACCGGTCTTTGCCGGGAAGCTCTTCCCGTTCGCTTTCATCACCATCGCCTGCGGCGCGATCAGCGGATTCCATGCGCTGGTCTCGAGCGGAACCACGCCCAAGATGATCCGCCGGGAGGGCGACGCCCGGCTGATCGGCTATGGGGGCATGCTCACCGAGTCGTTCGTCGCGATCATGGCGCTCTGCGCCGCCGCCGCGCTCGATCCGGGGATCTACTTCTCGATCAACGCGCCCCTCGGCGCCCTGGGCGGGACGGTGCAGTCGGCGGCTGAGCAGATCCGGCAATGGGGGTTCACGGTCACCCCCGACCAGCTCACCGCCCTCGCGGCATCGGTCGGCGAGGCATCGCTGCTCGGACGAGTGGGTGGCGCGCCATCGCTCGCGGTGGGCATGGCCTCGATCTTCAGCGGGGTGTTCGGCAGCCACATGATGGGCCTCTGGTACCACTTCGCGATCATGTTCGAGGCCCTCTTCATCCTCACCACGCTCGACGCCGGCACCCGGGTAGGGCGGTTCATGCTCCAGGAATTCCTCGGGCACATCTGGGAGCCGCTGGGGCGCACCTCGTGGTACCCGAGCAATCTGCTCGCCTCCGGACTGATCACGGCGGCCTGGGGCTACTTCCTGGTGCAGGGGGTGCTGGATCCGCTGGGCGGGATCAACTCGCTCTGGCCGCTGTTCGGGATCAGCAACCAGCTCCTCGCCGCGGTGGCGCTCTGTGTCGGCACCACGCTCATCATCAAGGCGGGAAAGAAGCGCTACGCCTGGGTGACGATCCTTCCCCTGGCCTGGCTGCTCACGGTGACCCTGACGGCGGGGTGGCAGAAGATCTTCGCCGCCGACCCGCGGCTCGGCTTCCTGTCACATGCCCGGAGCATCGCCAGCCGGCTTGCGGCGGGCAACCTGGACCCGGCCATCGGGGCGCGGATGATCTGGAACGACCGGCTGGACGCCGCGCTCGCCGGGATTTTCATGGCGATCGTGGTCGCGCTGGTGATCGCCTCGGTGCGCGAATGGCTCGCGGTGATTCGGGGGAGGAAGCCTGCGGTGGTGAAGGAAACGCCTTTCGTGGAGTCGGCCTATGCGCAATGACAGCGAAGCGGTCATCGCGAGGGCCCGAAGCGTCCGTGGCGATCTCGTCGCGGCCTTCAAGCGCGTCTGCGGCATGCCGGATTATCCCGGCTATCTCCGGCACATGGCCGAGCAGCATCCGGACACCGAAATACTGAGCGAGCGAATGTTTTTCGAGGAGCACATCAAGGCGCGCTACGGCGGCGGTGCGACGCGCTGTTG
>Ga0070704_100001315_pt1 | contig 13145 bp, 24 predicted proteins | sample KBSK5252metaG_FD_65467 | JGI IMG/M metagenome (GOLD analysis project Ga0070704, IMG submission 65467) | Corn, switchgrass and miscanthus rhizosphere microbial communities from Kellogg Biological Station, Michigan, USA - KBS K5-25-2 metaG | ecosystem: Host-associated > Plants > Roots >...
CCCACACCTTGCAGACTTCTGGACGCTCCTCCCAGATTGAACTGTCAACGATGTCTGAGAATAGCTTTGTGTATCCATCGCTCATGGCCAAATCCTAAAATCACCAACCCTGCGTTGGCCGGCGGGGGAAACTCGCAGCGGACGCGGCGATAAACCCACACTGCACAGGGTAGGTGAGGTTAAGATTCGGTGATGCATATTTTCCAAGCGGCCGACCAAGGTCGCGCCTGCAATCATCCGGCCATGCCGCGGCGGATGTCAACTGGATTTTTCAAGATGGCGTCAACGCCGGGATTGCCCGCGGGTTAATGGTTGAGTCAGGCTCCGGCGTGCCTGATCTCAGTCGTTCGGTCACGGTAAAATCACCTGCGTTTTCCATTGTCCATTTTCCTTCCAGGCGAGAATCCATCTGATGTCTGGCCACTCATGAGCGGCCATTTTTATTTTGACAATCGCATCGTCCCAAGCTTTTGGCCCCTTAACCTCGAATGCGGTAGGCATCGCTATCTGCAAATCCCAAGGCCAGTTTGGGATGAACACGTCCGGCGTGTAATGCACCCCGTTGCACAGTCTGAACCTGACAGCTTGAGCGCGCGGCCTTGGATAGCTTGGATTCTGCACGTTCAGGATGTTGAACCATTCCTGCTCCAATTTGTTCAGTTGCTTGGAGAATTGGCGGATGCGATTGCCTGAAATGTTTTTGCCCATGATCAGTTCTGCCTCTGCTCTGTCATCGGCCATCTGACAATGCAGGTGAGGATTCAACCGCTTCGTTGATTCGCTCAACGGCAGCTTAGCTGATACTTTTTCGAGGTCAGTCATGGCTTTTCGATTCGCTTCAGGTGGTAGACCCAGACCCAGGGATTTTTCGACCATGAGCCTTTTCCGTTTATGGATTCCCAGAGCGTTCGATACAAAGCTTGGGCTTTGTCTGCCCGATTCACCGTCGGGAAAAGTGTATTACAGAAATCCACACCTTCAGATTCCGCGTCTTCGCCGCTGATCTCCTTCACCCGCTCCACGCGCACGGCCATGACTTCAAACCAGAGGCGGGCAAACTTTTTCGGCATGAACATCGCGTTCAGCCAGGCGTGTTTCACCGTTCCATCGCACTGGTTCGGATAATACGCGCCGTTGCCGGAAATCGAATATCGTTCCTTCGCGTAAATGACGCTTCCGACGGGGTGCGGTACGCTAATCCCTCCGGTGGCTTTTGCTTTCGACGGACCAGGCCATGAAAAACGCTGCGGCAGCCACCAGCGGTAGCAAAAAGCAACCACATGGGGATTGGCCGCCGTCTCTGGCGGCTGAGGAGTTACCAGTCTCCGCGTCTGCCACTTCCACGGCTGGCTCGGATCAATAGCCTCGGCTGGCCACACGTCGGGTTTGGTGTTGAGCAGCGCCCGGATCATCGGCGCTCCGAACAATATGCCTTTGGGTTTGCCGTTGGTCACAGCAATCCTTTCTCGCGCCGCCGCTGGGCGCACTCCTGCTCATCGTCCAGGCAAAACCCGCCGCACAGCGGACAGCGGTGCAAGCTGGCGTAGATCATGGCCAGCAGCGCGATGGAGCAGATGACAGCAAGCAGGATGGCGAGGAACAGGTTCATTCGTCTGTTCCTTTCAGCAAAGCTTCCATTTCCGCGCGGCAGTCCATGAGAAGTTCGCGCACTTTGTCGTGCTCCATCATCTCAGGGTTAAAGAGACCACCCAGTTGAAGGTATTCACTTATTCTCGCCACCAGCCCAGCGGCATTTGGCTTCGCGATTCGCGATTCGTTCGGCGTCCGATTTCTCCACGCCTTCAACGGTCCTTGAATTCCGCAGTTGTCACATTCAACCCACGCTCCGTTGTAGAACCTGCCGTTGGCGAGCTCGATGCCCACGATACGGCTGGATCGGCTTGTGTGGCCGCAGAATGGGCAGCAGCACGCCGCTGGAGGCTGAACCCGCCGCCGCACCGGAATGGCATTGCTCATGGGATTGGCACATCTGGCCGGTCTTCGCGCGCCGGCTCGGGTTGATGCTCAATCCGGCTCCGGACCGCGCCGCCTGATTCGCGGTAGCGCCAGACGGATTCTGGACCGATCAACTGGCAAAGCCCGCTGTTGATGACTGACCGGTTTCCGGTCGAATAGGACGGCCATCTGCCAGTGGCGAGGCATTGCGCGTATTCACGCAAGGCGATTTCATACTTGGCTCGCCCAAACTCGATGAACTCGGCGGTCAGTTGAGGCATCGGCTTGACGACGTGATACGGCGCGGTGTTCTCTTGGACAAGATGGACGAATTCTGTCCGGTCTTCCTTTGTCGCAGCGGCGTACAGGTCGAGGATAATTGCTGATTGGATGTCGTAGCCGCGGTCATCGGTAACGTGTCCCCATGTGTTTGGGTCGCCGTTCCTCGCAGTCTTCGAGTCGCACAACCAGCGCCCGAACTGCGGATGATCTGCTGGCGGCACGAGGTCAATCAGACAGCGAATCGGAATTACGAGTTGTGTGGCTTTGTCGAGCCATTCGCCGACAACCATGACTTGCTTTTTGCTGACCAGCACGAGTTCGGCCCGCGGCGCGTAAGCCTCCGCAGCGAGATACGCAGCCCTGGCTTCGGAAAAGACCTTTGGCGACACAACCGTCAATCCATCGCGCTCGTGGCGTTCTTCCCACTCGTCGCAGAAATTGGCCTTCCGCGTCCACGGTTTTTCCGTTCGTGGGTCTTTCTTGGTTGGGTCGCAAGGATAGTTCTCCGGGTGAACGATAAACAAGGAATCGAATTCCAACGGCGTCATTTCGATGCACTCGGCCAGCCGGCCAAACAGCGTTGCCTTCGTGTCCTCATCCTCCGAAGAACTCGCCAGCCATTTCTCCGGGCAGAGCAGAAACCCAGCAAGCTCGCTGCGGGACATGATGAAATTCGGATTCCCGCGCTTGACCTCGTCCCCGTGTTCGTCCATTTGCGCGGAATAAGTGTCGTAGCTGATTCCCTCGCCGATTATTTTCGCGGTGGTTATCACTGCCCCACCTCGCTCTTAGCTTGCCGCTCAAACGCATCACGGAACATCTCGCCTTGCTTCGTCAGTCCGTCGCAGAGCGAGATGACCATTTTGAGTTCTTCTTTTCGGGCTGGGTAATCCGGGTAATCGGCTAGATTGCTTCGGCTGATGTGATCCAGCCTTGCCTCGCAGAACGCTTTTACGGATGGTAAATAATCAACGATCATTTGAACTTTCCGACGATCTGCCGCATTTGGTCTGCGGTGAGCGTCTCTAAATTCTCGTCCAGTTTCATCAGGCATTCGTCCCAAAGATACTGCGCGAGCTTCTTGCGGTCGCCACCGTGAATCTTTTCCGTGAGTTGCCACAGTTCTTTCTTCAACGCGGCAAGGTCGCCGTTCGGTTTCCCTCCAGAATTGCACCAAGCGGCCAGGGTCTGACCGTTGGCAATCGTTATCGGTGTCGTCTTGTCCTTCGGGAAACATGCTCGCAGCCCGGGGTGCGAGCACTTCGTCAGGACGGTGGAATGATTTTGCAGAATCTCCGCGTGGCAGGTTGCTTCAAATATAAAATCCTCGGCCTGGATGGGAGAGGTTGTTTCATCCTTCACGATGATCGTTTTTCCGGCCTCGTTCTTGGTCTGGCGGGATTTGTATTTGGCTCGCAGGCAAACAATGAACGGGATGCGCGTCCGCAAAAGCCGCTGAACAAACTTCGCGTGTTCAAACTTCGGAGTCTTCCAGCAATGCAATCCAGTCTTGCCGCTCTTGGCCTCGATCTCGCCGGCCATGTCCAGCACGCCGCCGATGCCTTCCCATTCGTGGCTTCCGCTGTCCAGCACGCCCACGCTCGCGCCGGCTGATTCGATGGCGTCAATCGCTTCCACGTATCGAGCGGGACTGAACGGCGCGGCGAGGTCGAATGCCTGATAGCCGCCGATCTCGGGAATGTCGGCGTAAAGACTGCCGCGGCCTGATTCGGAATCGCCCATGATGATTTTGCCTTTCGGTCCTGCCAATCCACGGGCCATCAGAAGCGCCGAGAAAGTCTTGCCGCATCCGCTCTCGGAATACAGCACGATCAGAGGCTTAACGCCCGAACGGGTTGCCGGTTGGATGGTGAAGCTCATGCCGGTTTCGCATCCATTTCCTTCACGATCTCCCGCCGCATGGATTTCAGCAACCTGTTGAATTTCATATAACCTCCACCTTCATTGGGTCAAAGCGGATTCCAGTTGCTTCTCCGTCCACGCTTCCAACTTCATTCCGGTGGGTTTAACCTTGGCCTTGATTCGGGCGTGGAGTTTTCGACAGATTCGGATTGTCTTCGTTTTGCGTTTCACTAGATCGGACACTAAACCAATGCGACCAATCTAGTCAAGCGATTTTTTAAGACAAAAAAAGATTATTTCTTCGGCGGCTGGGCCCGCCGCGCCCAATTCACGCCAGCAATCCAGCCAGCGGCAGCGCCTTGAATTCGTTCGCACGTTCGCAGATATTGACCATAGGCTTTCTCACCCGCTGTGACCGGCTTTTCGGATTCCCACTTGCGGCGCATCCGGTTCTCGAATCGCCGCCAAGCCAAATCTAGCTTGCTGGGCTTGTTCATTTCTTCGGCGGCCAGGGCGTGAATTCGGCTGGCTGGTGCGGTGAACGCTCGTAGTCGAACCGGGGCGTTTTGGTGGAGGCGCAGCCGGTGATGAAAAGAATGAGAGCCGCCGTTTGCAGGAGCGTTGCGGCTCTCGATCCTGACGCGCCAGGACTGGCGATTCTTTCCTCGCCAGAGGTTGAACAGCGGCGATGCCGTCCGCCCTGTTCGGTCTTTAGTTTGGCCGGATTGCAACTGCGCATAAGGCTTTGGCGTCCGACGGATGGATCACTCCGGGGAGTTTCTCGCAGCCAACTCCCGCCTTTATCAATGCCTCTCGGCCTGGTGATAAGATCATTTGGATTTCAGAAACCTGTATGATGGCGAGCACGCAAGCGGCTGTTTTTCCCGAACTGTTTTGCAGCGCACTTGACCATTTCGATCAATGCGGCTTTTGTTTTATCGGGCATGGCGGCCCACTCCGAAGATTTGACGTGAAATTCGATTGGCATCCTCTTCTTTTCCAATTCAGCTTTCTCATCGGCACAAGAAACTATTGGTCGCCTTAACTTTGGTGAATCCGGGTAAATTTGCCGATCCCAGCAGCGCCCATCGGTGTCCGTTGCGGGAATCCATTTACGATGGTGCAGCACCTCATCGCCCTTGCGAATACGATCCTTCGTCGTCAACCGCCGCCATCTTCGTTTCAACACACGCACAGAAAACTGTATGCCCACGGCACGGCAATTTGTCCACAGCTAAATCCGCTGGCATCCCGCTGCGGCTCGTAGGCGGACACGTAAAGCTCGCCGGCGTCGCTGCGATGGACGGCAAAACAGAATGCGTGGCCGAGCTGGATGTTGCACATCAGCCCGAGCGCCACGCCGTTGTCTGACTGGTCGCGCTGATTGCCATGCCAGTAGGCGGTCCAGCCCCACATGAACGCGGCGAAGTTCTCGCAGTCGCGCCGCTCCTTTTTGTAGGTGTAATCCAGGTCGAGCAACACCTGCGTAAACGCATCGCGCAACCGCTCGCGCACGTCGGATTCGGTCAGCAGATTGTATGTCGAGTCGAGGCAATAGATGCCAGCGACCGGCACGCCCAGCGCCATCAGCACCTCGCGGACTTGCTCACCGGAAATCACTGTTGGTTCGTCAGACATGCTCTATCCAGGGCCATTTCAGCCCACCGAATCAAGTTTGTGTAGGTCTCGGATGACTGCGAATGTTTATCAGATTCGGCAATCAAGTAACCGGACAGCCTTGCCCAGCCTTGCCCATTCTTTGGATGTGTCCGAAACGTCGCCGCTGATTACGGTTGGATCGTCGCCGTTCATCGGAATTTGCGGCCGTCATCAATCCCATCGGCAACCGACCGGATCAACTTTTGATTCTTCGCAACGTCAGCCGAATATCGCCGCTGATAAGCCTGCATGACGGCGCGAAACAATGCCTCAGACTGGCCGGATGCGTGGGCGTTGGCGCGGCATTCGGCCATGACTTTGGCCGTAACCTCAACCGGCGCGAGGTTAGTTCCGTTGCCGATCTCTCGCAGCGAATGAGCCGCAACCGCGAAGTAAAGGTCGGGGTCAGGCCCGTTCTTCTGCGTGTAGTTTTCCAATCCGACACGCACGCGGTTTTGCGTCTCGACCCGGAGCGCGTCGGTGTCCTGATAGGTTCGGCAGCCGGCCAGAATCAGCAGCAATGCGAGGAAAATGAATCTCATGGCAGCGCGTTTGAATTCGTCGGTGACGCCGGCCACGAGTCATACCGAAAGTGTGTGTTCCATCCGTCGGCCTCGATGTGCACTCGTTTGTGCGCGGTGTCAGCGGCCTTGATGACTTCCGAAACGTTGGTCGTGCTGCAACCGGACAGGGTGACGGCGATAAGCAGGAGAATCAATTTCATTGGATCAGAATATGACAAAAAAGCGCCCCGGTTAAAATCTTTTGTTGACACGTTGCCTTTCGCTTGTTATACATGCAAGTCGAAATCATTGGAGTCCGGCCAACGACTTACAAAGAATCGGAAGAAAAGTGAAAACACCTCTTGCAATAGCCAACCGCTTGGGTATAGTGATTGCGTAATGAGCGAGGGCCAGTAACCCGAGCCAAACAAAAACAAAATGAACGCAATCACGAAATCCGCTGAAGGAATCACAAGCATCACCCTGCGCGAGTTCATCGACAATGGAGGGGAACTCACAAAGCTGGAAACCATCACTGGAAACCGGCCTGACGACACGGTCCACGTTTTCGAGTGCGAAGGGCGGGATGGCACATACACCTCGGACAATGCTTGCGTTTCCTGGTTCGATGCGAAATTCGAGCGCGTGGTCGAAGCCCTCCGCGCTGGTGATGTCTCCGACCTCCCGGACAGCCGCGGCATTGCAACGATCTAATGAAAAATCCAGCAGCAGTAGCACTGGGTCGCCTCGGAGGAAAAGCAACCTCCGAGGCGAAAGCCGTTGCAGCGCGCGAGAACGCGAAAAAGGGCGGATGGCCGAAAGGGAAGCCGCGAAAACCCAAGCGCGTCGCCCGGCGCTCGAACGGTGACTTCAGGCGCGGCGACCTGAGCACAACGAATAACCCGCAGAGCGAATCGCCGTCGCCTGCAAGGAATGGTTAGGACGCAAATGCCAAAGAAAACTAAAATGCCCAAAACCATCGTGGTCTATGTCTGCGACTACGAGGACCGCGACCCGAAGAAGCCGATCTATGGAGTCGCCGATGGCGGTGTGGACAGCATCCCTTCCGATGCAAAAGGCGAGCCGGTCGGAATCTACAAACTCGAATCCGAGGGCAAGCTGGAGGTCATCCAAAAGCTCTCGTCCTAACGACTGAGATGAGAGGCAGCGCGACAACGACGGTTGAGCAGGTCCAGAGCGCGGCGCGCTGTCCTCTCCAGCGAATTGTTAGCGCACTTTGCGTAGCGCGCCGGTCGGTGTATCGCACCATCGAAGGAGTTGAGTGCTATGATCTCGTGCGCGACGTGCGGACATTTCGGGGCGAAACTCCGGTCTTGTGCCATCCGCCTTGCCGGTCGTGGTCGGCCTACTGCGCGCATCAAGCGAAGCCGCTGCCGGGCGAAAAGGAACTCGGCCCGCTCTGCGTCGAGTGGCTGCGGAAATGCGGTGGTATCCTGGAGCACCCGGCGCACTCACGGCTTTTCGATGCGTGCAAACTCCCAAAGCCTGGCTGGGCATCGCGCGGCGACCTTTGGAGCGTGGAAGTGCTGCAAGCCTGGTGGGGTGATACGCGAACAAAGAAAACATGGCTCTGCTTCGCGGGCATCTCACCGAACGATGTTCTATTGCCGCTTCGGCTGCACGACCCGAGCGGCGACCGCAGGCGGTGGCAACTGCTCAACTCAACGTCGCGGTCCTCGACGGTGCCGGCAATGGCGCACTGGCTTGTCGAGACGGTTCGTAAGTGCGCTAACGTCCGCATGAGCTACCCCGCCGCCGAATGACCGCAACGCTTCCAACGCCGATAGACATCCGCCAACCTGAAGGCGCGGCGGGGTTAGCTCCATGCGGTGGTTCTGCCCTTTACGGCGTCATCTATGCTGACCCTCCGTGGCGCTACGAATCCGCAACACCCAATCGAAGAATCGAAAACCACTACCCGACAATGAGCGATGAGGAAATCTGCGCTCTGAAAATCCCAGCGGCGAAGGATGCGATCCTCTACCTGTGGGCGACTGCGCCGCGCCTCGAAGCCGGGCTGCTCGTCATGCAGGCGTGGGGCTTCCGCTACAAGACGCAAGCGGTGTGGGACAAGGTAAAAGTCGGGATGGGCTTCTGGTTCAGAGGCCAGCATGAAATCCTGATGGTCGGCACTCGCGGCGACGTGTCACCGCCTCCGCAAGCTCTGCGAATCTCAAGCGTGATCCGAAACCCACGCGGCGCGCACAGCAGCAAGCCTGACTATGTGCGCGACAAAATCCGCGAATGGTATCCTGACGCCAAGCGGCTCGAAATGTTCTCTCGGCTGAAACGCCCCGGCTGGGACGTGTTCGGAAACCAGGTGGAGTATGATCTGCTATCCGGCGCGAACGATGGGCAGAACGACTGAGATGAGAGACCCCGCGCCCATGACGTTCGACTTCGCGAGAGACGCAATCGCGGGGTTCTCTCCATCGAATTGTTCGGCATTTCGGTGTATCGTGGCCGATCCTCCGTGGGAAGTGAACCGCCTCGAAAGTCCAGGAAGCCAAGGCTTCGGAACTCAAGAGCGAGTGCTGCGAAGTGTGCCGCTCGAATACCCGACGATGAGCGTGGAGCAAATCTCCGCCCTGAAAATCCCAGCCGACAAAGACGCGCATCTCTACATCTGGACAATCAACAGCTACATCGAGGCAACCTACGACATCGCCCGCGCCTGGGGCTTCGAGCCGTCAACGATGCTCTACTGGCTCAAGCAGCCAATGGGTCTTGGCCTCGGTGGTGCGTTTGTGCCGTGTGTCGAACCGATACTGTTCTGCAGGCGCGGGAAACTGCCGTGGAAGAACCGATGCGACCGTAACTGGTGGGGCTGGCCGCGTGGCGAACACTCGCAAAAGCCTGAAGGCTTCCAGACGGTAGTGGAGTCGGTGTCACCCGGACCATACCTCGAACTATTTGCCCGCCGCAAACGGCACGGCTGGGCGTCGTGGGGCAACGAAATTGCCAGCGACGTAGAAATGCCGAACGGTCGGGATGAGCTACCGCCGACATGAGCGCGACGATTGCAACCGAGACGTTGACGGCGGTTAGCTCCATCCCGTTGTTCTGCCGTCCGGTCAACGACTTACAAACAATCGTCCGAAATAGTGAAATACTTATTGCAATAGCCAAGCCGCTTCGGTATTGTGTGGACATGAAAACGAACTACGAAACAAACGGAACGGCGACCTACACCTTCACCGACAAGATTCATGGCGGCACATACACGCTCTGCACCTTCGGCGCGAAGACAACCCCGACACTCTCCAAGCATGAAAACATCTGGGGCGGTCGCACGGTGGACAGAATGACCGCCGCTGGAATCCTCCGCGCTGCGAGGGCAACGCGATGAACGCCGAGGCGTCAAAATACCTCGCCGCAATCGGGCGGCGGGGCGGCAAGGCCAAGAGCGAGGCAAAGGCGAAGGCGGCCCGCCGGAACGCAAAGAAAGGCGGATGGCCGAAAGGCAAGCTCCGCAAGGTGCTGAAGGAACTGGACGCTTTCGAGGCAAAGTCAAAGCTCGCAAACCTCGTCGTCGGCCCGCGCAAACCCAAGGCGTCCGTCCGGCGGCAGAACGACAAGCTGAGAGATGCCGCCACATGAACGCTCCGAATAACACGCAAGACGCGATGGCGGCATTCTCTCCAGCGACTGGTTCGGGGACGGTCGGATTACGCGCAGATGATGTAAGAGATAACATGCCGCTATTCCGTAGCGGATATGGCGGTGCGACTCCGACCTCTGCGCTCCAACTGAAAATCCGCCGCGTGAACGTCCATCGCGCAATCGAACTCAATGCGACGTGGCACTCTCGCCTGCCCAATGTGGACTGGTCGAACATCGTGCGGGCAAGTCCGTCCGCGTGCTTCATGGCGGAATACAATGACATCGCCTACGCATCGGCAATCTGGTCTGCGCCGTGCGCTCGCCTGCTCAATGGTCGGCACTGGCTGGAACTCCGCCGCCTCGCGATTGCGCCGGACGCACCGAAGAACACGGCGACACGGATGCTGCGCGTGATGCGTCTGATGATAGCGAAAGACCTGCCGGAAATCGTGAACCTCATCAGCTACCAGGATACCGAAGTCCACACCGGAACAATCTACCGGGCCGCCGGCTGGAAACCCACCGTGCGAAACGAGTGCGGCGACTGGCAACGGCCAAACAGACAACGAAACGTCGCGCAATCGCTCTCGCCAAAGGTGCGGTGGGAATACGCCCTGCGCGAGTCCCCGAACTCTTATTAAGCATCACTCCCGTATGTTTAAGGACGATTTCATAACAGTGGCTAGGGCGCATCATTTAAGCCTTTCTACGGAACGCGCATATTGGGACTGCGCCCGGCGCCACATCAAATGGCTTGGGGCTAAGTCAGCGCAAGATTTGACCAAAGACCCGACGGCGCAATTCAGACAGCACCTAACCGAATTGGCGAACACCAATGGCAACAGGTCTGAAGGTGATGAAGGGGTGTCCGCTTCCACGCAAAATTTATTCTTTCACAGCCTTCGGTTCCTTTATGAGAAAGTTATCGGCGTGGAGCTTGGGGATTTGTCGAAAATACCAAAAGCAACGGGGCATGAGCGAATCGTTCAAGTGCCGGATGATGATATGGCCCGGAAATTGGTAGAATCTGTTCCCGGGCAGAACGGGGTAGCGTTGCGGTTGATCTACGGCACCGCTGGCCGGCTTAATGACATCCTGCGATTGCGCGTTAAGGATTTGATGTTTGAACGAAAGTTAATCGCCATCCAGCAAAGCAAGGGCGACAAGGCTCGGCTTGTCCCAATGCCAAAGAGTCTGATCCCGGAGCTTCTGGCTTTGGTGCGCGAGCGTGAACGCATCCACTCAACCGATCTTGCTGAAGGATTTGGTTGGGCACACATGCCGGGCGCACTGGCGAAGAAATATCCGGGTGAAGAAAACTCTCTTGGTTGGCAGTATGTATTCGCTTCGTCCACGCGGTCAAAAGACCCGAGGACTGGCAAGATTGGGCGGCATCATATCTTTGACGTGACACTTCAGCGCGCCTTCGCGTCCGCGCGGGTTAAACTAAGGATCAAGCGGCATTACACCATTCATAGCCTTCGTCATGCCTCTGCTCAATGGATGGAGCGTAATGGGGTGGAGCGATCCATGATTACGAAATTGCTGGGACACAAGAATTCTTCGACCACAGATCGCTATCTACAATCGGGTGTTAAAAGCGTGGCGAAGATTCCGACTCCGATTTAGCTCACGGTTCGGTTGGTTCGGTTGATTCTTTTTTGGCCTTCTGACTGATGTGATCCGCAAATGCGGTTGACCGGAATAGCTTCACCGCGAGCAACGCGGCCGCCGCGCAACCCACCGCTGTTTTTATCCAGAACAGCCATCTCAGGTCAATGTATTTCCCAGCCTCATCGGACGCGAACTGGATTTGCAGGAATTGGAACGCGGCCAGAGATGCGTAAATCGCACCGTCAATATTGACTGATGGCATTGGCTTTATTTGCATTTGGCGCACTTGCGAGTGATGGTCCGCGCCGCAGTAGTCAGTTGGACGCACTGCCATTCGCCTTTGGGATTATTTTGTTGGAGTATATCAATCTGGTCGAACACGGATTGCGGGTCGTCAAAGTATCCGCAGTCGCCCCACGATCCGTCTTTGCGGCGAACTTGCAGAACGTATGAGGTTTTGAGGACGGTGGTCACACTTTTCATTTTGCTCGCGGGTCTTTGAGAACCTCGTCAATCGCGGCATCCTTGACGCCAAGCTGACGAAGGATAAGCGCGTGGACTTGAGCGCGAGTGCGTTTCTCGCTATCTGTGTCGCTGGCCATGCGGTCAAGACGCTTGATGATTTCCACAAGCTCACGGCTTTGCTCTCCGAGTTCCCGATTCTGGCCATAGGTCAGCCGATACAAGCCGATCATACCAATCAACATCACTCCCAGGAGGAAATTGATGATGACATCGCGCGCCGGGCCGGAGCGCGGAATTTTGAGCGTCCCATCAATGTCGTCGTATCCGCCGGGCATGGCGGTCGGTCGGTTGACGACATCCAGCCTTGGTGTTGGTTGGGGCGGTTCAACGTCTGCTGGCCGCAAAGCGTTCGAGCAACTCATTAGCACGATGAGAGAGGCCAATACCACAAGACCACGCATCATAAGCGCCCCTTCGCGGTTTTTCCAACGACGGTGAGCGTTCCGGCTGCGGCGGCCGGCAGCATGGCGTTGAACCAGTTCGTCGCCATCTTTCGGTATCCGTTCGTTTCAAAGTGCGTTTCGTCAAACATCACGTCAGTATGGAGAATCGGAATTGCGGTTAGCGAGTTTGTCCGCATGTCGCAAAAGTAAACCAGCTTTCCCGCGGCAAACTTGGTTGCGATGATGGCCTGGACGTAAGGATGATAAAGCAGGTCGAGCGAATTGTTCGTCGGCGCTAATCCTTGCCAAGGGTTCATCGCGCTCACGATCAGCTTGGCCGTCGGATAATTGGTCGTCACCGAATCAATCAGCATCTTGAGCCGGTTGGTCATGTTCTGCAAATCGTTGTTGTGCCGTGCGTCGTTCACCTCGCCCTGCATTAGAACCCAGTCCGGCGCGTAGGCCAGACCGGACGCATAAGTTGAATAGTTCGTGGCCAATTCTCCGACTTCGATTCCGCCATAACCGTCGTGGAGCGGATAGGGGTTCACCGTTCCGGCGTTGCTGCTGGTGTTACCGACGAAAACACAATTCACGCCCCGGTTGGTCAGCAGCGTGTAAAGAATATCCCGGTAGCCGCCGAACACAAAGTTCGTGCCCGTGCTCGACCCGCCGCGCGTCAGCGAGTCTCCCAGAGGCTGAACGTATGTCTTTGGGTAGCCTCCGAGCAGTGGAA
>Ga0070704_100001316_pt1 | contig 13141 bp, 4 predicted proteins | sample KBSK5252metaG_FD_65467 | JGI IMG/M metagenome (GOLD analysis project Ga0070704, IMG submission 65467) | Corn, switchgrass and miscanthus rhizosphere microbial communities from Kellogg Biological Station, Michigan, USA - KBS K5-25-2 metaG | ecosystem: Host-associated > Plants > Roots >...
GGTCATGCTGCGGGATGGTCTCCCCGGCGGCATTCGCCAGCGGCGTGTAGTCGCCGCCCAGGCGCACCGGCGAATGCTCGGCTCCAAGCCAGCCCGCCCAGTTTCCGGCCTTGAACGTCTCAAATTCGTTTCCCCCCGGAATCGGATCCAGTAAGATAAAATTCGGAATCGGCGAATCCAGCTGGCCCATCGCCTGCGACAACGAACTGCCCAGCGTTGGTCGCGTGAACCCGGCCCGCTCGGGGTTTCCCCGCTGCAGCAACGTGATGGCTTGGAGATGTTCCGACTGCGCCGTCTTCATGCTGCGAACGATGTTCAGCTTGTCGGCGATGCCCGCGCAGTGCGGCATGAGCGAAGAGAAATGAACGCCGGGAATTTTCGTCGGAATGCTGCCAAAGGGCCCGCCGCTGGGCCGGCCGGGTTTTGGATCCCACGTTTCAAACTGGCTCGGCGCCCCGCAAAGCCAGAGCAGGATGCAATGCTTCTGGGCCTTTTTCGTCTCCGCCGCCAACACCGGATTGTGAAACAGCCCCTCAAAACTCGCCGCCGCCACCGCGCCGCCCGCCAGCCCCTTGAGAAAAAGACGCCGATGCAACAAATGCTCGTCGGTCCGGCATTGGCCGGCGGCCAAGTTGAACGAATCGGGTCTCATGCTTACGGCATGGTGAGAAATTCTGCACTCGTCATCAACGCCCAAAGCAGATCCCGCACGGCCTCGGCCGTGTGGTCGGGTCGCGCTTCGAGAAAGGCCGCCGCCTGCCTCGCCTCGTCCGCTTCCGGCACCCGGCCGTAGACCGCCAGGAAGGCCGCCCGGGCACGGGCCTTGGATTGTGGGATGGCCGCCAGTCGCGCCACGGTGCCTTCAGACGCCGGCTTCAAAATCTCCGTCAAGGCCGGAGAATAGGAAAGGAACTGCGCCTGCTGGAAGGTGGCATTGTATTCCTTCGGCAGCACGTCCGGCATAGCCGCAATCACGCCGCGACGCAGAGCATTATCCTCCGGCGCCAATCCGGCGGCGATTCGCCAGGAACGCGCGAGTTGCTCGGCCGAGAGCGGACGCTCCAAGGCGCCCGCGAACTTTTGCGGCGGAGCCTCCGAGGCCCCCAGCGCATACACCCGGCTTAATACGATTCCCCGCACCAGGCGCCGGATGTCGTGCTGATGGGCGGCGAAGTCTTGGGACAACCAGTCGAGCAACTCCGGATGGCTCGGCACATTGCGCGCATTGATCTCGTCCGCCGGATGGACGATGCCGCGGCCGAGCAACACGGACCACATCCGATTCACGAAGGCCCGAGCCAGCAGCGGATTGTCAGTGGTGGCGGCATCGGCGAAGGCGGCGCGGCGGGAAAACTTCGGCACGCGCACCTTGGCTTTCGGGTCCACGTAGTTGTCATCGCCGTCTTTCTCCTTCTCTTCGCTCTTGGGTCGAGTTTCCGGGATGCTGCGTCCGTTGAGCAGCGCGATGACGGCAGGCTGCGATTCCTTTTTCAAGTTGGTGAAGTTGACAAAGCCGCCGACCGCCGACTCGGCGACTTCGTTGTCGCGTTCGATGTTCTTGCTGCGGTTGAAGGCGGCCACCAACCCCCAATAATGCGCCTGCTTGATCTCGCGAGCCAGCGGATGGTCGTGGCATTGGGCGCAGTCGATTTTCGTCCCGTAAACAATCGGCGCCACCGCTTCGGCGATGGCTTGATGATCATTGCGGCGCTCGTAAAGAAACCAGGAGGCGCCCCTGTTCTCCGGCTTGTCCGGGCGGGCGACCAACAGCTCGCTGACCGTTTCGTTCCAAGGCCGGTTGGTGCGAAAGGAATTCTCGAGAAATGTCCACCAACCATTCTGCTTGCGGCGCTCCTCGTTGTTGCCCCGTTTGCTGCGCCCCATCAGAAGCACGTCCCACAACTCGCGCATGTGCACTGCGTAGTCCTCCGATTGCAGCAGCGTATCCACCAACTCGGCCCGTTTCGCCTTGGAGCGTGAGCCAAGGAATTGGGCCAGTTCGGTGGGCGTGGGGATGCGTCCGGCCAGATCGAGATAGAGCCGGCGGCACCACGTCCGCTCGTCCACGGGAGCGGCAGGCTTGAGGCCGCTTTCCTTCCAGCCTTCGGCGAGCAACGTGTCGATGGCTTGCGTGACGGACGCGAACGTCCGTTGCGCCCTGGAGGTTCTTCCCGTCTTCGTGGACTGGGCATCCATCGCCGCGATCCATTCCCGGACCACCTCGCGCTGTGCCGGCGTGAGCTGTTTCTTCGGAGGCATGTGCGGATCAGACTCCGCCGCGAGATATTTGTAGAGCCGGCTCTGGTCCGGTTTGCCCGGGACCACGACGGCACCTTCGTCGCCGCCTCTCAAGACCCCTTTCACCGTGTCGAGTTCCAGCCCGCTCTTTTGTTCAAGAGGCCCGTGGCACTTCACACACTGGACATCCAAAAGCGGCTGCACGCTGCCTGACCACAACGCGGCGGCGTCCGCTCCTGCCGCCAGGCGGGCGGTCGTGAACGACAACAGCAGGGACAGGACAAGGCCACGGTACATGCGACGAGGAAAGACGATACCCGTTAACCAGGAATTCGGGCAATCTGACTTTTGCGGCCTGAAACGATTCGGGATTGAGGTTTGCAGGGCCGACCGCGCCCGCGAAGACAACCCTGCACTCGCAGGCCACGTGCGCGCTTCGCAGGTTTGGAAATTTTTGGCCCATTGCTGCAGCAGCGGGTCGATCAAATCGATGCCTCCTATCAATCCAAACCCGCCATGCGCTACCATGGACGTCGGCCTTTGCAAGTCGATATCCCATTGGGAACTCAAAAGGTAACATTTTCGCCAGGGAACTCTCTGGTAAGTTCCAGGGTTCCGAAAGTGCTTACCTTAGGCCAACTCGGGTTGCCAGGCGGGTTGGACGATCAAGTCAACTACTTCAATGCGTCGACTCAGCAATACGAAACAGCACTCTATGACGGCGCTCAATGGAGCACGCCCTCTGGTGATCCCAGCACCATAAGCATTAGCCCAGGTGAGGCGCTTTTTAACTTCAACTCCGGCATCAGTGCGAAGTCATGTGACGGGATCCTTTGGGTGAGCCGACTTCGTGAGATACGCAGAGACGCAAGAATTGCGTCTCTGCCTCTTCGCGCCTCTCGTTAATTAATCGCGTCTCCGCGTTACGTCGCCGCACCAATTGCATTCCCATCCGGGCGGGATTGGGTTCTAATCCCGGGATGACGTCCGGCGGGACGGAGCAGCGCAAGCTGGTGGCCATCATGTTTACGGACATGGTGGGCTACTCGGCGTTGACGCAGCGCAACGAGGCGCTCGCGCTGGAGTTGCTCGAAGAGCATCGGGCCACGTTGCGGGGACTTTTTCCGAAGCATCAAGGGACGGAGATAAAAACCATCGGCGACGGTTTTCTCGTCGAGTTTGCCAGCGCGCTGGCGGCGGTGCGTTGCGCAGTGGAAATCCAACAGATGTTAGCGGCGCGTAACAAAACGCAACCAGCCGAGCGGCAGGTGCACCTTCGCATCGGCATCCACCTGGGCGACGTGGTGCGCAGCGCAGACGACGTCCATGGCGATGGCGTGAACATCGCGGCACGCCTCGAACCCTTGGCGGAGCCGGGCGGGATTTGCATTTCCAACTCGGTCCATGACCAGATCGAGAACAAGGTTTCGCATTCCATGGTCCGGTTGAGCCGGCCGGAATTGAAGAACATCCAGGCCAGTGTGCAGGTTTACAAACTTGTGCTGGACGGGATTCCGTCTCTGAAGTCCCCGCATCCGAACCGGCGAGGCCCCGGGCTTGCCCTTGCCGGGGTTGTCCTGCTGGCAGGCGGCGTCCTGCTTTTTCTCAAGTTCGGTCCGCGGGCGCCCGAATCAGCGGCTTCAACCACAACCGCTCCGCTTGGCACCGGCGCCGCCGACCAGAAATCGATCGCCGTGCTGCCGTTCGTCAACATGAGCCCGGACAAGGAGAACGAATACTTCAGCGACGGCGTGAGCGAGGAGATTCTTAATGCGCTGACGGGCACACCGGGCTTGCGCGTGGCGGCGCGGACATCGTCCTTTTCGTTCAAAGGCAAGAACGAACCGGTGCAGCGGATTGGCGAGGCGCTGAAAGTGGGCGTGGTGTTGGAAGGGAGCGTGCGCCGCGCGGGCAACCAGTTGCGCATCACCGCCCAGCTCATCAACGTCGCCGATGGATTTCATCTTTGGTCGAGGACGTTTGACGGCAAGGCGGACGAGGTGTTTGCGATCCAGACAGAGGTGGCGCAGCGGGTGCACGAAGCGTTGAAGATGAAGCTGCGGTTGGGCTCCGGCCCGAATGGGACGCTGACGGGCACAAGCAATCTGGAGGCCTACGATTTGTATCTGCGCGCCCGAGAGCTCTGGAGCAAACGTACCGGCGCCGACGTTCAGCGCGCGGTCGGTTTGTTCCAGGAAGCCACGGTGAAGGAACCAAATTACGCCGCGGCTTATGCCGGCCTGGCCTCGAGCTACGCCGTGCTGTCGGAATATGCCTCCCTGCCGATTCGGGAGACGGGTCCAAAGGCGCGTGCCGCGGCCGTGCGCGCGTTGGAACTGGACGAGCATCTGGCCGAAGCCCACGCGGTGCTGGGCAATTGTCTGGCCAATGATTGGGACCGCGCCGGGGCGGAGCGGGAATATCAGGAAGCGCTGCGTTTGAACCCGAACTACGCCACCACTCGTCACTGGTATTCGCTTCTGCTGGTCAAACTGGGGAGAACAGAGGAGGCATTCACCCAAATTCGCAAGGCGCAGTCGCTGGACCCGCTATCCGCCCCGATTCGATCGGTGATTGCCCATCTGCTTTATTATGCCGGGCGTTACGAGGAGTCGTTGGCGGAATCGGATAAGGCGCTCAAACTTTCGCCCGATTTCGTCCTGGCGCATCGCGATCGCGGCAGCGTGTTCCTCATGCAAAAGAAATATCCGGAAGCCATCGCCGAGTTTGAGAAAGTGCGGACGATGATGGGCGAGTCGCCGTACTCGCTTGGCTCGCTGGGCCACGCTTATGGCCGGGCCGGGCGGACCAACGAGGCGCGGCAAATCCTCGGGGAATTGAAGGAGAGCATGACGGGCGGGAGAGCCGTCTCGTATGACCTGGCCACGGTTCATGTCGGATTGGGCGAGATGAACGAAGCCTTTGTCTGGTTGGAACGGGCCGTCGCGAGCCACGACTGGGATCCACGCGCATGCAAGGTCGACCCGTTTATGGCCGATTTGCTCAAGGACCCGCGCTACCCCGCGCTACTCAAGAAGTATGGTTTGGACAAATGAAGGCCGTGCCCTCGGGCGCGTCTTACTCGCGGTCACGGCGGGTCTGGGCACGGGTGTGCTTGGTTGTCCTCGCGCCTCCGGCGATCTCGCTCTCGGTTACTCGAGCTATCTGGGTGGAAGTAATGACGACAATGCCTCAGCACTCGCGGTGGACCGGGACGGCAACGCCTACATTGCCGGAACAACGACTTCAGCGGATTTCCCAAGGACCGCGGGGACTCTGAATCGCGAACGGTCCGCCTTTGTGGCGAAGTTCAATCCCAACGGCGCCCTGCTCTATTCGACGTTGCTCGATGGAGTTTGCGACGGCGAAGCGCATGCCATCGCCGTGGATGCCGCCGGCAATGCCTATATAACGGGCCGCGCCGGTTTTTGTTTATTTGGTGGCGGCCTAACACCTGGAGTCTTGGTGGCCAAACTGGATCCAGCCGGCACGCCCATCTATCTCTACCGATTCGGTGAGAGTCTGGGGGACTCGTCGGTGGGTGAGGCCATCGCGATTGACGCGGACGGCAGCGCCTATATCGCCGGCTCGACGCGAGCCGGGAGCACGGATTTTCCCACCACTGCGGGAGCGTTTCAAACGAACAGCTGCGATGGATTGTTCCATGACGGATTCGTGGCGAAGGTGAATCCGGCAGGCAACGATTTGGTGTATTGCACATTGATATGTGGAACCGGGGACGACTCACCGGAAGCTATTGCCGTCGATGCGCTGGGCAACGCTTACCTGGGAGGCCACACGACATCGCATGATTTCCCAACCGCGAACGCCTTCCAATCGACTCATCTGGGCGACGTGTTCACGCATGCCGGCTTTATCTGCAAGTTGAACGCGAACGCCTCGGTCCTCGAGTACTCGACCTATTTCATAGGAAACTTTGGGGATACGGCGATCTATGCCATCGCTCTGGATGCCCAGCGGAACGCCTTTGTCACCGGCGAAACCACCGGTGGCACGTTGCCCACCACGCCGGGCGTGGTGCAAAGGACCGCGCCGTTTCCGAGTTGCCGCGGCGGCATCTGCACCGACGCATTCGTCGCCAAGTTCAGTCCGGCAGGTTCGCTCAATTACTGCACCTACGTGGCGGGAGACGGAGACGACGCAGGACAAGCCATCGCGCTGGACAGCGAAGGCAACGTGTATGTGGCCGGCTCGACGGTGTCGGTCTATTTCCCGATCCTGAACGCGTTTATGCGGGAGGGTCCCGGCGCGCGGGACGCCTTTGTCACCAAGCTGACGTCCGACGGCTCGCGCCTCCTCTTCTCCTCCTATCTGGGCGGAGGCAAGCCGACGAATTCGCCTCCGAATGCCAATGTGTCCAGCCAAGCCGAGGCCATGGCGCTGGATACGAATGGGAATATATTCCTGGCCGGATACACATCGTCCTCAATGTTTCCCACGACGCCTGGCGCAGCCCAACCGGAAGCCGGGGGCGGCTTTTGCTTTCTGCAGTTGGTGTATTGCGGCGATGCGTTCATCACGAAACTGCGCACCAACGGGCCCGCCACGGTGCCACCCATCTGGTTGGAGGTGAGCCCATCGGAAGTGCTCCCCGGAGGAACCGTGAGCTTTACCTGGGCGGGAATTCCGGACCCGAGCTCGCACGATGAGATAGAAGTCTTCCATCTAGGGGATGCGAGCCATGCGGCGCTTGTGCTGGCGAGTTTTCTTACCACGGGAACCGCCGCGGGCACCTTAGAAGTGCCGTTCCCAACCATGACGCCGGGCCCGTATGAATTCCGGCTCATGGGGGTTGATCCCGACTTCGCGCCGTTGTTGAAGCCCATCGCACGCAGCGTGCCGGTGACGCTGCTAGACTCGCTGGAGTTTCGGGTCAGCATCGACGCCGGCGGCATCTTGCACTTGCGCGTGCGAGGGCTGGCGGCGGGAACGTACCACGTGGAAGCGAGCGATATTCTCGATGGAGGCTGGCAGGTCGTGGGGAACCTCGGCGTGTCCGTGGCCAACGAGGGCGAGTACAGTGAGAACGCGGATTTCACCAAGAAGGCGCGGTTTTACCGGGTGGCGAAGCCTAACCAAGGAACGACCATGACCGGTGACAAGTCTGACTGGCAACTGGGTGCTGGTCATTGATGATTGGGGATTGGGTTTTGCGGAGGACGCTAAAGAAGTGCCAAAGGGTAAGGGGTGAGAACGATCGACCACCCGCGAATCGTCTCACCCCTACCCCTTCGCTCCGTCACCGCTTACGGAAGCGCAAACCGGTAGAACCGCATCGGGAAGTTCGCCGCATCCACATCGATGAATTGCAGCACGCCGCTTGCGTCGGCGGTGATGCTGCCGAGATTGACCCAGTTGGTGGTCTCAATCGTCGTCGCGGCATACACGTCGTAACCAAGACCGGCCGTGCCGAGGCCCATCACTTGCATCTGGCCCGCGGCCGTCGGCTGGATGCCGCTCATCTGGGCGGGTTGCGGGGCGGCGAGTTGCGTCAGCACCACATCACGGCCGCCGGCGCCGCCGTGGTAAGTGATGCGATAGGTGCGTCCGGGAGTCGGCGTGAAGACCGTCCCTTCGGGCAGCCCGGCAAAGCTGCCGAACGCCGGCGCGCCCGAGGCAATCCGCACCACCGTGTATTCATTGCCGACGGCACCTTGTCCGAATGGCTGCACGCTGAGAATCGTGTTGGCGATGTTGAGCATGCCGTCGAGTTCCACTTGGTCGAAGCTTGCGCCGGCCACTGGGCCGCCCAGTTCACAACGGAACGCGCTGCCCGAATTGAAGCTGAACGTGCCGGTCTTCAACCGTCCACAGCTTGGGCTGGCGCTGTTGGGGCCCGGGGTGAGCCGTCCGCCGTTGCAGACGACATCGCCCGTCAAGCCGCGTCCGCCCAGGGTGCCGGCGGCGTCAACCTGAACGGGGCTGGGGACGATGGAGCCATTCACAAACAGTGTGCCGCCCGCAACGCGAGTGAGGCCGTTGTATTGGTTCGTACCGGAAAGGGTCAGCGCACCCGAACCGAGCTTCACGAGGTTGGTGACGCCCGAGCCGGCAATGGTCCCCTCGAAGTCCGTGCTCAGATTATTCGCGCCAACCGTGAGCTGGCCGGGGCCGAGCAGCACGTTGCCCTTGCCGGTGAGAGAACCGATGGTTTCGGCGAATCCGTTCAGGTCGAGCACGAACGGCGCGCCGTTGCCCCACATATACGAGTATTGGCGTGAGACACTAACCGCCGAGCTATCGGCAATCTGGCCAGGCCGAAGCAGTCGAACCACCGACACCTCCTCGTCAGAGGAGTCGCCAACGGTCAGGGCCGAGGGGACGGCCACCGCGTTGGTTTTGCTCAATTGCACCAAGCCTTCTCGGGTCCAGAGTTCGCCGGTGAAGGTGTTGGGTTGCGAGCCGTGCAGGATGAAGTTGCCGTAGAGGCTCAGGCGGCCCTCGCCGGAGATCGCGCCGCCCAGGTAGAAGAGGCTGTTTGTGCCGAGGGTCTCAACCACTGAATAGTCACCAATCGTGATGGAACCGTGCCACGCATTGGTGGAGGGATAACTGCCCACGAGCTGACCGGAAGCCAGACGAAGCGGTTCGTTGGTGACCCAAACGCCGTGAGCCAAGTTGATCCGAGCATAGTTGCTCACCACGGTGCCGGAGGCAGCGGAGCCGAACGCAAACGGCGTCTCGGCCAACAGGTCGCCGCCGAGAATCTGCATCTCGCCGCCGAAAGTGTTGGTGCCACCGAGGTAAACACTGCCTGAACCGGTCTGGATGAATCCGGCGCTCGGCTCGAGGGCGCTGACGGAAGCCATCAAGTTTAACACCGCACCCTGGGCCAGATGAAAGACGCGGGAGTCGTCGCCCAGCGAGAGCCGGCCAGAAATCGTCGACACCTGGGTGAGTTCGACGTCGCCGCCCAGCCGCAACTGGCCGGCGCCCGTGCGCACTTCGCCTTGGTTGAGTTCGAGCCCGCCGACCAAGTCGGTGAACCCGTTCAAGTCGAGCAATCCAGAGTGATGAACCGTCACGAGTTGGGTGTCGGCCATTTGGTGCGGATTCAGCAGGCGCACGGTGGCCTTGGGCCAGGGATCGTTGGTCAAGCCGACGAACAACTGGCCCGGGATGGCGAGCGCGTTGGTCTTGGCCAATTCGAGCACGCCTTCCGCCGCGATGGTTTTTCCGGTGAAGGTGTTGTCGTTGGTGCCGGCGATTCGGAGTGTGCCCGCGCCCTCCTTGGCCAGCGCTCCGTTGAAGTCACCCTCAATGGCACCCAAGAGGGTCAGGCGATCCTGGACGAAGTGAGTTCGGAGGTTGATCTGATGGCGCAGTGTCACGGGACCTTGCCACGAATTGGTGCCTTGGCAGGTGAGGTCGGGAGTCAGCAGGAAACCGGGGTCGTAATCGAATGTCAGCGGCTCGTCACCGATCTGTGCATCGGTTAAGCGCAGGCGGGCGCCGGAGTAAATGACCGTTCCTGCGGCCGTATTGCCGAGCTTGGCCGCGCCGCGCAATTCGACGTCTCCCTGTCGAGCTTCCGTCAGACCGCTATAGGTGGTCGGGGCACCGTCCAACACGAGTTTGCCGTGGCCGAGCTTGAGAATGCCGGAGGGCGCTCCGCCGTCTTGCACATCGCGCGTGAGAGTGAGGGTGGTATCGACGATATCGAAAGTGCGCATCGCGCCACCGAGCGAGAGAATGCACGTAATGAGCGGGTCGACGGAGGCCGATTTTTCGGCGCGCAGAGTTCCGCCCAAGGTCAGCACGCCGGATATGCCCTGAAGGATTCCCCCGCGCATGGTGAGCGGGCCAACTTCGTCCCAATAAATGCTCACATCGAGCAGGCCGGAAGACTCGACGAAGATGGCGGCGCCATCCTGCACCTGGTGCGCCCCGCCCCAGACCAGGCGGGCCGCGCCGGCGGGACCGTTGGTTGTACCCACACGGATGAGATTGCGCACCGCGGTGACACCGACCGGCTTGCTCAAGCGCACCGTGCCCGCTTCCACGTTCAATCCGCCCGTAAAGAGGTTCGGAGCGGCGCCGGCGAAGCTGAGTGTTTCACCGCCAAGCTTGGTCAACTGGCCTGGCCCGCTGACACCGCCGGCGAGCGTGAGGAGACTGGGCTGATTATAAACGCCGATGGCGGTGTCGGTGGCGAGCGAGATGGGACCGGTCCAGATATTTGAGCCGTTCATGCTTTGCAAGGCTCCAAGAGGGCCAAGCGGGCCGGACGCGCCGCGTCCATTGAGCGTAAGCGGTTCCGCGATCGTGAGTGAACCCGCGCCGAGCAACAGTTCCGCGCCGTCGGCCACCAGAGTGCCTTGGGCAGTGCCGCCGAGGGCACTCGGGGACGAAATACCCACCTTGCCCTCGTCGATCAGCGTGGGACCGCTGTAGGTGTTCGTGCCATCGAGGAACATCCAGCCCGGGCCGGTCTTGCGCAGGCCACCGGTGCCGGCGCCATCCACGAAGGCGCACGGGAGGTAAATCGCGGGCGACGCCGCCGCAGAGAGCGCGCTGAGATGAATCGTGCGCGTGGCGCCTCCGAGCGAAACACGGCCTTGGATGCCGGGGGACTGCGTCATGCCGTCGCCGGGAAGCCAGCCGGCTTCATACCACGAAACAGCTTCCACATCACCCAACAGCGTGAGCAACCCTCCTGCTGTATCCACCCACGAGCCAACGACCGTCAGGCCGGCGAGCGCTTCATCGAAGCCACCGAGGCGAAAGCTCCCATAGTGCCACACGATGACGTGAGCGGTGTCGTCGATCTGATTGGCCGCGCCCAATTCGCAGATGCCCCCCGCCAAATTGGTGCGGCCAATTTCCAGTTCGCGCACCGCACGCAAGTTGGCGGACTTGGCCAACCGCAGCGTGCCACCCCAAACACGAGTCACACCGGTGAAGGTGTTGGCGTTAATGCCGGAGAAGATCAAACGGCCATCGCCCACCTTGGTAAGGCTGCTCACGCCGCTGATAATACCGCTGAGACTCAGTTGAGCCGCCGCATCACTCACGCCGATGAAAGCGTCACCGGTCAGGTTCACCGGACCGGTCCATGACGCGTTGCCGTCCAAGGCGCACAGGGCGCCGTTGCTGGAAACGCCGGTGCCGGTCACGAAGAGTGTCTCGCCTGCGATGGCAAGCGAGCCCTTGATTTGGAGGCTTGCGCCAGGATTGACCTGGGTTCCAACGGCGGCGGTGCCCAACGCACTGGCGTGCGAAACCATCAAGGTGCCTTCGTGCACGGCCGTGATGCCGTTGTAGGTGTTCCCACGATGCAACTCCATCAGGCCCGGCCCCGCCTTAATGATGCCCGCGGTGCCGGTCGAGTTTTCGATGAAGGCGTCGGCGGTGAGTTGACCGGTAACGCGGAAGAAGCGATCGGCGCCCCCCAAACGGACGGTGCCCGTGAGCACGTTGGTGCCGATAGAAGTGAAGTCGCCTTGCAACGTCAACCCGACGCCGGCGACAAGGTTGGCATTGGACAAGGTGATCGAACCGACGGTGTCGCTATACACACCAGGGGCAAACGTCCCGTTGTCATTCAGGACGATGCGGGCGTTATCGCCGACTTGGTTGGGCCCCTGCAATTCCACAGCCGCGAGATTCGTGAGGGTCGGATAGCCGACGATCAAATCACCCGGGATGGCCACGCCGTTCTGGGAAAGGCGAACGGTGCCACCCTGAACATCGGTCAGCCCGGTGTAGGTATTGGGGGCGTTGCCGTCGAGGATGAGCGTGCCGGTGGCCCGCTTGATCAATCCGCCCGGGCCGGTGAATTGGCAGCGGAAAGTGGCGGTGTCCCCGGCCCCGACGCTGATCGAACCGCTGGGAACGACGGTCGTGGCCAGAGTGAAGTTAAAGTTGGTCAGCACGGCATTGGCGCCGGAGATGAAGAACGTGCTGCTGAAGCCGGTCTGCGACCGCAGCGTCACGTTGGCGCCTGCCGCGGTGGCGGCGATGACGTAGTTGTCGCCGGAGATTTGCACTTGGTCCAAGGTCAGGTTGGCGAGGTCGTTGGTGGAATTCTTGGCGCCGGCGGCGGGGAACTGGAGAATCACCGTGGCGGGCTCGCCGGCGAGCGGCGGGGAATTGTTGGCCCAGTTGAAGGCGGTGCTCCACTTGCCATCGCCGGCCGCGCCGGTCCACGTATGCGTGGCGGCGCCGCAAGGCGAGTAAGCGGAAGTGAGAAGCAGCAAAGCCAGCGCGGCGAGTGACGCGAGGCACAAGGAAGAGCGTGTTGGTTTCATGGGTCTGTTGTTGTTGTCGTTCATCGTGCTCGCAGTCGTAACACGCACACGACGCAGCCAACAATCCGACCACGGGAGGAGACGAACGGGAAATTAAGGGGTGGAAGCTCCGACTTTAGGAGGAGGGCGGTAGCCCAATCCCCAGTCATCCATGATCAGCACCCAGTGACCAGTCAGAGTTGTCACTGGTCACTGGGTATTGGTGATTTAATGGCGGGCATGCGTTGAGCGGGCGGGCCGCAGGGCCGCTAAGCACGGGCCCGTGCCAGGCATGATTTATTGACAAATTGATGTAATTGTGGGCATAAAATACTTAGTCCCTGCATCCTCCAAGACGCGTCATGTCTCGTGGTCCAACCCCCCAAACGTAAGAAGTATCTTATGCGACACCTCATCCCTGCGCTCGCCCTAGCGCATTCGCTCGCCCTCAGTTCCCCCCTGCTGGCAGCCCACTTCACCACCAGTGTCCAACAACCCGGTGGACAGAATTGGAACGGAACGATCTGGCAGCCCGGCGCAGTCGCCCCCAGCCCCGGCAACACCTACGAGGTGATTCTGGGCGGCTCCAATCCCGCCCGCATTCGTAATCCAGTTTCCGGCGGCATCCAGACATTTCCGGGAGATTCACTGCA
>Ga0070704_100001319_pt1 | contig 13131 bp, 12 predicted proteins | sample KBSK5252metaG_FD_65467 | JGI IMG/M metagenome (GOLD analysis project Ga0070704, IMG submission 65467) | Corn, switchgrass and miscanthus rhizosphere microbial communities from Kellogg Biological Station, Michigan, USA - KBS K5-25-2 metaG | ecosystem: Host-associated > Plants > Roots >...
CGTCTTGGAGCACTACCGGGCACGCGGCATCTTCGCGCTCTCCGCTGTGGGTCTGACGCCCGAGCGCGTCGCCGCGAATGAGTGGGCCCGGCTCCGCCGGGTGGCGTTCTTGGAGCACGATGGCTTCTGGCTTTCGTGGGCCGCGACCGACGCGCCAACCACCAAGACGGTGCGTGCAGACAGCTTGGGGCGTCTGATTCGGCGCCTGGCAAGGTGAGTCTTGCCCCCGGGCCCAACGAGCCGGTAGCTTTCGCGCCTGGGAATGTGGTGGGGTGCGGTGGTCGCGGATGGCCGGCTTCAGGGGCCACCCGAGGAAAGTCCGAGCTCCACAGGGTAGACCGCCAGGTAACGCCTGGGCGCCGCAAGGCGACGGACAGGGCCACAGAAAACAGACCGCCCTTTATTTGTCGATTCCAAAGGGTAAGGGTGAAACGGTGGGGTAAGAGCCCACCGCGCGCCTGGCAACAGGCGTGGCACGGTAACCCCCGGTCGGAGCAAGGCCAAGTAAGCAGCGAGACCCGACCCGGGTCACTTGAGCTGCGGGTAGGCCGCACGAGGTGGCTGGCGACAGCCATCCCAGAGAGATGACCATCTGCTCGCACCAGCGAGTAAACAGAACTCGGCTTATGGCCCCACCGCTTCCCTCCCAGTGACCAGCAAGCCTTACCCCGCCCATTGGGAGGCCGTGGCAGACCTCCGGGTGTTCCGGACCACCGCCGAGGAGTGGCAAAAACTCCTCGGCTGGCGGACCGATATGCGCAAACGCGGTTGGAAGCTGTTGCGTGTGTCGAGCGAGGGCCCCGAAATGGTCGCGATCTTCGGACGCACCAAGACCGACCGTCCCGACAGCCCTTTAGGTGACCGATGAGCATTCGCTTCCTCCTGTCTGCCGCGACGATCTGTACCGTGACCGCGTGCGCGCCCCGCACCGCCGCGCCCCCGCCCGGCGTGGTGACGTTGCCCGCCCCGATTCCACCGGTCCCGACGCCGCCCGTACCGAGAGGCGATGTCGTGCGCCTCGGTCCCAGCGCGTTGCGGTACGTCGTGCGTCAACAGATCCACGTCGAGCAGCAGTTCCAGGGCCAGACGCAGACGATCGATCGAGGGATTCGCGTATTCCTCGCCGCGACGATCGTCGGTCCCGCCGATAGCGCGGGCTACCCGCTGACGTTCACCGTGGATTCGATCGTTCCGGACTCCGGCTCGGTGATCCCACCCACGATGAACCTGGCATCCGCCCGGGGGCTGCGGTACACCGGCCATTTGACGCCGACGGGCGAGTTCAAGCAGAAATCGACGTCGGACTCGATTGTCGCGCAGGCGTTCGCCCAGATCCTCGGAACGTTCCGCAACTTCTATCCCCGGATGCCGCGGGGCGGGCTGACGCTCGGCGCCGACTGGACCGACACGAGCTCGACGAATGACCGCGCGGGGGTCGACGTCAACGTCAAGGCCATCGCCCACTCCCGGGCGACCACTTGGGAACAGCGCGAAGGCACCCGATGCTTGCGCGTCGAAGTCAGCTCCACGTACTCGGTGGTCGGGTCGGGCGAGCAGGGAGGTCAGCCACTCGAAGTCTCGGGGACCGGGACGCGCACCGGCGTACAGTTCGTGGCGATCGATGGGCGTTACCTCGGTGGTGAGGCCCACGACAGCTCCGCGATCGTGGTCGAGCTGCCGGTGCAGGGCATGACGGTCCCCGTACGCCAGATCTCCCACTCGACCATCACGGTCCTGCCGTAGTGCGGCGGGTCGCGGCCCTCACCGCCCTCCTCGCGCTGCCGGGACTCGCTGCCGCTCAGGAGGTGGCGCCGAACCGCGCCACCGCCTATCTGCACCCCACCGACGTACGCGACCCACGGGCCTTGTGGGTGAACCCCGCTGGGCTGGGCGTCCTGCGCGACGCGTCGGTGTATGCGGAGCTCGCGGTCCAAGACCCGGCGACCGGCGGTGCCCGCCTGCGGCAGCTCAGCGCGGGATTCAACTCCCGTGGGCTGGGGTTCGCGTACCAGCGCGACGTGTTCGACGGCGGCAGGCGAGGCCACACGTACCGGCTCGGGCTGGCGGGTGCATCGAAGGGGCTCGCCGCCGGCGCTGCGATGGCGCTGTACCGGGGTGACACCAAGGGAACTGGCTGGGACATCGGCGCCTCGTACGCCCTCGAGGGAGCGATGGCCCTCACGGTCGGGGGCGTGATCGCGAACATCGGACAACCGGTGGTGCGCGGCCTGGAGCAGCGACTCACGTTCGTCCCCGGCCTGACCTGGCGCCCGCTCGGCCCCGCGGCGGCGCTGTCGCTGCACGCGCGGATCACGCCCGATTCGGTGATGAGCTACGCGTTTGGCGTGAGCTGGCAGGGGTCCGGGGGGAGGTTGCCGATCGGCGTGCTCGCGCGGCTCGACACCGACGGTGGATTACGGCGCGGCGCGTTCGCGGTCGGGATCAGCGTCGGCGGGCCCGACCGAGTGGGCCTGGTGCTCTCGACGCCGGGGGACGTCTCCGGCGTGGATGCCGCCAGTCTGTACGGGCTCTCGACGCGGGTGCCGGGCGCGCCGCGCCACTAAGAACGCGGCCTGACGCGAACGCCGGTGCGGCGCGGCCGCACGCGGATACCCCCGCCTTCCTCCGGCAGGAGCTTGTCGAGTCGCGGGCCGAGCGTGACAAAGTCGCGAAAGGACAGACTGCGGTACACGGTGTCGGGTAGCGGGCCGCGCCGCATCACCAGCCGGAAGAAGAATCCGCCGCGGAAATCCAGGTCGAGCCCCACCCGGACGCTGTCACGCGCATAGGACCGCACCTGGTGCGGGGTTACCACCACCGCGCGCCGCCGCGTCACGAGGAACATGGTCGTATCCTCCTGGCCGGCCGGCTGGAACACGTACTCGGCGACATCTCCGCTGCCCAAGGCACGCCGATCGCGCAGCACCCGCGTGAGGCTGTCCGGGATCGGCTCGGTCGCTGCGATCTTGGGCGCCTTGCTGAACACCGTATAGGCGACGACGGCGGCGCCCGCCACGAACGCGATGAACGCGAGGCAGCCGGCCACCCCCAGGCCGATCAGGGACTTGAGCGCCATGGAGGCGAGGCGACGGCGAAACGGCAGGCGTACCCGATCGCGTGCAGCGGTGGGGAGGGCGTCGATCAGCGCGCGACTCAGCTCCTTGGCGGTTTGCACGCGACGCGCCGGACTCTTTTGCAGCATGCGCTCGAGGACAAAGGCCAACTCTTCCGGCACATCGGACCGGGTGCGGCGGATCGGGGCCGGCGCTTGCGTGAGTTGTTTGGCCAGGATCGAGGCCGAGGAGTCGCCGTCGAACGGCGGCTCTCCGGACAGCATTTGGTACACGACGATGCCGAGTGAGTAGATATCGGAACGGCCGTCCACCTTGTCGCCGGCCGCCTGCTCCGGGCTCATGTACTGCGGCGTCCCGATGATCATCCCCTCGGTGGTGAGCTGCGCGCTCGTGCCGCCCTGGGCAGCCTGGGCCGCCTTCGCGATGCCGAAGTCGGTGACCAGGACGTGTCCGCTGCGATCGAGGAGGATGTTGTCGGGCTTGATGTCGCGGTGGACGATCTCCTGACTGTGCGCATAGGCGAGCGCATCCGACACCTGGCGCGCGATGCGGGCGGCGTCGCCGACCGAGAGCCGCTTGTGCGTGCCGAGCAGCTGCCGCAGCGACGGGCCGTCGATGCAGCGCATGATGATGTAGAGCACCTCTTCGTGCCGGCCCACCTTGTAGATGGGCACGATGTGCGGATGCTCGAGGCGCGCGATGGTCTGGGCCTCGCGCAGGAACCGCTCGGCGAGCGTGGGGGACGGTTCGAGATCGAGATCGAGGACCTTCACCGCGACGTCGCGGTTGAGCGTCGTATCGCGCACGCGAAACACGGCCGCGAAACCGCCCTGCCCAAGGAGCGGCCCGACCGTAAATTCCTGACCCAGGGCCTGTTGCAGGCGCTGCTGGAGAGCTGCGAGATCCATGGCGGTCGCGAAAGCTAGGATTGCCCGACGGGTTGTGCTAGGGACGGCGACGCTCGCCGCGCTCTGGCTGTTCGGCGTGTGGCCGCCGCCCGTATGGTGGCGCGATCACGCGCCGCGCTGCACCGCGATGATGCGGCGTCGCACGGCGGCGTGTCCGCGTCTGACCTGGTCGTCGTTCGGTACGATCGCTCCGGTGCTGCCGCGCATGGTGATCGTCGGCGAGGACTGGCGCTTCCGCACGCATCACGGCATCGACTTCAGCGAGATCGAAGACGCCCTGGGCGTGCGAGACGGTCGTGGCGCATGGGCGACACTCCGCGCGGCGTGGCAGCACCGCGACCGGCTCCGCGGCGCCAGCACCATCACGCAGCAGCTCGCGAAGAACCTCTACCTCTCACCGTCTCGCAATCCGTTACGGAAGGTCAAGGAGGCGGTGACGGCCTGGCGGCTCGAGCTCGCGTTGTCCAAGGACCGCATTCTCGAGCTGTACTTGAACGTCGCGGAGTGGGGGCCCGGCGTGTGGGGGGTGACGGCGGCAAGCCAAGCGTACTTCGGGGGGCTACCCTCGCAGCTGACGGAGCCACAAGCGGCGGCGCTCGCCGCGAGCCTGCCGTTCCCGCTCAGCTCCAACCCGGTGCTGCGGCCCGCACGCATGCTCGCGCGGCGGGACCTGATTCTGGCCCGCTACCACGGGGCCGACGTCTACATTCCGCCTGACGACGAGGTCGAGATTCCACTGCCGGTGATACCGCAGATCGACGTGCCGCTGATCCCGCCGGTGATCGACTCGCTGATGGACTCTATCAGGGTGAAGCCGGAGAGCGGCTCAGTCCACCAACCGTAGCGGCATCACGAGCGCCATATACGAGGCGGGGTCGTTCCATCCCACCGGCTCGACCGTCGAGGCGCGCTCCGGAGCCTTGAACGTCAGACGCACTTCGTCGGTCGGCATGTACTTGAGGATCTCGAGCAGGTACATCGCGTTGAAGCCGATCTCGAGCGGCTCGCCCTCATACGTCACGGCGAGCTCGTCCTGCGCCTCCCCCAGGTCCGGCGTCTGCACCGAGAACTTCACGGCGCCGCCCGAGAAGGCCAGGCGAATGCGGTGGGTCTGGTCGCTCGCGACCACGCTCATGCGCCTGAGCGCCGCGGCCAGCGCCGCCTTGTCGACCGTCGCCGCCTTATCGTTTTCCCGCGGAATGACTTGCTCGTAGTTCGGGTACGGCCCTTCGATCAAACGGGAGAAGACATGCGTGCCGCCCGCGCGGAACCCGATGTGGTTGTCGCTCTTGGCGATCTCGATCTCAGCGTCGGCGGCGTAGAGCCGGCGGATCTGCTCGAGGGCCTTCGGCGGCACGATGAGATCGGCCGCCTGACCGCCGGTCGCGGGCACGTCCATCTTGGCGAGCCGATGACCGTTCGTGGCCACCATGCGCATGCGATCGGGGCGCAGCTCCCACAGCACCCCGTTCAGGATCGGCCGGCTCTCTTCGGTGGACGCCGCAAACGCGACGTGGCCCACCAGTTTGTGCACGACGCCCGCCGCGGCCCGCCACGCCTTGTCGAACTTCACCGTCGGGAAGGAGGGAAACTCCTCTCGGGGCAGGCCGAGCAGCTTGAACTTGGAGCGACCCGACTCGATCGAGACGCGGGCTTCACCGGCCGCCGTCACGCGTACCGGTCCCGCCGGCAGCTCGCGGGCGATGTCCACCAGCTTCTTGGCCGGCAGCGTCACCGCGCCCTCGGCGTCCACGTCGGCCGGGACCGTCGTGCTGACGGCGATATCCAGGTCGGTCCCGGACAGCCGCAGCCCCTGCTTGGTGGCCTCGACGAGCACGTTGGCGAGGACGGGCAGGGTCGTCTTGGCAGGAATGGCTGCCGCCACCGCCGCCAAGCCTTCCTGCAGTTGTTCCCGCGTGATCGTGAACTTCATGCGACCGAATTCATCTCCCGAATGGGGGAAAGTCTTACTGCTTCTACTCTATATCTAATACTAGTAGTAGTAGTAGAGACCGGGGATATGTGGGCTCAATGTGCTAACTCGCACCGCCCACGCGGTCTCTGATCGCTCACCTCATGTTGGCGCACTGTGGGGGTTGTTGGTGCATTGCGGAGTACTGGCCGCCTTTCCCCAAACCCAACAACTCTGCGCCGTTATCCCCAAAACAGAATGTTGGCTACAGTGCGGACAATTCCTGGCGCGCCATTTCGACGCGTTCCTTGAACGTCCGGTCGCGCATCATTTGCCGTTCGACCTTGTCCACACTGTGGATCACCGTGGAGTGGTCCCGGCCCCCGAACGCCTGTCCGATTTCCACCAACTGCATGCCCAGCATGTCGCGCGCGAGGTACATCGCGACCTGGCGCGGGATCGTGAGGGTCTTGGTGCGGGCCTTGGAGCGCAGCCCTTCCGGCGTGACGCCCCAGCGGCGCGCCACCACTTCCTGCACGCGGTCGATGCTGGGCGTGGACTGGTTGCCGTAGCCGCTCGCCTCCTCCCCCTGGCGGATCTTGTCCGACAGCGCCTCGCGGGCCAGCTCGATCGTCACTTCCCGGTTCTTGAGGGAGGCGAAGAGCAGGAGCTTGATGATGCAACCCTCGAGCTCGCGCACGCTCGAGCGGATGTGCTCCGCGATGAACCGTAGCACGTCGTCCGGGATCGTGAGCTCGAGGTGGTCCTGCTCCGCCTTTTTGCGCAGGATCGCGATGCGGTGCTCCAAGTCGGGGTGCCCGATGTCGGCCACCATGCCCCACTCGAAACGCGAAATCAGCCGGTCCTCGAGGCCTGGGATTTCCTTGGGCGGCCGGTCCGACGTCAACACGATCTGTTTGTGGGCCTCGAACAGCGCGTTGAACGTGTGGAAGAACTCCTCCTGCGTCATTTCCTTGCCTTCCAGGAAATGCACGTCGTCCACGAGGAGGAGGTCCACGTCGTTGCGGTAGCGCCGCCGGAACTCCGACATCGTGCGCGCGTGAATCGACTCGATGACGTCGTTGATGAACTGCTCGGCGCCGAAGTACTGCAGCCGGGTGCCCGGGTTTTTCTGGAGCACCGCGTGGGCGATCGCCTGCATGAGGTGCGTCTTGCCGAGCCCCGTCGCGCCGTAAATGAACAGCGGGTTGTACGTCTTGCCGGGGGCCTCGGCGACGGCGTGCGCCGCGGCGGCGGCGAGCTCGTTCGACTTCCCGATGACGAAGGTCTGGAAGGTGTAGCGCTCGTTGAGCGGGGTCGTCCCGACCACCGCCGCAGTCGCCGTCGCCGCGCTCTCGCGCGGGGCGACGAAGAAATCCATTTGCGGCCGCTGCTGGCGATCTTCCGTCACCCGGAACACGACCGTCGTCGGCCGCCCGAGCACGCGCTCCGCGGCACGGGCGAGGAGCCCGGAGTGCTTCGACTCGTTCCATTCGGCAGCGAACTGGTCGGGCGCGCCGAGAATGAGGCGCCCGTCGTCCAGCGCGATGGGCTCGGCTGGCTCGAGCCAGGTCCGTACCGTCGCTTCCGGAAGTTCACGCCGCGCCTCTTCGAGGAGACGCTTCCACGCTTCTTTGGCTGACTGCTCCATTACGATTCGAAATTAGGAAGGACGTGTTGCAAGGGCGGCCCGAAAGTACGGGCCCTATGTGGAAAAGTCAACCTTGACCGCCACGGCGGCGTCGGGGTAAGTTTCCCGGCCTTACACTGAGGAATGTATGGGTCCGACGTACCGGCCGCGCAATCGGCGGCGCATCAATAAGCACGGATTTCGCAAGCGCATGAAAACGGTGTGGGGTCGTGCCACGCTGTCGCGCCGGCGGAAGAAGGGGCGCAAGCGCCTCACCGTGCGTCTGCCGTCGAAGCACCGGAGCCGGTAACGCGCGAGCGGTTCCCGCGCCGCGCCCGGCTGACGCGCGGTTCGGACCTTACATCCTGCTGGGAGGCGGGTCGCCGTCGGCGCACCCCGCATCTCGACATAGCTTGGCGGCTCAATTCGACGGGCCATGCGCGGATGGGGATCATCGTTCCCCGATTTCAATCCTCCGCGGTGGCCCGCAATCGTTTGCGCCGCCGCCTGAGAGAGATTCTCAGACGTGACGTGCTCCCCCTCCCCCAGCTGCCGCCGATCGACTTGGTCATCCGGGCGAAGCGCGCGACGTATGCCGCCCCATTTGCAGCTCTGCGCGCCGAATTGACGGACGTGGTGAGCACGCTCACATGACACTCGGTCACGTGCCGCGACGTATCGTCATGGCGCTGATTCGCGGTTACCAGCTGACACTGTCGCATCTCGTGTTCACCCAGTGCCGGTTCGTGCCGTCGTGCTCGCGCTACACGCATGAGGCCGTCGAGCGCTACGGAGCCGTGAAGGGGTGTTGGCTCGGCCTGCGGCGGATCCTGCGCTGTCACCCGTTTCACCCGGGCGGCTACGACCCGGTCCCATGAATAACAAAGGCGCCGAGACGCCCAGACGCCGAGGGAATCAATAAGTGGAACGACGTGTGATTCTTGCGATCGTGCTGATGCTCATCGTCGCGATCGCCCCAAGCCTCATCTGGCCGCCAAAAAAGCCGGCGGGTAGTCGGTTAGCCGGTTCGTCGGATAGCGCGCGCGTGAGTCAGCCAGAGGTGACGCCAAGCGTCGCGACGCCGGCACCAACCGCCCAACCGCCTAACCGTCAAACCGCCGAGCCCGCGGAAACCGTCTGGGTCACATCGCCTCTTTACCGGCTCGGCTTCAGCACCCGCGGCGGCGCCCTCGTCGCCGCTCAACTGTTGCAATACCAGTCATTTGCGCTGGGAGACTCGGCGCAGCGCGTGCAGCTCGTTCCGGCCGGACAACCGCTCCTGGTCCACAAGCTCGTGCCGACGGGTGGCGGCGACACCGTCTCACTCGCCGACTGGACCTTCCGACCGAGCGCCCCCAGCGTCGTCGTGCGCGACTCGGCAACCCTGCGCTTCGAGGCCGAGCCGCGCGCGGGCGCGCGCGTGACCATCGAATACCGCTTTGTCCCCGACCAATACCACTTCGCCATCCGCGGCAACGTGGTCGGTCTCGGCGGCGGTGGTGCGGTGCTCATGATCGGGTTGTCGGACGGTCTGCGGTCGGTCGAGGCGGATTCACTCGACGACTATCGGCACTACGCCTTGGTCACGAAGGCCTCGAAGGCAAACCGCACCGACTTCTCGTCGCTCGATCCGGGCGAGCGCGCCGTGTTGGACGGGCCCTTCGAATGGGCGGGCGTCAAGTCGAAGTACTTCTTTGCCGCGGCGCTCGCGCTGGAAGAGAACCAACCGAAGTTCGGCGGCGCGATTGCCGTAGGGGCTCCCCGCAGCGGCAAGAAAACCGCCCGCGCCGCGGTGGTACTCACGCTCCCGGTGCCGCCCACCGGCGACTTCCGTTACGGCTTGTATCTTGGACCGCTCGACCATCGCCGGCTCGCGGCCCTGGACCACGGTCTCGACGACGCGAACCCCTATGGCGGTTTCCTGCGTCCCGTGATCCATCCGGTGTCGATCGCCGTCGTTTCCATCCTCGTGTGGATCCACACCCACTTGTCGCTGGCCTACGGCTGGGTGCTGATCCTGTTCGGCGTCGTGGTGCGCATCCTGCTCTGGCCGCTGAACCAGAAAGCGATGGAGTCGGGGATCCGGATGCAGGCGGTGGCGCCGCTCATCAAGGAAATCCAGGATAAGTACAAGAACGATCCGGAGCGCTTGCAGCGCGAGATGTTGCGCATTTACAAGGAGCACAAGGTCAATCCGTTTGGGGGCTGTCTCCCCATGCTCCTCCCGATGCCGGTGCTGCTGGCGCTGTTCTTCGTGTTCGCCAACACGATCGAATTCCGCGGCGTGCCGTTCCTGTGGCTCCCCGATCTGTCACGGCACGATCCGCTCTTCATCATCCCGGTCGCCATGGGGCTCTCGATGTTCGGCCTGTCGAAGGTCGGCCAGATCGGAGTGCCGCCGAATCCGCAGACCAAGATGATGGTGTACTTCATGCCCGTCATGATGACGGTGCTGTTCCTGAATTTCGCGTCGGGACTGAACCTCTACTACGCGGCGCAGAATCTCTTCAGCATTCCGCAGCAGTACATGATCGCGAAGCGCCGCCTGCGGGAGGCCGCGGCACGCTCTCCGACCCGATAGTTGCGCTCGCGACTCCGCCTGGACGCTCCGCGCTCGCGCTGATCCGCGTGTCCGGCGCGGGAGCCTTCGCGCTCGCCGCCCGCTGCCTCCATCCGTTTCACGCCGACTCGCCGCGCACGGTGTGGCGCGCCCGGCTCGCGCATCCCGAAACCGGTGACCCCATCGACGATGTGCTGGCGGCCTGCTTCCCGGCGCCCCGCTCCTACACCGGTGAGGATGTCATCGAGATCTCGACTCACGGCGGCCTCGTGGTGCCCGCGGCGGCGGTGGCCGCGTTCGTCGCGGCCGGCGTGCGGCTTGCCGAGCCGGGGGAGTTCACGCGCCGGGCCGTCTTGAACGGCAAGATGGACCTGCTGCAGGCCGAGGCGACGGCCGACCTGATCGACGCGGGTTCCCCGGCTCAGCGCCGGCGCGCGCTGCACCAGCTCGAGCGCGGCCTGTCGGCCCGGCTGAGCGCGCTACGACAGGAAGTGCTCGACCTCGAGGGGCTGATCGCGTACGACATCGACTTTCCCGAGGAAGACGAGGGGCCCGTGAGCGAGCAACGCGTGCGCCGAGCGTGGTCTGTGGTGCGGGGGCGCGTCGCCGAGCTGCTCCGCACCGCACCCGAAGGCGAGCGACTGCGTGAGGGCGCTCTCCTCGTAATCGCGGGGCGGCCCAACGCCGGCAAGTCGTCGCTCTTCAACGCGCTGCTCGGCTCCGAACGGGCCATCGTGACGGAGATTCCCGGCACGACGCGCGACGCCATCGAAGCGCACGCCGTAATCGAGGGATTCCCATTTCGGCTCATCGACACCGCGGGGCTGCGGGAGAGTGAGGAGCGAGTCGAGAAGCTCGGGATCGAGGTGAGCCGCAAGTATCTCGCGGCCGCGGACCTGGTGCTCTTCTGTGAGGAATCAGAGGACCCGGCGCGCGCGACGTTCCTCGCTCAGGTACGAGCACCGGTGGTCGTGGTCCGTACCAAGGCGGATCTCGGCGGAGGGGAGGGCGTTTCGGTCGTCACCGGCGCGGGTCTCGACACGCTGCGCAAGCGACTCGCCGAGGTGGCGTTCGGCCAGCTCCTGGCGCTCGGAGACGTGGAACCGGTCGTCACGCGGGCGCGCCACCGCACGGCGCTCGAGCGAGCCCTCGCCGAGCTCGACGCCTTTTCAGGGGCGCGGGCGTCGGGCGTGGATGCGGCTGCAACCGCGACGCACTTGCGTGCCGCGGTTCTGGCTCTTGATGACTTGATCGGGGTGGTGACGCCGGACGACGTGCTCGATCGGGTGTTCGCGACGTTTTGCGTGGGGAAATGAAACCTCCCGCCGTTCCCCCTCTCCACAACGTGGAGAGGGGGCCAGGGGGTGAGGCTACTCCCGCCGGATCGCGAGGGTCTTATCGCGCCCGTCGCCACCGCGGTGCTGGATGTTCACGAACAGCGACCCGTTGCTCTTGTCGAAGTAGAGGCCGGTCGGCTCGGCCGCGCAATCCGTGAGCGACGCGAACCGACTCACGCTCGCGGCGTGCTCCTGATCGGTGCCGGGGGTCGCGACCCAGATGTCGTCCCCTTGGCCCGTGGAGCCCGCTGAGCCCGGGTCTTCCGCGATGAAGAGACGCCCGGTGTGGTCGAGTGCGAGGTTGTCGGGCATCAGGAAGTCGTTCGAGACGTTCTCACCGATCTTGACGTAGTTCGAGACGAACGCGGTGCCATCGTTGCGCAGCTGAATCGCCAAGACACGGCCGCGCACCGCCCCGCTGTTGCCCGTGACGGCAACGTACAGCACCTGGCCGCGGCTATTGCCGGTGCTGGTCGAGATCTCCACGTCCTCAGGGCGGAAGTAGCCCGTCGCACCCACGCGGGTGGCTTCGGCGTCGGCGTTGATCTGCACGGCGGCGCGGTCGAGCGCGACCCACACCGCTTGGCCGGTGCCGTCGCCCGGGTCGTTGACGACCTTCAATGCGTAGAGCTGGCCGGACGCGAGGTCGCCGCGCCGGTCGGGCACGAACTTGAAGATCGCGCCCGGATTGGTCTCCGAGATCCCATACACATTGCCCTGCGGGTCAAAGCGCATGCCCTCGTGCGATTTCGAGCCGAGGGCGGGCCGGGCCGTCACCTGCAGCGTTGCGGGATCGAGCTCGTAGACCAGGCCGGCCGTGGCGTTGGGGAAATCGGGGTCACGAATCGTGTTGCCGCCGCGCTCTTCCGCGAACAGGATGGTGCCCCACGGCGTCCACACGATGCCGTCGAGTCCTTCCCAATCGGCGCGCCGCACCAGGACCCGTGTCTCACCAGTCCGTAGGTCGGTCACCGAGACGCCGCCGTTCGAACCGACTTCGTGCGTATGATACAGAAACCGCCCTGCAAAGGGCCCAGTTTCGTTCGACGTGTTCATGTCGGGTACGTCGAGATAGTCCGGCTCGCTGGCGACCACGGTCTGCGAGTATCCATCGGGGAGGTTCAGCAGGGCCGACACGTTCCCGCCATTGCTGCATTGTGCGGAAACCGCGAGCGGGGTGAAGTCGGCGCCGGCCGACAGCGCCTGGGCGTTGATTGGGGCGACCGGCGCGCTGGGGGCGCGGTCGCAGGCGGCCGCCAGCAGGAGCAGCGGGACGGCGCGGAGCAGTCGGTAAGACATCGAAAGCCTCCTGGCTACGTGTGGTGCACGGAGTGGAGGCGGTAGGTTCGCCCGTGCTTGTCACCGCCGCGACGACGAGGACGTAACAGCCCGGTCACGCGTTGACGGTTGCGTGAGCGCATCCATCATCGGCCGCGCCTTGGCGAGCGTTTCCTCGTACTCAGCCGCGGGGTCCGAATCCCACACAATCCCGGCACCCGCGTGGAACGACGCCCCGCCATCCTGCAGCACCACCGTGCGGATCGGGATGTTCAAATCCATGCCGCCGGTCGCCGACACGTAACCGATCGCGCCGCAGTATACGCCGCGCCGTCCACGCTCCAGCTCGGCAATGATCTCCATGGCCCGGATCTTCGGAGCTCCCGTGACGGACCCTCCGGGGAACGCCGCGCGCAACAGATCGAACGCATC
>Ga0070704_100001321_pt1 | contig 13125 bp, 21 predicted proteins | sample KBSK5252metaG_FD_65467 | JGI IMG/M metagenome (GOLD analysis project Ga0070704, IMG submission 65467) | Corn, switchgrass and miscanthus rhizosphere microbial communities from Kellogg Biological Station, Michigan, USA - KBS K5-25-2 metaG | ecosystem: Host-associated > Plants > Roots >...
CGATCGCACCGGTGGCCAACACCTCCTTGTCGGCGTACATCGTGAACCGACCCACGCGCTCCATCTCGTCCAGAAGCTCGGAGGACTTCGGAGACTCGAGGCGCACGTAGGGACGAACACAGAGGAAAGCGTCGGACACGGGACAGGAGAACTCATGAATGAACCTGGGGCCGGACCATGCGTCGACCGTCTGAACCAGGTGCGCCGTCTCCGCGTGCTTGAGCAGGTAGGCGTTCCCAACATTGAGGTTCATGAGGGCAACGTACTGCAGGAACTCGTGCTCGTTTGGTTTTAGCTGAGCCAGCTTTCGTGCCAGCTTGCAGGCCCAGACCACGTCGTGGTCGCCCTCTCGGTCGATCTCGAGGCGGGTAAGGCGGTCCAGGTCTTCGGGTGTGATCAGCATGACTTTCGCTCCTTCTTTAGCTGGTCTTCGAGCACCTCGACGGTGATCCGGACGCGCTTCCCGTCGTGGTCTGGGAAGAGGTCGCAGATCCGGATCCCGGCGCGAGGCCCTTCCCCGTCCAGAACCCAGCCTTCATCGGAGTCGCGGCGTAGGACCCCTTCGGCGACCTCTTTCTTCGGATCTTTCGGCATGGCCTATCCCCCTCAGTCCATCAAAACGACCAGGTTCCCCCGGATCCCAAGGCCCGCGGCGTCCATTCTTCGGATCAGTTCCTGCAGATCCCTGGGCTCCGGGCCCATCGAAATCAGGTCCAGCCGCCGGTGCATCACGTCCAGGCGATCCTGGCCAAGCATCTTGAAGGTCACGCTGGGCCAGTACTTCTGGATCCGGCACAGGCCGTCGATCACGTTCATGGTCCCGATCCTCAGGGCTTCGAAGAGCTCTTGAACTGTATGACCTTAGATAGTCCGTCGATCCGGATCCAGACAGCGGGCTTGGAGGTGCCCATGGCGACGCTTTGACGGCCGAGCTCCAGCGTGCATCGGACGTAATGCGCCAGATCCGCCTCGGTCGGAGGTTTGACGGGGGAGCACCAGCCGTCGCTGTCCTTGGAGAAGTAGCCGTGCTCGAGGAGCCAGCCGAGGGCAAGGTTTGGGGAGATCATTTCAGGCCTCCGTCTGTCCTAATCCATAGCTCTAGCCTGCACAAAGGCATCGGAATCGCTCGACCGTCGAAGTCGGCGTCACCAACGCTCTCGTCAGTCCATTCGGTGAAGGGCTTTTCCGGGATGACTACGATCACCTCGTCGCCGCACGAGGGCTTTCCGGGATGGCTGGAGCTCGATGGCGGAGGGAAGCGCTCTATGTTCATGACGGTCGTCTTGAGAGCTTCTATGGCCACGAGCGTAGCATGGTCGCCACGGACCAGCGACCAGAAGCCGCCGTGGGAACTGAAATAAGCCCGAAGATCAGAAGGGGAAAAAGGCTCCTTCGTATACTCGCCAGAAAGCCTTGGGCTTTGGCCGAAAGCGACGAAGCAGGTCATTACGAGGTTAAGTATACCGCGTATACGTTGTGAGTCAATAAGTTCGAGGACTTGCCCTGCCAACAAGGACTGGGTAGACTCAGGTCATGAAGTCTCCACCGAAAGAAAACACCTCCCTTACGGTATTCCAGGACCCGAAACGCACCCTCGAGATCCGCTGGCCCAAGCCGCTCGCGATGGCCCTTTTCGACTTCAAGGCGACGGTCAGCAAGAACTCCTGGACGACCTACGAGGTGGCCCTTCGGGATTTCTTTTCCTTTCTGGAAGGAATCGGCGTGGCGGATCCGCAGAAGGTGGTCACGACCCATCTGACGAGCTATCTGGAGTACCTTCGCCAGGAAGGAAAGTCAGACCGCACGATTCTGTGCTACGCCGGCGCGGTGAGCTCCTTCTACGACTTCCTGAAGCGGCCCATGGACACCAAGGGGACCTCGATCATCAAGTCCAATCCGTGGGACTCCATCAGGGACGCCCTGCCGAAGGTGCAGGCCTACGTGAAGACGAACCCCCTTCCCGAGCTGTCTTTGGAGGACTACAAGAAGATCCTCGGGACCTGCGGATCTGGCACGCTTCTGGACCTTCGTGACAAGGCCATCCTGTCGCTCATCCTCTGGACGACCCGGCGCCGCAAGGAGATCATCCGGCTGCGCGTGGAGGATTTCGGGTCCGACCAGGGCAGGCCCTTCGTGCGGTTCCTGACGAAAGGCGGGAAGTACCTCTCGATCGAGCTCGATTCGGAGATCTGGGCTGCGACCCAGGCCTACTGGAAGGCTTCCGGCCGGAAACTGGAATCTCGGAGCCCGGCCTTCACTGCGACGACCCTGGCAGGGAACAATCTGCTCAAGGCCAGGAACCTCAGGCCCAGGACGGGGGAGGGCCCGCTTGCCCCGTCATCGCTCGACCGGATGCTGAAGGCCCGTGCCAAGGCCGCGGAGATCGACGAGAAGAAGACCCACGTTCACGTCCACGGCCTGCGCCACCTTGGAGCCCGGATGCTTCGGGCGATGGGAATCGACCTCAAGGAGATCAAGGAGCGCCTGGGCCACTCGAACCTCGACACCACCGACATCTATCTCGGGTCGATGGAGAAGATCGGGATGAAGGGCCTGGGAGACTTCGCCAAGCTGGCTCTAGGGAAGGCCCTCCCACCCTCTTAGACAGCCTCCAACCTCCCTCGAGGCACCCTACCCAAGGCCGACGCGCCAGATCGCCTTCCAGAGGCCTCTCCACCATCCGAAGGGGGCTAGTGACTTAAATGGCGCTTAAGGCGCGTGGTTCTGTAGCCCTTGACACCTCCGCGCACGCTGCTATAATCCCGTAGGTATACATTAGGTATAAAGGGTATATTATACATAAGGTATAAATATGGGTACCTGGTTCAAGATCCTCGAGGCTGCCCGTCAACTAGCCCCTCGAGAGGGAAACCCCTTCACTGCCTCTGAGCTTTCCGAACAAGGCGATCTCTCGAGCTCCGATCAGGCCGATGCTCCGCAGATCGCGGCGGCGTGGATCGGAAAGTTCGTCAAATGGGGATACGCCAGGAAGATCGGAGAAAAGAAGAATCCCGGCAAAAAGCCACAGTCGATCTATACCCTGACCGACTACGGACTGACGGTTTCCCCAAAGATCAGCCACAAGGACCGCCTGCAGCAAGTCCTGGAAGCGGTTTCAGTGTTCCAGAAGCTTCGCGGGAAGCCGGCTGAGGGAGAAGCCTGGAGAGATCTCCTGAGCACCGCGGCGCAGATCACCAAAAGCCTCGAAGACGAGGAAAAGGCCAGAAGGAAGAGTTCCAGGTAGAGAGGGTCGATCGCAGTGAAACATCGCACGACGGTCTCCGAGAAGAAATTCCTCAGGCTTCTCTATGGAGAGTTCAGGCGCCCCAACTACATGGTTCTCTCCCAGGTGGATATCCCGCCGATCCCTGGAGCTCAGAAGCGTGGCCGGCGAGTCGACGCCCTGGTGGTCGGGATCTGGGGGTCCAGGGACGCCTCGATCGTCGGCTTCGAAATGAAGGCCAGCCGCCAATCCTGGCTCCAGGAACTCAAGGATCCCAGAAAAGCCGAAGAGGGGGCTCAGTTTTGCGATGCATGGTACCTCCTGGCGGATCCCGGGACGATCATGGAAGGCGAGCTTCCGAAGAACTGGGGTCTTTACGTCTCGAAAGGGGATGGGATCCAGATCGTCAAACAGGCAGAAAAGCTATCACCTCAGGAGCCTGGGCGAGCTTTGTTCTTCTCCCTTCTTCGTGCGCTTGTCGCCCAGTCAGGGGACCACGCAAAGGAAAGCGTTCTTCGGGCTCACTACAACAATGGGTATACGGTAGGAAAATCGGAGGCCAGGAAGCTCTTCAGGGAGGTCATGCATGATCTTCGATCTTCCGTAAAGACCGACGGCCTGGAACATCTCAACAGCCTCCTGTCGAAGGGTCCGCACGACCTAAGGGCCGGGAGGATCCAGCTTACCGAGCAGTTCGTTGAGCGGTTCTCACACTGGATGTCGCTGCACCCGACTAAGCACGCCCTTGACGCACTTGAATTCATGGCAAAAGGCGGACTGCATGGGGTTGCCAACAAAATCACCGTACTCAAAGAGCAGCTGAAAGGGATGCTTTCGGAGCTCGAAAAGCGAGAAGAAACCATTACCCAAGCCGCGAAGGAAGCACATCCGTTGATTTCGAAAGAGTCGACGGATAGCTTGGACCAGGGTTCATGAACGATTCCAAAGACCGCCCCTGCCGCTGGTGCCGCGAGGATCTCCCTCTGGACGCGGAATCCCTCTGCGCGGAGTGCCAGGAGAAAGAGGCCATGCTCAAGGAAGGCCTCACCCGGACCCCGGATCCGGTGGACGGGGACGCCCTCGAGCGGTTCTTCTGGAAGCTCGCGGTCTACGCGATGAAGGGCATGGAGCCAAAGATGGACGCCGGCGAGATACGGCGCTTCACGATCGGGCACGTCCGGAACAGTCTGGTCTACCCCATCGTGACGGCCCTTCCGCTCTTCTACATTTCCCTGACCGACGAGCCCAAAGAGAACCCCGACGAGCTCCTCAAGGACGTGGTCTACACGATCAAAGCTCCGATCCCCCGAGGGGTTCTCTTCAAGGTCGTCGAGAAGCTCGACATCTGGCACCCGGTCGACGATGAGCTGGATAATTACACTGGAACGTAACGAAGGAGGCGATCATGGACCACATCCAGAAAGGCAGCCCCGGCCCCGAATGGAAGCACGCCTGGAGGAACGCCAAGACCGGCGACGACCTCTACCTGCACGAGGATGACGGCGCGGTATTCCTCGACGTGGCCGATCGCGGCCACGAGCATCCGGACGGCATCTATTGCCACCTCTGCCTTCCGCGCCTTAACGCTCTCGGCGACGCGGCTCAGAAGTGCCTTAACCCGAAAGCTGAGGCGTTTCTCGAGACGATTTCCGGGGCGGATGATGGGCCGGAGTACATTGCGTTGGTCACGGCGTTGGTCACGCCGACTCAGGGGAACAGATCCGCCTATGGCATGCGCCGGGATGGTGGAGTCAAGATCGTGTCGACCAAGCCGCTTCTCACCACGAAGAAGGACAACAATCCATTCCCGGATCCTATCGTCCTGGCGGATTACAGGACCAAGAGCATGGTCTGCGACGCCATTTACATCAAGAGCTTCAGCGTGCGTTTGAAGGACGGTGTCCCCGAGCACTACGCACGCCGCCTCTGGGAAGCCAAGTTCACGTTCGAGATTGACGGGGAAAAGCTCGTTAAGGAGGCTCCGTTCAAGGAGATCCTGCAAAGGAAGGAGATCGTTCTTCCTGAGCCGATCCCCGATCGGACTTGCCTCTTCAGCGCCTGCGAACTGAACGATCCCGCAGGAATGCTTGGCGCAAAGGAGGTAGACGCGAGCAAATGGCTCGGCTACATCCTTCCGAACATGAGCGACATCAAAGCCACTCTCGACGGTGTTCAGGGCGGCGGCGGTCTCGTCTTCATCGAGACGAGCTTGAAGCTCATCAGTTACACCACCAAGAAGCCGGCGAAAACCTGAGGAAGCTGAGCCATGGAACGTGAATGCCCGCGCTGCAGCGCAAAGGACCATTTGAAGCCAAGCCGGAAATGCCACCTGGTGTGGCAGCTGATCCGCTGGCTCTGGAGAGTAGATCAGCCGTGGTTCGAGACGAATTGACGATGGAGGTTCCTATGATCGGGATCCAGGTAGGCGGCGGCCGCGTGCTCAACCTCGAAGTGCCCAGGGCCAAGGTCGAGTACACGGACCTGTTCCGCCGGCAGATCCGAAAGATCTCAAGCCCCGGATGCCCGAAGTGCAAGGGCGAGGGCATCGTCAAGTTCGGAAGACCCGATATGACGCTCTGCCGCTGCGTGCGGATCTAAGGGCCTCCAAAAACCCCCAAATACCCCTGGTTTGGCGATGGAAAAGACCCTCGAAATAAGCGGTGGCCACGACCGTCCCAAGCTCGAGGTCCTTCTCGACGGCGGCCCGCTCTGCGTCGCCCACGCCTACGACTGGATCGAGAGTCGGGAGCGCCGGGATCTCTTCCGGATCTATCACAAGAAGCTCGGCATGTCGATGGGGCCCTTCTACGCCTCCCTCTCGCTGGCGGCCGCCGGCATGAAGAAGGCCGTGAAACTCGGCAAGCACATCTGGGAGGACGCGAACCACCTGGTGGAAGAGAAGTGGATCCACAAGTGGATCGACGAGCAGCTAGGCAAGGCGGGGGATCTCGTGGGCGGCCACTGGGCCCCGGATCCCGAAGATGTGAAATGACCGGCTTTCAGGTTAAGATACTCCAGTGGCCCCGAAAGAAGACCCCCTCGACACGCTGACGTGGCTGATCGGCCAGGGCTACACGGTCGCGATGCGGTCCGTCTACAACGGCGCGACGTTCCACGCCCGGGCGGTCAAGGGCGATGTTGTGCTGGTCGCCGAGGACAGGGAGCTTGGGGCGGTCCTCAGGCGCATCAAGATCGACGCGGAAAAGACGATCCCGCCCACCAGGACGAAACGCTGAACTCCGCGCTCGGTCCAAAGAAACCATGGGCCACTCAGCGATCATCTGAGCCCGGAGGGCCCCGGGCAAAATACGCGCGAAGCCGGTTATGCTCTTGGACTTCAGAGCCCGGAGGGCCTGAAATTTGATGGGTGAGAAAGCCCTATTTCTTTCTGAATCCCTGAGCCCGGAGGGCTCAAGATCAAAATAGGGGGAGCTACCCCTGGGCGGGATCCCAGTATTTCCTGCTTCCGGCGCTCAGGACCTTGGTCATGGCCTTCCGGATCCACAAGGGCCCTTCGATGTCGCCTCCAGTCACGACGAGCCCGATTTCGTAGATGTCCAGGCCCTCGCGGCTCGAAACCTGGAAGGCCTGCTCCATCAGGCGATCACGGCGTTTCGCCTCCGCTACTGTGTAAGCGGGGTCGCCCATGCGACCTGAGTATTGAACGCCCCCTTCGGGGGTCCAGAACCTGTCGTCTGGGTGGAAGGCTGTGCGATCAACGCGGTCGAGGTAGAGGAAAAAGCGGACAATGTCCTCGCGCCCGAGGATGTTTTCAGGGAGCGTGATCGCGTGGCGCTTTCGTCCAGGCACAGGGGTACTTTAACCTGGCGCGCGGCGCCGGGGCAAGGGGGGCGAGGGGGAGGGGCCGGGGGTTAAACTTAAAAGGGCAGCAAAAAAGATTGCGTGGAGTCGTCTTTCAACTCATCCCGGACGGAGGTCGAGCACCATGTATCCGCCGCGACGCTCGAATCCAAAGCGCTCGTAGAAGCGCCACAGCGCCTCGCGGACTTCGAAGCTTTCCGGCCTGGGGCTGAGCGCGATGTAGCGCACGCCGAGCTCCTCGAGCACCTCGATCGCGGCTTCCAGGAGTTTCGTCCCATGCCCCAGGTTCCGGGACTCCTTGGGAACTTTCAGCTTGAAGATCCAGGCCGTAGGCGCATCGAGAGGGCGAAGCAGAACCTCGAGGGGATGCTCCGGCCAGGGCAGCTTGAAGCGATCTGCGATCAGCGGACCTGTCCCGACCTCGCCCTCCAGAAAGCCCCCCTGATCGTCCTTGACGCGCAGGTCGCCGTAACGGGGATCTTTGGGGTCCTCCGTGAGCGACACTGACACCACGGGCGGCGTATTCCCTAGTCTGAGTTTTCTGGGGTCCCGAAGAACGCTCATCGATAGCTCCCTGCACGATCCAATGGCAGTAAAAAAGACTACTTGGAAGCGCCTTCGTACAGCTCTCTGAGCAGATTCTCCGTCTCCTCGTCAGGAGGCATGGCCCAGCCTTTCCAGGCCTCGATCCTGGGTCCGCTCGTCAAAATGAAGTCGTTGTCGAAAGCTTCCACGAGGCGCGCGCCTTCGGAGATCTTGCGATCCACCCAGCCCTGTGCCTTAGGCCCCAGGCGCGTAGCCCATTGCCAGCCCAGGCGTCCGATTCTAGTCGGAGAGATGAGGAGCAGGATCCGTCTTCCGCTCGGCGCTACGACATATTCCTGATCCGACTTCACCGTGACGAACCCAACGCCCACTTTTTCGTTCAGGACGGCGGCGACCTCGTGGAACGATTTGCCGTGCCCGATGGGGCGTATCCCGAGCCTGAGAAGGCTGAATTCCGAAGGATCCATGCGGAGATACTGGACGTGATGAACGACTTCGTGCGCGACGACGCGCTCGAGAGTCCTTGGATCCGATAAGACGGAACGCTGAATCTCGATCACCGGCCTGCCTGGAAGGTCGTTCTTCCACTTCATCGACCAGCGACCCAGCCAGCGCGAGCCCACGTTGTCTCGAAGGATCACGTCCGGCTCTTCGGCGGAATCCACGCCGAGCATCGCCAGGTAGGTCTGGATCAAGGACCGGATGCGTTCGATCACTGTGGCACTCGCATCTGCTTAGGGTCGACTGTCGATCGACGCCAGGAAACGGCTGACCATCGTGTAGCTCGACGTTTGGACAGGCTCGAAAAGGAAGTCCTTGATGACGCCCGCGTGGAACATGGCGCGGATCCACTCCTCGAGCTCACGCGCCTGAGAAGCCGTGGCCTCCAGGTAGAAAGTCTCCGGGAACTCCCGGCGGCTCTTGTGCCTGATCTGCACGACCCAGTGGCGCATGGATCTCTCCTTTGGAAGCTCAGCCTCTTCGAAGATTACCTAGTAGTGCATTCCGGTTCTGACCTTTGCCAACTTGACCTTGCCTGGACCTTTCGGCTTCTCCTTGGACGCATGGCAACGGCATCGACACTCCGCAGGTCCAAGTCCGTAGTGCGTCAGGAGGCAGCAGCAAAAGATCGGGCCGCATCCTTTGAAACACCTATGGATTTGCACCTTCATTTATCTTCTCCCACGACGATTCTTTGTAGGAGCCAAGGCCCCACTCAAGGGTTTCTCGAGAGGTCCACGTCAGAACCGATCCCGATGTCCGCTCTTGGCTCCCCTGAGATTCTACCCAAAAGAGCTCCACTCGCTCCATGTTTCGCGCTAAGATACCCCCATGCCCGACCTCGTCATCCGAGAAAAAGACGGCTGGATCGAGATCTCCGAGATCGTGGACGAGCTCGGCCCCGTGAGCAAGCAGGAGCTCTGGGAGCACGCCGGAGAAGGAAACATCGCCGAAGTCTCGAATCTACTCGACATGGAGCTCGGCGACCTCATGGAAGAGAAAATCGGCACCGCCGAGATCACCCACCTGACCGTCATCTCCATGCCCGACGACCTGAAAGGCGAACGCCTGAGGGCTTGGATCAAAATCCAGCCGATTGAAACCCCGGCTCCGCCGTCAGGGGGATCTGAAGTCGCCCGCCCTGTGGACGTCGAGCTTGAGCTCGAGATGGCCAGAAACGTCTTCGGAAAGCTGAAGGCGAGAGAAAAGGCCCGCCTCCGGGCCGTCCTCTACCAGCCGAACGAGGAGACCTGGAGCGATGCCCACGGAATCATCGTAGGCGCTGACCGCTGGACGACGCTCTGGCAGGCCGTGCTTGCCGTCGACCCTACGTTCCCGAAGACCGGGCCCGTCACCACCTCGCGCGGGGGAACGGTCAAGCGTTGGGCCAGGATCCCGAGCCAGCAGACGCTCATCGCGGCGCTGCGCTACGCCACGCACTGAGGCGTCAAGATCCCCAGCAGCTGGGTAGCGTCCTGATTCGAATCATTTGCGAGAAGATTACCTACGGGACAGCACTTTCACAGCCTTCTTTGGGTCGCGCGTTTTCCAGTACGTCTTGGCGAATTTCTCGACCAGCCGCTCCTCCTGGTGTTCGCTCATCTCGTCGTGCTCCCCGGTCGCCTCCAGATAGGCGTGGCCGTATTCATGGAGAAGCGTGGACTCGACGGCGTCTTCCAGGGCCGCATTGAACTTGTCGGCCTGCTCGTCCAGATACCTAGAATCGAGGACGATGAATGGATCGGAGGCGGTTCCACTTACGAACTTCGCGAGGTGCTTGCCCTCGTCGAGGCCAGTCACATAGAAGACGTGCGGCACGGTCATCTTGAGTGCGCGGAAGATAGGATCGTGAGCCTCCACAAATCGGTCGACCAGCCTCTTCACCTCGTCGAGAGGCTCGTCGTCCAGTTCGTAGTCCCACGATGGGTCGTAGTCGTGTTTGTCCGACTGGTACATGCCTTTATCTTTTTCCACGAAGATTTCCTACGAGCCACCAGAGAAACTGGCAGATCAGGTTCTTGCAGTCTCTCGAATGAACAAAGTCTTCCATTATCTTCCCGTTTCAAAATTACCCGGGGACTACGCTTCCTTGACCGGTCGGATCGCGCCGGGCGGAATCACGCCATCGTAGGTGCATTGGCCGGAGATCTTCAGGCTCTCCGTCCACCCGACTTCGTTCCATTCTCGATCATCGCCTTGCTGGTCGAGCATGCCGGGGAGGTCCACGTCGTCAGGCCCGAGCTTGTTCTTGTCGAGCTTGGAAACGTCGATCCGGAGAACCACGGCCCGCTGCCCCTCGAAATAGGACCCGTATGCCTCGGACTGCAGCTGGTCGACTGCGAGGTAGATAGGGCGAGCTTCGATCATCTTCCCATCCACACGACTCCATCCCGCGGCTTTCTCGGGATCGAGTCCGTATTTCTCGACCGAAGGGAGATTCTTCAGTCCCGTCGTGTGGTACAGGAATTTTATCTTTTTCTTCGCCATACCCCGGCCCTCGGCGACCGAATTCCAGAGCGAAAGAAGTGATGTCGGAAAATCGGAATCGCCGCTTGAACTACTTCGGCTTCGCGTCCTTGAGCGCGGGACGCTTCGCGCGTGCCGCCTCGCCGATCTTGCCGAGGAGGACCTTGAGAGCGGCCGCGTCCGTGGATCCGAGCGCCTTCTCGAGCTCGTCCCACTTGAACTCGACGTGATGGTCGGAGTGGAAAACGGACTTGCCGTCCGCCCCCTCCACGAAGTGATGCACGATCTGAAGCGCGCCGTTGTTCTCGGGATGCAGGATCGCCTGCCCGAACGAGTAGGTGACGTCTCCCTTGGCCATGGATCCTCCTTCTTTCCTGGGGCGATTAGATCACGCGGAAACGGGCGAAATCAAGCCTTAACCGCCTCGACGAAGCCCGAGAGGCCCGGATAGAGATCGAGCGTCTCGGCAAGCATCTGCGGCGAGAGGCTCTTCCTGAAGCCCTGGATCACCACCTGCTCGAAGCCGGCGTCCCGAAGGGCCTCCGAGACGGTTTTCGTGTCGTAGGCCGCCTGGTGACCCGCCAGGAGCAGTTCCCAGAGCTTCCTGGCCTCGGACTTCGAATTCGCGCAGCCTTCGTTCAGCTGATCGAACTTAGAGAGCTCGCCGGCCAGGTAGGCCTTCGTGAGCAGCTCCGCGTCCGGAATCGCGATGCGAATCAGCCCTCCGGGCTTCATGATCTCGTAGCAATCCCGGAGGAATTTCGCCCCTTCCTTGTAGGTGAGGTGCTCGAGGAAGTGGCAGGCGTAGATCATGTCCGCCTTCCAGACCTGGAACTGGAAGCCCTGGCGGAGATCCCGCTGCTCGAAACTATAGCGGTGGCGCTCGGCAAACTGCTGGAGGGGGTGGACGTCGATGTTCACCCAGCCGTGGTGGAACATGGTGGTGAAGCTGCCGCAGTTGAGCTTGAGCTTGTTGTCGGCGGCCGGAAGGGGGATCTCGCCCTTCTCGAGGTCCTCCTTGTCGATCGCGCGCTGCGGAGGATCGTCGGGAAGGGAGCCTTCCGGCATGCCGTTCAGCACGGAGAGCCACCATCCGACCGGCTTGAAAGTGCAGTGCGTCTTGTCGAAGCCGTCGTCGTGCTCGCCCAGGTCGACCCCGTGGAGCCCGCGCTTCGTGACCCGGCGGATCTCCGCCCCAATCCGCTCCATGGCCGCCTCGGGAATGTGCTCAAGCGTTGCTGCGGAGAAGCAGAGATCGAACTCCCCGTCCTTGTAGGGCCAGGGCGTCTGGGTCAGATCCCAGTGGGTGATCCCGTCGCAGACCCGGGAAAGCATGCAGTGCTCGGAGATCTCCATGCCCGCCGCGCGGACCCCGGCGTCCTGGAGGCGCTTCAGGAGATAGCCTCTCGAGCAGCCAAGTTCCAGGACACTCTCAGGCTTCTCGTCCATGATCTTCTTGAGCGTCGTCCAGTGGACCGGATAGTCCCAGTAGCCTTCGAAGGCGTATCCCCCGTAGCCGCCGCGGCCGCCGTTGAAGTAGTTCCGGTCGTAGGCGCGCTCGCGCTCCTTGGTGCCCCAGGAGGCGGGATCGGATGCGGCCCCCTTTTTCGCCTCGATCGCCATGTCCGTCCCGAGCTCTCCCTGAGGGATCACGGCGACGGCGTCGAAGCCCGCCTCCCGGAAGAGCCGGATCGCGGATCCCGGGGTGAAGCCGGCCTTGTGGGAGTTCTCGGGATAGTCCATGTCTCCGAAGAGGCACTGGGAGATCTTCTCCGCGTCGTCACCCTGCTTGAGAGCCCATTCCATCTGGGCGGCGATGTTCGCGGTGATGACGAAAGCCGTTCCACCAGGCTTGAGAACCCGGTGGAGCTCCCGCACGAAAAGGCCAACCTTCCTCCAGGAAACATGCTCGAAAACGTAGCGGGAGAAAACGCCGTCGAAGCTGGAGTCGGCGACCATCGACCAGGGCTCCGACAGATCCGCCACGATGTCGACGGTCGGCATCTGCCGGACGTCGAGGTTCGGCCTGAAGCTCGGGCGATCGCCGCCACCCACCTCGAGGACCGAGTCTCCCTGCTTGAACGGAATCATGCGAACAGTTTCTCCCAGGCCGCGCGATAGCGGCCCCTGATGGTTTCCCAGGTGTGCGCCTCGGCCGTGGCCCGAGCTGCGGGAGCCATCTTCGTCGCGAGCTCCCTGTCCTCGTAGTGGACCATGATCATGTCGGCGATCGCGCCTGCGTCGCGGGGAGGCACCCGGTGGCCGTTCTCTCCAGTCTTCACCATGTCCCGGGCTCCGGCGCCCTCCGAGCAGATGACCGGGCGCCCGTGCGCCATCGCCTCCAGGACCTCGATCCCGAAGCCTTCGGTGACGGAGGGCTGCACGTAGAGGCTCACGTTGTCGTAGAACGTCGAGACCGATTCCACGAAGCCCATGAAGCGGACGTTCCCGCCGCCGTAGCGACGCCAGAGGGGAAGCGCGGAGTCGATATTCTTGCCGGCGATGAGAAGCGTGGCGTCACGGAGGTCGAGCTTGCGCCATGCCTCAAAGAGATACCGCAGCCCTTT
>Ga0070704_100001322_pt1 | contig 13124 bp, 11 predicted proteins | sample KBSK5252metaG_FD_65467 | JGI IMG/M metagenome (GOLD analysis project Ga0070704, IMG submission 65467) | Corn, switchgrass and miscanthus rhizosphere microbial communities from Kellogg Biological Station, Michigan, USA - KBS K5-25-2 metaG | ecosystem: Host-associated > Plants > Roots >...
GCGCAGGTGTCTTCGCAGCACGCCAACTACATCATCAATAAAGGAAACGCGACCGCGAGCGACGCCCTGAAGGTCATCGATCATCTCCGCAAGACGGTCGCCAAGAAGACCGGCGTCACCCTGGAGCTCGAGTGCAAGATCATCGGGGTGTAGGCTACTTCGCCCACGAGTCCAGCTATGTCGATGATGGCGCAACAATCGGCACCGGGACCAAGATCTGGCACTTTTCCCATGTGATGCCCGGCGCGGTCATTGGGGAACGCTGTAACCTCGGCCAAAACGTCGTCGTGATGCCGGGCACCAAGATCGGCAACAACGTCAAAATCCAGAACAACGTCTCGATCTACGAAGGGGTCGAGCTGGAAGACGACGTGTTCTGCGGGCCTTCTTGCGTCTTCACCAACGTGCTGAATCCCCGCAGCCATGTCTCGCGCAAGCACGAGTATCGCAGCACGCTCGTGAAACGCGGCAGCTCGATCGGCGCGAACGCCACGATCATCTGCGGCGTCACGCTTGGGGAGTACGCCTTCATCGGCGCGGGCGCCGTGGTCACCGCGGATGTGCCTGCGTACGGACTGATGGTCGGCGTGCCCGCGCGGCGCGTCGGCTGGATGTGCCAGTGCGGCGAGCGCCTCCATCCCAACGTGGGGCGTGCGGCGTGTGGCGTGTGTGGGGCGACATACGAGGAGTCATCCGGGTCTCTACGTCAGACCAGGCCTTCACGGGTGAAGGCAGGGGCATCATGAACGTTCCCATGCTCGATTTGGTCGCCCAGTACAAGACGATCAAGGACGAAGTGCTGCCCGCGATGATGCAGGTCATCGAGACGCAACAGTTCATCATGGGCGCGTCGATTCCCCAGCTCGAAGCGGCGGTGGCGCGGCTGTCACACGCCAAACACGGCGTCGGGTGCGCGAGCGGCACCGATGCGCTGCTCCTGCCGCTCAAGGCGCTGAGCCTGAAGCCCGGCGACGAAGTCATCACGACGCCGTTCACGTTCTTCGCGACGGCCGGAACGATTCACAACGCGGGCGCCACTCCCGTCTTCGTCGACATTCAGGCCGATACGTTCAACATCGATCCGGCTGCGGTGAAGCGAGCGATCACGCCGCGGACACGTGCCATCATGCCCGTGCACCTGTATGGCCAGATGGCCGACATGCTGGAGCTCATGGCCATCGCCAACGCGCACGGGAGGGGTGGGGGGGGACTCAAGCTGATCGAGGATGCCGCGCAAGCGATCGGCGCGCGGCGCAAGATCGACGGCGAATGGCGCGTGGCCGGTGAGCTGGGCTGGGTCACCGGCTACTCGTTCTTTCCGAGCAAGAACCTCGGTGCCTGGGGCGACGGTGGGATGATGGTAACATCGGACGACGCCGCGGCCGACCGGCTTCGCAAGCTGCGCCTGCACGGCGGCGCGAAACAGTATCACCACGATGAAGTCGGGACGAATTCGCGCCTCGATACGCTTCAGGCCGCGGTGCTCCTCGCCAAGCTGCCGCATCTCGCCGCGTGGTCGGGCAAGCGACGCGAGCATGCGGCCTACTACACGACAGCGTTTGCGGACGTCCCAGAAGTGCACCCGCCCGTCACCGATCCGGCGAACGAGCACATCTTTCATCAATACACGATTCGTGCGGATCGGCGAGACGAGTTACAAGCGCACCTCAAGAAGGAAGGGATCGGGCACGCTGTGTACTATCCGATCCCGCTGCATCGCCAACCGTGCTTTGCCTATCTCGGCTACAAGGACGGCAGTCTGCCGGTGTCCGAGCAAGCCGCCCGTGAGGTATTGTCGCTACCGATATATCCGGAGCTCACGCGAGCGCAGCTCGACCGGGTGGTCGATGCGGTGCGCGGATTCTATCGGTGAAGCGACTCAAGGTCGGCGTGGTAGGAGCCGGCGCGTGGGGCAGGAATCACGTCCGGACGGTGGCGGGGTTGGCGGAGGCGGAGCTTGCTGCGGTCTGCGACGCCGATGCCAAGGTTCGCGAGCGGGTGGCGCGGCAGTATCCCGCCGCGCTCGTCACGGGCGACCTCGGTGCGCTCCTCGGCGCCGTCGATGCGGTGATCGTGGCCTCTCCCGCCGCCACCCATGCCTCCATCGCCAGGCAGGTAGTGGAGGCCGGCAAGCCCGTACTGGTGGAGAAACCGTTTGCGCTGAACACGGACGATGCTGTATCGGTGGCCCGGCTGGCTGCCGAGCGGAAGGTGCCGGTGCTTGCAGGTCATTTGCTCGTGTACCACCCCGCCGTGGACCGGCTCCGGGAGCTGGTGCAGACGGGGGAACTGGGGAAGGTCTTCTATTTATATGGGTTGCGGGTAAACCTCGGGCAGGTCCGGAAGGACGAGAATGCTCTCTGGAGCTTCGGCCCGCACGATGTGTCGGTGGCACTCTACTTGCTTGGGGAGCAACCTGTACGGGTCGCTGCGCACGGCAAAAGCTACTTGCAGCCCGCCATCGAGGACGTCGTGTTTCTTACGATGGAGTTCGGGAGCGGGGTGCTTGCGCACGTCCAGCTCTCGTGGCTCGATCCGCATAAAGAGCGGAAGCTGACGGTGGTCGGCGCGAAGAAAATGGTGGTATTCGACGATATGGAGCCACGAGAAAAGCTGCGAATCTACGACAAAGGTGTGGATCGACCGCCCGAATACGGCTCGTTTGGCGAAAGCCTGGCGATTCGCGAGGGCGATATCTTCATTCCGCGCATCCCCACGGTCGAGCCGCTCGCGGCCGAGCTCGCGCATTTTGTGCGGGTCGCCCAGGGCCGGGAGGCGCCGCGGGCGAGCGCCGACGACGGCGTCCGCGTGGTGCGCGTCTTGGAAGCTGCATCGCGCTCACTCGCGCGCGGGGGCGCTCCGGAGGTACCATGACTGCTACAGTGTCCGTCCCGACAACGGTTGATACCCTCCTGGCGAAAGCCAAAGACCGCACGGCGGTGTTCGGCGTGGTGGGTCTTGGCTACGTGGGCTTGCCGCTCGCGATGGAGGTCGTGCGAGCGGGATATCGCGTGCTGGGATTCGATATCAATACGCGCGTGGTCGATCTGCTCAACGGCGGGCGCTCGCACGTGCTGGACGTCGCCGGCGCTGCGGTTGCCGACGCGGTGCAGGCAAAGAAGTTCTCCGCGACCGCCGATCTCAGCCGGCTCAGTGAGCCCGATGTCATTTCGATCAGCGTGCCGACGCCGCTCTCCAAGACCAAAGATCCCGACGTGAGCTACGTGCTCGCCGCCACCGACTCGGTGAAGCGGGCGCTGCGCAAGGGGCAGCTCATCGTCCTGGAATCCACGACCTATCCCGGAACGACGCGAGAGCTGATGTTGCCGGCGCTCGAGTCCACGGGCCTCAAGGTCGGCGAGGACTTCTTCCTTGCGTTCTCGCCCGAGCGCGTGGACCCCGGGAACGCGCGCTTCAACACCCGGAACACTCCCAAGGTTGTGGGCGGGATCACGCCTGCCTGTCTCAAGGTGGCGCTGGCGCTCTATCAGCCGGCGATCGACACGCTCGTGCCGGTCTCCTCTCCCGAAGCCGCCGAGCTGGTGAAGATCCTCGAGAACACGTTTCGTAGCGTGAACATCGGGTTGGTCAATGAAATGGCCATCGTCTGCGACAAGTTGGGCGTGGATGTTTGGGAAGTGATCGAAGCGGCGGCGACGAAGCCGTTCGGTTTCATGAAGTTCACGCCGGGTCCGGGCGTCGGAGGACACTGTATCCCCCTCGACCCACACTACCTCGCGTGGAAGATGCGGACCCTGAACTACAAGACCCGGTTCATCGAGCTCGCGGGTGAGTTGAATGCCGAAATGCCGGAGTTCTGGGTCAGCAAGGTCGTGGACGCGCTGAACGAGCACGGCAAAGCGGTGCGCGGCAGCCGGGTATTCCTGCTGGGCGTCGCGTACAAGAAGAACATCGACGACATTCGCGAGAGTCCGGCGCTCGATGTCATCCGCCTGCTGCAGCAGCGCGGCGCGCAGATCTCCTATCACGACCCCCACGTCCCCGTGCTGAAGGAAGACGGCATCGGGCTCACCTCCCAGCCCTTGACCGCCGAGACCCTGCGGGGCGCCGATTGCGTGATGATCATTACCGATCACAGCGCAGTGGACTACCAGCTGGTGAAGCGGCACGCCCGCGCGACCGTGGACACGCGCCACGTCCTGCCTCGAGACGGCCAGGGCGGAGCGCGCGCGTGAAGGTCGCCGTCGTCGGCACCGGATACGTCGGCCTCGTTGTCGGTGCGTGTCTCGCCGAAACCGGCAATGAAGTGATTTGCGCCGACGTCGACGCGGCCAAGATCAATGGGCTCAAACAAAGCAAGATCCCGATTTACGAACCCGGCCTCGAGCCAATGGTCGTGCGAAACCAGCGCGAGGGCCGCCTGTCGTTCACGACGGACGTCGGGGAGGCGGTCGAGCGCTCGGAGGTCATCTTCGTCGCCGTCGGCACGCCGGCCGACGAGGACGGCTCCGCCGATCTTCAGCACGTCCTCGACGTAGCCCGCACCGTCGGGCAGCACATGAACGCGCCCAAGCTGGTGGTCACCAAGAGCACGGTGCCCGTCGGCACCGCCGAGAAGGTCCGCGCCGAGATCGCGCGGCACACGACGACGGTATTTCACGTCTGCTCCAATCCCGAGTTTCTCAAGGAAGGGGCCGCGGTCGAGGACTTCATGAAGCCGGACCGCGTCGTGGTTGGGGTCGATTCGGATGACGCGGCGAAAGTCATCGAGGAGCTGTACGCGCCGTTCGTGCGCACCGGGAATCCGTTGATCGTCATGGACATTCCGTCGGCGGAAATGACGAAGTACGCGGCCAACGCGATGCTGGCGACACGCATTTCGTTCATGAACCAGATCGCGCGGCTCTGTGAGGCCGTCGGCGCCAATGTCAGCGATGTGCGCCGCGGGATCGGCAGCGACCGGCGCATCGGCCAGGCGTTCCTCTTTCCCGGTCCCGGATACGGGGGCTCCTGCTTTCCCAAGGATGTGAAGGCGCTCATTCGCACGGCCACCGAGAACGACGTGCCGCTCGACATCCTGCACGCTGTCGAGGCCGCCAATGACGCGCAGAAGCACGTGCTCTTCGAAAAGCTGCAGCGGCATCTGGGTAGTCTGAAAGAAAAAACCGTGGCCGTGTGGGGTCTCGCCTTCAAGGCCGAGACCGACGATGTGCGGGAGAGTCCCGCGTTGGTGCTCGTGGAGGCGCTGCTTTGCGAGGGCGTTCAGGTGCAGGTGCACGACCCCGCCGCCATGAAAACGGCAGCGCGCTTTCTCGGCTCGCGCGTGAAGTACGCGTCACACGCCTATGATGCGCTGGGCGGTGCCGATGCTCTGGCGATTGTCACCGAGTGGCTGGAATACCGGAACCCCGATTTTGCCCGGATGAAGCAGCTCATGAGCCGGCCGCTGATCGTCGATGGGCGGAACCTATACGACCCCCTCAAGCTGGGCCGGCTCGGATTCACCTACGACAGCATCGGCCGCCGGCTCGGATGCGCGTCCTCGTAACGGGCGCCGCCGGATTCCTCGGATCGCATCTCGTCGACAAATTCCTGGCACTCGGGTACGAAGTGCTGGGGATGGACAATCTGGTCACCGGTAACCCGACGAACCTCGCACATCTCCAGTCGCACCCGCAGTTCCGCTTCGCCAACCAGGACGTCACGCGCTACATCGAAGTCGAAGGACCAGTGGATGGCGTGCTGCACTTTGCGAGTCCCGCGAGCCCGGTCGATTACCTCGAGCTGCCGATTCAAACCCTCAAAGTCGGCGCCCTCGGCACGCACAAGGCGCTGGGCCTGGCGATGGCCAAGGGCTCGCGGTTTCTGCTCGCCTCCACGTCGGAGGTCTACGGGGACCCGCTGGTGCATCCGCAGCCGGAATCGTACTGGGGCAATGTCAACCCGGTCGGCCCGCGCGGGGTGTATGATGAGGCCAAGCGTTTTGCCGAAGCGCTCACCATGGCGTATCACCGCTTTCACGGTCTCGACACACGCATCGTCCGGATCTTCAATACGTACGGCCCGCGGATGCGGCCGAACGACGGGCGCGTCGTCTCCAACTTTATCGTCCAGGCGCTGCGCGGCGATTCCCTCACCGTCTACGGCAGCGGATCGCAGACGCGCTCGTTCTGTTATGTCGACGATCTCATCGAGGGAATCGTGCGGCTGTTCGAGCGCGGCACGTCGGAGCCGACGAACATCGGCAACCCGAAGGAATTCACCGTGCGGCAGCTGGCGGACCGCGTGCTCGCCCTGACGGGCAGCAAGAGCATCGTGGTCGAACGCCCGCTCCCGATCGACGATCCCCAGGTCCGCCAGCCGGACATCACGCTCGCGCGCAAATCCCTGGGCTGGGAGCCAAAGGTGGCCCTCGACGATGGCCTGCGCCGGACGATCGAGTACTTTCGCGGGGTCGTGATGCAGGAACGAGCGGCAACGCCATGAGCAAGCAGATCCTGTTGACCGGCGTGGCAGGATTCATCGGCTCGCATCTCGCCGAAACACTGCTGGGGCAGGGCTATCGCGTCACGGGGCTCGACAACTTCGATCCATTCTACGCGCGCGCCGTCAAGGAGCGGAACCTCGAGGCGCTCACGACGCGATCGGGATTTTCTTTCGTGGAGGCTGATGTCGCCCGGGATCCGCTCCCGCTCGAGGGCGTGGAGGCGATCATTCACCTCGCCGCGAAACCGGGCGTGCGTCCGTCACTCGAAGACCCCGGCTCTTATATGGAAGCAAACGTCACGGCCACCGCGCGATTGCTCGACGCGGCACGGCGGACGGGCGTCACCCGGATCGTGTTCGGATCGTCCTCCTCGGTATACGGGAATGCGACACCGGCTCCGTTCGACGAAGATGAACCCGCGGTCTCGCCCATCTCGCCCTACGCCGCGAGCAAGCGGGCCGGCGAGCTGCTGGCCTATGCCTTCGCCCATCTCTATCCGCTGCGCATCATGTGCCTGCGCTTCTTCACGGTGTATGGTCCCCGGCAGCGCCCCGACCTCGCGATCCACAAGTTCACCGACCTGATTGCCCGGGGGCGGCCCATCCGGATGCACGGGGATGGGTCGAGCGAGCGCGACTATACCTATATTACCGACTGCCTCGACGGCGTCATGGCGGGGCTGGAGTGGACCGGGAGCGCGGCGCCGGGGCAGGTGGAGGTGGTGAACATCGGCGGCGGCTCGCGCGTGCGGCTCGACCGGCTCATCGCGCTGATTGCGGCGGCACTCGGCCGCGAGCCGACAATCGAGCGTCATCCCGATCAGCCGGGCGATGTGCGGCTGACCGACGCCGATCTGGAGCACGCCGGGCGCGTACTCGAGTTCCGGCCCAAGGTGGGAATCGAAGAGGGTATCCGGAAGTTCGTCGACTGGTATCAGGAGGTTCATGGACGTCAGTCCAGAGCATCTGGTCGAGCAGGCTAACGAACGCTTTCAGCTGCAGGATTATTACGGCGCGATTCATCTCCTCGAGGAGGTGATTGCGACGGGCCGGGCCTTTGCGGACGCCCATCACCTGCTGGGGCTCTCGCTCTCGCTCGCCGGACAGCAGGAGAAGGCGCTGGAGCAGCTCGATCGCGCGCTCGCGCTGAATCCCAACTACATCGAAGCGCTCATCCACCGCGCGCTCGTACTGAACGAGCTGGGCCGTGAGGAAGAGGCGAACGTGGTGCTGCGGCGCGCCCGGCAGGTGACGACGGAGCGGCGCGGCGGCTTCCATGGACATGTCGCCGCGAAGCTCGCGAATCAGCACGCCGCGATGGGCAATGCGTATCTCGAAGCGGGTGGCTTGAACGAGGCGATCGCGCAGTACGAGGCCGCGCTCGTGCTGGGGCCGGGATTCCACGACCTCCGATACAAGCTCGGCCGCATGTTGCTGGAGGCGGGTCGCGCTCTGGACGCGCACGAGCACTTCCAGCGGATCGTGCGCGAGCGCCCGTCGTTCCTCGACGCCGCGGCGATGCTGGGGCTCGCGTGCTACCTCGCCGGCGACGGCCTGGGCGCCCGCGCCGTTTGGGAAGAGCTGCACGCCAGACGACCGGAAGATCCTCGCGTGGAGGCGTACCTCGCGCTCCTGTCCCGCTCCGACGTCACGCCGGTGGTGGCAGCCGGCAACGGAGGAGACGGGCGGGACGAAGCAGCGGCGCCAACTAAGAAGAAAAAGAAGTGAGGCGTTTCGGGGCGGCGCTGCTCCTGTTGCTCGTTTCCTGCACGCGGTCCGCGGCCAATCACGAGGAGCTCGGTGATCGCTCGTACGCCGTGGGTCAGTACGTCGACGCGCTCGCCGAGTACCAGCTCGCCCGCAAGTCGAACGCCGGCAGTGCGACCCTCTTGGCGAAGCTCGGGGCCTCGGCCATACACGCAGAGGACTATGAGCTGGCGGCCGATGCCTATCGCACCCTCGCCAAACGCGATCGCTCGCGGGCGGACGAGGCGGCAGACGGGTTGGATCGAGTCGCGCGGGCGGCGCTCGCCTCCAACGACCGGACGGCGCTCGCGAGCGCGCTGACTGGCCTGCGGGAGGTTGCGCCGCGCCGTCCGCTGGGCCGCTACGTCGTTCTGGCTGCTCTGGATGCGGTGGATCGCGGGGATACTGCCGAAGCGGCGGCTTTGCTCCCCGTGGCGGCAGCGGCCGCCGTCGACGCAGCCCGGTCAGACTCGCTACTGTTCGTATACGGAATGACGCTTGTTCGGGTCAAGGATTGCAGCACGGCCGTGCGGGTGTTTGAAGGGGTGATCCGCCGCAAGCGCGCTCCGGCCGTCGTCGAGCCGGCCCGTGAGGGACTGGGGCTCTGCGCCCTGGTCGAAGGGCAGATGGCACTCCAGAAGGGGCGTCCCGGCGATGCCGAGGACTGGTTCCGCCGGGCGACGGCCCCCGGAGCCTCCACCGACGTGGTGCGCGCGGCGTTCCTCGGGCTTGGCGACGTGCGGCTCGCGCAGGGCGATATCGCCGGGGCGATGGAGAGTTATCAGCAAGCGCTCGCGGGGGGCACGCCGGGCGACACGATTTCACAGCGGGCCCAGGAAAAGCTCAACGCGTTGGGAAAGGCTGAACCGGAATGACGATGCAACGAACAATCGGAGTGTTGTTGTTGAGCGCGTTACTCGGGACGACGGCGGCGTGTGGTCGCCGCGCGTCTCGTGCGGCCGCGCCCGCGCCAACACTCGATCCGGTGGTCGGCCTCGAGCACGCGATGCAGGATTTTCGCCGCGGCAACTACCGCCGGGCGCAACTCAACTTGCAGCGCCTGACGTTCGAATTCGGGGGCGGCCAGCCGCAGCTGGCGCAGGTCCGCTATTATCTCGCCGAGTGTTCATTCCAGCTGGGCGAGTACGTCCAGGCGGCGTCCGACTTCCGCAAGGTGTCGGACGACTTTTCGACGAGCGAATATGCGCCGACTGCGTTGCTGCGTGCCGGCGATGCGAATCTGCGGCTGTGGCGGCGCCCGGAGCTCGACCCGAGCTACGGGGAAACCGCGCTGGCGCTCTATCAGGAGCTGGCGGCGCGCTATCCCGACAGCGAAGCGGCGGGACGGGCACGTCCGCACGTGACGCGGCTCGGGAATCAATTTGCCGAGAAGGCCTACAAGACCGGCCTGTTCTACTTCCGCCGCAAGGCCTTCGATTCCGCGATCATCTACTTCAAGGACGTGATCGCGAATTACCCGAACGCCAGTCGCGCACCCGACGCGTTGCTGCGGCTCGTGGACAGCTATCATGCCATCGGCTACACGCAGGAGCTGCAGGAAACGTGCGCGCACCTGCGACGCTACTACCCGAACGCGGCGCGGCTGGACCGCAGCTGTCCCGTCACCGCGGATTCCAGCGCGACACGCTCCTGAGCGGCGTGCACGCGCTGTTCGGGGGATCGTTCGACCCCGTGCATATCGCGCATTTGATCGTGGCGGAAGCGGCGGCCGACGCCTTGGGCGCTGGCGCCGCCATTCGCTTTCTCCCGGCGCGGGAGCAGCCGTTCAAGCGCGACGCCCATCGGGCCAGCCCGGAGCAGCGCGCCGAGATGCTGGATCTCGCGGTGCGGGGGAATCCGCGCCTCCGGGTCGAGCGGATCGAGCTCGGCTTGCCGACGCCGTCGTACACAGTGCGGACCCTGCGGGCTCTGGCCGAGCGGGAGCCGGGGAACCGATTCACGTTATTGTTGGGGGCGGATGCGGCCCGCGATTTGGCCGCGTGGTGGGAAGTCGAAGCGCTGCCCGGACTCGCGGATGTCGTCGTCTTCGCCCGGCCCGGCGCCACGGTCCCGCAGCACCCGCTGATCAGCAAGGCGATCCCGGTGCCCGCGATCGACGTCTCCGCGACGCAAGTGCGCGAGCGCGTCAAGCAGGGGCGTTCCATTCGATATTTCGTACCTGAGCCCGTCCGCGAGTACATCGCGGCCCGCGGGCTGTACCGGTAGAGGGTTATGGCAAACCGTCTGTTCACAAAAATCTTCGGGACGCGATTCGACCGCGAGCTGAAGCGCATCCAGCCCACCGTGGATGCGATTCACGCGCACGAAGCGCGTCTGAAGGATCTGACCGAGAGCGAGCTGCAGGCCCAGACCGGGAAGTTCCGGGAGGTCATCGCGCAGCGCACCGGTCCGCTCCAGGCGGACGTCGAGCGCATCAAGAAGGAAAAGCACGACTGCCCCGATCCCGAAAAGCGCGCGGATCTCGGCGCGCAGCTGGCGCGCGCCGAGGAGAGCCACGTCAAGGCGCTGCAGCACACCCTCGACGATCTTTTGCCCGAGGCGTTTGCGACGGTGCGTGAGGCAGCGCGCCGGCTGCTCGGCACCGACGTGGTGGTCACCGGCCATACGATGAAATGGGACATGGTGCCGTACGACGTGCAGCTCATCGGCGGCCTCGTGCTGCACCAGGGCAAGATCGCGGAAATGGCGACCGGCGAGGGCAAGACGCTGGTCGCGACGCTGCCGCTGTATCTCAACGCGCTCACCGGCCGTGGCACCCATCTGGTCACCGTCAACAACTACCTCGCGCGACGCGACTCGCAGTGGATGGGCCATCTGTTCAAGTGGTTGGGGCTGACCGTCGGCTGCATCGACGACACGCAGCCCTCCACGCCGGAACGGCGCGCCGCCTACCAGTGCGACATCACGTACGGCACGAACAACGAGTTCGGCTTTGACTATCTGCGCGACAACATGGTGTTCAGTCTGGAGCATCGTGTCCAGCGCGGCCACGTGTACGCGATCATCGACGAGGTCGATTCGATTTTGATCGACGAGGCGCGGACTCCGCTGATCATCTCGGGTCCCGTGGGCGCCGAATCCGACGAGAAGTACGCGCAGTTCAACGCGCAGGTCGTCCAGCTCGTCCGCCGGCAGACGGCCATCGCCAACGATCTCATCGCGCGCGGCGAGCCGCTGCTCGAGAATTCCGATACGAACTACGAGGGCGCCAAGCTGCTCTATAAGGCGCAGCTCGGCATGCCAAAGAACAAGAAGCTGCTCAAGCTCTTGAACGAGCAGGGGGTCAAACAGCTGGTGCAGCGGGTCGAGCTCGATCGCCTGGCGGATCGCAAGCTGCCCGCTCGCGACCAGAAGATGCGCGACATCGAGGACGACCTCTTCTTCGTGATGGACGAGCGCGGCCGCTCCGTGCACCTGACGGACAAGGGTGTGGAGACGATGTCGCCGCAGGATCCGACGCTCTTCGTGGTGCCCGACATTTCGCATGCCGTCCACGAGATCGACCACGATCCGGATCTCTCGCCCGCCGAGAAGATCGAGCGGCGCCGCGCCGTGGAGGGGGAATACGCCACCAAGAGCGAGACGCTGCACATCATCCACAAGCTGCTACAGGCGCACGCGCTGTACGAAAAAGACGTCGAGTACGTCGTGCAGGATGGGCAGGTCTTGATCGTCGACGAGTTCACCGGCCGCCTGATGGCCGGGCGGCGGTGGTCCGACGGGCTGCATCAAGCCGTCGAAGCAAAGGAAGGCGTCGCCGTCAAAGAAGAGACGCAGACGCTGGCCACGATCACGATCCAGAACTACTTCCGCATGTACGAGAAGATCGCGGGCATGACGGGCACCGCCGAGACCGAGGAGACCGAGTTCCACCAGATCTACAAGCTCGAAGTCTCGGTGATTCCGACGAACCGTCCCGTGCGGCGCGTCGACAAGCACGACTTGGTCTACAAGACGCGCAAAGAGAAGTACGACGCGATCATGGAAGAGGTCGAGCGCCAGCACAAACGGGGCCTGCCGATCCTGGTCGGGACGACGAACGTCGAGGTCTCCGAGACGCTGTCTCGCTTGATGAAGCGCCGCGGGCTGAAGCACGAAGTGCTGAACGCCAAATACCACCAGCGCGAAGCCGAGATCGTGGCGCAGGCGGGACAGCCCGGCTCGATCACGATCGCGACCAACATGGCCGGCCGCGGGACCGACATCAAACTCGGCCCGGGCGTGAAGAAGTGTCAGATCTGTGGCATCAAGTCGCGCGAGGCGCCGTTCGGCCAGATGTTGGAAAAGCCCGACTTTACCGACGCACAGCTGAAGGAGCACAAGTGCAACGAAGATCCCCCGTGCGGCCTGGTCATCGTCGGGACCGAGCGCCACGAAGCGCGGCGTATCGACCGCCAGCTGCGTGGGCGTTCGGGCCGCCAGGGCGATCCGGGCCAGAGCATTTTCTACTTATCGCTCGAAGATGACCTCATGCGGCTGTTCGGCTCGGATCGGATTGCGCGGATCATGGACCGCACCGGAGCGGAAGAAGGCGAAGTCATCACCCATCCATGGGTGACCGCCGCGATTGGCCAGGCGCAGAAGCGCGTCGAGCTGCAAAACTTCCAGGCGCGCAAGCGGCTCCTGCAGTTCGACGACGTCATGAACCAGCAGCGAGAAGTCATCTACTCCCAGCGGCTCTACGCGCTGGAGGGTGGGGAAGAGCTCAAGGCTGAAGGCCAGCGGATGATCGATGAGGCCGTCGAGCACCTCGTCGACGGTCTGCTCGCCGAATACGACGATCCTGGGCGGTGGGACCGTGAGCTCATCGCAACCGAGTTCCTGCAAAAATTCCTGATTTCGCTGCCGGATGTGAGCGATCCGGCGAAGATCAGGACGCGCGAAGAGCTCGTGAAGGCGGCGCAGCAGGC
>Ga0070704_100001324_pt1 | contig 13118 bp, 11 predicted proteins | sample KBSK5252metaG_FD_65467 | JGI IMG/M metagenome (GOLD analysis project Ga0070704, IMG submission 65467) | Corn, switchgrass and miscanthus rhizosphere microbial communities from Kellogg Biological Station, Michigan, USA - KBS K5-25-2 metaG | ecosystem: Host-associated > Plants > Roots >...
GTCATCAATGGTCCCGGCCGCTCGGGCCTTCCCGATCTCCCGCCGCCACCGTTCTCCTCCACGTTCAGCCTCATGTCTTCTTCGCTGCTGCGCAATGTGGCGCTGCGCGGGGGAAAAACCGGGCGCCGCCTGCGCAAGGTGGCCCTGGGGCTGGGCAAGAAGTCCCTCAAGGCCGCCCACATCGCGCCGGTCCTCACGGGCTCGCAGCATTTCGATCGCGCCCACCTGAATCTCGGGATCAGCAGGCTCACCCGGCAGATCGCGCTTGGGCAGGACGTTGAGCAGATCGTCGCAAAGCGGCGCCGCAACTATCTCTTCCTGCTCGAGCAACTGCGCGATCTATCGGAGCCGATGTTCGCGACCCTGCCGGCAGGGGTCGTCCCGCTCTTCTATCCGATGCTGGTGGACGACAATCGGTCGACCGTCGAGAAGCTCGTCGCCCGGGGAATCGAAGCGGTCGATTTCTGGCGCGACTTTCACCCGGCATGTCCCGCCGCAGAATTCCCCGAGGTCGCCAGGCTTCGCACCAGCATGATGGAGGTTCCCTGTCACCAGGATCTGACTCTCCCGACCATGGCGAAGATCGCCGCCTGCGTGCGCCAGGTGCTGGCCCCGGCGCCTACCACCTCAGCGCCAGCCCGGCCGACCCGATGAGGGGCTTGATCGGGATTTTCAGGTCCTCCCCCAGGACGGTCTTGACCGGCCGGCTGTCGGTCCTCGCGCTGTAATCGAGGCGCCGGAGATCGAAGTTGAACGCCCAATGTTTCGCGAACGGCACGTCCACGCCGGTGTTCACGCCCCAGGCAAGCGTGTCCTGCATCCTGATCGCGCCGATGGTGACCTCCTGCCGGGCCGCGGCGCTGGGTGCCAGGTCGCCCCACATCACCCATCCGATCACCGGACCGAGATAAAGGTCGATGGTCCTGTTTCTCGTGACGTGAAAGTTCACTCCGAGCAGGATGGGCCGCTCCGTGACCTGCCCGAACGTCGCCCTGGGAAATCTCAGTCCGCTCCCCTTGAGATCCTGAGATCCCTGGAGAACGCTGACCTCGCCGCCGATGAGGTGCGTGAAGATGTATTCCAGGTTGAGCTGAGGGCCGGTCGTGCTGTCGGCCTCGAGGTTCGTGACGCTCAGGCCTTCCGTCAAAAGGAGGTCGCCCGTCCATTCACCCGACGAACTGATCCAGCCGGCGCCGCCGCGCAGGACCATCCGGGAGTCCGCGGCATGTGCCTCTGCGCAAGCCACGAGGAGCGCCACCGCCGCGATGATCGGCACGTTCCAGGATCTCATTCACGTTTCCTCTCAGGGCCCGAACCCCGCGGCCGTTCCGCCGGATGGCCAGCGGTCGGCTGCTCAGCGTGCTGTAATGATGTTGTTGTCCAGGGAGACGGCGCCGTTCAGGGTCAGGACCCTGCCTTCGACCGTGGCGCCCGTGCCCAGCGCGATCGACCCACCCGCCAGGATGCTGCCCTGGAAAACGGAGGCCGCTCCGAGATCGGCCGAGCCCAGGACCACCCAGACGACGTTGAACGCGTCGGCGCTCCCGATCAGAACCACCTGGCTGCCCGCTCCCGTGGCAAGCGTGGAGGCGACCTGGATGATGAACAGGGCGTCCGGGTCGCCCTGCGCGTCGAGCCTGAGAGTGCCCGAAATCGACAGCGCCGACGATGACGAGTAAAGACCGGGCGTGAGCGTCAGCCCGTCCAGATCTCCTGAGATACCGACCGCGCCTTTCGATCGCCCATCGGCATCGGCGAACGCGGCGGCCAGATCCTCCTGCGCCAGCGCCGATTTGAGGGAGCCCATGTCGATCGTCCCCCTGACGAGGGGGTACCCGGTCACGATCGTTCCCGGGCTCACCCCGAGATCCCCGACGACCACGGTGGTGTTGATTCCCCCGGTGTCGGTCACGGTGGTGCCGGCCAGGACCCCGAAGCTGGAGGCGCGTCCGAGAGAGATCGGACCCCGGCCCTCGGATCCCAGGACGTGCAAGCCCGGGGAATCGTCCCTATGACATCCGGCGAGAAGGAGGAGAGCCAGCGACGCCATCAGAGAGGCATGGAATTGTTTCCAGCGCACGCGAAAACCCCCCCTCCCGGTCTGTGTCACCGCGGGATGCCGCAATTCTCCCCGACCCGGCGCCGACAGGGCGTCGGGTTTCTCCTGAATTCCCTGTCGATGAATACCTGATCGGCCGGTCAGGAACAGCATGACAATTGGCCCGGCGACTAGAGGCCCGCGATCGGATATTCTTGACAGGTGCAGAAACTGTCGATGCGCGTCGCTCACGCCGCCGTTCTGGTGCTGCTGCTCACCGCGGGCTGCGCCCGCGGCGTGCCCGACACGCCGGTCTCCGAGCCCCCGAGCGTCGCGGCGCAGCCGGCTGCGCCGCAGCCTTCCGCCAGGCCGGCGGTGCCGGCGACGCCGCAGGGCGCAAGCAAGGCCGCCCCGCCCGTTGCGAAGAATCCCGCCGCGGCCCCGACGCTCGACTTGAACGCGCTGGAGGCGCAGCTCAGGGCCACCAAGGCGATCGGCGTGTTCACGAAGATCACGCTCAAGAACCAGGTCGACGATCTGCTGGACAGGTTCCGCGAGTACTACCAGGGCGGGGCGAAGATCACCATGAAGGATCTGCGCCGGTCCTACGACATGCTGATGATGAAGGTGCTGTCGCTGCTGCAGGACGCGGACGAGAAGCTCGCGTCCGCCATCGTGTCCTCGCGCGAGGCGATCTGGGGCCTGCTGGCGGACCCGAAGAAGTTCGCGGCCTTCGAAGGCTGAATGGGAGAGAACCCATGAACAAGCTCACGATGGTATTGGTCCCACTATTCGTCGTGGCGGCGTCCCTGGCCGTGCCGTCGTACGCCGGCGACGATGAGGAAGCACTCAAGAAGGACCTGACGGCGGTGATCGCGCTCCACGGATTGCCGTGCGGCGAGGTCGTTGCCGTCAAGGTGCTGGCCCAGGACGATTACGCCGCGACGTGCAAGGACAAGAACAAGTATCACGTCTACCTGAATGCCTCGGGCCGGGTGATCGTCGAGAAGCAGAAATAGGGCCAGGGTCCCCGGATCCGGCGATTGTGGTACCCTGCCACATATTCGCCACTTCGGGGGAAAGCCGTGCGCCTGCACGGGTCCAGGCTTCTGGCACTGGCACTGTTCCTGGCCGCTCCGACTTCTCTGCCGGCCGATGTCTACTCCTGCGACAGCGATGCCGACGGCGTGGTCGATGCCGTGGACAACTGCCTGGCTGTGCCGAATGCCGACCAGATCGATGGTGACGGTGACGGCCTGGGCGACGCCTGCGATCCCTGCCAGGGCAACCTCTTCCCCGACTCGGACGGCGACGGCGTGTGCGACGACATCGATGATTGTCCGACCGTCCCCGATCCCGCGCAGACCGATGGCGACGGCGACGGCCTGGCCGATGCGTGCGACAACTGCCCCGGGCGCGCCAACCCGTCGCAGGCGGACCTCGATCGGGACGGAGTGGGGAACGACTGCGACGACTGTCCCGCCATCCCGGATCCGGCCCAGTCGGATGGTGACAGGGACGGCCTGGCCGACGCGTGCGACAACTGCCCCGGCGTCGCCAACCCGTCGCAGGCGGACCAGGATCAGGACGGGATCGGGAACGGCTGCGACGATTGTCCGCTGGCCGCGGACGCAGCGCAATCGGACGCCGATGTTGATGGTGTGGGGGACGTGTGCGACAACTGCCCGGCGATTTCCAATCCTGGACAAGGCGATCGCGAGGGGGATGGGGCGGGTGACGCCTGCCAGCCGCACCTGGTGCTGGCCGGGTTGCGGCGCCTGGACGGCGGGTTCCTCGAGGCGCGGGCGGTGGCCCATGACCCTCAGGGCGATCCGCTGCGCGGCACGATGGCGATCCTGCCGCCGCCCGTGGAAGGATTCACCCTTCTCGACGCCGGCCAGGAGCTCGATTGCGCCCGGGCCTTCCTGCCGGCGGGCCCCGCAGGCGGAGGGATCGCCTTCATCAACGGCTCGGTCGGGACTCCCATCCTCTTCGATCTCGACAGCTTCACCGGATGCGGCGATTCCGTTCCCGACTACGGGATCGCGCCGGGCCCCTGCGATCGGCCGGAGTCGTCCTTCGTAGCCAATCTCCTGCTGGCCGAATTCCCTCCTCCGTTTCGCGTGTGCATCCAGAGCGTCGACCCTGGAGGCCCGCGCTTCGATCTGGAGATCGAGGCGATCGAACCGGACGCCCTGCGCGGCCGGCTGACGTCCGGCACGCCTGTGGCCGTAACGCAGTTCGACACCTGGCCGCCGTCGCCCCTGAACCTCGCTCCCCTCGTCCAGGGATCGACCTACCGTCTCGAGATCTCGGTGACGGACGCCTCGACGCCCCCCGTCAGGACGAGCGCCTTCTTCCAGCACGAAGGGGATGCGACGCTTCTGGTGAGCGGAGCGCCGACCGCGGTCGCCTCCGTCACCGACCAGGTCGAATGCGATGGCGCCTCGGGCGGGGCGATCGTTCTCGACGCCTCGGCCTCCACCGCGATCGACCCCGAAGCGCGCGCGGACGGCGGCCTGGTCGCGTTCGAATGGGTGGCGGACCCGGAGCAGCCGACCCGGCGCGTGCTGGGCACCTCGAAGATCCAGCAGGCCCGGCTGCCGCTTGGAACCCATACGGTGAGGTTGAAGGTGATCGACTGGCTCGGCGGCGCCGCGACGGCGGACTTCACGACACGGGTCTCCGACACGAGAGCGCCGACCCTGTCCGTGTCGGCCTCACCGTCTGTCCTGTGGCCCCCCGACCGCCGGATGGTGCCGGTGCACGTGACGATCTCGTCGGCGGACGCCTGCGACCCCGGGCCGCGGGTCGAGCTGATCGGCGCCACGAGCAACGAAGGGAACGCCGGGCTCGCCATGGACATCCAGGGGGCCGACCTGGGAACGCCGGATCAGGATGTCCTGCTGCGCGCCTTCCGGCTCGGCGGGGGCAGCGGGCGGATCTACTCCCTGACGTATCGCGTGACCGACGCGTCGGGACAGGTCGCGACGGCCACGGCGCGAGTCACGGTGCCACGCATCCGGCCCATCAAGGGGCACCTCCTGACGGCTCCGCCGGCGCGGATCCCCGGCGGGCGCCCGCAGTGAGTGAGGGAATGTCGATGAGCAGATTTCCGCTGACCGCCATGACGACGTGCTTGGTGCTGCTCGCGGGTTTTCCGGACACCGGCTCAGCGCAGACGCCGCCCGCCGTTTGTCAGCCGGTCGTCCCGTGTCTCGATCCGGCCGGCTGTCCGGATGTGGTCGTCGACCGGCGGCATCTTGATGAGTGGTTCGTGCAGGCTCGAACGTTTCTTCCGACCGAGTGCAGCGTCCAGGAGGGGCACATCCAGGCGGGCCGGCGTCTGCTCCTGCAATTCCCGACCTGGCTGTCCAACGTCGGCGCCGGGGACCTGACCATCGGCGACCCCGAAAGCTTTCCGGACCTCTTCGAGTTCAACGTCTGCCACGGTCACCATCACGTCCGGGACTACGCCGTGTACCGTCTCTGGCGGCCGGCGGCCTACCTCGACTGGCGGGCGCTCAAGGCCGCCCATCCGGACATCTGCCCGGCGGAGCTGCTGCGCCTCCACCCGGAGCTCGCGAGTCAGATGGTGGCGGGATTCAAGCAGGGCTTCTGCGTCGTGCCCGAGACGCCTGTCTGCGAGGGGGCGCCGCCGCCCAATCCGATATTCAACTGCGAGTACCAGGGATTCGACGCGGGGTGGGCCGACGTCTATGACGTCGGGACCGAGGGACAGTGGATCGACGTCACCGACGTTGCGAAGGGGCGTTACATCTTCGAGACGGAGGTCAACTCGGAGCGGCGAATCCAGGAGTCGGACTACACCAACGACGCCGCCACCGTCGCCGTCGAGATCAAGTAGCCGGCGATCAGGTCGCTGCCGCCGCGGCCGGCGTTCCCTCGATCTCCACGATGCGGGCGCGCGCCAGGGCGATCGCCTCCTCGTACGAGGCGCGGATGGCGAGCTTCGTGGCGGCTTCCTCCCAGCCGGCGCGCTCGAACACCTCGCGCGGCTGGCGCCGGATGCCGCCGAGTATCACCAGGATCCCCGCCTCCTGCAGCCGCCTGATCGCCGATTCCAGGTTGACCAGCCCCGTGGCGTCCATGATCGGAACGGCGCGCAGGTCCAGGACGACGACGCGAACGTTTTTCCGCAAGGACCTGAGGGTGCTCATCGCCTTCTGCGCCGCCCCGAAGAAGAGCGGGCCGGCGACCTCGTAGATCACGATGTTGCGCGGCATGTCCTTCACGAAATCCGGGTGACCCTCCGAGATCAGATCCGTCGTCGAGGTCTCGGCCATCCGCTCCATGAAGAGGAGCGACGCCAGGACGACGCCCACGCTCACGGCCACCACCATGTCGAACAGCACGGTCAGCGCGAAACAGGCCAGCAGCACGACGACGTCACCGCGCGGCGCGACCTGGAGGACGTGCTTCACGTGCTTGAATTCCCCCATGTTCCAGGCGACGACCAGGAGCAGCGCCGCGAGCGACGCCATCGGGAGATGTCCGAGCACCGGCGCCAGGGCCAGGACCGCCATCAGGACGAAGGCGGAATGGAACATCGCCGCGACCGGGGTCCGGCCGCCATAGCGCACGTTCGTGGCGGTGCGGGCGATCGCACCCGTGGCCGCGATGCCGCCGAAGAACGGCGCCGCCACATTGGCCAGCCCCTGCCCGATCAGCTCGGCGTCGGGATCGTGCTGAAACCCCGTCATGCCGTCCGCGACGGTCGCAGACAGGAGCGATTCGATCGCCCCCAGCATGGCGATGGCGAAGGCGGGGCCGATGAGATCGCGCACGAGCGCGAACGACATCTGAAGCGGCGCGCCTCCGGGCCCGGCAAATCGCCACGGCCATCCCGGCATCGGCGGACCGGCAGGGATCCCCGGAAGCGTTCCTCCCGCCGTGGCATAGGTGAAGCGGGAGGCGATCGTCTGGATGCTGAATCCGGGAACGTGCGCGACCGCCGCCCAGGTGGCGGCGGTCGCCACCGTCAGGGCGACCAGCGGCGCCGGGACCCTCTTCGTGACCTTGGGCCAGGTCACCAGGATCGCCATCGTCAGCACGCCGGTCATGGCGTCGAGCGGCCGCACGGTCGGCATCGCCTCCCACAACGCGGCCAGGCGCTCGACGTAGTGTTCCGGCATGCTCGTCACCTCGAGCCCGAGGAGATCCTTGACCTGCAGCGTGCCGATCACCACCGCGATGCCCGCGGTGAACCCGGCGGTCACAGGGTAGGGCACGAATTCGATCAGGCGCCCGAGCCGGGCCATCCCCATGAACACCAGCATGACTCCGGCCAGGAGCGTGGCGACCAGCAGCCCACCGAGGCCGTATCGCGCCGCGATCGGAGCCAGGATGACGACGAACGCCGCCGTGGGGCCGGTCACCTGGACGCGCGAGCCGCCCAGGAGCGCCGCGACCGCGCCGCCGATGATGGCCGTGTACAGTCCGGCCTGCGGCGGCACTCCCGAGGCGATGGCGAGCGCCATCGACAGAGGCAGGGCCACGATTCCCACGATGGCGCCGGCCATCAGGTCGGCGCGCAGGTCGCGACGCGAATAGCCGGATCGCAGGATGTCGCGCAGCACTCGTCCGGGTCGGAGGGCTGCGACCTGGACGGCGTGCTTCAGGCGGCGGTGCATGGAGGGCGCATCATATCAAGAACTCTCACCGGACTCGGACCGGCTCCGGAGCGCGACGCCGCACCGCCAGGCCGACCGCGCACCAGATCCCGAAGGCGATCCACTCGTAGCGCGTGAAATGGCCGGGCACGACGGGGAGGAGCTTCATCAGGACGAGCAGGAAGGCGACGCTCATGCCGGTGAGGGCGAGCGCCCGCTCCCCCGCCGCAGGCCGCCGGAAGTAGTAGGCGGCGCAGGCCGCGAGCCAGCCGAGGGCCGAGGCCATCGAGCCGACCTCGGTGATCGGCACCAGGATCGCGTCTCCCAGGCAGGTCGCCAGGGCGGTGACGCCGCCCAGCGCCAGCACGGCGACCGCCGGCGTGAGGTTTTGCGGGTGGATGCGCCCGAAGGCGGCGTGCACGAGTCCTCTCCGCCCCAGGGCGAAGAGCAGCCGGCTCGCGGCGATGAAGTTGCCGTTGAAGATCTTCACGAGGGAGATCAACGCCGCCAGCAGGAGCAGATCGACCATGCGCCGTCCCCGGAACGCCTGCTCGAACGCCACCGCCGTGGCGAATCGCTGGCCGGCCAGGGCGGGCCACGGCCGCAGATAGGCGACCAGCGCCACCACCGAGGTGTAGAAGATCACGCCCACGGCCAGCGCCAGGAGGATCGCCCGGGAGAACCCCCGCCTGCGGAACTCCGGACTGGCCTCCTCGGCGCACTTGGGGACCGACTCGAACCCGGTCATGAAATACGGCACGATCTGCACGACCAGGAGCACCGAGACCCACCCGCCGTGGCTGAACGGGGGACGGAGGTTCTCGATCGATCCCCTGCCGACGGCGGACAGGGCGAACAGGCCGAACAGCGCAAGGAGCGCGAAGGTCATCCACTTCTGGATGGACGCGCTCAGGCGGATGCCGCGGTAGTTGATGAGCGTGATGGCGGCCGTGAGCGCCAGCCCGAGCAGGAGGTTCGGCAGGTACACCGGCTTCCCGGCTATGCGGTAGAGCTCGACGGCGTCCAGTCCCGGGAAGACGTACGCCGCGAGCCGGCCGATCGCGACCGCCTCCCACGGGCAGACGATGAGATAGGCCAGCATCATGATCCATCCCGCCGAGAAGCTCACCTCCTGGCGGAAGATGCCGGCGGTGTAGGCGATCTCGCTGCCGGCGTCGGGCATCGCCTCGACCAGGCGCCCGTACACCAGGGCGATCGGCAGGAGCGCCAGACCGCCGAGGGCGAATCCGAGGATGACGCCGGCGGGGCCGCCGCGCTGCAGCCAGTCGTCCATCAGGACGAGCCAGCCCACCCCCACCATGGTGCCGAATCCGAGCGTGAAGTAGTCGGCCGTGCGCAGCCTGCGGGCGAGCGCGATCACCCCGGGATCCCCGGCGTCCGGGGGCGCAGACCGCGAAGGCGGGTCGCGGCCTCGTCCAGGGTGGCGTCACGCTTGCAGAAGGCGAAGCGCACCTGCCGGGAGCCGTCGGCGGGATCGCTGTAGAAGCTCGAGCCCGGGACGACGGCGACGCCCAGGTCGCGCACCAGGTGTCGCGCGAAGCTCACGTCGTCCTCGAAGCCGAAGTCGTCGATGTCGGTCATGATGTAGTAGGCGCCCCGCGGAACGTACGCCTTGAAGCCGGCCGCGCGCAGGACGGGCAGCAGACGATCCCGGCGCGCCACGTAGCCTTTGGCCAGACGGCGGTAGTACTCCTGCGGCAGGGCGAGGGCCGCGGCCCCCGCCTCCTGCAGCGGCGCCGGCGCCCCGACGGTGAGAAAGTCGTGCACCTTGCGGATGGCGTCCGTCACCGCGGGCGGTGCGATCGCCCACCCCACGCGCCATCCCGTGACGCTGTAGGTCTTCGACATGCCGTTGATGGTGATGGTGCGCTCGCGCATCCCCGGAAGCGCCGCGATCGAAACATGCTCGCGGCCGTCGTACAGGATGTGCTCGTAGATCTCGTCGGTGATGGCGAGCGCGTCATGCTCGACGCAGAGATCGCGGACGAGGCCCAGCTCGTCCCTGGTGAACACCTTGCCCGTGGGGTTGTTCGGGGTGTTGAGGATGATCGCCTTGGTGCGCGCGCCGAACGCCCCGCGCAGCTCCCGCTCGTCGAAGGCCCAGTCGCCGTCGGGGTCCGCCGGCGGGCGGAGCTTCACGAACCTCGGACGCGCCCCCGACAGGATGGCGTCGGGACCGTAGTTCTCGTAGTAGGGCTCGAAGACGACGACTTCATCCCCCGCGTTCAGGACCGCCAGAAGCGAGGCGATCATCGCTTCGGTCGAGCCGCAGCACACGGTGATCTCCGTCTCGGGATCGACGGCCGCCCCCAGGGCCCGACCCGCCTTGCGGGAGATGGCATCCCGCAGGCTCTTCGCCCCCCAGGTGATGGCGTACTGGTTGACGCCTTCGGCGATCGCCCGTCTCGCGGCCTGCACGATCTCATCGGGCGCTTCGAAGTCGGGAAACCCCTGGGCGAGGTTGATGGCGCCGTGCTCCATCGCCTGCCGGGTCATCTCGCGGATGACCGACTCGGTGAAGCGTGCGGCCTTGTCGCTGACGAAGCGGTGGGTCACGGGGAGGCAGCCTAGCACAAGGCGCGGGTCCCGTTCAGAACTCCAGTTCGGTCCCGACGCCGCGCTGCCGGGCCTTGGCGACGGCCAGCTCGGCGGCCGCGAGGTCCTCGACCGCCAGGCCCAGCGACTTGAACAGGGTCAGCTCCCCCTCGGACGTCCGGCCGGGGTGCTCACCCGCGAGCAGCTCGCCGATCTCGGCGCGGATGTGGCCGGGGCCGATGCCGCGCTCCTCGACCGCGCGCAGGTAGTCGCCCGACTCGTTCACGGTCGATTCGCGGCGGTCGACGAACAGGGATGCGGCCGCGACGACCTCGGACTCCAGCTCGCGGGCCGACGGCATCGACGACCCGATCGCGTTCACGTGGGCGCCCTCGGAGAGCATCGACAGCGCCACGATCGGCTCGCGCGCCGCGGTACAGGTGCAGGCGACGTCGGCGCCGTTCAGCGCGTCGCGAATCGATCGTACGGCGTCGGCCCCGACTTCGCGTGCCAGCGCCTCGGCATGGGGCAGGCTGGGGCTCCAGATGCGCAGCTCGGCGCCCGGGAAGACGGCGCGCATCGCGACGGCGTGCGACCGGCCCTGAACGCCCGACCCGAGGATGGCGACCCGCCGCGTGCTCCGGCGCGCCAGGAGCGTCGACGCGAGCCCTGAGACCGCCGCGGTGCGGATCTCGGTGATCGCCGAGGCATTGAGAATGGCGACGATCCGCCCGTCGGCGCCGTCGTGGAGCAGGACGGCCCCCTGGTGCGTGTCGAGCCCGCGCGCCGAGTTCGCCGGCGCGAAGACGATCTCCTTGAGCGAGAAGAGCGGGCGCTCGCCGCCGCGGTGCGCCGGCATCAGCCCGAGGAGAGCGCTCCCGGGCGGCCGGACGAGGGAGCGCAGCGGCATCGACAGCTCTCCCCGATGCAGCCCGAGAAGCGCGCCGCGCATCGCCTCGATGCACGACGGCATGTCGAGCACCGCGCGCACTTCAGACGCAGACAGGATCAACACGGGAGAGGATTCTACGAGGGCGTTCGGAGAGGAGTCAATCGCCGGACGCGCGCCAGGCGATCCCACGCGCCGCCTGTGCTACCCTTTGGATCATGCCTGCGGCCCCCGAGCCTGTCCGTCCCATCACCCTGGCGGAGATACGCGCGGCGCGCGAGCGCATCGCCCGGACGATCGTGCGCACGCCGCTCGTCCGGCTGGAGCTGGGGCCGGACTATCCGGAGATCCGCCTCAAGCTGGAAAACCTCCAGCCGATCAATGCCTACAAGCTGCGGGGAGCGGCCAACGCCGTCGCGCTGCTGGGCGAGTCGGATCGCCGGCGCGGCGTCTGGACGATCAGCGCGGGCAACGCCGGGCAGGGGGTCGCCTACGCGGCGAGGCAGGCGGGCGTGTCCTGCACCGTCGTCGCCATCGAGACGGCGCCGGCGGCAAAGCTCGATCGCATGCGGGCGCTGGGCGCGAGGCTCATCCTGGTTCCCTACGCGGCCGCCTGGAAGGCCCTCGACGACCGCGCCTATCCCGGGGCGGAAGGAACCTTCGTGCACCCGTTCGACGATCACCAGTTCATCGCGGGCCACGGGACCATGGGGCTGGAGATTTTCGAGGACGCGCCCGACACGACGGCGGTCATCGCGGCGATCGGCGGCGGCGGGCTGATCACCGGGGTCGGCAGCGCCCTGAAGGCGCTCAAGCCGGACATCAGGATCTGGGGCGCGGAGCCGGAGACGGCCGCCCCCGTGGCGCTGTCGCTCGCCGCGGGATCGCCGCAGGCCTTCAAGGACTGGAAGGCGTCGTTCGTCGACGGCGCCGGGGGTCAGAGCGTCTTCCCGCGCATGTGGGAGCGCATGAAGCCGCTCATCGACGGCTCGATCGTGGTCACTCTCGAAGAGACCCGGCGGGCGATGCGGCTGATGGCCGAGAAATCGCGCGTCATCTCGGAAGGAGCGGGAGCCCTGCCGCTCGCGGCCGCCCTGACGGGCAAGGCCGGACGGGGGCCGATCGTGGCGATCGTCTCCGGCGGGAACATCGATCTGCAGAAGTTTTCCGAGCTGATCAGCGCCTGAACGGACGTCATGGGGCGCGTCGCCATGATCGCGATGGCGAACGATGCTGAACTCCGGCACTTACGGGTCCCCGTGGATGACCGAAGGCACCTAATCCACAGGATTGTGAATTGTCACGCGACCGTCCTGCGCAGGCGCAGCCAGAAGGCTGCGGCGCCCGCCAGCAGCATGGCCAGAACGGCCAGCCCCCAACTGGACATCGTCGGAATCCTGGCGATGATCGAGGAAGGCTCGGACACGGTCAGGTACACGTGTCCGCGCTGGGCGTTGTACGCCGTGGACACCTGCAGATAGTAGCGACCCGACACCGGATTGTCATACCGCAAAGGCGCGTACGGGTTCTCCGACGGGTCGATGCCGACAAAGTTGTCAGCGCACGCCACTTCCTGCAGGGTGGAGCAGGTACCGCTCGCTGAGAAGTAAAGCGCCAGCCTGGTGTCCCCCGCGCCCCCGCCGTCGGGAAAGAATTGGGCGTTGCGCCGCGGGTCGACGTAGATGGAGCGTTTCGGCCCGGACCCTGGCGGTACCTGGTAGGAGTACCAGATCGTTCCGCTTCCGTACGCCCCGGCGAACACGTTGTGGTCGTGGCAGCTGTATGGCGGGTCCGGTGCTTCAGCATACGTTGGGACCGTTGCGCTCGTGTTGTCCGCCGGGGGCTCGTACCCGTTGACAAAAGTATAGGGGATGACGGAGGCGGTCGCGCACTCGTCGTTGGCCGGAGCGGCCGGACAGACCGTCCCCGCACACGAGACCCCGGCGCCCTTGAATATACCGGGCCCACTGTTGGTACCGGGCCCAAGGGGCTCTATGAGGCA
>Ga0070704_100001325_pt1 | contig 13114 bp, 11 predicted proteins | sample KBSK5252metaG_FD_65467 | JGI IMG/M metagenome (GOLD analysis project Ga0070704, IMG submission 65467) | Corn, switchgrass and miscanthus rhizosphere microbial communities from Kellogg Biological Station, Michigan, USA - KBS K5-25-2 metaG | ecosystem: Host-associated > Plants > Roots >...
AACGCTCACCGTCACGCCGGGCGCGCTGACGCTGGTCTATCCGAAGTGGCTGCCGGGCGAGCATTCGCCGGACGGGGCGATTGACGATCTCGTCGGCCTGACGTTCTCGGCCGGCGGAAAGACGATTCCGTGGCGCCGCGACCCGGTCGATCTCTTTGCGTTTCATGTCGACGTCGCGCAGGGCGCTGCTACGCTCGACGTCAGCCTCGACTTTCTGTCCGCGGTCGGCACCGGCGGCTTCAGCTCCGCGGCCTCCGAGACCGCACATCTCGGCATCTATTCCTGGAACCAGGTGCTCCTCTACCCGCAGGGCGCGCGCACGAACGATCTGATGGTCCGCGCGAGCCTGCAGATACCGTCCGGCTGGAAGTTCGCGACCGCGCTGAAATCGAGCGGCGAAAGCGGTGGGACGGTCGACTTCGCGCCCGTCTCGCTGACCACGCTGGTCGATTCGCCGGTCATCGCGGGCGAGTACCTCCGCGTCGTTCCTCTTGATGACACCTCGCCGCGCCGCGTCGAGGCCGACCTGGTCGGCGACACCGCGGCCTCGATCGACATCCCCGCGGATCTCACGCAGAAGTGGAAGCGGCTCGTCCAGGAAGCGGACGCGATGTTCGGCGCGCGTCACTACGACCGCTACCATTTCCTGCTGACGCTCAGCGATCGCGTCGCGCACTTCGGCCTCGAGCATCACCAGTCGAACGATTCGCGCGTCAACGAGAACTCGCTCACCCAGCAGAACTCCATCGGCGTCGTCGCGCACGAGTACGTGCACTCGTGGAACGGCAAGTTCCGCCGTCCCGCCGGCCTGGCCACGCCCGACTTTCAGCAGCCGATGGTCGGCGATCTGCTGTGGGTCTACGAGGGGCTGACGCAATATCTCGGCTACGTCCTGGCCGAGCGGAGCGGCATCTGGAGCGAGTCGTACTACAAGGATCGGCTCGCGCAGATTGCGGCCTATCTCGACAACGAGCCTGGCCGCCAGTGGCGTCCGCTGGCGGACACGACGATGGCGGCACAGCTCCTGTACTTCTCGCCGGGCCAATGGACCGCCTACCGGCGCGGCACGGATTTTTACGATGAGGGCTGGCTGATCTGGCTCGACGTCGACACGGCGATCCGCGAGCTCACGCACGGCGCGAAATCGATCGAGGACTTCTGCCACCTGTTCCACGGCGGCGAGAGCGGCACGCCGATGGTGAAGCCCTACACCTTCGACGAAGTCGTCGCGGCGCTGAACCAGGTGGCGCCGCACGACTGGAAGGCGTTCCTGGCGTCGCGCATCTACCAGGTCGCACCGCACGCGCCGCTCGACGGCATCACCAGGGGCGGCTGGCGGCTGGTCTATACCGACGCGAAGAACGAGTACATCAAGACGAGCGACAGCGACCGGGTGGACGCGATGTATTCCCTCGGGCTGCGCGTGCGCGCGCGCGACGGCGTCGTGAACGACGTCATCCTGAACCTGCCCGCCGGCAAGGCCGGCATCGGGCCCGGGATGCAGATCCTCGCCGTGAACGGGCTCCGGTTCACGGCGGAGGTGCTGCGCAACGCGATCAAGGATTCGAAGACCGCAAAGGGTCCGCTGACGATCGAGTTCCAGACCGACGACGTCGTGAAGACCGTGCCGCTCGACTACCACGGCGGGACGAGGGAGCCGCACCTGGAACGCGACGGCGGCAAGCCCGACGTGCTGGCGCAGATCCTGGCGCCCCGAACCCGATAAGATCCATCCATGTATTCGTCCGCCCTCTGGCTGCACTCCCTTCTGCGGTGGGCCGTGCTCCTGGCCGGCCTCGTCGCGTGGTTTCGAGCGATTGGCGGCAACACCGCGAAACGGCCCTGGACCCCGAAGGACGACCTGTGGGGGCTGCTGCTGACGATCAGCGCCGACCTGCAGCTCCTCGTCGGGATCGTCCTCTACGTCTTCCTCAGCCCTATCACGCGGCTCGGCGTCCGAAACTTCGGGGCGGCGATGCAGATTCCGACGGCGCGTTTCTTCACCGTCGAGCACGTCGCCGGCATGATCATCGCCATCGCGCTCATTCACGTCGGGCGGGTGAAGATTCGCAAGGCCAGGGATTCGGTTCGCAAGCACCGGCTCGCGATGATCTTCTTCGGCATCGCGATGGTCATCGTCATCATCGCGATCCCGTGGCCCGGCATGCCGGTGTCGCGGCCGCTGCTGCGTCCCTGATCGCGGTGCCTGTCGCGACCGTCCTGACCGACACGCTCGGGCTGCGGCATCCGATCGTCCAGGCGCCGATGGCGGGCGGCGGCGACACGCCGGCGCTCGTCGCCGCGGTGTGCGAAGCCGGCGCGCTCGGGTCGATCGGCGCCACCTACCTGACGCCGCAGCAGATCGCGGACACGTGCGCCGCGGTCCGATCGAAGACGGCGCGACCGTTCGGCATCAACCTGTTCGTGCCCGACGCGCCGCTGCCGGGCGACGTGTACCCCGAGGCCGCCGTCGGCCGTGTCGCGCCGTTCTTCGAGGAGCTGGGCCTGCCGCGACCGGGGCCACCGCCGGCGCCCGCGCGCGACTTCGACGCGCAGCTCGACGCGGTACTCGAGGGAGGCGCGTCGGTCTTCACCTTTACCTTCGGCATGCTGCCGGCTGCCGCGCGCGACAAGGTGAAAGCGCGAGGGCTGATGATCGGCGGTACGGCAACCACTGTTGATGAAGCGGTTGCGCTCGAGCGCGCGGGCATGGACTTCGTCGTCGCGCAGGGCAGCGAGGCCGGAGGGCACCGCGGCACGTTTGCGGGCCCCTTCGATCAGGCGGCGTTCGAGGCCGGCATGATCGGCACGCTCGCGCTCGTGCCGCAGATCGTGGACGCGGTGCGCATGCCGGTCGTCGCCTCCGGCGGCATCATGGACGGGCGGGGCATCGCGGCGGTGCTCGCACTCGGCGCCGCAGCCGCGCAACTGGGCACCGCCTTCCTCACATGCGAGGAGGCAGGAGTGCCGGACGTCTACAAGCAGGCCATCCTCGACGCGCACGAGGATCAGACGCGCATCACGCGCGCGTTCTCGGGCCGCCCGGCGCGCGGCATCGTCAACCGGTTCATGAGCGAGGTCGAAGCCCCGTGGTGGCCCCAACAGTTTTCGATCCTGCCGTTCCCGCTGCAGAACGCGCTGACGCGCCCGCTGCGCACGGCGGCCGCAAAGCAGGGACGCGCGGAATTCCTGTCGCTGTGGGCCGGGCAGGGCGTGCGGATGGCACGCCGGATGACGGCGGCCGATCTCGTCGCTACGCTCGCGGAGGAGACCGACGCGGCTGTTCGACGGCTTCAGCCGCGCTGACATTCTTTTCCGTGTGAAGGCCGTGTTCGAGACGTGGATCGATCGGTGGTCGCTCGTCGCCGCCGGTCCGCCCATCCACACCGCGTACAGCGATCTTCTGCCGGTCGTGCGCGACGGGGCGCCGGCGATGTTGAAGGTTGCGCGAACCAGCGAAGAGCTCCGTGGCGCCTCGCTGATGATCTGGTACGCAGGTGACGGAGCGGTCCGCGTGCTGGAGTCCGAAGGGCGCGCGTTGTTGCTGGAGCGTCCGCCCAGCGGCAGGTCGCTCGTTGACATGTCCGCACGGGGACTCGACGACGAGGCGACGCGGATCCTGTGCGCGACCGCGGGGCAGCTTCACGCGCCGCGGCCTCGTGCGATCCCGCCCGACCTCGTCCCGCTCGGCAGATGGTTCCGCGCCCTGACATCCAGCGCGGACCCGTTGCTCGCACGCGCGGCCGGCACCGCGCGAGCGCTCCTTGCCGAACCGCAAGACGTGGTGGTGCTGCACGGTGACATCCATCACGGCAACGTACTGGACGGCGCGGAGCGCGGCTGGCTCGCCATCGATCCGAAAGGCCTGCACGGGAGCGCACGTTCGACTACGCGAACATCTTCTGCAACCCCGATCGCGCAACGGCGACCGCGCCCGGCCGCCTCGCGCGTCGAATCGACCTCGTCTCGGAGGCCGCGCGCCTCGATCGGGGACGTCTGCTGAAGTGGGTGGTCGCCTACGCGGGCCTGTCGGCCGCCTGGTGCCTGGAGGACCGCGAGGACGCGTCGCTGCCGCTCGCCGTCATGCGGCTCGCGTCAGCGCGATCCATGTCGTCGTAGGCGCCGACGGCCCCCTGCAGACGCACAAGAAATTCTGTATGCCTCGTGGTGATCCGGATCCGGAGAGGCGGACCTGAAGGTCCGCCTCTACGACAGAAACGCTGCGACAGAAACGCTGCGACAGAAACGCTGCGACAGAAACGCGCGACGGCCCCTAATCAGCGAACGTGAACCGAATCGACGTGCTTCCTCCGACCACGTACAAGAAATTCTCCGTGCCTCTGTGTCTCTGTGGCCCGTCGTCCGTGTGTGACGCCCCCGGCAGGCCTCCGTGGCCCGTGATCAGCGTTTGACGACCCCGTCGTATTCGAGCATCTGCGTCGTCAGATCCAGCGGATACGAGACGGTGACGTCGGTGATCTTGCCGTCCGCGCCCGTCACCGGCGTCAGCTTCGGCATCACGAACCCGGAATACGACGGCAGATTCAGCTTGTCCACGCGCGCCACCACGTCGTCGCGCAGCTTCGGATCGAAGTGCACGCCGTAGGTGTCGAACAGCTTCGCGGCGGCGGGGTAGTCGCCTTCCGACTTGATGCGCTGCACCTCGGCGAGCAGCTTCCCGACGCCGTCGCGGAACGCCTGCCGATCGACCATCGTCAGGTAGGTCCTGCCGTCGCGCATCCGCTGCTCGATCGCCTTCGTGTTCGCCATCAGCCAGCGGACGATCATCTGGCGGTTGCGCATGTGGTCCTCGGCAATCGTGGTCCCCTCCCGCACGCGCCGCAGCTGCACGAGCGCGTTGCGCGTGTAGGCCTCGTACTCGGCGAGGACGACGTTGTCGTGATCGGCGGCGGGGATCACGCCGATCTCGACCAGCTTCGGATCCGCGATGAAGTAGAGGCCGACCAGGTCCGCCCGCCCCTCCTCGAGCGCGGAGAAGTGCTCCTTGAGCGCCTGCTGCGGCGTCCCTTTGAAGCCAGTCGCCTGCTGCCCGGATGCGTGGCCGATCACCTCGTGCATGTCGGTGAGCAGGTTGTCGGCGAACGACCCGAACTTCATGCCGCGCTCGGCTTCCTCGGGCGTCCACGAGAACTCGGCGCGCATCGTGCCCGGCGTCGACTTGTCGTACGCCTCGACCACGTTGGCGAGCGAGACCGACTTGCTGCCGTACTGCTCGCGGATGCGCTGGTCGTTCGGCAGGTTGATGCCGACCGGCGTCACGGGACCCGAGTCGCCGGTCTCGACGATGACGTCGATGGCGTTGGCGATGATCCCCTTGACGTTCTGCTTGCGGTACTTCGGGTCCCACGGGGAGCGGTCCTCGAACCACTGCGCGTTGTCGCCGATCTTCTTGATGATCTCCGTCTTCTCCGGGTTGATCGAGAAGACGAGCGCCTCCCAGCTCCCCTTGATGCCGCGCGGGTCGAGATAGACCTCGATGAAGCCGTTGATGGTGTCGACAGGCGACGCCTTGTCCTCGACCCACGCAATGTCGTATTTCTCGCGGTCGCCCTGCTCGCCCGTGCGGTACCACTGGACGAGCGCGCGCAGCGCGTTCTGCATCGGCTCGGTCGCGAACGGGATCGCGTCCTGCAGGTGCTGCACGATGGCGGCGATCTCCTTCGCGTAGCGGCCGTCGATCTTGTAGACCTCTTCGTTCAGCTTGCCGCCGGCTTTCACGAGCCGCGAGTTGAGCCCGTACTTCTCGTTCAAGCCCTTGAGGTCGTTCGTCGTGACGCCGCCCGCGTACAGGTTGTTCGCGCTCGCGGTGAGGATGTCCTTCCCAGGCGGCGGCGCCTTGGTCGTCACGCTCGGGTCGACGTTCGGGTCGAAGAACATCGGCTGCAGGCGCGTGAGCATCGCGTCGAGCGTCTCGCCGTTGGACGTCGCGAACGTCGCGCCCGCGGCCTGTGCGGCCTTGGCCGCCGCGGCAAAGGCGTCCGGCGTCGTCTTCAGCACGAACTTCCGCGCGGTGAGGTTGTTGTACGGGCCGTTGTTGATCCAGAAGTACTTCGTGTAGCGCTGGATCTCGGCGAAGGCCGCCGCGTCGATCCCCTGCGGGTGCGCGACGATCTGATCGAGGATGCCGCGCATCTCGAGCGCGTTGCGGTGCTTCTGGTCGACGTAGATGTCGCGGCCCGCGAGCGCCGCCTGGTACAGGTGCCAGATCAGCGTTTTCTCACGCAGCGGCAGCGCCTTGAAGCTGTCGGCGTACAGCTGCACGACGGCCGCGTCGTCCACGCGCTCGAGGAGGTACTTCCGGGCTTCGGGATTCGGGCTTCGGGAGTCAGAGGCTTTTGATCCCTGATCCCCGACCCCCGATCCCTGCTGTGGCGATGTCCGGGAGCAGGCGAGGGCGAGAGAGGCGACGAGCAGAGCGGTGAGGAGGCGCTTCATGCCCATAGCTTAGATCCGGAGGGCGGGTCTGACCGCCTTCGCCAAGGCTACGGCGGTCCGCCGAAGCTTTCAGCGAAGGCGGAAGACCCGCCCCTACACTGAGCTGAGACCCGCCCCTGCACTGATAGGATTGCGCCGCGTGCGCAAACCGATGGCCTATCTCGCGGCGGGCTGCGCGTTTCTCGCGCCGCCGCTGCTGCTGGTGTCCGACGTCCTGCTCATCCAGTTCATTTCGGTTCCGGGCCTGATCGCGCAGCGCATCGCGTTGACGATCTTCGTCCCGGCGATTGTCGGTGTCGCCCTGGTGGCGCGCGACCGCGCGCGATGGTCCGTGGCCGCGGGCGCCGCGCTGGCCGTGCTCGGCGCGCTCATCATCGTCTCTCGCCAGAGCTGGCTCGCCGCGCCGATGCGGCCGCCCGCGATTCTGTTTCCGCTGGGCCTGCTCGTGCTGTCCGCGGCGACGATCGGATCGGTCGCGTTGCGCCGGGTTGCCGCGCTGATGGGTGCCGGCGCGCTGCTGTTCCCGCTGGCGCACCAGAGCGGCGTGGCCGCGGCGCTTATTGGCGGTGACCTCATTTTTCTTGCGGCCTTCTGGACGCTCGGGCGAAGTTTCATGCGATAGGAGTCGGCTGGCTTCGACCGGATCGCTCGTGGCCGCGGCAGGAGACGTTGTGACACACGATGATCCAATTCTGATGTCGCGTCTCGATGCGATCAACGACGCTCAAAAACGCACACGGCTTGCGTTGATCGTTGGCGTCTTCGCTTCGGCTGCGATCATGGCGGGTTTGTGGAATCTGTACGCGTCCTGGGATCAGCGGTTTGCGTCGGCGCAGGCACCGGCGACATGGGGCGCACAGCAGGTCGCGATCGCCCAGATCAGCGCGTGGGTGCAGAACAATACCGTCGGCGTATCACTGCTTGGCATCCATCTCAGTACGAGTGATGCGTCGGTGGTCGGCGCCGTTGTTTTGCTGCTCGTCGCTCTGTACCACTGTTTCTGTGCTCGTCGAGAGAACCATGAGATCGGTGCGCTACTCACAGAGAGCGTCGAACGCAAACCCGAAATCCGTCGTCTCATCTATCTTCGAATCCGCGCATTCATGGTATTCACACCGCTCGAAGAAGACGACGCACCCTATACGGGGCTCGGAGTGCGCGAGCTCGCTCGGGGGCAGCGGGTTCCATTCTTCGGGTCGATTGGCGTTGTCCTTAACTACCTACCGGTGATCACGGTCGCCTTCATCATCGCCACAGACATTTACTACGCCGTCGGGTACGTAGAACCATACAATTCCGACGCGATGCCAAGGGCAATCTGGTCGACCTTTTCGACCCGCACGAAGTGTTGGTACATCGCTATGGACATCTTTGCGTCCGCGGTCGGCGTTCTCGTGTGGATGTACTGCAGGCATGCGACAGCTTATCGAGAAGGGATTACGCGAACGATGAACCAGTTCCTGCCGTTAACCGTGACGCCGTCGGCCATCCCCGATCAACCGACATTTTCCGAGGTCCTCGTCGATGCACTTTCTGCTCTTCTACGACGTGGTTGATAACTACGCCGAGCGTCGCGTGCCATTCCGCAAAGATCATCTCGCGCACGCGAAGGCCGCCGTCGCGCGCGGCGAGCTCGTGCTGGCGGGCGCGCTCGCCAACCCCGTTGACGGCACCGTGCTGCTGTTCAAAGGCGACTCGCCCGCGGCAGCAGAGTCGTTCGCGAACGCCGATCCCTACGTGACCAATGGTCTCGTCACGAAATGGCGCGTGCGCGAGTGGACCACGGTCGTCGGCAGCGACGCCGAGGTCGCGCTCCCGCCCGGCCTGTAGTGCCCACCATTCTTTCGCACGCGATCGTCGCGAGCGCGGCGGGTCAGTGGTGGCGCGGCCGGCTGCCGCCAGCGTTCTGGATCTGGACCATCGGGTGCTCGATGCTGCCCGACATCGACGTCATCTCGTTCGCGTTCGGCATCCGCTACGAGGACCTGTTCGGCCACCGCGGCTTCACGCACTCGTTCTTCTTCGCGGCGCTCGCGGGAATTGTTGCGGCGACCCACACCCGCAAGGCTGCGCCACCAGACTCCTTGGGAGTTGGCGGTTGGTCGTTGGGAGTTCTCTGGGCCTGGTTCGCGGCCGTGACCCTGTCCCACGGCCTGCTCGACGCCCTGACCAACGGCGGCCGCGGCATCGCCTTCTTTTCACCCTTCAGCAACCACCGCTACTTCTTCCCGTGGCGGCCCATCCAGGTCTCTCCAATCGGCGTCGGGTTTTTCTCGCCCCGCGGGCTGCGCGTGCTCGCGAGCGAGTCCGTCTGGATCTGGTTCCCCTCTGCGATAATGGCGGCTTCCGCGCGCATCTTTCGCAAGCGAGGGCCGACGTGAAGGTCGGCCCCCCGACGTTCGCGTCGGGTTGCTGACGCCGCGCGCGGCCTGTCATGTCTAGACGCAGCGCCTTCGCCTTGTTCGTGGCTGCGGCATGTGCCGCGTCGGCGGTGTGCGCGTTCGCGCAGCTGGGAGGGGGCGCCTCCAAGCCGCAGCAGGACCTGTTCAAGACCGACCCGGAGGGCTTCACGCGCGCGCGGTTTCCGCCCGCCGACTGGCCGGATCGCGACTTCACGATTTGCCGCCTGTGGTACACGAGCGTGCGCTCCGAGCGTGACGGCAGCGGCTGGAAGACCGACTATCCCTACAGCGAGATCAACCTGCTGATCCGCCTCGGGGAGATGACCACCACCCCTATCAGCTACGACGCGGGGCAGAAGCGGCCCAACACGTGGGTGGTCAAGCTCTCGGATTCGAAGCTCTACGACTGCCCCTTCCTGATCGCCTCAGATGTGGGGACGATTGGCATCAAGGATGAAGAGGCAGCAGCTCTTCAGGAGTACCTCCTGAAAGGCGGGTTTCTCTGGGTGGACGACTTCTGGGGCAGCGAAGCGTGGAAGCAGTGGGAGCAGGAGATCGCCAAGGCGCTCCCGCCGGAGGAGTATCCCATCGAGGACATTTCCGCCGCCGACCCCATCATGCGTGAGATGTTCGACCTGGAGAAGGTGCCGCAGATTACAAACGTGACGTTCTGGCTCAAGAACAACGGGAAAACGTCGGAACGCGCGGAGGACAGCGCCCAGGTCCACGTCCGGGCGATCCGGGATCGGCACCGCCGGATCATGGTTCTCATGACGCACAATACGGATGTCGGCGATTCTTTTGAGCGGGAGCGCGAGGACAGCGAATATTCCCGCCTGTTTTCGCCTCCCGGCTACGCGCTCGGCATCAACGTCTTGTTGTATGCCATGACGCAGTGAAACTATGATCTGCGCCTCTAACCGGCTTCAGGCTTCGGGCCTTGGGCTTCGGGACGACGGACCCGCAGCCTGACGCCAGAAGTCTGGAGCCAGCAGGAGTTGCCGGTGTTCGAAAAAGTCTTCCAGGCGCTCTTCTCCTACCGGCCGGTGGTCTTCCAGCAGGGAGACTTCCGCTTCGACATCACGACGGCCTCGTTCGTGGCCGCGGGGATTGCCGCGCTCATCATGGGCGCCGCCATCTTCACGTATCGCACCGTCGGCGTGAACGGCCGCACCCGCGACCGCATCGTCCTCACCGCGCTGCGCATGGTCGCGCTCGCGCTCGTCGTCTTCTGCCTGTTCCGGCCGACGCTGGTCGTCAAGGCCGCCATCCCGCAGCAGAACGTTGTCGCCGTCCTGATGGACGATTCGCGCAGCATGCAGATTGGCGACTGGACCAACAACCAGCCGCGCGCCGAGTTCCTGCGGCAGGAGCTGGCCGCCAACTCGAGCCCGCTGCTGAAGTCGCTGTCCGATCGGTTCCTGGTGCGGACGTTCCGGTTCTCGAACACCTCGGCGCGCGTCAATTCCGTCAAGGACCTGACCTTCGGCGGCTCGCAGACCAAGATCGGCACGGCGCTCGACGGCGTGCGTGAAGAGCTCGCCGGCCTGCCGGTTGCGGGCATCATCCTGGTCACCGACGGCGCCGACACGACAGAAGGCTCGCTCACCAACACGCTGCTGAACCTGAAGGCGGAAAAGCTGCCGGTCTTCACGGTCGGCGTCGGCAGCGCCAAGCTGCCGCGCGACATCCAGATCGATCGTGTCAGCACGCCGCGCACCGTACTGAAAGGTGCATCGCTGCTCGTCGACGCGGTCATCACGCAGTCCGGCTACTCGGGCCAGACCGTGACGCTCGACGTCGAGGACGACGGCCGCATCGTCGGCTCACAGAAGGTGCAGTTCCCGGTGGACGGCAGCCCCGCGGCGGTGCGCGTGCGCGCGACCGCGAGCACGCCGGGCCCGCGCGTGTTCACGTTCAAGGTTGCGCCGCAGCCGGGCGAGGTCGTCGCGCAGAACAACCAGCGCGACGCGCTCGTGGACGTGCGCGATACGCGCGAGCGGATCCTCTACTTCGAGGGGGAGCCGCGCTCGGAGATGAAGTTCATCAACCGCGCAGTGGCCGACGACAAGAACCTGCAGATCGTCACGCTGCAGCGGACGGCCGACAACAAGTTCCTGCGCCTGGGCGTCGATCCGGCCAATGTCGACGAGCTGCTCGGCGGCTTCCCGAAGACGCGTGACGAGCTGTTCCAGTACAAGGGGCTGATCCTCGGCAGCATCGAGGCGGCCGCGTTCAGCGCCGACCAGCTGCAGATGATCGCGGACTTCGTCGATCGCCGCGGCGGCGGCATGCTGATGCTCGGCGGCGCGCGCTCGTTCGGCGAAGGCGGCTACGGCGGCACGCCGGTTGCCGACGCGCTGCCACTCCTTATAGATCCCAAGACGCGCGCGGCTGAGCCGACGACGTTCGCGCGCATCAAGGTGCTGCCGACGCGCGCCGGCCAGGCGCACGCGGTGACGCAGATTGCCGGGACGGAAGAGGCGTCGGCCGCCCGCTGGCCCGAGCTGCCGCAGGTGACGACGATCAACACCCCGCTGTCGCTCAAGCCGGCCGCCACGGTGCTGATGAACGGCACCGACGACCGCCTGCGCAACATGCCGGTGCTCATCTGGCAGCCGTACGGCCGCGGCAAGAGCATCGCCTTCATGGCGCAGGACTCGTGGGAGTGGCAGATGCACGCCAGCATCCCGCTCGAGGACATGACGCACGAGAACTTCTGGCGGCAGATGCTGCGGTGGCTCGTCACCGACGTGCCCGGGCCGGTCGAGGCGACCACGACGACCGACCGGGTCGAGCCGGGCGAGGCGGTCACCATCGAAGCCTCGGTCGTCGATCCGACGTGGGTCGAGCTCAACGACGCGCACGTGATGGCGCGCGTCACGCGCCCGGGCGGCACCACGCTCGACGTCCCGCTGCAGTGGACGGGCGAGCGCGACGGCCAGTACCGCGGCACGTTCGTGTCGACGGTGCCCGGCGCGTACGAGATCGCGGTGGACGGCGACCGCAACGGCAAGCCGGTCGGGACCAACAGCGCCTACGTGCGCGCGGGCGCGGGCGACGGCGAATACTTCGACCCGACGATGCACGAGGCGCCGCTGCGGCGCATCGCGGAGGAAACGGGCGGACGGTTCTATACGACGACCGACGTCGCCGGGCTGCCCGAAGACGTCAGCTACGCGGGGCGCGGTGTCACATCGGTCGAGGAACGCGAGCTCTGGAACATGCCGATCATCCTCGTCATGCTCGTCGGCCTCGTGTGCGCCGAGTGGGGCTACCGCCGCGCGGTCGGGTTGTCGTAATGCTGCACGCCTTCCTGTTGATCCTCGTTGGACTCGCCGGCGACCCGGAGCACGGCGAGCTGTTCCACAAGTGGGGCGGCGAGCTGGCGGAAGCGGCCGGCCGCCTGGGCGTGCCCGCCGATCACGTCGTCTACCTCGTCGATCAGCAGGCCGAGGGCGAGGCGCGCGTCAACGGCAAGGCGACCGTCGAGGAGATCGGCAAGACGTTCGACCGCTTCGCCAAGCTCGCGACGGCCGACGACGTCGTGTACGTCGTAATGATCGGACACGGCAGCTACGACGGCAAGACCGCGAAGTTCAACCTGCCGGGGCCCGACATCTCGGCCGCCGACTTCAACGCGCAGTTCCGGAAGCTGCCGACCAAGCAGGTCGTCTTCGTGGACACGACGAGCGCCAGTGGTCCGTTCGTCAACGAGCTGTCCGGGCCCAGCCGCGTCATCATCGCCGCGACGCGCAACGGCGCGGAGAACTTCTCGACGCTGTTCGGCGGCTATTTCATCGACGCGCTCACCGGCGAGGAGGCCGACGGCGACAAGAACCGCCGGGTGACGATGCTCGAGGCGTTCCAGTTCGCGAAGGCCGCGGTGCAGCGCGCGTACGAGAAGGAAGGGCTGCTGTCCACCGAGCACGCGGTGCTCGACGACAACGGCGACAGGGCGGGCAGCACCGATCCCTCGACGGCCGGCCCCGACGGCAAGGTCGCGTCGCTGCTGGCGATCGGATCCGCCGCGGACGCGGCGTCGCTGCCGGCCGACCCGAAGCTGCGCGCGCTCGTGCTCGAGCAGCGCGACATGGAGCACCGCGTCGAGTCGCTGCGGCTGCTCAAGGAGAGCATGGACCCGGCGAAGTACCAGAGTGAGCTCGAGAAGCTCGTGACCGATCTTGCGCTGAAGACCCGCGAGATTAGAACCCTCGAAGGTGCCAAATGAGTGATCGCGTGACGATGAACCCGTA